>Ga0209239_1000499_pt1 | contig 22500 bp, 23 predicted proteins | sample GraSoi013_2_20cm_FD_185824 | JGI IMG/M metagenome (GOLD analysis project Ga0209239, IMG submission 185824) | Grasslands soil microbial communities from the Angelo Coastal Reserve, California, USA - Sample 10_02_2013_2_20cm (SPAdes) (version 2) | ecosystem: Environmental > Terrestrial > Soil >...
CACAGGAATAAACTTCTGGCTGAGTCTGATCCCTGGATGCTACCAGTCCCAACCACAGACCGGACAGCTAATCCCGATCAAGGGCCTAGCATACTACACGTTCGCCCCACGCTCGCTAGGAGTTGTGATTGGCGATCCGATAAGAGCAGGAGTCTACATGCTCATCTTCGTACTTGCCTGCGTATTCTTCGCCGTAACATGGGTCGAAGTCGGAGGAATGGACTCGAAAACCGTTTCCAAGCAACTCATCGACTCTGGAATGCAGATAGAAGGATTCAGAAGATCCGGCTCAACCATAAGACAAATTCTTGACAGATATATCCCTGCGGTTACGGTGATAGGCGGAATCACAATCGGAGTAATAGCTGCCAGTGCAGACTTCCTCGGCGCCTTCGGCACGGGAACAGGAATCCTGCTCACCGTAGGCATTATACAGCAATACTATGAAATTCTTGTAAAAGAAAGAATCACCGAGATATACCCGGGAACCAAAGGCCTCTTGGGATAGTGAGAGGCCAAGCCTTGCAGGCAACAATCATAGTCGCCGGCGTACCAGGGGTGGGCAAGACAACAATCCTCCAAGAGCTAGAGGCTGTGGCCAAGGAGAGAAAGGTCCCGCTCAAAATTGTCAATTTCGGAAACGTTATGAACGAGCTTTTCAAAAAGCGTGGGGTTGAGATTCACCGGGACCACATGCGCAAGGAGGACATCACCCTCCAAGCGAGGATACAGGAACAAGCCGCACGAATGATCTCCAAGACTCCCGGAAACTCCGCCCTCGTCGTCGACACTCACATGTTTGTAAGAACAAACGATGGCATATGGCCTGGCACTCCCCGGAAGGTCCTTGAAGCCTTGGACCCGAGCATGATTATCCTGATAGAAGCAGACCCTGAGGAGGTCGCTCGAAGAAGAGCCGCCGACACCACCCGTTACCGTGACAGTCAGAACCTAGAAGATGCTAAGGCCGACCTGCAATGGTCGAGGAACATGGCAAGCGCAATAGCCGTCCTGGCCGGAGTTCCAATTCAGATATTGCAGAACCAGAACGGCCAGCAGCGACAATCGGCTGAGGAACTCCTCAAGATTATCGAGAAGCGTAACTAGCATGAGCTTCATAGACGACATAATCCACTTTCTCGGCGGTCCAGTTCAGGACCTCTGCAACCCAAACCACGTCTCACCCGCCCTATCCTGTGCACCCCTCTCAGCCTTCATTGTACTCACAGCCGCGCTCATTCTCTCCCTCATCGCTATGCTAGCTAACCGGTTCCTTGTGAACTACAAGATGGTCGCGAGCTACAGACGAGAATATATGAACTGGATGAACGCCGTAAGAAAAGCCCGCAAAGACGGAGACGAAAAACAGCTGGACAAACTAATGAAACGCCAATCAGCAGTCATGAAAATGAGCTCGAGAGCGACACTCGAACAGCTGAAAACGTATCCAATCACTATCGTCCCCTTCTACCTTATTTACGCAGTGCTAGGCTACGCTCTATCATCAACCCCATACACGGCCTACGCCCCCTTCTTGTTTCCCTTCGCCACAATCATCGGAACCGGAGTCGCCGCTGGACTACCCCTCTTCTTCTGGTACCTCGTCTGCTCATTCACAATCAGCATCCCCCTGTCGAGAATCTTCGGTGTCTCAGCCGCGTTCTCGATGGCACCGACCACGGGAGACACGAAATGACAAACCCGCATCAGAGAACTCACGGCCGAAGAAGGCTGCCTGTGAGATTACCCTCAGGTAGGAGAACTCTACATTTTGAGCCAAGAGCCCCAGCCAAGGCACAGTGTTCCCGCTGTGGAAAGGAACTACACGGGGTACCAACTTCTAAGCCCCTGAGATATTCGAGGAGCGCTCGCGCCCCATCAAGGCCATTTGGAGGAGTATTGTGCCCGAACTGTCTCTCGACAGAGGTTCGCGCCCTGGTCCGTTCTTCCAGCGTTTCAACATGATCATTACCGTCAGTGGGCCGCATGGCACGGGCAAGTCAACCTATGCTGCGCGACTGGCTGAGGCGTTGCACATTCGGCATGTCTCAGCCGGGGCCGTGTTTCGACGAATCGCGAAAGAGAAGAAGATCTCTCTCGAAGAATTGGGCGAGAAGGCTCTGGACGATCCTTCCGTTGACAGACTAGTTGATGAGCGAACTACAGCTGAAGCCGACAAGGGTAATGTTGTTGTTGACGGTCAACTCGCAGGCTGGATTCTGAGGGACAGGTCGGATTTACGGATCTACCTCACAGCTCCCGAAGATGTCCGTTTGGAACGAATTGCTAGGCGGGACAAAGTAAGCCTCCAGGAGGCTCGGGCTCAGACCGAACAGAGGGAATCTGTTCAGCGGGAAAGATATCTCAGACACTACGGGTTTCAAGTTGAAGATCGCTCCCTCTATCATCTCATTCTCGATACGAGTCTCGGTTCGATTGAGGATACAGCCAAGGTTCTTGTCTCGGCGGGTGTGATGGTTCGAAGAGCGAAGAAAGCCCGGCGGAAATCGACGAAACCTTAAATGAGGATTTCGACCGCGAGAGTCTTCTAGGAAGATTGTCCCGATGCCCACCATCGAAGTCGGACGCGTCTGTGTTAAACTCAACGGTCGGGAAACGGGACAGAAATGCGTCATAGTCGACGTGATCGACAAGAACTTCGTCCTCGTCACCGGGCCACAGAAGATCTCGGGCGTACGCCGTAGAAGAACAAACGTGAAACATATCGAATCTACCGAAGACTCCCTTGACATCAAGAAAGGAGCCTCGGACGAGGATGTGGCAAAGGCCATCGGCAAAGGAAAGAAAGCCGACGCTTTCAAAGAAGCTGTTCTACCGAAACAGGTTCTCGTAACAGCCTGACCGATACACGGCAAAAAACTGGGATTCATCTCTTCTCGTCAACCATCTGTTTTTTGGTTGAGATTCTTTAAGAGACGCGGGATTCCACTGTTATGTTGGAGATGATGAGTGTCTCAGCGGGCTCCCTGGGAAGAGCAGAGAAAGCTACTGGTCAAGCTTGAAGAGGAAACCGACCCTGCCATGGGTTGTCCGCCGACGAAGAGGCCTCTCGATCAGCATCTTCGTTTCGGACTGATCAACCTAGACAAGCCCTCCGGGCCGTCCAGCCACGAAGTTGTGGCTTGGGTCAAACGAATGTTGCGATTGAAGCATGCTGGCCATGGCGGAACTCTAGAGACCTTTGCCAGGTTGGAGCAATCCGATGGTTACAGGCGTGCTTCCTCTAGCTCTTGAAGACGCAACAAAGACAATACAGGCGTTCCTGCTTACTGGCAAAGAGTACGTCTGTCTGATGGCGCTCCACGGTGACGTGGAGGAGAAGAAAGTCCAAGCAGTTCTCGAGGAGTTCGTCGGGGACATCCTTCAGAGGCCTCCTGTCAGAGCCGCAGTGAGGAGAGACGTGAGAAAAAGGAGAATCTACTATATTCGAGATATTGAGATAGATGGACGCGACGTTCTGTTTAGGGTCGGATGTCAGGCAGGAACCTACATTCGGAAACTAGTCTACGACGTTGGCGAGGTGCTTGAGGTTGGTGCGCACATGCGTGAGCTTCGGCGGACCCGGGCGGGAAGCTTCACCGATGAGGAATCATTCTCATTGTACGACCTGATGGAGCTGTCTGAGGCTAAGACTGAGGAGAGAGAAGTGTTGGCGAGGCGAATGGTGAGACCGATGGAGTCAGCTTTCGAGTATGTCCCAAGGATCTACATTCGTGACTCGACCGTCAGCTCAATTTGCCACGGAGCAGAGCTGGCTGTTCCAGGAATTGTCCGTCTGAGTGAGAGTATTCTTCCGAAGATGTCCATTGCGTTGTTTACCTTGAAGGACGAACTTGTCGCCTTGTCGAAGGCGCTAATGTCGAGCGACCAGATGATGAAGGAGGATCACGGACTGGCTGCGAAAACGGTGAGAGTAATAATGCCTGCTGAGGCCTATCCGCGCATGTGGAAAACCAAGACGGTAACAGTCCAGGCTTAGAGTTGACCCGCTAGTGACTGAGAGTCAAGTCTCGTTCGTCTGCAACTGTGGAGAAGAGATCGTGATGGAAGTTAGGGCGGAAGAGGAGTACAATGTTGCATGTCCCAAGTGCGGCCAGGAGTACCGTTTCTTTGGTCAAAGTGTCTTGAGATGGAAGTCGGAGTAGCTAGGATAATTGAAGAATAAGCGCAGCCGCGGTTGCCAGCCAGAGGGGAATCGTGACTAGTGCCCAGATGGCTCGGTTCCAAGTTAGGACTTTCTGCCCGTCGAGTATGAAGAAGGGTATCATGTTGAAAGCTCCCAGCCAGAGATTGATGAAGATAGCCCATGGTAGGAAATTGAAATCGTTGATGACGAATGCTCTGATCCCAGCAGCTGAGAGCGCGGTGTACGCTAGACCGAAGATGGCTGCGGCGGCTATGTTGACCAGTGGTCCCATGAGCGAGATTATGCCGTTGGCTTTTCGATTCGTCGAATCGCCTATGTAGCTGGATCTAGATGCGATGTAGACGGCGCCTGGGGCGGCGAATACGAACGTTCCGGGTGGTATGGCTGCGAAGACAAGGGCCATTATCGCTCCTATGGTCCAGAGTCTGAACTCTGCCCATGCGCCATATCTTTGCGCGGTGAATTTGTGGGCTAGCTCGTGGCCAAGAAATCCTGTTCCAATTACGAGCATGGTGAGGAGGAACACTTCTAGAAACGCGATTGGAGTTGCGAACCAGCCTGAGAACATGTATCTCGTCGAGAAGCTTATTCCAAGAACAATCCATGCAGTAGTGAGAGCTACCAACTCGCGTCTAGGCATGATGCCCATTCGCGGCGATTGAAGTAGTCTTAGAGTCGTTCCTGTCCGACGGCGTTCCATCACGATGGGTTGCCTTGGGGCGCGGGCCTGCTGGATGTTGGGACATTCATGATTCTCAGGTAGGCGATGGTAGACGCAGTGTGTACGGCCGCAGTACCGGCAGACGTATGGGATGAATTCTTCTGCTCCGCATACTGCACAGCGTTCCAAGATTGCCTCGTGTTAGAGGGTCTTAGTCACTTAAAATCGTGCCTCCAAAGGAGTTTGTGATAGTTACGAGCGCTTGGGAATCCGGGTAACGCCAGGCTTAGAATCATTATTCCTCGCGTTAATATTTCAAGAGTGGCGTCCCCCGGGCGCGAGCACTGCCATTCGCCCGTTAAGGGTTGTTGGCTGGCTCGCTCCCATCGCCACTCTCGTAATTCTTCTCGGAACCTTCTGCGGCTTGACCTCTTCGTGCGGGATTCTTCCGTGTCGAGTTTCGAGTTCTATACGTGGCGCGTCCCAAAAGGGAAAATAGTCGTTAGAACGGTTGCGTGTTTAGCCGGGATTCCGGAGCCTGGTACCGGGCAGTCTGCCTTGCACGCGGGCCCATGTCTGGAATAGGCTCTACTGTCAGCCTGTGCCCCTTCGGGGCGCGTGGGTTCAAATCCCACTCCCGGCGCCAACACGCTATACGGTTCTAGCTCGTAAAGTGTGAAGGAGTTTTTTTGTTTAGACATACCCCAGGGGGTCGAGGAAATAGCTGTAGAAAAAGAAAGATAGCAACTAGAGAAAAAGATAACTGAAAAAGAAAAGTTGGTAGAAAGGGAAAGGTAAGATCTGGTCAATTGGATTGCGGAACCGTACCATTGGGCGCCTGCATAGTATGCGCGTTCGGGCGGATGAGTCTTCAGAACCTAATTGTGATTGAACCGCTAACAAATTCGGCCCAGCGACGCTAACGATTCAGCTCAGAGAACCAACCTGTTTCGATTCTATGAAGCATCTCGCCGCGAAATCCTCGCCCTTTAGACATCCTTGCGACTTCTCGCCCGTATAGCCCCTTATACCAGTAGAGCGAAGCGTACCCGGTTCGAAATGGCAAACGGTCTTGACATAACCACCATAACCTCCGTGCTTTCTGTTACAACATTCATCATCGGAATCCTACTGGGAGTGATTATCAAGAGAGCGATCAAGCTCGCCCTAGGCATAGTAGCATTGGTCGCACTACTCGCAGTCACAGGCTACTTCAATCTCGCTTGGAGCATGCCTTCAGCAAATACAATCTACTACGTCTTCAACGCAGCACAGCCAGTAGCCTCCCAAGCAGTCGGACTCGCTAGCCTGTTACCAATATCCTCAGTCGCCTTTCTAGCTGGGGCCGCGATAGGACTCTGGAAAGGCTAACCCTGTCCACGAACAAGCCTCGCCGACGGGTCCGACGGGTTGCGGCCGGAGTCACAGAGTCTCGGCAGGCCGACGAGGGACTGATCTTACCTTAGAAAGGGCCAGACGTATTTCCAGGCCAAGTAGGCTATCGTCAAAACACCAGCAGCCGCAATGACGATTCCAACACGCCGACCCTTTTTGCTCCGATGCTGTTTAAGCCGGAGACGCTGTTTTGGTTGAAAGGCCGGTCTCTCTTCAACTGCTGTTTTTCTCTTGGACTCAACGTCCTCGATAGCTGATTTCTTCCTAGGCTCGTCTAACTCAATAGCCAGCTCTTGGGAGCTCTCGCTAGATCCGACGTTTCGCATCAACCATTTCGAAGAGACTGAGGGACGAGGAACACGGAAGACCCCCGAGCCGGTTTTTGCAACGAAAGCGGTCCATGCAAGTTCTTTCCTATCTCGTAAAGCATCAACTTCATGCTGGCGCATAGCGTAGTAGACGACTGAGCCAAGCATCTTCTCGACCCTGTTCGCGTCAAACGTGCCAGGCGTTCCAGTGCTTCGAACAAGCAACAGGTCCGCGTCAGCCCGCAGATCGATATCGCCTCCATAGAAACGGTGGAGGCCCGCAACCATGACCACCAGCCCCTGGCGCATTCCACGCTTGAAGAGTTCGCCTCTGATATCGTACCACTTGTCCAGCCAGTAATCGATCCTCCTCATCTTCTCCAACTGTCCATTAGAATTTTTCACCTCGACCGTCCCAGAAAGCTTCCTCAGAGCTTTCGTCATGTCGTCTGCAAACAGCAGTATTGCCCTCGGAGGTTTTCGGAATCGGCCGAAGAGTTTGTCAATATTCTGGAATAATGCCGGAAGGTCCCGGGTCGCCCGCAATGCCTTCACGTTCCTCTGACCGTACCTACGTGCTAGCGCTTGAGTAATCGATTCAGCAAGGGTCGTTTTTCCAGTGTTAGGTTTCCCGAAGATTATGATGTTCAAATGATGAATAGCATTGTCCTTGCCGCCTGATTCTGGAAGAGGATCAGGAATAAGACCGTCCAAGATTGTATCTAGGTCGAGCTTGTAGTATGTCACCTTCGCGAGCGAGTCCCGGCTCGGGATCACTGGCTTGGCCAGGGATGAAGTCACAGTAGTGATGTCTGTGGGCGCACGTACGATACTTGTTGGCGCAGGGATAATGTCAGTGTCTTCCGATTCTGACATTGTTATGCTACCTGGAGTTTCAGGCCTCAATCCGGGTAGTTACGCACTTCGTCGGGCCCCGCCATATCGGATTCAGAAAGAAATCCGTCCCCGGACTTGGCCGATAGTATTCATAGATGGTGATGGGTCTTTGACTCATTACGACGAATGATAGACATCGCTTAATTCTCTCGAACGACACCACACAGTTTAGTATCGGCAACAAGAAACGATCCCACACCCTGCGCTAGCCTGTAGCCGCAAGAAACGAGCGCCCGTTATTACGGTTGTTCTGGAAAACTCTTGGACTACGGGACGGGACGCGCGGTGCAGGAACATTTCGTTGCCAAGAAAAGATAGTGTTAGAGATTGGTTGAAGAGAATAGGGAAATCGGCCAGCGCGATGAGTTGCTGGCTAACATCCGACGGCTAAGCCGTATTGTCCTGGATCGACTGGAAGAGGGGTCCAAAGAGGGAACTCTGGACCAGGCACAGATTAGGCTGTTGGGAAGTATAGTCACGAGATCCCTTGGCCTATGGCAGGATGCGCTCAGTCCCAGGCAGAAACGGGGTCTGAGAAGAGAAGTGCTAGCACTGGAAGAACGACTTCCCAGCCAGACAATTCAGAAGAGTGTGCAAGGATAGTGGAAGCGTCAGAGCGTGACGAGAACGAGCTTCGGTCCCAGATAATCGACCAGCTTGAACAGAGTCTTGCAATGTCTCGTGAGATGATGATGAATCAGAAGCTTGACCCGAAGACCCGCGAAAAATGGACTCAGCTGCACACGAACACAGCCCAAGTATTGAACACGGTCTTGCGGGACAAGCAGTACCAGGAATGGGAGAGGCGGCTCAAGGAGTTGGAAGCCGTAGGGCGCATTCCGCGAAAGCCCGCTGGGTCCACAGATGCATCTAGTCGCGCTAGTGATCGAAGAGTGAGCCCGTAGAGGTTGAGGCATAGATGATAACATCGCCTGGGAGAAAGATCAACCGGTACTACGAGAATCTTGAGAAGAAGCGCGAATGGGACGAAGCTAGCGATCGACCGTTAATCGAAGAGACTGACGTGGTCGAGTTCTTCAAGCACATGGGGTTCCAAGCCACCGTCTATCAGGAGAAGCTCCTGCGTGACAAGAGTCATTTCGTCCTGGCTCGCTGGTCGAGGCAGAGCGGCAAAAGCCTCGCTATGGCAGTCGCCGTCCTTTTCAACGCTCTCACCCGTAAAGGGCTCAGGGCGGCGATTGTTGCTCCGAGCAAGCGGCAGAGCTTGAAGATGGTAGACAAGATATCCAGACTCTTGACGAGGCTCGGGCGGGAAGTGCTTGAGGGTCCACCGAGGAAGGGGAGGCTCGTTTTCCGGAACGGGTCTGTAATAGAAGCTCTGCCTAACAATCCTGACACTGTCCGGGGCGAGACCTTGAACGTGGTCGTCTTGGACGAGTTCGCGTACATCGAGCATGACAAGGAGTTGTATGATGCGATCATCTTCGCCTTGAGCACTACGAATGGGAGCTTCTATGGGACGAGCACTCCTGGGTCCCAGGACAGTCTCTTCTTCAAAATGGCAACAGACGACGAACAGTTCGCAGACTTCTCTCGCCATCACGTAAGCTACAAGGACGCGCTGAAGCCGAACGGTCCAATCGACCCAGAGTTTCTGGAAAAGATTCGCAGGCAGTATCAAACGGACCCGGGACGGTGGAAGCGTGAGATGGAAGCAGATTTCGCGGACGATGAGGACGCATACCTGCCTCTCGAGCTCATCGAGAGTTGCGTGACTGAAGGGCCCGAGACTTTCACCAAGGATGACGTGATAAGCGGACGATTGGCAAGGACTGGAAAGTTTTTCGTGGGCACCGCCTTCTCCGTGGTAACTGGATATCTCAACCTCCTGAACCAGAGGCTGAAGACAGTGTCCCGGATCTACATCGACCAGACCGGTGTCGGTGAGTTCTTCGTCCAGGACGCGTACAAGTCAGGATTAAAGAACGCGCAAGGAATCTTTCTCTCTTTACCGAAGAAGCAGGAGATAATGGACTATTTCAAACGGAAGATGCAAGACGGCCACCTACACTTCCCACGCGATCCTGAACTGATGAACGAAATGAGCGCGGAACGATTCCAACTATCAAAAACAGGCCAGCTACAGTTCTCGCATGTCAGCGGGACCCATGACGACAGACTATGGGCATTCGCTCTAGCGGTATACGCTTCAAGACTTGACACGCCCACTTATCATCCAGTAGCCGCCGTCAACACACATCCAAGCCCTAGAAATTTGATGCCACAACTCCCGCGAAGCCTCTGGAAAATCTAGACCGCAACAGTAGCGCCTGCAAAGACAAGAGGCACGCTGAGACCACGCAGTAATTCGTAGCCTTCTAGCCACTAGTTTGTCCAATAGGCTTATCATGCCAACGAGAAGTCGAGATTTGATGCAGTCCTCTGCGCCGAAGCCTAAGAGACCAGTTGGTGTCGCGATAATCGCGATCGTCGCCGCCGCGGGAGGCCTGCTTTCCCTCTTTGGAGGCGCATCGGTGCTTGCTGGAATGGCCTCGGGACCCTTCGCCCTCGCGATCATAGTCATCATATTCGGAATCCTTGGCCTCGCGCTTGGTGCCGGATTCTTTACAGGGGCAAAGTGGGCTTGGATGGCGGGCATCATAATCTATGTCATCTCGATAGGGCTCGGAATATCTGAGATCGTCTATGGCGGCAACGTGGGCTTCATCGGAGGCATCATCACAACTATTGCTGGAATAGTCATCCCAGTCTACCTTACTAGACCTGGTCCGAAAAGCTTCTTCGGCAAGGGCGCGAGCTCCCCCAGCAAATAGTCTGAGCATGCGGTCCCTTCAATGGCGCATCGGGGTCGAGCTAGATTCCAATCGGCCTCTCTGAAATTGTACTAGTTCTTCTGGGTTTCTGGAACGGTCGTGGAATCCAATGCGAGACGATTAGTGTTACCTAGCTCTCCGGCATTATTCATCTCAATTTTCGCATCGTCCGGTCGAGGAAGACAGCCGATAGAGCGCGTGATCAATATGACTGAAATGGATAAAACTCGGTCAGCAAATACGACGTTTTCGTGGAAGGAGTTTGGAGACCTTGGAACAGATTAGCGAAAACGCCGTACAGGCTACTCAGCACGTCCGTCTCATTTTCGGACTAATCATCATGGCGTCTTTTCTCGACATCATCGACTTCTCCATCGTTCAAGTGGCTCTCCCTACTATTCGGACCCAATTCCTGGCTTCATACGCTGACCTTCAATGGGTAATCGGTGCCTACGGGCTAACCCTAGCCGGCTTTCTCATGCTAATGGGAAGAGCAGGCGATGTCTACGGTCAAAAGAAAATCTTCATTGCGGGGATTGTTCTTTTCACGATTGCTTCGATGGCCGGCGGTCTTGCCCCATCGCTCCTAGTTCTGATCATTTTCAGGGCCTTGCAAGGAATCGGAGCGGCCATGTCAACGGTTACGGCCTTCGCGATTTTCATTCGAATATTTCCCGAAGGACCCCAAAGGAATCGTGCGCTTGGAGTTCTAGTAGCCGTGCTCTCGGCCGGATTCGCTGCGGGGGCAGTCGCCGGAGGGGCTCTAACCGTTGCTTTTGGGTGGCGTTCAGTAATGTTCGTCAATGTTCCAATTGGGATTGCGGCGGCTCTTCTTAGCCAAAGATTTCTCCCAAAAACCGAGGGGTGGCTCAAGAATCAACGTCTCGATGTGCCCGGCGCCATAACCGTGACCCTTGGAACAATCCTCCTAGTATTCGGACTGACCACTGCGGCGACCTCGGGCTTCGACTCATTAGATACAATCGTCCCGTTGGGATTATCGGTGATCGTGCTCGCATCATTTCTTGCTGTTGAATCACGGTCTAAATCGCCGTTGATACCCCCAGCATTCCTCAAGCGTGGGTCCGTACTCACGGCGAACACCCTTGCTCTTGTCCTCACTTCGACGGTAGGAGGAGTCTCGTTCATAATCACGATCTACCTGCAGAACATCCTTGGCTACTCACCCCTCTACGCGGGTCTCGGAACCCTTCCTGGAGCAGTAATCTTCTTCCTCGTGGGCGGATGGGGCGCCTCGCGAATCATGAATCGACTCGGTGCTAGACGTACCCTTCTAATGTCAACAAGTCTTGCGACGGTGGGGATTGCCCTTCTTACCGTGATATCAGCACAAGGGAGCTATTTTCTGGTACTACCCGGCATGATAGTCTGGACCCTCGGCGCGAGCATTGGGTTCCCCGCCGTCAACCTCGCAGCAGTTGCCGGAACGAAGCCGGGCGAAGAGGGCCTCGCTTCCGGAGTAATCAGCACATCTTTCCGCATAGGCTTTCCCCTCGGCTTGGCTGTACTATTGACGATCGCCGGAGCTTTTGACCCTCCTGCCGCTGCCGGCGTCGGGTCGTACGCCGCTCTGGAAGGCGTAGTGACTGGGTTCCGCTACGCCCTATTTGCTGCAGTGCTGTTGAGCCTGCTGGGCTTGGCACTTGCCTCCCGCATCAAGGACGTAAAGCCGCCGTGGCAGAAGTGATCATCCCGGTTCATCTCATATCATCGAAGCGGAATCTAGTTTGCTGGTCTGAATTTACTTGTTGTCGAGTTTCGTTCGACGAATAGATGGACTATAGTTTGTAGGGACTAGCGTCCGTTCCTCGATGACTCCGACTAGGTTACCGTGCTGAGTGTTCGTAAGCTTCTTGATCTTCTTCCATTCTTCATCGGCCCTAAACTGTCCCCAAGCTTGAAGCATCGTCTGCTCATCGGGCCACGCCAATAGATATACGAACTCTGTGCGGTCATTCGTTTTTGATTCCCACGTTGCGATGATGTCAAAGCCGTAGGACTTCATAATCCGCGCCGCGTGGTCACGAAATCGGTCATGAAACGCAGCCTTGTTCTGCTCGAAGATTTCGTAAATTCTGAGTTGATGGATCATCTCCGCACCTCGGTACGATTCATGCTTTGCCTCATTAATCAAGCATGCAAACTGGCTCCCTCTATCAAGAATAGGATTTATATGCACCATCATGCATATGTATTCACATGCATACTGCCGTGTTCGAGATACTGGCCGATCCTACGCGACGGCGCATCGTCGAGGTGCTCCGGAGCGGCGAACACGCAGTAAACGATATCGTTGAAGAAGTCGGCATCGATCAATCGGGCGTCTCCCGCCATCTACACATCCTGCAAAAGGCAGGCTTTGTACAAGTCCAACCCGACGGACCCAAACGCCTCTATTCGCTCCGACCAGAACCCTTCCACGAGCTGGAAGCCTGGTTAGGAACGTACAAGCAGAACATGCAGGAGAGCTTCAGCAGACTCGACGCCCACCTCGAACGGATGAAGAAGAAGGAGGTGAAATGATGCAAAAAGAGAAGATCCAACACAAAGACGATATGACCGTAACACTCCCCTCCGACAGAGAAGTCCTCATCACCCGGACCCTCCACGCACCCCGGAAACTTGTCTTCGAAGCCGTGACCGAACCCCGACACCTCAAACAATGGCTGGGCCCACGAGTCATGACAGTGACGGTCGCCGAAGCCGACTTACGCGAAGGCGGCGCATGGCGCTTCGTCCACCGTGCCCCTGACGGCACGGACCACGTCTTCAGCGGAGTAATCCGTGAGTTTCGACCGCCAGAACGTACTGTACGGACAAATAGCTACGAGAATATTCCAGGCGCGGAATCGCTAGAGACAATGACGCTAGAAGAACATGGCGCAACGACGAAGGTGACAATCCGGGTCCTGTTCAAGAGTCGCGAGCAACGCGACGGCTACGTTGCCTCAGGGGCTGAGGGAGGCATGCGGGAATCCTACCAACGTCTCGACGAGCACCTAGCCAAAACGTAGGGCTCAATCTCCGCCACGCCGAGACAACTCCCTTTTTTTCATGATAGACTTTGAGTATATCAAAAGGTACAGTTTTGATATATCGAGATTCGAAAATTTCGAAATTCGAAATTATCGCCGCGCGGAACAATGATTATCTTTGCATTTACAGCGCTGGGACTTTCGATGAAACCTTTTCTCGAACCACCAACAAAAGCAAGGACAATTCTGCTCTCAATCCTAATGCTAACCAGCACCGCGGCAATAGTCGGTACAGCCTTCCATACTGCAAATGCCGCCAGCCCTAGCACTCCAACATTCACCAACTATGAGCTAGCAGGCAACCCGTTCAGACATGGCTTTAGCGTCGGAGTCACCTGTCCAAACGGCGCTGGCACGTGCCAGAACACTGAAGGCGAACCAGCAATAAGAGCCGATCCAGCAGGCAACTTCTACGGATCTTCGGAGAACGTCTTCTGCGTAATAGGTGGCTTGTGCGGTGGAACCTTCGCCTGGAAATCCACAGACAACGGCAACCACTTCACAACCTTACCATTGCCTGACAGCGTCTCAAGCGGGAGCGTTGGCTTCTCGCCAGCAGGAGGAGACACTGACATTGCAGTTGCACCAACGCTGAACACCAATGGCTACTACAACATCTATGTTGCCAGCCTCGCCACAGCCCCGCCGCTCGCAAACGTGTACGTCGGCACCAGCCACGACGGAGGCGCCTCGTTCACCCTCAACCCCACAGGAGCAACCATTCCGGTCGACGACAGGGAATGGATCGCAGCGGACGGCGCCAACAAGGTCTGCGTCTCCTACCATGCCTACGCCACAACCAACAACCTCTTCGTAACATGCAGCTACGACGGCGGCACAACATTCGCCCAAGTCGCGAACGCGTTCGATACTAACCATCCATGGCATGCCCCATACCAGAACGAGATCGGAAACCTAGCGATCGACCCTAGCAATCATCTCATCTACCAATCATTCAGCAGCATCGCCAACGCCGGCGAAGTCTCCTGCCTAAGCTGCAGCACCCACGCCGTCTGGATCGCAGTCTCCATCGACGGCGGCCTCAGCTTCACTGACTATCCCGTCTACATCAATCCCAATACGGCAATAGGCTACGGACACCAGTTCGTCAACGTCAGCGTCGACCAGGCCGGCAACGTCTACCTCGTCTACACCGACGACCACAACATGTACTACAGCTTCAGCACAACATTCGGCCAAACATGGTCCGGACCATACCAGATCAGCAAGACACCGTCCAACACTGCCATCATGCCTTGGAGCACCGCTCTCGGCAACGGGGCTCTAGACGTAGTCTGGTACGGCACAAGCTACTACGACGGCGTCAACACACCGGACAACTATCCGATGACGGCCTCCTGGCAAGTATACTTCGCCCAGAACTTAGCCGCAACGACCCCAGGCAGTAAGTTCACCCAGAACACAGCCTCGGGAATAATCCACTACGGAGGCGTATGCGAAGCGGGCGTCACATGCACCGGCAACAGGGACCTTCTGGACGACTTCGGAATAGCAGCCAGCCCAACGACTGGATCGGCCGCCATCATCTACACCAACGACCAATACATGAACACAGCCCTCGAGCCAGCCACCACACGGACGAGCGGCAGCGGGGTCTGCACCCAATCCCTCAGCAACAGCGTCGACTGCTCCCACACGGACATCGCCGTCCAAACAGGCGGTTCAACCCTCCTTTCGACAAAACACCATGTCAGAGCGAGCATAAACTTTGAACAGCTAAGCCAGACGCCCAGCCTCAACATTCAGATTTCGAACATTGGAGACGGGGCGATTGCATCCCTTTCAGTCCAGCTCTCCGGGCAACCGCTAACATTGTCCTGGAACCCGGCCATGCCACTCCAGTCCGGACAGACCACATCAACCACAACAACGAGCACTCCATTGGGACTAGTCCTAACAGTTGGAGGAATCTACCAAGTGACCATCACCGCTACACTATCCGACGGATCGACAGATAGTCAGACTCTGAACGCGATCTATACTCTCGGAGCAGGAATCGGACTATAGGAGGTCAATCCTCCTTCCCCCTCTTTTTCCAACAGTGATCGAATAGTCCGAACAGTATCAGCCAAAATTCAGTTTCTGAGACCTCACTAGCTTGAAGTAGTGGCCTTACGCGCCCGACGGCTAAGAGTAACTCGAACCTAATCGGACTTCAAGAATCCAACATAGTGTCCACAACTTGACCGAACTTACCCAAGAACCGCCAAGAGTAGAAACGTTAACCAGAACTGGAGCCAGCAGAGCCGCTCTGGCGTTCATATTCGCCACAGTCCTCTTTGATACCCTCGGATTCGGCATCATCATCCCGGTACTCCCCGGCCTCGTTGTCAGCTTCGTCGGAGGAGACACAGCTAGAGGCGCTGAAGTATTCGGTCTCTTCGGCACAACATGGGCGCTGATGCAGTTCCTATTCGCCCCCTTACTCGGAGCGTTATCCGACCGCTTCGGTCGAAGACCCGTCCTCATTCTCTCAGCATTCGGCCTCGGAATCGACTACATCATTATGGCCCTTGCACCCAACCTAACCTGGCTATTCATCGGGCGAGTCGTCAGCGGCATCACCAGTGCCAGCTTCACTGTAAGCTTTGCCTACGTAGCCGATACTACCCCAGGTGAGAAGAGAGCCGGTGCGTATGGTATGATCGGCTCTATCTGGGGCGTAGGATTTATCATCGGACCTCTCGTCGGAGGACTATTAGCAGGAATTGGCCCGCGCTTCCCATTCTGGGGCGCAGCAGCACTCTCACTCGCAAGCGCCGGCTACGGACTCGTCGTGCTACCCGAGTCGCTCCCTATAGAGCATAGAAGCCCTGTCTCGCTCCGGAAAGCCAACCCTATTGGCTCCCTCTCCATGATAAGAGCGCGAAGAGGACTAGCAGGCTTTGTTACAGTCAACTTCCTGAACTTCCTTGCTTTCCAGGTCCTCCCCAGCGTCTACGTGCTCTATGCGGCTTACCGTTACGGCTGGGGATACGCAGCCGTCGGAACAGCACTCGCGATAGTTGGTGCCTGCAACATCGTTGTTCAGGGACTCCTCGTCCGACGAGTCGTCGGTCGGTTCGGCGAACGCGTAGCCCTGCTCATCGGAATAGTCTCGGGCACAGTCGGGTTCTTGATCTGGGGCCTCGCATCCAACAGTCTCCTCTTCTTGCTAGCAATAATTTTCTACGCGCCGATCGGGTTCGTCCAGCCTGCATTGCAGGGTCTAATGACTCGGCGTGTTGGTCCATCTGAACAAGGAGCGCTGCAGGGGATCAACGGCAGCCTCATGGGTCTCACGGGTGTAATCGGACCTACGCTATTCACGCTAATATTCGCGTTCTTCATCGGTAGCCAAGCGCCAGTAAATCTTCCAGGCGCGCCGTTCCTGCTCTCTGCACTCTTGATGGTCAGCTCTCTCATCCTAGCGGCAAAAGTCACTCGTGCAAAAGATCGGAGGTCAGTAGTCGAAGAACTCCCGAACCGCATTGAATCTCGTATCTAGAACTCAGCGAAGAAAAGCGTCTGAGGAACCGTGGACTATGACAAGAGGTCTGGACCTAGGGTGCCGGTTACGCGACGTTGTACTCTAGCTTCTGAGTTCCTTCCGTCTTGAGCTGACAGTATTTGTACAACGCGTCGTAGGTTGGAAATTGTAGCCGCATGTTGTCAAAGTCATCTTTTGCAAGGTTTCGAAAACCATGCGCCACTGCTTCGAGGCCAGCAGATTCTTGCGGGGCGTTCGGGATCTTCGCATCGGCTCCTCTCACTATTTTGGCGAGCTCCAGCAATGCCGGGTCCGCTAGCTTGTACTTCTCGATAATGGCGTCAAAGCTTACGCGCTCTTCGCCATTCTCTTTGTAGTGGGTCAGCTCTACGCCCCTCGCATCGTACGCTATCGCACCAGTATCTTTGACTACTTGCGGAATGGTCTCAGGCGGGACGAAAAGAAATTCCGGGTTCTTGTCAACGAACTTCTTGATCAACCAGGGACAGGCGATGCGGTCGACCTTCGCCTTTTCACGTGTAACCCATTTCATGCAGTCTCCTTCACAGATTATCTATGTAAACCGTGTCGTCGCGGCGCTGTGGATCAGAATATCACTCGGTGACCGACCCCTCAAACACCGAATCCATTAGCACTCCGGGTGAAATCAAAGGCTCCTAAGCTCTCTAGAGAGACCGTAGCCATCATTCAAGTCTAGGGAGTCACACCACTAACATCATAGTCACGAGGAGAAGAAGCGTTGCAGCTACGAATGCTCAAGGGCAAGATCCACCGGGCAAGACTTACAGGTGCGGACCTCAACTATGAGGGTAGTATCGAGATAGACTCATCTCTGATGGAGGCTGCGGGAATCATACCCTTCGAGCAGGTAGACATCTGGAACATAACCAACGGAGAGCGATTCTCAACATACGCACTCTCGGCTCCAAGAGGAAGCGGGACCGTAGCGGTCAACGGGGCGGCTGCCCGCAGGGTTCAGCCCGGCGACGAAGTCATTATCACAGCATTCAGCTGGATGAGCGAGAAACAGGCGCAGAATTGGAAGCCGCACGTTGTCTTTGTCGACCGTGAAAACAGGCTGAAACCTGGCCCGCATGTCCGGCGCATGCTTGTCAAGCGAGAAGTCCTTCGCTAGATATTACAACAGCAACTTTCGGCCACTTGCCAGAAACATCGGAATCTTCACTTGCCCATGCTCCATCGTAGTTGAACAGCAAGACTCCAACTGCTCAACACTGATATCATCCAATCCGGCCTGTTGCAACATGCTTCTTACGCGCGGGATATCGAAACCCAGCCATCTGTCTGCATGTTCTTTTCGCAGAAACTCGTAGTTGTGTTGTTGAAGATCAGACAGAGCGAGTCTTCCGCCAGGTACTAGCACGCGAGCCATATCCTTGACGGCAACATCAGGGTTCAGACAATGGTGCAAAATCATGTTGCCGATTACTGCATCTACAGACGCATCGGGTAACGGAATTTGCTCAACATTTCCAATCTTGAACTCAACATTCCTGCCGCCGAGCTTTACCCTCGATTCGTCGGTCATTGCTTCCGAGAAATCGAGAGCAATCACTTTTCGAGCAATCTTGGCAGCACCTTCAGTAAGAAATCCAGTACCTGGACCCACATCCAGAACTGTGTCGCTTGGCAGGACTTTGGCCGCTGCGAGAACTGCGTCCCGAACCTCGTCACCATAGAAGCTCTTTCTGAGGACGTCCCAACTTCCCGAGACCTTTTCGAAGTACTTCTCAGCTTCCCGAGACATGTCCCACTGAGATACAGTCGTCGGAATCAGGTTAATGAACGCATTCTGCGAATATCATAAGGAAGGACTGGCAAGTTCATGGTAAAGGTCGAACGTTATCGTGTAGTAGCTAGATTTGCCCGGTTGTTTCCAGACCCAGCCATCTTCGAAGATCAGGACCACCTGGTCGAAAGATACCTGGTACAGAGCGGTCTTCCACGAGAGAAGGCTTTCTATCTCTACCAGAACGAGGATGAAATGATTCCGGTCGACGATTCCGGAAAACCGGCCGTCGCGTCAGGGACGGCAAGTTTTCGGTTTCAGGGCAAGAACATAGTCGCCGAGTTCATGCCCAACGCCAGCCTAGCGCTGGAATACTATGATTTTGGAACAGGACTCTCGCCGGAGGATCACGCGAGAATGTGGAAGAACCAGCGCATCGGAGAGATGGCATTCCAAATCAGGGACTTTGCGCACGAAACTCGGACACTCAATGTCACGAATGTCTCGGAGTTGTACGAGATCATGAAGAAGCAGGGTCAAGCGACGAGCCTGTCGAGCATTGAGCTTGCCAAGATGCCTGAGGAAGCATTCCGCGTAACAGTCGCGTACCTGAAGAGCCAGTTGAGAGAGAGTGCCGGAGAAGATGCGCTTGAGGTTGAGGTTTATGCCGCAAAAGATCTCTCAGCAAGTGAGAGGAGCTCCTTGGAAAAGAGGTTGACTAGAGAGTCTACTGGCTCAACGGTGTATGTGATACTCTCGAAGCCTTCGCAACTGATGAAAATTGAGACTCGCTAAATTGTCGATCTACGCGATCTGTTTGTAGGATTCTACGAATTCGGGATCGATGACTCCCGAGATCACGGTCTCTGAACCGTCGGGGAGAATCACCGGGGTCCCTGCGGCGTGGTATGGCAGGTCGAACCGCTCCAGTTTTTCTGGACTATCTACCTCGTAGAGTTTCCGACAAGCACCTTCAGCATAATGGAAACAGTAGAGTTTCGATAGCCGTCTCTCGCCAAAGCCTCCGGCGCGACCTCCAGCCGCAGAAGACCCTTCAGGAAGTTGAAGAATGAAGACAGAATTCTCTCCCTGTAGCGAACGTAAGTCGACGGGGTTCTCAGCGACGAGGATCTTTCGGCCTTTCTCGGAGATAAGCTTGGCAAGTTCGTCGAGGGGCGTCATGGTAGTCAAGTTTGGACACTGTCCGTGTAGAAATGTCTATTCTTGCGATTTGTCTCAGAGATGATTGATCAGTGCGTCCTTGTGGCTGGCGCGCAAGTATCTTTCGATTTCGCCTTTCTCTTCATCTGTTAACGGGGTGTAGAGTCTCGCGTCCCCTTCGACTCCGAAGTATCGTCCAGCGATCAAGTAGATATCTTTGGCAGTTTCTTTGAGAACGGTTACGCGGTTCAGGCTGTCTTTTTCAGTGTAAAGATAGAGGGGCGTTGAATCGTATTTCGAGAGGTCTGGTTTTGGAATTCTTTTCTTTGGAGAGGCCATTTGGCTAGCCCGACTTGTAATTCGTGGTGCTACATAAAATCCGAAGTCATGAGGACTCTGATATGATGTGAAGCCCAGCCGCTCCAACTCTACTGAGTTTACTCTAAAGGGTAAGAAAAAGGGAGGGGATAGAATTCTTGTAGACTGCCGCTACTTTTTGGGTCTTACGAAAGCAGCTGCTACGCCGACCAGGATCGCCACCAAGTAGATGGCGCCACCTACGATCAAAGTAACTGCGGCTGCTAGGGTCTGGGTTGTTTGTAGCGGTGGAGCGACGTTGAACAGCAGGAAGTAGCCGATAGCGTATGCGATAGCTCCTACGATGAAGGTCCTGAAATGGTCTATGACTCCTGGAAAGCTCTCGGACAGGGTGCTGTTCTCCGTGAGAGTTGCAGAGACTAGGTAAACGGCTCCGATGAACAGGTAGCCTGAAACGACGAGGATTACCCATCCTTCGAGGCTCTGAGTGGACTTGCTGATCATGTCGTTGCCTATGCTCAGAAGGAAGACGTTGACGGCGTAGAGTACGGCAGCCAGCGCTAGGCTATGCCAGTTCTTGAAAGCGGTGGACATTGCATGTCGATACATCGTTTCTGTCATCTTTTCTTCGAAGTCGCGGCGGGTCGAAACCGGGTCTAAAAGCATGTTTTTGTTCTAAACTTGAACAGTGAATTACGCATCCGAACGTCGAAAACTGGCACTTGCATACGTATTTCTGCGGATTGTCGCCAATTATCTGGAACTCAGCAGAAAAAGTATACGATCCGGGGGTTTGCCTGCATCACGAAACGGAAAAGTCGAACTCAGGATCTTCGACATAGCTTAAGAACCGGCTGAAGTGTCCTTCACACTCGATACGCATGAAGCGATCGTTTGTCGTGATAGGAATAATATTGCTGGCCTTGGGGATAGCCGCATACTACATCACGTCTCAAACTAACCTCATCGGAGGCCGCATTCACAGCACCTACCCGCTGGGTGGCATCGGTCTAGCCGTCCTCGGAGCCCTAATCGCAGCTGGAGGAGTAATGATGGGGAAGGCGGGAGCAAAGACGGCGGGCCAGTTCAAATGCTCCAAATGCGGAATGACGTTCGGATCTCAGATAGCGCTGGATCAGCACTCCAAAGACAAGCACGGAACTTAAGCCGCTTAGGAAGTTCGAATTCTTAGAACTCCTTCCTACTTTCCAGTCGACTGTTTCTGGTAAGAAGTACCGTCTGAACAGAGTGAGTAGACTCTAGTTTTCAGGTTTTAAGAGTGGCTTGAGAAACGGGGTGGTATCCAGTCTGGAGAATTCGTCGAGGTCAATGTTGGCCCCGGGGCTCATTATCTGCTTCAGATAGTCTCCGGCCTTTGTGGAGTCCCACCAATTCTCTCCGAGTCGGTTTCGTAGCTTCTTGATCAGTTCTGATTTTCTGACAGCGGCTATGAGGTAGCTGGGTGAATAGAGATCATAGTCAGGCATTACGTGGTGGAGTTGCCAGTATTCTCCGGGTATGTCGAAACCAACGTACTCCTTGTAGAGCTTCGCATACAATTCCGACGCCTCATCCATTGATAGCATCTTCTCTTGGAAGCTGATTTTCATGAGAGAGTTTGCAGCGTAGAAGGCTACGAAGAAGAGTTCCATGAACCTGCGACGTTCTTGAATCTGAGCCACCTGTTCTTCTGATAGTCCGAATTTCTTTCTAAGGTACAGTCCATCTTCGACAAGACTCTCGAGAAATGTTGAGAATATCTCGGCTACTCCGTGAGACAGGGATTCTCGATCCCAGAGTGAAAGATTCGGGTCTACGGAAGTAGCATGCATAGCATGGCCGAATTCATGATAGGATGCTTCCATGTCCGTATAGGGACTGATCGGTTTCACAAGGACCCTAGCGTCGTTCGGAATCTGGACGAAGAATGCGACCGCTGAAGGAGTCTTCTTCGGTCTATCCTCAACATCAACATGAATCTTTTTCGTGTTGAAGCCAAACCGCTTCAACTGTCGGATTGGCATTTCTGCCGGATTGAATTTCGCAAAGATCTTGTCCAACGGTCGGAAAATTCTTCCTCTGAAATAGTAGAAGTCGTCGTAGTACTCAGGAGGTGCCTTCTTTATCTCACGCGAATAATCCTGCAATGCAACTCTGAATGGCTTTCTAACTGCGGATCCTAGTTTCTGAACCAGCTCCTTTAGTTCCGGCAGAGTGATTCTTTCGCTCTCGAGATAACTTCGCAACGGGGTCACGCCGTATTTCCTGTGAGTATTCCAAGACTGTTGAAACATGGCCTTGATGAGAGGCCTTATTGTGGGTGTTTTCTTCACGAGATCGTCGTAGACCTGCTTTCTGCTCTTCGGGTCCGCCTTTGCATTGAACTGTCGCCAGCTCTTCCAGTTTACAGGTCTTCCGTGGAATCGGCCCTTCTTCGACACAACCTTCTCCGATCTAGCCTTGTCGAGTTCGAGGGCGAT
>Ga0209239_1000500_pt1 | contig 22452 bp, 23 predicted proteins | sample GraSoi013_2_20cm_FD_185824 | JGI IMG/M metagenome (GOLD analysis project Ga0209239, IMG submission 185824) | Grasslands soil microbial communities from the Angelo Coastal Reserve, California, USA - Sample 10_02_2013_2_20cm (SPAdes) (version 2) | ecosystem: Environmental > Terrestrial > Soil >...
CGACCCGAAGGCCAGCGCACTTCGATCGCCCCGACGGAGTCGGCATCCGCGAGACCGAAATAGAGCGGTAGGTCGCTCTGGGAGAGGTATCCCGACTTGCCGTCGAAGGCCTTGAGCAACCGACGCCCGTCGGGTAGCACGACGGTGACTTGCGCACCCAGCCCGTCGCGGTTCGAGCGCGTGCCGCGCAGTCGAACCTTGAGAAAGTGGACGCGACGTCGCGCCGCGAGATCGCTGACCAGCACCTGCGGCCCACCGTTGAACTCGTTGGTGACGATATCGAGATCACCGTCGCCGTCCAGGTCGAGTGCGACCGCGGCGCGCGTGCCGAGCGAGCCCATCATGGTCAAGTGGCCGGCGGCGTCCACCCGGCAGGCCCCCGCCATCGACTCCGGATGGGCACAGGCGCGACAGAAGGGATGGCCCGCGTCCGCGCCGTTGCACTCGAGCGTGAACCAGACCTGTTGTGTGACGCCGCCCGGCCGCGGCTCGACCCCAAGCACGAATTCGCTCGGCAGGAAGCGACGCCCGCCCTCGTTGAGCAGGACGGAGTTGATGCCGTAGCGGTAGGGGAAGTTCATGCCCGCCGCGATGAAAATGTCGTCCCAACCGTCGGCGTTGAGGTCGTCCACGCTCGGCCCCCAGGGCCAATACGTTTCCGCCCCAACGGAGTCCGAAATCTCCGCGAAGCGTCCGGCGCCCCGGTTCGCGAACAGCTCGTTGCCGAAGATGAAGCGATCCTTCCCTCCGGGAATCATCCCGCCGGCCACGGTGGCGGTATCGGCCTTGCGGCCTTCTGCGGTCCAGTCGCCGGGGGGGATGTTGACCCACATGTCCGGATGCATGCTGGTGACGAACAGGTCGAGCCGACCATCGCCGTCGAAGTCGAACGCCTTCACCCCCATCGAACCCCAGGGGGTCTTCGGAAAGTACTTCGCGGTCGCGTCGCGAAAATGCTTTCCGCCCTCGTTGAGCCAGAGGTGATCCCCTCCCTGCATGTCCAGCAGGTAGAGGTCGGGAAACCCATCATCATTCACGTCGAACGCCGTGGCGTCGCCGCTCCAGCTCAGATCCACCAGCCCGACCGCGCGACTCACGTCCTTGAACCGGTTGCCGCCCAGGTTGCGGTAGAGAATGCTCCCTTCGGCGCGGTCGGGGTGAAGGTGGCCGAGAAACGCGTCGTTCAGCGCGACATAGTACCCGCCCCGCCCCCGTGCGTTGCTGGTGAACACACCGACATTGGTCACGAACAGATCGAGCAGGCCGTCGCGGTCATAGTCGAAAAACACGGCGCCGGAAGAGTGGCCGACGTATCCCACTCCCGCCTGCGCGGTGATGTCGCGAAACGTCCCATGCCCTAGGTTTTCAAACAGCCGATTCCCATGGCGGACGGTCGTGACGAAGAGGTCGGGGTCGCCGTCGTTGTCGATGTCGGCGAACGCGCAACCCACCGCGATGGCGTCCGGGGACGCCAGCCCAGCTGGAGCGGTGACGTCCACGAAGCGACCGTTGCCGAGGTTCTTCCAGAGCTCGTTGGTGCCGAGCTGCGTGACGAAGTAGAGATCGGGGAGACCGTCGCCATCGACGTCCGCGGCGCACAGGCCGCTCCCGTGGTCGTAGTGCGCGAGCTTATAACTCCTGCCCGCGTCGTCGACCACGCGGTTCTCGAACGTGATGCCGCTGGCCGGTCTCTGATCGGTGAACCGGAAGTCGTGAACCGTCTGCGAGCGCGCGGCCAGTACGGCTTCCTGGCGGCCCCGCTCGACCAGCCACGCCGGCGTCCGGGGAGAGCGGCACGAGGCAACGAGGAGTGATGCGAGGAGCCCGCAGGGCCACGAGAAGCGACGCGGCGGGAGTGCATTCATGCCATAGTATAGCCGCGCGTGATTCTCTATCCGGTGCACGCATCGCCGCAGGATGTAGCCTATGCGGGCGTGGCGTCCTCGTCCGGCTCGAGCGGGGAATGCTCGTACACGATCGGCGGGGAACAAGTGCAGCGATTGGAGTTGGGGAGCGCCACCTGCACGCTGGCGCGCGGCGGCCGATACTCGACCACCCTCGCGTCGCTGATCACGCCCCCGCAGAAGTGGCAGTGGATCGCGGTCGTCATCATCCCACCTCCTGCCGCACGATGGACGGGTGGGCGCACCACGTTGCCGTTCTCAGGATTCAACGCGGCGTCGGGCCGCGCAATAGCGCAACTCGAAACAAGAGAGCCAACCCGTGCGGTGGCAGGGAGTTGGCTCTGATAGCGGCGGTCGGACTCGAACCGACGACCCGCGGATTATGATTCCGCTGCTCTAACCAGCTGAGCTACGCCGCCGAAGTGCAGGGGAAGAACTTAGCGGGCCCGCTACGACGGCGGGAGTGGCGACCCCCCGGCGCCTGCAGAATGCGAGACTAAAGCCGGCACCCGTAGGGCCCGCGACACACCCGTTGCTTCGAGTCCACACCCAGCGGCGTCAGCCCCTACGAAGCCCCCCGAACTGGCGTTTGCGCGGCACGCCGACGCGGTGCGCCCCTTGCATGCCTCACCGGCAAGGCAATGAAAGCACTACCGGTTCTGCTGCTGGCCCTCGTGGCGGTCGGCTGTCACTTCGACAAGCTGTTCAACGATTCGAGCGGCGGCGCGGCGTCCCGCGCAGCCCCGCCCACGGCGACGCACCTGATCTTCATCACGGAGCCGCACAACGCCCCAGCGGGTACTATCATCACTCCCCCCGTGCGAGTCGCCGCGGTGGACGACCAGGATCAAATCGTGACGGGCTTCAGCGGCACTATGTCCATCGCCATCGGGCGCAACGGCAGCCTGCTCAACCCGCACCTGTCGGGCACCACGAACGATGTCCCCGTGGTGAATGGTGTCGCCACCTTCCCGGACCTGAGTATCGACCAGCCGGGGATCGACTACACCCTCGTGGCGCACACCGCCGGCCCGTGGAGCGTCGAGAGCGCGACCTTCAACGTCGGGTTGCCCTGATGCGCTGCCCGCGGTGCACGCTCAGCGAGCTCTCCGACGCCGCCGCCACCTGCTGGCTGTGCGGCTATTCCAGCGCGACGGTCGCCGTCGACGAACTCCCGCCCGCCGGGCCGACCGAGCTCGACGCGCGACGCGAGCTGGCCCGCGACTTCCGAATCGACAGCCTGCTCGAGCGGCCGCCGGGACCGATCGTCTACCTCGCGCGCGACGCGGACGATCGTCTGGTGGCGGTGAAAGTCGTGCCGCGCCCCGAGGCCGGTGCGACGGCCGACCGCTTCGACGCCGCGGCCGACGCAGCGGCGCAGCTCGATCACCCGCACATCGTCCCCGTCTACGGTCACGGCGCGACGGAGAACTTCCTGTGGTGCGCGACCAAGTACGTCGGCGGCCGGTCGCTCGCGAGCATGCTGCAAACCGATGGACCGCTCGAGCACTCCGCTTGTCTGCGCATCTTCGAGCAGGTCGCGAGCGCCTTGGACTACGCGCACCGGCGCGACGTCGCCCACGGCGCCCTGACACCCGACAGCATCATCGTCGATGCCAATGAATGGGCCCTGGTCGGCGACTTCGCCATGCGGGGGCTCGTCGACGCGGCGCCCGATGGTGCCCAAGCCCGCGAGCCGGCGGCCGGCGCGGATCAGCGCGCGCTCGCGGCGATCGTCCATGCGTCTCTCACAGGAGCGCCGATAGGCGATGGTCCGCCGGTGGTGAAAGACGGCCCCGGACTCCCCTTGCACGTCTCGCAGGCGCTGCGCCGCGCGCTCTCGAGCCGGCAGGCCGACCGGTTTCCCGGCGTGCTCGACTTCGTCGCCGCGCTCGGCGGCACGCGACCGGAAGGGCGGACAACGTGGTTCGGCGCGAATCCCCGCAAGAAGGGGCCGGGCTCCCCGGTCGTGATCGTCGACGCCGACCAAGACCCCGCGGCGAAACACCTCGGCCGACGGGTCGCGGTCGCCGCGGCGGGCCTGGTGGTCGCGCTCGGCGGCGGGGCGGCGTGGCTCGGCATCTCCTCCATTCCCGCATCGCCGGCGAATCGAGAACCCGCCGCCAGGGCGCCGGCGCCCCGTGCCGCCCCCCGCCCCGCCCCGGTCCGCGACACGCGCGGCGGTGCGCACGACGCGCCCTCCGGTCACGACGCATGCCCCAGTGACGCATGCCCCAGTAATGAAGCGGCCGGCGCCCGCGCCGTTGCCCGCGGACCCGCGTGACGTGGAGCCCGGTCTCCTGTCGATCAATGCGATCCCGTGGGGGAGCGTGTCGCTCGACGGTCGGCCCGTCGGGAACACCCCACAGATCGACCTCCCGGTCGTACCCGGCCCGCACCGCCTACGGGTGGAGCGTGACGGCTACCGGCCGTACGACCGCGTGATCGACGTGGCATCGGGGCAGCGGCTTCGCATCACCGACATCGCGCTGGTGGAGCGCTAGCCGGTGACACGCGCCACGGTCTTCCTCTCCATGTCCCTGCTGCTGTGCGGAGCACGGGGGTTGCGTGCCCAAGCGGCGAGCGAGCTCCTGGGACAGGGGGTGCGGGCCTATCAGTCCTTGGAGTACGATGCGGCGGCGGCCCTATTGCAGCAGAGCCTGGGACGCGATGCGACAACGGGGCTCGCGGACTCGCTCCGGGCGCGGGCGCTCACCTATCTCGCCGCGACGGAGCTATTCCGGCAACAGCGCGACTCCGCCGTCGCCGCGTTCCGGCAGCTGGTCATGCTCAACCCGCGCTATCGACCGGACGAGCTCATCTTTCCACCCCAGGTCACGAATCTGTTTCAGGAAGTCCGCAAGGCGACCAGGGCGATCGCGGTCGCGGTGCCGCCGGTGACCGCGCTGCGCACGCGGCTCGAGCGATTCACCGCCGGGGTGCTCGTGAGCTCGCTCGCGGACGTGACGGTGACGCTGGCGCGCGAGGACGGGACACCGGTGCGGACGCTGTACGAGGGACCCGTGGCCGACAGCCTCGCCGTGAAGTGGGACGGTCTCACGGCGGCGGGAACGACTGCCGATAATGGTCGCTACCTCTTGCAGGTAGCGCCGCGGACCCCCACGGCGGATGGGCCCCGCGCGCGCCAGGTCGTGCTCGAGGTCAAGCAAGAGCTCCCCGATACCCTGGCCTGGCCGCCGCCGCTCGAGAGCCCGCCGTTGTTGCCGGAGCGCACATCGACGGGGCCGGCCTTCCGGTCGCTCGCGGCGGTGCCGTCGTCGCGCTGCCGTCGATCATGGCGCGGGGCAAGGACGCGACGGGCGCGCGCTTCGCGGTCGGCGCGGCGGTGGGCATCTCCGGATTCGTCGGCTTCTTCGCGCGCAAACCCCGCCCGCTAGAAGCCAACGTGCGCGCGAACGCATCGCAGCGCGATGCCTGGAAGAAGAAACTCGATACGGTCAAGGCGGAGAACGCCGCCCGCCTGCGCACCATGCGACTCGTCGTCCGCGCAGGGCCCGAGACCGTCGCGGATCGGGGATCACAATGAAGACCATCGCACTGATCGGAATCCTGGCGCTCGCCGCGTCGGCCGTCGCCCACACGCAGGGTCGGCCGACCCTGGCGTTCCGGGGCGACGCGGGATTCATCTGGGTGCGGAGCGACTCGGCGGCGGCGGGAGTGGGGGGGGCCGGCGCGGTTCGGCTGCGCGGGCCGGTCCTCGGTGGAGAGGGCCGCCTCGTTTTCAATGGATTCGCCGTGGGAGTGGGGCTCCTGAGCGGCACGCTCCAGGCCGCGGATCAGGGGACCATGAAGCGCGACCTCATCGAAGGGCGGCTGGTCGTCGCCGCGCGGCCTGTCCCCTGGCTGGAAATGAGCGTGGGTCCCTTCGTCCGGGCGTACGTTACGGACTCCGTCACCGAGCGCTGGGTGTTCTGGCAGGCCCGGGCACGCGTCGACGCACCGATCGTGACCGCGAGCCTGACGAGCTACCTCGAGCTGTGGCGCGCGTTGTCCTCCGAGGTCAATCTGGTGGCCGGGGCCGGTCGGGTGCAGGGAGGCGAGGCGGGCGTGCTGTACCGACCGCCGCAGCGCCCGTACTGGGTGCGCCTCGCCTACCGTGTGGACGACGCGATCGTACGCGCGGGGGGGAGCGAGACGCTGGAAGCAGTCAGTCTGGCGATCGGCGTGGGCGGTTGGTGAGACGTCCGGCCTTAGTCGCGGGGCGGTAGCGAGGCCGGGTCGCTCCCTACGTCCACCTTCGGCACCAGCCGATACAGCAGCTCGCCTTTCCGGATCATCCCGAACTGTTCGCGCGCCGCGCGCTCCTGGGCGGCGGGGTCGGTTTCGAGCGCGTGCGCCAGGCGCTGCAGCGAATCGAGCTGCCGCTCGAGGTCGCGCACGCCCCGGCGTGCCTCGGTGAGCTGGCTTCGCAGCGTGAGCCAGTCGAGCGTGCCGTACTCCCCCGCCTGAAAGGCCAGTCCCGCGAGCACCACCGCCGCGGCGATCCCGATCAGCCGGGGGCGCGTCATAATCCGTACAGGTGCCGGCCGGGGTAGTACGCCGTGTCGCCCAGCTCCTCGGCGATGCGCAGCAGCTGGTTGTATTTCGCGACGCGGTCGGTGCGCGAGGCGCTCCCGGTCTTGATCTGCCCCACGCCGGTGGCCACCGCGAGGTCCGCGATGAACGTATCCTCCGTCTCGCCGGAGCGGTGCGAGATCACGGCGCCGTATCCGTTGGAGCGTGCGTGCGCGATGCACTGCAGCGTCTCGGTGAGCGACCCGATCTGGTTCAGCTTGATGAGAATCGCGTTCGCCACACTCTCCTCGATCCCCCGATCCAACCGTTCGATGTTGGTGCAGAACAGATCGTCTCCCACCAGCTGCACGCGGGCGGACAGCGCTGCCGTCAGCTTCGCCCAGCCCGCCCAGTCGTCCTCCGCGAGCCCGTCCTCGATCGACACGATCGGGTAGCGGTCGATCCAGCTCTTGTACAGCGCGATCATCTCGTCGGACGACTTCGTGCCGGCGCCGCTCTTCTTGAAGACGTAATTCCCCTCCTGGTAGAGCTCGGACGCCGCCGGGTCGAGGGCGATCGCGACGTCCTTCCCGGGCTCGAGCCCGGCGGCCTCGATCGCCGCCATCACCGCCTCGAGCGCCGCTTCGTCGGTCGCGAGATTGGGCGCGAATCCCCCCTCGTCCCCCACCGCGGTGGACAGATTGCGCTTGGACAAGACCTTCTTGAGGGCGTGGAACACCTCGACGCCGATCCGCAGGCCGTCGGCAAAGCTTTCGGCCCCGATCGGCACGATCATGTACTCCTGGAAGTCCACGGTATTGGCGGCGTGGGCTCCGCCATTGAGGATGTTCATCATCGGCACGGGGAGCACGTTGGTGACCGGCCCCCCGAGATAGCGGTACAGCGTGAGGCCGGCGTCCTGGGCCGCCGCCCGCGCCACGGCCATCGACACCGACAGAATGGCGTTGGCGCCGAGGTGACTCTTGTTGGGGGTGCCGTCGAGGTCGAGCATCGCGTAGTCCACCGCGATCTGCTCCTCGGCCGACACGCCCTCGAGCCGCGGACCGATCACCTCGTTCACGTTCTTTACCGCCTCGAGCACGCCCTTGCCGCCGAACCGCTTCGGATCGCCGTCGCGCAGCTCGACGGCCTCGTGCTCGCCGGTGGAGGCGCCGCTCGGCACGGCGGCACGGCCGGCCGCGCCGCTCGACAGGGTGACGTCCGCCTCGATGGTGGGGTTGCCCCGGCTGTCGAGGATCTCACGCGCGCGCACCGAGATAATCGTGCTCATGATGGCCCGTACCCTAGCGGGCGGTGCCCTCTGCGTCAACGCGCGCCTTGAAGGCGACGATCGCGGCATGCACCCGGTCGCGCAGCTCCTGCCGCCGCTCGAGCGTCATCCCCGCCGTGGCGATCGGATCGCCGATCACGATCCTGATGGGCCGCGGTCGCAGGAAGAACCGCCCCTTGGGCATGATCTCGAACGTATTGCCGACGTACACCGGGACCACGGGCACCTGGGCTGCGATGGCGAGCCCGAAGGGCGCGTTCTTGAACGGCAGCAGCGCTCCCGTGCGGCTACGCGTCCCCTCGGGAAACAGCAATGCCGACGTGCCACCCCGAATCACCTCGGCGGCGCGCTGGTAGGCCTCGAGGGCCCGCGCCGGATGCGCGCGGTCGATGGTCAGGTGGCCGGCCGTGACCATCGCGCGGCCCAGGAGCGGGATCCTGGCGAGCTCCTGCTTCGCCACCATCCGCACCGATCCCGGCAGCGTGGCGGCAAGAGCCCAGATGTCGAACATCGACGAATGGTTCGAAGCGTAAACGACCGGCCCGTCCGGAATCCGCTCCATCCCTTCGACGCGCACCGGCGTCCCGGCGGCCCGGAGTATCTGGCGCGACCAGTCGTTCGTCCCCCAGTCGTACACCCCGCCTCCCCCAGGGCGCCGCTTGACACCCAGCAGCGCCGCCGCGATGACGCCGACGGAGTGGATAACGCTCGACACCACGAGCACCACGTAGAACCATAGAGTGCGGATCATCGCGCTGGGAAATGATCGAAGCCGGGGGGAGGCGGTATCGGTCGTCCGTCATCGGTGATCCGTAAGCCGCGGCCCGCGGTGCAGGCACCGATGCGCGTGAGGGACAGTCCCGTGGCACGACGAAACGCACGGGCGCCCGCGTCCCCGAAGCTTCGCGGCATCGCGACCAGCAGCTCGTACTCCTCGCCGCTCCGGACGGCGGCGAGCGGCGTCGCACCCGGCCAGCACGGAACGCGCTCCAGCTCGATCGCAATCTCGACGCTCGAGGCCGCCGCGAGGTGCCCCGCATCCCCCGTCAGCCCGTCGGAGATATCGATCATGGCGCGCGCTCCACGCCGCGCCAGCCAGCGCCCCGCGGCGATCCGCGGCTCCGGGCGGGCGAAGCGGCGTCGCAAGGCGGGAGCGAGGCGCCCCCCCCCTCCCCGCCCGCTGCGGAGCGCGGTGAGCGCGAGCCCCGCACCCCCCAGCCGCCCGGTCACCCACAGCCCGTCACCCGGCCGCGCGCCGCTCCGCCGCACCGGCCGCCGGACGACGCCGAGCACGCACACGTCCACGAGGTAGCGGGGCGACCGCACCAAGTCGCCGCCGAGGACCTTCGCTCCCACGCTGCGCACGGCGGCACCGACGCCGGACATGATCTGGGAGCCTGCGTTATCCGTCGTCCGTCGTCCGTCATCCGGCAGACCCAGCGAAACGAGGACGCCGAGCGGGGTCGCGCCATCCGCGGCGAGGTCGGACAACGCTGCGGCCGTGGCGCGCCAGCCGATCTCTCGAAACGAGAGCCAGTCGGTGCGGAAGTGCACGCCTTCGAGCGAGGCATCGATGCTGATCGCGAGCGTCCGGCCGCCGACGGAGAGCAGCGCGCAATCGTCACCCAGGTCGCGGCCCGCCGCACCGAGCGTCGCGAAAATGGCGCGCAACCGGTCGAACTCACTCCCCCCCCCGGGGCCCAGCCGGCTCGACCGGCGCGTCACGCCGTCTCCGGCGGCTCCAGGACCGTGAGCACCGGAGGCCCCACCGACTGCGTGTTGGTCCACGCGCGCCAGATCTCGGGCAAGGCGGCCAGGACATCGGCGGGGCGCAGGCTGCGTGCCGTCCACTGGCGCGCGCCGTACTCCGCCGCCCGCCCCAGCGCATGGGCGCCCAGGGCGGCGGCCTCGGGCCCGGCGCTGCCGCGCGCGAGGAACGCGCCGATGAAGCCGGCGAGCAGGTCGCCCGAGCCACCGGTGGCGAGTCCCGGGTTGCCGCTCGCGACCACGTGAATCGGCCCGCGCAGGTCCGCGATCACGGTCGGCACGCCCTTCAAGAGCACGGTGCCCTTCACCTTCTGCGCGGCCTTCGCGGCGGCCGCCCAGCGATCGTTCGCCGCCGCGTCGGCGAGCTCGTCGCCGAATTGGGCACGGAACTCGCCGAGGTGCGGCGTGAGCACCACCGGCCGCTCCGGGGGGGGACCGCGGAACAGCATGAGGGCGTCGGCGTCGAGCACGGTCGGAATCGGTCGGCGTGCCAGCACGGCCTGCAGGAACTGGGCGCGCGGCGGCTCGCGGCCCAGGCCCGGACCGACCACGAGCGCGTCGGCCCACTCGAGTGCCTCCGCGGCCTCGGGCTCGAGCTCGGGGCCGAGCGTCGATTCCACCGTGAGCACATCGGGAAGGCTCGAGCGCGCGGCCGCGATCGTCTCCTTCGCCGCGACGAGCTTCACGAGCCCCGCGCCCGCGGCGAGCGCGCCGCGCGCGGCGTGCAGCGCGGCGCCGGTCATGCCGTTGGCGCCGCCCGCCACCGTGACCCGGCCGCGGTCGCCCTTGTGCATCGTCGGCATGAGCTTCGGGAGCCGCGCCCCCGCCCACACGTCCGTTACGAGCACGGGCCACACGGGATCGGGGGGCGGCAGCCCGATATCGACGATCACGATCTTGCCGCACCACTCGCGGGCGAGCAGGTGGCCGCGGCGCGGGCCCCCGAACGTGATCGACAGCTCGGCGCGCACCGGCCCGTGCACCTCGCCGCTCGACAGGTCGAGTCCCGTGGGGCCGTCGATCGCGACGACCGGGGCGCCGTAGGCGACGAGGCGCTGCGCCAGCGCCAGCACGTCGCCGCGCGCCGGTCCGGCGGCGCCGGTGCCGAGCAGCGCGTCGATCACCACGGCGGTGGCGGGCCACGTCCCGTCTCGCGCACCCCGTCCACGCGGGCGAGCGCGCGGTTGTCGATCGCGTCGTCGGTCTTGGGGTCGAGCGCGGCCACCCAAACGGCGATGCCGCTCGCATGCAGCGCGCGCGCCACCACCCACCCGTCGCCACCGTTGTTCCCCGCCCCGGCGACCACCAGGGCCCCGCGGGCGAGCACGGCGGGATAGTCGCGCACGATCAGGCACGCGATCGCTCGTCCGGCGGTCTCCATCAACACACGCGAGGGAATGCGGTACTGCGTGCGGGCGGCCGAATCCCAGGCGGCGGCCTCGGTCGCGGACAGCACAGGGATCGGGTTCACGGGATCACCACGCCTCCGTATCCCACCACGGCGTCGTCGTCTCCTGTCACCATGCCGGAGTGGCTGTAGTGCACGACGTCGGCGCGCTCGGCACCGAGCGCCCGCGCTGCGGCGATCACGGTGGCCGCGGGCGCCCGGCCGCACATCGAGATGCGCTCGCGGCGGCAGCGCGCCAGCAGCTCTGCGCCGTCGAGCGCCGCGACGGCATCGAGCGCCAGCCGGTCCTTGCGCTCGGACGCGGCCGCCGGCTCGTAATGGTTCAGATCGCTCGACGCCAGCAGCAGCACCCGGTCGGGCCAGCGCCGCACGAGCCCGGCCAGTGTCTCGCCCAGCCCGCGGCATCCTTCCCACGCGTCCCACGCCAGGACGAGCGGCACGATCCGCACGTCGGCTCGCCGGAGCTGGAGGAAAGGCAGCTCGACCTCGACCGCGTGCTCGGCGGCGTGGGCGGCGTGGTCGGGCCCCACCAGGTGCGACGACTCGAGGAGCGCGCGTGCAAAGCCCTCGTCTACGCTCACGTCGCCCAGCGGCGTGCGGAACGCGCCCGCCTCCCAGAGCGATGCGCCGCCGGGCGCCCGGCTCACCCCGGTGTGGTTGGGCGCCACGATCACCACGATCGGCGGGATCTCGAGGCGCGCGAACACGTGCGCCGCAGTGAGTCCCGAATAGACGTAGCCCGCATGCGGGGCCAGCGCGGCGCGCGCCGGGGCCGGGCGCGCCTCGCCGACGGCGTCGAGCAGCTCCCGCACCGTGCGCTCGAGCTCACCCCTCGTTCCCGGGTAGAAGCGCCCGCTCACAGCGGGCGCGCGCACCGCGTCCAAGCTTACTTGAAGCTCTGGCCGATCGCGCGACCGAAGGAGATCTCCCCGTTATCGATGCGGATATTGAACCCGCACTCGGGGTTCGAGCACACCCAGGCCTTGTACGTGATCGGCGCCCCGTCGCGGCCATAGTCCGACAACGGGATGAGGAGACCTTGTTGACATTTTCTGCAGGCGGGCCATTCCCTGACGTCGTCCATGCGGCACCCCCCTTCACCCGATCCGACGCCCCTATCCGCGCTCCACTCCGGGCCACGGATAGCCGGCCCGGAACACCTCCGCGAAATCGTAGACCCGCTCGAAGTCCTGCAGCTTGTCGGTCGGCTGGCTGGCGAGCAGGCCCACGTCGATCAGCATGAACACGATCCGTCCCAGGTCCTCGGTGCTGGCGATGCCCCAGTGTCCGAGGACGGTGGGCGCGAGTAACCCGAACTGCTCTCGCGCGAAGTCCCGGCACGCCCACGCGAGCTCCCCGCCGCTCAGGTGCCGTCGCGCGGGGAGCTTGCCCTGCGCGTACTCGAGGGCCGCCAGCACGAACAGGTAACCGCGCTCGTGATAGCGGTCGTCCTGCCGCCCGATACGCTGGAAGGCCTCTTCGAGCGTCGCAAAGTCGCTCACGGCCGCGCCTCCGTCTGTCCCGACGTCCGCGCCCGCACGGCCACGGGCCGTAAGGGGTGCGGCTCGAGCAGCGCGAGCTCGAGCACCTCGTCGATCGTCTCCACCGGCTTGATCTCGAGCAGCTGTTTCACCTCGTCGGGGACGTCCACGATGTCGTTCTGGTTGCGCGCCGGCACGAGCACCGTCTTGACGCCGGCGCGCGCCGCCGCCGTCAGCTTCTCCTTGAGCCCGCCGATCGGGAGGATGCGCCCGCGCAGCGTGAGCTCGCCCGTCATCGCCACATCGTGGCGCGACGGACGGCGGCACAGGAGCGATGCCAGCGCGGTGGCGATCGCGATCCCGGCCGACGGACCGTCCTTCGGCACCGCCCCGGCCGGCAGGTGCAGGTGCACGTCGGTCTGCGTGAACGCGTCCAACGGAATCCCGAGCGGCCCGGCACGCGCGCGCAGCAGGCTCCACGCCGCCTGCGCGGACTCCTTCATTACGTCACCCAGCTGCCCGGTCAGGGTGATCTGCCCCTTCCCCGGCATCTGAATCGCTTCGATGAACATGATGTCGCCGCCCACGGGCGTCCACGCGAGCCCGGTCGCCACTCCCACCTCCGCCTCCCGTCCCGCGACCTCGCTCTGGACCTTGGGCTGGCCGGCGAACTTCTCGAGGTTCTTCACGGTGATCTTGATGGTCACCGCCCGTCCCTCGACCACTTCGAGGGCGGCCTTACGGAGCACGCCCTGGATCTCCCGCTCGAGCTGGCGCACGCCGGCTTCGCGCGTGTATTCCCCGATCAGCCGCTCGAGCGCGCCGTCGGCGATGCTCGCCCGCTCCGTGTGGAGCCCCGTCTCCTTGAGCTGGCGCGGCAGCAGGTAGCGCTTGGCGATCGCGAGCTTCTCGCCGGGCGTGTACCCGGGCAAGGTGAGCACTTCCATCCGGTCGAGTAGCGGGTCGGGGATCGGCGCGAGGCTGTTGGCCGTGGCGATGAACATGACGCCCGACAGGTCGAACGGCACCTCGAGGTAGTGGTCCACGAAGGTGCCGTTCTGCGCCGGGTCGAGCACCTCGAGCAGCGCGGCCGTCGGATCGCCGCGCACGTCGGCGCCCATCTTGTCCACCTCGTCGAGCATCAACAGGGGGTTGCGCGTCTCGCAGCGCTGCAGCGCGTGGATGATGCGTCCCGGCAGCGCACCGACGTAGGTGCGCCGGTGGCCGCGGACCTCCGCTTCGTCGCGCACGCCGCCGAGTGAGACGCGCGTAAAGCGGCGCCCCAGCGCCTCCGCGATGCTTTGGCCCAGCGAGGTCTTGCCCACGCCGGGGGGGCCCACGAAACACAGAATGCCTCCGCGCGCCGCGGGATTGAGCGTGCGGACCGCCAGGTACTCGAGGATCCGTTCCTTGACGGTCTTGAGGTCGTAGTGGTCGCGGTCGAGGATGTCGCGCGCGGCCTTCAACTCGAGCCGGTCTTCCGACGTGCGGCTCCAGGGCAGCGTCGCGATCACTTCGAGGTAGGTGCGGGCCACGTGGTACTCGGCCGATTGCGGCGACATCTGGCGCAACCGCTTGAGCTCCCGGTCGACGACCTTTTTGGCCTCGTCGTGGAGGCCGACGGCCTCGAGCCGGCCGGTGAGCTCCGTCAGCTCGTCCTCTCCCTCTTCCTCGCCCAGCTCCTGGCGGATCACCCGCAGCTGCTCGCGCAGCACGTACTCCCGCTGATTCTGGTCGAGGCGCGTGCGCACCTTCTCCTGGATCTGACTGCCGACTTCCAGGACCTGCAGCTCCTGGCCCAGCAGCTCGGCGAGCCGCTCGAGGCGGCGGTTCACGTCGTCGAGCGCCAGGAGCTCGGCCTTGGCCGGAAGAGCCAGGTCCAGGTTCGCGGCCACGAAGTCGGCCAGCTTGCCGGCGTCGCTGATGCCGACCAGGACCTCGTGCAGCTCCTCCCCCAGGTAGGGCGCGATGTCGATGACCCGGGAGAACTGGGCGTGCACCGTGCGCTTCAGGGCTTCGGTGCGTGCGTCCTCGAGCAGCACGTTGGGGAGCGGCTCGTAGCCCGCCATCAGCCAATGCTCGGCGGGGGTCACCTCGACGAGCCGCGCGCGCTCGAGCCCCTGCACCATGACGCGCACCGAGCCGTCCCCCAGCTTGAGCATCCGGACGACGGTGCCGAGGGTGCCGACCTCGTACAGCTCGTCGGCGCGGGCCTGCATCACGGCGCCCTCCGGGGGCTCGGTGCCGCCCAGCGGGCGCACCACGCCGAGCAGCAGGCGCTTGTTCCCCTGGACCACCTCGTCGATCAGCTGGACGGCGGACGGATCGGTGAGCGCCATGGGCAGCACGACGTGCGGGTAGACCACGACCCGGCCGAGCGGCAGGACCGGAAGGCGATCCACTTACTGCACCCGCACCGACTGCGGGCCCGAGAGGCGGGGCGGGAGCTTGGCGAGCCGGACCTCGAGGAAGCCCTGCTCGTAGTTCGCCCGAATGCTCTCGGGGTCGACCGGTACCGGGAGGCGGAAGCGGCGCTCGAACGGACCGACCTGCACTTCCATGCCGTGATAATGGGGCTTGCCTTCGTGGCGCCGCGCGGTGCGCTCGCCGGCGATCGTCAGGACGCCGTCCACGTACTCGACCGTGAAGTCCTCCGAGCGCATCCCGGCGATGTCCATGTAGACCACCAACGCGTCTTCGGTCTCGTAAATGTCGGTCGGTGGCTTCCACTTGGACGAGGCGACGAAGCCCACGGGACGGCCGTGGGCGACTTCGTTGAAGTAGACCTCGAGCTCCTCGGCGGGGTGCACCGTGAGGGAGCCCGAGCCGCGGGAGGGCCGGCCGGAGGAGCCGCTGCTATCGGGCATGCAACGCTCCCGCCACGGCGGCGCGCGCCGGGGGCGCGTACAGCGGGAACTGCTCCGCCAGCTCACGCACGTCGGCCTTCACGCGCGCGATGGTCGCGTCGTCTTTTTTCGTGAGCACGGTGTCGATGAACTCCGCCACTTTGAGCATTTCGGCCTCGGTGAAACCGCGGGTGGTCACGGCCGGCGTGCCGATGCGGACCCCGCTCGTGACGAACGCTTTCTGGGGATCGCCGGGAATCGTGTTCTTGTTCACTGTGATGCCGGCCCGGTCGAGCAGCTCCTGGGCCTCCTTGCCGGTCACCTGCTTGGGCCGCAGATCCACGAGCATCAGGTGGGTATCCGTGCCCCCCGACACGATGGCATAGCCCCGCGCGACGAGCGCCGCGGCGAGGGCCTGCGCATTACGCACGACCTGCGTGGCATACGCCTTGAACTCGGGGGCGAGCGCCTCTCCCAGCGCCACGGCTTTCGCCGCGATCACGTGCTCGAGCGGGCCGCCCTGGATGCCCGGGAACACCTGCTTGTCGACCTCCTTGCCGAATGCCTCCTGGCAGAGGATCAAGCCGCCGCGCGGACCGCGCAGGGTCTTGTGCGTGGTCGTCGTGACGATCTGCGCATGCGGCACCGGCGAGGGGTGGAGCCCCGCGGCTACGAGCCCGGCGACGTGCGCCATGTCCACGATGAAGATCGCGCCGACCTCGTCCGCGATACTCCGCAGTGTCGCAAACTCGATGATGCGCGCGTAGGCGCTGCTGCCGCCGATCAGAATACGCGGCCGCTCGCGGCGCGCGACCTCGCGCACCTGGTCGTAATCAATCCAGCCGGTGTCTTCTCGGACTCCGTAATGCGTGGCGCGGAACAGCGTGCCCGAAAAGTTCACGGGCGCGCCATGGGTCAGATGGCCGCCGTGCGGCAGCGCCAGGCCGAGCAGGGTGTCGCCGGGCTTCGCCACCGCGAGATACGCGGCCAGGTTCGCCTGTGCCCCGGAGTGCGGCTGGACGTTCGCGTGCTCCGCCTTGAACAGGGCCTTGGCCCGATCGATGGCGAGCTGCTCGACTTCGTCCACGACCTCGCAGCCGCCGTAATACCGCTTCCGCGGGAGCCCCTCCGCGTACTTGTTCGTGAGCGCCGTGCCCATGGCCTCGAGCACCGCGACCGACACGAAGTTCTCGCTCGCGATCAGCTCCAGCCCGTGCTCCTGACGCTCCACCTCGCGGCGGATCAGCTGGAAGACGGCGGGGTCCGCCTTGGCGAGCGACGCGCGCCGATCGATCATGCGTCGATCTTCGCGACGCGCCGTTCGTGGCGGCCGCCCTCGAATGCCGTATCGAGCCACTTGCGCAGGATCTCCATCCCTTCCTCCTCGCTCACGAACCGCGACGGCAGCACGAGCACGTTGGCGTCGTTGTGCTTGCGCGCCAGCTCCGCGATTTCCGGCGTCCACGCCACCGCCGCCCGCACGCGCGGAAAGCGGTTGGCCACGTACGCCATGCCCAGCCCCGTCCCGCAGGTCAGCACGCCGCGCTTCACGCTACCCGTGCTCACCGCCTGGGCGACCGGCCGGCCGTAATCGGGATAGTCGTCCGCCGGATCCATCGCCTGAGGGCCCGCGTCCACCGGCTCGTAGCCCAGCCGCTTCAGCTCGTCGACGACCTTCTGTTTCAGCTGGAAGCCCGCGTGGTCCGCGCCCACGTAGATCCGCTCAGACAAAGTTCCGCCGCACCGTGGCGATCGCGGCGATGCGCTGCTCGGCCAGCCGGTCCGCCGCCTGATGGCTGGGAATCCCCTCCTCGCGCGCGATCTCGAACACGCGCAGCAGGGTGTCGTAGATCTCCCCCGCCTTCGAGCGCGCGCGCTCGGGCGCCCAGCCGTGGAGCTCGGCGTTCACGTTGATCAGGCCGCCACCGTTGATCACGTAGTCGGGGGCGTAGGTGATCCCGCGCCGCTCGAGCAGATCGCCGTGCCGGTCCTGGGCGAGCTGGTTGTTCGCCGCGCCCGCCACGATCTCCACCTGCAGCCGCGGGACGGTGGCGTCGTTGATCACCGCCCCGAGCGCGCAGGGGGCGAAGATCGCGGCTCGCACGTCGTAGATCGCATCCGACGCGACCGCCTTGGCTCCGCACTCCTCCACCACGCGCTTCACCCGCTGCGGATCGATGTCGGTGCAGATGATGTCCGCCCCGTCGGCGCGGAGCAGTTTCGCCAGATGATAGCCTACGGACCCGCATCCCTGCAAAGCGATGAGCTTCCCGGCCAGGCTATCGGAGCCCGAGCGGTAGCGGACGCAGGCCTTCATCCCGCGGTACACCCCGTAGGCGGTCACGGGGGACGGGTCCCCCGACGTGCCGATCAGGCCCGTCACGTGGTTCGTCTCGGCCTTGATGTACTCCATGTCGCCGGTCGAGGTCCCGACGTCTTCGGCCGTGATGTAGCGCCCCTTGAGCGATTCGACGTGGCGGCCGTGGGCCCGGAACAGCGCTTCGCGTCGCGTGGTGCGGTTGTCGCCGATGATGACGCTCTTCCCTCCGCCGAGGTTGAGCCCCGCCACAGCGGCCTTGTAGGTCATACCGCGCGCCAACCGCAGGCAGTCGACCAAGGCGGCGGTGTCGTTCGGGTAGCTCCAGAAGCGCGTGCCACCCAGCGCGGGCCCGAGCACCGTCGAGTGGATCGCAATGATGCCGCGATACCCGGTGGACGGATCGTAGTACGCGCTGACCTGCTCGTGCTCGTGCTCCGCGAGCAGGGCAAACAGATCGAGCCCTTCGCGTTCCCCGGGCGTGCGCCCGGGGTCAGCAGCGGCACTAGGCGCGGGGATAGAGACCGCGGGCGACGATGATCCGCTGGATTTCGCTGGTGCCTTCATAGATCTCCGTCACCTTGGCGTCCCGGAACAGTTTCTCCACGGGAAAATCGCGCATGTAACCGTAACCGCCGAACAGCTGGACGCCCTGGGTCGTCACCCACATCGCGGTCTCGGAGGCGAACAGCTTGGCCATGCTCGTTTGCGCGGTCGTGTCCTCGCCCCGGTCCCGGCGCGTCGCGACCGCGTGCACCAGCGCGCGGGCCGCCTCTACCCGCGTCGCCATGTCGGCGAGCTTGAACTGCACCGCCTGGAACTCCCGCAGCGACCGCCCGAACTGCCGTCGCTCGGCGCAGTAGGCCACCGAGTGCTCGAGCGCCCGGCGCGCGATCCCGACCGCCTGCACCGCGATGCCGAGGCGTCCGGCGTCGAGGCCCTCCATGGCGTACCCGAACCCCTCGCCGTCCTCCCCCAGGAGATGGTCGGCTGGCAGGCGCACGTCTTCGAGCGCGAGCGCGACGGTGTTCGAGGCCCGGAGGCCCATCTTGTCCTCCGGCTTCCCCGGACGATAACCGGGAGCGTCGGTGGGCACAATAAAGGCGCAGATCCCGCGCTCCGAGCGAGCCATCACCATCATCAGGTCGGCCGTGCCGCCGTTGGTAGCCCAGGCCTTCGCGCCCGACAGCACCCAGCGGTCGCCGTCCCGGACGGCGCGGGTGCGCAGCGCGGCGGCATCGGAGCCCGATTCGGGCTCCGACAGCGCGAAGCCAGCCAACAGCTCGCCGTGCGCCATCGCCTTGAGCCAGCGATCCTTTTGGGCGGAGCTGCCGTGGCGCATCAGCATCGTGGTCGGAATGGCGTTGTGGATCGAGAGCGATACGGCAATGCTCGCGTCCGCGGCGGCGATCTCCTCGAGCACGAGCAGGTAGGTGAGGGTGTCGAGCCCTAGGCCGCCGTACTCCTCCGGCGCGCACATGCCGAGGAACCCGAGCCGGCCGAGCTCGTCGATCACCTCGCGATCGAAGTACGCCCGGCGGTCCCACTCCGCCGCGAACGGCTCGATCTTGGTGCGCGCGAATTCGCGCGCCAACTCGACGATCTGACGCTGCGTCTCCGAGAGGCCCGGCGGCTCAATCGCGATAGACATAGAAGCCGCGCCCGCTCTTCCGGCCCAGGCGCCCGGCTGCCACCATTTGCCGCAACAGGGGCGCCGCCCGGTACTTGTCGTCCCCCAGGTCGCGGTGCAGCACCTCGAGGATCGCGAGACATACGTCGAGCCCGATCAGATCGGCGAGCGCCAGCGGCCCGAGGGGATGGTTCATGCCCAGCTTCATGACGGTGTCGATCGCTTCCGGCGTGGCGACACCTTCCATCACGCAGAAGATCGCCTCGTTGATCATGGGCAGGAGCACGCGGTTCGACACGAAGCCGGGCGCGTCGTTGACCACGACCGGTGTCTTCCCCAGAACCTTCACCACCTCCACCACCTTCCCAACGGTCTCTTCGTGCGTCTCGAGCCCGCGAATCACCTCGACCAGCGGCATCACGGGGACCGGGTTCATGAAGTGCATGCCGATGACTCGAGCAGGGCGCTTGGTCTGGGCGGCAATCGTGGTGATCGAGATGGAGGACGTGTTGCTGGCGAGGATCGCGGCAGGCGGCGCCAACCGGTCGAGGTCGCGGAAGATCTTGAACTTGACGTCGGGCTGCTCGGTGGCCGCCTCGACCACCAGCTCGGCGTCCGCGACCGCGTCGAGGCTCATCGAGGTCCGGATGCGCGCCAGTGCGGCGTCGCGCTGCGCCGCGGTGACCGTCCCTTTCTTTACCTGCCGCTCGAAGTTCGTCCGGATGACGGCGAGCACTCGCTCGAGCAGGCCGGGCGCGACGTCGATCAGCGTGGCGTCCCAGCCGTGCTGGGCGAACACGTGCGCGATGCCGTTCCCCATCGTGCCGGCGCCGACCACCGCGACACGGCTCATGCCGCAAACGAAACGCGCGCCGTCATAGGCGCGCGCGCAGGGGACTCACCGTGGGCCGCAGGACGACGCTTGCGACGACCAGTTTCGCCAGGTCGCCGACGAGGAACGGCCACGTGCCGAGTCGCGCGGCGTCATGCAGGCTGTGCGTGATGATCAGCAGCTGCGCCAGCCCACCGATGTGGATGAGCGTGAGGCCGACGAGCACCGCGAGCGTGACCCGACCCCAACGGCGTGCGTCGCCCGCAAGCCTCCCGACGGCGTAGGCGGCGATCGGGTAGGCGAGCAGGTACCCGCCCGTCGGGCCGAACAGCCGGCCGACTCCCGGCACACCGAACGGCGTGAAGACCGGCAGCCCGACGGCACCGAGCGCGAGATACGAGAGCAGCGCGCCGGCGCCGAGCCGGGGTCCGAGCATGCCGCCCACGAGCAGCACGGCCAACGGCTGCAGCGTCATCGGCACCGGCGTGCCCGGAAGAGGGATCGCGATCTGAGCCGCGATGGCGACCAGGGCGACGCCTGCGAGGACGGCGAGGGCGCGCCGACCGGTGAGAGTCGGAGCGGACGCGACGGCGGTCTGAGCCTGCATCAGAGCATCTCCACGCTGAGGGCCACGGCGTTGCCGCCCCCGAGACACAGGGTCGCGAGGCCGGTCGTTTGCTTCCGGTCCTTCAAGGCGTACACGAGCGTCGTGAGGATACGCGCGCCGGAGGCGCCGATCGGGTGCCCGAGGGCGATGGCGCCCCCGTTCACGTTCACGCGCTCCCAGTCCCACCCGAGGGCGCGTCCGTCGGCGATCGCCTGCACCGCGAACGCTTCGTTCGCCTCGATCAAATCGTAGTCCCCGATCTGCGTCTGGGTTTTCGCCAGGAGCTTTTGCACGGCCACGATGGGCGCGAAGAACAGATCCCGGGGCTCGCCGCCGGCGCTCGCGTACGCGGTGACCTGGGCCAGCGGCTTCAGGCCGTGCGCCTTCGCAAACGCCAGCGACGTGACGACCAGTGCGCTCGCGCCGTCGTTCAAACCGGGCGCGTTCCCCGGCGTCACGGTCCCGCCCTGCTCGAACGACGGCTTGAGCGCGGCCAGCGCGGCGAGCGAGGTGTCCTTGCGGGGACCCTCGTCCTTCTCGACCACCGTCGGACCCTGCTTCCCGGGAAGCTCGACCGGGATCGTCTCCGCCTTGAAGCGGCAGGCCTCCATCGCCGCCACGGCCTTCTGGTGGCTCGCCAACGCGAACGCGTCCTGGTCGGCGCGTGACACACCCGCCTTCTGGGCGGTGTATTCCGCGAGGTTCCCCATGTGCGTGTTCGAGAACGAGTCCCACAGGCCGTCGTGGATCATGCCGTCCACGAGGTTGGCGTTGCCCACCTTGATGCCGCCGCGCAGGCCGTACGCGTAATGCGGCGCGTTCGACATCGACTCCATCCCGCCCGCCACGACGCACTGCTCGTCGCCCGCGCGCACCGCCTGGGCGCCGAGCATCACGGCCTTGAGGCCGGATCCGCACACCTTGTTGATCGTGAGCGCCGGTACGGTCCCCGGGAGGCCTCCGTGGATCGCCGCTTGGCGACCCGGTGCCTGCCCGACGCCGCCCTGGAGCACGTTCCCCATGATCACCTCGTCGACCGCGCCGGCGTCGATCCCGGCGCGGCGCACGGCCTCGCGGATCACGATGGCGCCGAGGCGCGGCGCGGGGAGCGGGGCGAGCCCGCCGAGGTACTTCCCGATGGGCGTCCGGACGGCGCTCAGAATCACGGGGGTTGTATGATCGCTGCTGCCCATCGTTTCAAACTAACGGGGCCAGGCTCCGGGTGCGAACCTCTTCCTGCACCTTCGCCACGAAATCAGCGACGGCCAGCACTACTTGCTTGTTCCCCGCGCCCCGCGAGCGCACCGCCGCGCTCCCCGCCTCGGCCTCGCGCTGCCCGACCACGGCCATGTATGGGATTTTCTGCAGCTCGCCGTCGCGGATCCGGTAGTTGAGGGTTTCGTTGCGCTCGTCGAGATGCGAGCGGATGCCCGCTGCGCGCAGCCGCTCGTGTAGCGCGCGCGCAGCAGGCGCCTGCGTGTCCGAGATCGGCAACACGCGGACCTGCTCGGGAGCGAGCCAGACCGGAAACGCTCCCGCGAAATGCTCGATCAGGAATCCCACGAACCGCTCCAACGTGCCGAAGATCGCGCGGTGGATCATCACCGGTCGGTGCGGCCGATTGTCTTCGCCCGTGTACTCGAGCCCGAAGCGCTCGGGCTGCTCGAAATCCAGCTGGATCGTGGCGCCCTGCCACTCGCGGCCGATGGCGTCGTTGAACTTGACGTCGATCTTCGGTCCGTAGAACGCCCCCCCGCCCTGGTCGATCCGGTACGTGGCGCCGCGGTGCGTGAGCGCCTGCTCGAGCGCGTGCTCCGCCTGGTCCCAGGTCGCGTCGGTGCCCAGCTTCTTGTC
>Ga0209239_1000501_pt1 | contig 22450 bp, 27 predicted proteins | sample GraSoi013_2_20cm_FD_185824 | JGI IMG/M metagenome (GOLD analysis project Ga0209239, IMG submission 185824) | Grasslands soil microbial communities from the Angelo Coastal Reserve, California, USA - Sample 10_02_2013_2_20cm (SPAdes) (version 2) | ecosystem: Environmental > Terrestrial > Soil >...
TGATACCCCCACCTGTACTATTCGCGCTAGATTCTTTATTTCCCTTGCAGGGCCCTATGTGAGCTTCAAGTGGCTAACTCCTTGCGCCTGACGTAACTCCTCTTGAGTGTGTCCCCATTGCTCGAGAACCTGGCTCAGTTGTGCTTCTAAGGGCGCTATTCGTTCTTCTGCTGCCATGGCGCTAGTATATCAGACAAGGGTCTTTCTAAGTGGGACTGTAGTAGTAGTATAGTGTAAACAGGCTATACCATCCACTCTGCCACGTTCCTGACCGTTTCCCTGACGTGCAAAAATAGTGTGTTTTGAGGATGTCATTGCGCCTCTAGACAAGTAAACTGGTAGACAGGATAGTGAGTGCTTTAAACATGTCCACTGCTGAATGTGGTTCAGGGCTCTCTTTGCCACTGAATTTTTGAAGCGCCACACGAAAGGATAAACATATGGTAACTCAGGAGCAAAAACAAAGTATCTCCGGTGTGAGAACTTATTTGCCGATCGAAGATTATGGGATCATTGGTGATCTCCACACCGTTGCGCTCGTCGGTAAAAATGGGTCGATTGATTGGTACTGCGTCCCCGCCTTCGATGCTCCCAGCGTCTTTGGCGCCTTACTCGATGCTGAAAAGGGGGGATACTTCCAGATCGAGCCACGGGACACGTCTGGAGAGAGTCGAAAACAACTGTATCTCCCAGATACCAATATCCTCGTGACCCGCTTTCTGACGGAAACCGGCGTGGGAGAAGTGACGGATTTCATGCCCATTCAACAGGCGACCAGTCCCACCGATCGGCATGGCATCTTGCGGGCAGTCCACGTCGTCACTGGCTCGCTGTCTTTCGAGATGACGTGCCGTCCCGCCTTTAACTACGCGCGCGATTCCCATACGGTCGAACCCGTCGAGCACGGCGTGGTCTTCCGCAGCCCCAACCTCATGCTCGGGCTCTTCTCCACCGTCCCTCTGCAGGCTGACGGCCAGGGGGGCGCGCGCGCGTCGTTCACCCTGGGCGAAGATGAATGGGCCTATTTTTCGCTGCGCAGCGCCGAAGCCCCCGCGGTGACGACGCCCGAGCAGGCTGCCGTAGAGTTCCAGAAGGTCCTGGCCGATACCAAGGACTACTGGCGCAACTGGCTCAAGCAGTGCCGCTACCAGGGACGCTGGCGCGAAGTGGTGTATCGTTCGGCGCTGGCCTTGAAGCTGCTGACCTACGCGCCCACCGGTGCGGTGGTGGCCGCGGCCACGACTAGCCTGCCCGAAGGCATCGGGGGCGAGCGCAACTGGGATTACCGCTTCACCTGGCTGCGTGATGCCGGCTTGACGCTGCAAAGTCTCAGCATGCTGGGCTTCGAGCACGAGGCCGATGCCTTCACCGACTGGGTGCTGGCGCGCTTTCTCCAGCTCAAGCCCGATCAACCTATCCAACCCATGTTCACCATTCGCGGGGAGACGGAGCTGCCCGAGATTCTGCTGGACCACCTCGATGGCTACCGTCAGAGCCGGCCGGTGCGCATCGGCAATGGTGCGGCCAAACAGCTGCAGATGGATGTCTTTGGGGAACTGTTCGACGCGTTGTTCCTGTTGTTCGAGCACCGAGGTCTCTACTACCGCGGATGGGAACAGATCAGTCGCATCATGGAGTGGCTGAGCGAGAACTGGCAGACGCCGGACAAGGGCATCTGGGAGGTGCGTGGAGGCGACCGGGCCTTCCTGCACTCGCGGGTCATGTGCTGGGTGGCCTTCAATCGGGCCATCCGCGCGATGGAGCGCCAGGGGTTGCCTGCTCCCCTGGAGCAATGGCGCCAGGTGCGCGATACCATCTACAAGGAGATCATGGACAAGGGCTGGAGCGAGGAGAAGCAGAGCTTCGTGCAGTATTATGGCGGCAACGCCGTTGATGCCAGTGCGCTGTTGATCTCGCTGACCGGCTTCACGGCCCCAGCCGACCCGCGCATGCTCAAGACGCTGGATCGCATTGAGAAGGAACTGACGCATGCCCCGCATGTCTACCGCTATCGGACTGATCAGGCCGCCGACGATGGGCTCAAAGGCACGGAAGGGACGTTCAGCATCTGCAGTTTCTGGTATATCGAGGCCCTGGCACGGGCCGGACGTATCGAGGAGGCCAGAGAGAATCTCGAGCAGATGTTTACCTATGCCAACCACCTGGGGTTGTATTCCGAGGAGATCGGTCCGACCGGGGAAGCGGAGGGGAACTTCCCGCAGGCCTTTACCCACCTGGCGCTCATCCGGGCTTGTTACCTCCTCAATGAAGCACTGGGCGATTGATACATCTGTGGGGGGATCGAAGAAGGCTCTCCAGGAAATGCAGAGAGTATATCTCTGCATTTCCGATGAAAAGATTCTACGATTGTTCTACAGAGGCATCTCTATGGCACATCTATCGCAAGCTCGGCGTGAGTAATCGCCGCGCAGCGTTACCCTCGCCAGAGCACTCGGCTTGCTAGCTGCGACCTCATGTCAGTCATGAGGTAGTTTGAAGCTTTTGCGAGTTGGGAAGCAGGAGCGCTGCGATCAGGCCAATGCATGCAAAGACGATCATCGTAATGAGGGCCAGGGGGTAGGTCTTGTCTGGCTGGACGAGTGTCGTGACCAACACCGAGCCGGCAATGGCCGTCCCAAGCGAGGACCCCAGATTCGAAGCGCTTCGCGATAAGCCGGAGATCTCCCCCTGCTCTTTGTCGGGAAAGCTGGACTGCACGACGTTGACCGAGGAGGTCAGCATCGTTCCCACTCCCAGACCTAACAACAGAAGGCCCGGAATGGAGGCGAGGCTGCTTGAGGTGAGACCCGCTAAGAGCAACAGCAGGATCATGCCGACGATGGTTAAGACAAAACCTGCCCAGATGAGCCTTTTTTGCGTACGCCTTTGCGCGAGCCTGCCCGCAAGGGCCCCTGCGATCAGGATGCCGATTGTGGTGGGGGTGAGCGCCAGGCCGGTTTGAATGGCGTTGTAATGGTGCACCTCTTGCAGGTAGACCGAGATCACGAAGAAGCTGCCCTGTATGATGAACCATTGGATGAGTTGTGTCACCAGCCCGAGGTTGGAGGTGCGGTTGTGGAACAGGCGTGTAGATAAGAGTGGCTCTTTGCCTGCCCGTTCTCGGGATCGGATCCAGAAGAAGAACCCCACTAAAAAGAGAGCGCCAATTCCGACGAAGAGCCAGACCGGTGAGATGCCGCCCTGAGGGATCACCACGGTATTGCCGATGGTAAAATTCTGGCTTGCCGTAATCCAGCCGTACGTTCCCGCTTGAAGGATGCCAAGCACCACAAAGACGAGTCCGGCAGCCGAAAGGATCGTTCCGATGATATCGAATTTCGGTTTGGCACCCTGTACCCCGGGATCAGCGAGGCGACGGCTGAGCACAATAATCAAGGCGACAACCAGGACTTGCAAGGCGAAAGAAGCGCGCCAGCTGATCGTAGTGGTAATGACACCGCCGATGAGCGGTCCCGCTGCGGCCCCGATTCCGCCTGCTGCGCTGATGACGCCAAACGCTCTGGCACGTGTGGGCAGGTCGAGAAAGGAGACCGTGCAAAGTATATAGACGGGCGGGATTAGCAGAGCAGTGCCAACGCCCTCCAGCAAGGAATAGCCAAACATCAAGAGGCCTATACCCTGGGCGAACGTCGCGATCAACGCTCCCAGGCCGTACACGATGAGGCCGAGCATTAAACAGAATTTACGGCCCCAGATATCGGTCAGCTTGCTGCCGGGGATCATCAACGCGGCCATGGTGAGGGTGAAAAAGGTGATCGTTATTTGAATAGCGTGCACATCCGTTCCCAGGTCCTTGGCTATGACGCTGATGGAAACATTCATGGTAGTGGCGGCGTAACTGCAAATGAACTGGGCAAGCGCAAGCGGGAGAAGTATTGACCAAGAGATGGGTGCGGCCTTAGTTACCGTATTTTGCATAGTTGTATCTCCTTACTGGAACAAGCGACTCCTCAGGCGCGATCAGCCACAAGGTGCGCTCACAAAACGATCGCCACTATCGAGTATGGGGTGCGAAGCGTGAAAATACATCCCTTGAATACACTGTTTTCATCTCCAGAACCCAGTGTTGTTTGCTCAGGAGGGATGGCATATTTACACTATATGAGGTCTGAGTGAGTACCAGATTACGCTCGTTTTGCGCATGGCGGAGATGACTGAAACTGTCCATGAAGCATTTCAAACTTCATCCCGACCAGGTGATTCACCCTTGTGGAGCCGCGCACGTTGCCAGGGCCATTCGCCGTTGATCTCGACATCGATCGACCAGCTCAGGCACGTGCGCACAAGCACAATCAGTCCGAGCACACCAACGGTCGCGAAGGTGGGATCGACGGCGATGCTGTGGATGATATCGGCGGCAATCAGGAGTTCCAGCCCGATCATGAGGGCTCTCCCGAGGTAGAGACGCAGATGACGATACGCCAGCGAGCCATCACGTATACTGATAAGGGAAACAAGGGATCGTACGAATGCCAGAGCCGAACCGGCGGCGAGAACCCCGACTCCTGCTAGTTCGAAAGCTAAGCCTATCAACTCAACCGTATGATTGATATCCATCATATACCCCGGTTGTGCCGGTACATTAGTAGGACGCTTCGCTCGGTGGTATCAAACATTTGATGACCCGCCTGGGACCTGTGTTTCTGCCCAAACAAGGGTATATTCTTGCATAGTGCGCAACTGTGCCAAAAAGCCGCCTACTGCCAACACAATCGCCACAATGCTCCAGAACCACGAAGCTTTAACGAGTGCTACAGCAACGCCATATTGTAGGCAACCACATGGACTTGTCCCAGCATGATCAGGATCCCCGCCAGCACGGCCACAGCTCCGCCCAGTGCTGTGAACGCCATGATGAGTAATTTGGGCAGGTTGAGTACCAGGATCAGCACAGCGAACACCAGGCCAACCACTAATCCGAGGATCCAGCCGGTCGTCGTCCCCAGGAAGTTCTGCCCAAAGAGCGCGGTCATTGCTGCAGCACAGAGATTGAACCCGGCGAAGAAGCCCCAAACAGCTATCAGAATCCGGAAGAATCGATAGCCGACAAAACAGAATGTTGCCCCCACTAACAAGACCAGCACGCCGATGAGAAAATCTTGAAAAGTCATGATCCCTCCTAACAAAGAACAAAGCATGTCGCTTGGTCACTCCTCGCCACTGCTTGCTACTCAATTGTCCCCTCCCATTTTGCCGTTGCCAAGATCTGAGAGGAGCGGCTGCGATGAATGAGGGTGATAGCCAGATTGCGCAGGGCGGCCATGATCTGAGGGGCCGAGCCGGCGCGCAAACGGGATCGATCTTCCCCAAAGGAGACATCGCGCACATCATGCAAACCATTTTCGATGCTCCAATGCCCACGGTTCAGATCAAGGAGACGACGCGGACTGGCCTGGAGAGGGGTGAGATCGGTCAGGAGGTAAACCACCTCATGGGTCGTCTTGCCGGTTTTGTGCACGGTCACGGTCCGCCTCAAGCGAGCGCGCCTCTCGAACTAAGGGCCAACGGGAAGCCAGATAGTCATTCATGCCGCAACTGACCTGGATCGTGCGCGTTTCGGTCCGTCCGCGATGCCGATCGACGGTCACGTCCTGCTCAGAGGGGGCAATCACCGTGTCGGGATCACTGAAAGAGGTGTCCAGGTCGGCATACAGGGTGGGTTGATTGCCTTTGACGGTCAGCATACTGGCCCCAGAGCACGTATGAACCACCTCCATGAAGTCGGCGTGAGTCGGCCTCGCATCAGCCGTGTAGACGCGAGGGCGCCGAGGCTCGCACGGCAAGAGCGCTTTGGCGATGGGGATCTCGTTGGTTTTCTCCGAAACGCGTACCTGGAGCAGCGTTTCCTGACTGGTATGGGTACAGAAGGAAAGCCTCTGAGGCGCCTTGTGCGAGGCTTGGGCCGCTCCGCGTACCGCTTTGCCGTCCAGAGCCACGGCTTCTTCGTCACTGGGGGGGCGAGTGGCATTGACCCAGGCAGCCAGCGCCAGTTCGATGTGCCCCACACTCAAGCGAGGCAAGAGGCGACGATAAAGCGATCCTGTGGGGGTAGAAAAGTCGCGTGGCCCAAAGAGGCGACGTAGGAGCAACTGGTGGTCGCGACACCCTTGTCCGACGGCTTCCAACGAGTTGCAGGGGCCTCGCAAGGCAGCCACCAGGCAGGTGAGCAGGGAGGGCAGATCGTAGCGTTGTCCATGGCGAGAACGGGGATCAGGCACAGCAGCAAACGCTTCATACAAACTGAGCAGGGACCCATCCGCTCGCAGGAAGGCCGACTGCTCATCGAGCATTTCAGGGAAGAGGAGAGGGAGTGCGGTAGAATACATCGTCAGAGGCTCCTTTTTCTGTGACGATCAAACTGGGAAGTTCTCTCTTAGCAGATTTGGGTGCCTTTGGCTCTCAGCAATAATTCACAGACCCTGCATAGTGTATTTACACTACTCACTGCTGGTACAGCTTTCATTGTCCTGGGAGTGCCCGACGCCTCGGCCTAACCCAAGGTGGGCAACAGCACGGCCAGGATCAGTTCATAGGCAGCGCCCGCGGTGCCATCGTTGAAAATACTCTCGCCCTCCACCAGGGTTCGCAGGCGATCGGGCACGCCGAGTTGCTCGAACAAGGCAATGACGGACACCGGATCGGTCGGTGCGACAATGGCACCTACCGGCAGAGCCAACAACCAGGGTAGACCGATACCCCAGGAGAGGGCGGCCGCCACCATCAGCAGTGAGAGCACCATACCAGGAACAGCAAGCAAGGCGATAGGCAGCCAATCGGACTTCAGCCGATCGATCTCGGCGTTCCAGGCCCCTTCAAAAGAGTGGAAAGTGTGAAAAAACATCCTCAGAAAACATTAATTGTTGCCATGTAAAAACGGATCATGACGCACGTTTGCTCCAATTTTGCCGGGGAGTAGCGCGTAAGGGAAGGCAAAATGTGAACGGGCACCATTGGTCAGGAGTGCAAACGTAGAAAGAAACTATCCTGGAATCATTACCCGCAGACGCTCGTGAGCAACTAGTGTAAACGCACTAGGAGACGATCACCGTATGTTGCTCAGTTGCTTTGGGTAGGTAAAAACAGTGTGTTTTATGCATGCGTTTTCGTCCTCTGGACACTATACTGGAAAGCAAAACTGTGTCCGGCCTCTACAAGTTCGATGCGCCGCTCTTCTTTGCCAACACAGAGTATTTACTCACACAGGGGCGGGCGTTGATCGAGGGTGACAGGCCTCATTATGAAAAAAGAAGAAGGAGATTGCGATGAGGGCCGATGGAGGTAGGGATTTCTCGCTCGCAATGACACGATTTCTCGAGCAACAGTGTGTGATAGGAGCGTCGTACTCCGTTGCTGACGAGCACCTGTTTACCCGCTTCCAGGCATTCTGGAAACAAGCTCCCGAACGATTTGATCATCCGGCGCTCTTAGGGCAGTTTCGCGTGGAACTGGTGAAACGTGGGTTTTATGCCGGACCAGGTGGAAAACGGCCACATTGGCGCGGTCTGATCACCCGTGAGCAAGACAACCAGGGATTCGAGGAGGAAATAGCCCGAACACAAGCCGGGTAATTGACAGGAGCGCATCGGTCCTCAACGGTCGGATTCTCCATTGTCTATGGCCATTTGTAACTATTGAACAATCACTATGTGGACGAGAAAGGAGCAGGCCATGTATACCGTGATCCGCAAATACAATCAGAATCTGGGAACCGTTCTCAGTTATTACGATTTTCACATCCACCTCAAAATCATCCCTGAGCTTCCTTTCGGTCGGTCAGGACCGACATCGAACCAAGATGTAGATCGTTTTGGTACTCGATCGTCATGCCGCGGCAATAATCGGACCATAGCTTGTCCAGGATACCCAGGATTCTGATCCGGTATATTGCCAGTTCAAACAAACTGGTGCTTGGGCGATAGTTTCCCATGGCACATTCCTTGGGTAACTAACACGACCACTGTCAGTGAGTCAATAAGCAATAGTTATCGGAATGCTGAAAGCAGCGGGGCTCTTGCACAAGAGATGCCAACCTCTGGTTAGCCGCCGGGTGATGAGCACAATGAAGCTTCGAGTATTCGCCGCCCCAACAAGTTCTTCTACAAGTTCGAACGCAGCCCCTGCAAACTCTCCTGCGGATTCACCACGTATTTACTGCTAGCATGCCATCCTCTCTTTGAGTGTGCACTATTTGTCAGCTCCAGATCCTCTCTCAATGAAGAGCAACAGGTATTGCTCTACGTCCCGCTGCATCCAGAGAAGCGATTGCCATTGGTATACGCGCTTCTGGTAGATAATGAGATGTCGAGCACGACTCTCAGAACTGTCCAGAACCAACCGGTCACGCCGACAAGGACTAGTGCAAACACATTGCTCCATCCCACCCAGGTGGAGTGCCTGCCCGCTGTAGAAGCCTACAAATTAGTGTGTTCTGAGGGTGTTTTTTCGTCGAGGAGCAGGTACTCTGTAGACAGAGTGGCAGCGATTGGCGAATGCGATCCAGTGGAATCGGGCATCCCTTCCAACCGATGAAATTCAACGAAGCCACAGTTCGAGGGAGATCAAAGTCAGGGAGATTCAGGAGGAGCCAATGATTTGCTCGGGGGTATGAGCATGAGTAAGGAACAGTTGCGCGAAATAACGATACATCTTAACGGCATACAAGACCTTTTTGCGGACCCGGAACCCGGTTCGGACAGGTATGTTTCGGGGATGGACTATCTATACCGTGAAATCAATACCTATTCACTTCGAGAGAAGTTCCGTGAGAAGCTCAAGGTGAGAATTGAACTTCCACGAGAACAAATCACCGAAGGCCTGCTGGAGAGAACCAGGCAAAAGATGAAGCTGTACTGCCAATTCAAAATTGAGGAGAACCAAAAGGCGCTGATTGCTCTACGCCATCAGGGGATCGCTTCGCTGTGGGTCGGACTGACTGTTCTGGCGATTTGTTTGGTGCTGGCGGGTATGTTTACCCTGGTAGCTAAGTTGGGAGCGAATAATATACTTCTGGCGTTATTAGCGATTCCAGCGGAAGGCTTTTTGATCGCCGGCTGGGTAGCAATGTGGCAACCGGCCGAACTTTTGCTGTACGATTGGTGGCCTTTCCGGCGGGACATCCGCATTTATCAGCACATCGCGGAGGCCGATATCGCTCTCAGAGCCGTGGGGGCAGAAGGAGAATTCTGGTGCTCCTGACGTGCTTATTCGGCTTTCTTCCGGAGGTATTGTCAACCTGCCGAAAAGCGAAATCTCTGGCTTACTGATGGCATGAAAACCACATCACTGCTCCCAATGTCAAAGGCTTTCGCTTCCCGCCTGAAATCATCAGCCACGCTGATTGGGGAAACGGCAGGGCGAATGTTACAGGGCTACGAGGTGATGAACATGATTGTGTGCCGCGTAGGGGAACAGGTCGTGCTTCCTGGGCGGTCAGCAGAAGACGTGTATGGCGAAGGGGAAAGCCGTACCGCAAGGGACAGATACTCGGGGTGAACAAAGGAGATATCACTGGGCAGGTCACCTTCATCGTCCGCCTCTTTGGAGAGGCAGCCTAAGCCCAACAAGAACGGCGAACCCCCTCCCACGGGTTCCTCTCAGAGTTTTTGCAACACAACCAACGCTCTTGTGTCTGATGAATGAGCGTTCCAGCAGGCGCAGGCCGGCGTGCTGCGGTTCTTGGAAGATTTCTCCGTGCCCTTTGACAAAATCCGGGTGCTATATGATGGATACTAATGTTAACATTAGGAACAGCTCAGGAGGCACATTATAATGGATGCATTTCTCGACGCCATACCGGCTTGGCTTCTCTTTATTCTCATTGTCGGCGGTTCAGTAGGGTTGGCTTGGGCCGGGACAGTGCTGCTGCGTCGCCGAACGACAGCGCCAACGGATGAGAAGCACAATGAGGTAGCTGGTTTCATTTTCGCTACGGTGGGGGTCATCTACGCAGTGCTGCTCGCGTTTACGGTCATCATCGTCTTGGAACAGCACCTTGCAGCCGAAAGTGCTGTGTCACAAGAAGCCGCGGCTCTGATTACGGTCGTCCATGATACCTCCTCGTTTCCTGAACCGGCGCGCGGCCAGGTCCACGACCAGCTTCGTGCCTATGCCCAGTTTGTGATCAATGATGAATGGAGAACAATAGACGAAGGCACGCTGGAGCGCGAGGAGAGTAGGGGCGCCCTAGCCGCGATCAACACCATGTGGAGCATCTACCGAAGCCTCCCCCCAGGCCAAGTGGACCCCCATACCACGGACAGTTTGGACAACCTGAGTGCCCAAAGGGCCATACGTCTTCAATCCAATGTGGCAGCCTTGCCCGAGGTCCTTTGGTTCGGGCTGCTGTTTGGGGGAGTGGTGACGATCTGCTTCTGCCTGGTCTTACACATGAAGAACGTCCAGCTCCACGCAGCATTGACGGCCCTGCTGACTGGCCTGATCGCCACGAGCCTCTGGATGATCGTGCTGATCAATCATCCCTTCGCTGGTGATCTGCACGTATCCACCGACGCCTTTCGGCATGCCATCTACGTGATCGATAGCTTGCCACGGTGAGGGGTAAAAAACCTCGCATCTCAGACTCTGTTGACGAATGCGAGTAACTACTCAGGTGCCCAAGCGAGTGGTAAAGGTTGACCATGGAAGACAGCCGTCAGAGCAGAGAGCATGGGGTGTCCTTGCTTGTGCATCGTCGAAAGATAACTGCGGATGCGGCAAAAAGCGGCGACCCCAGTCACACTACGAAAGGTGCCAGAAATCTTTTGCTGCACTTTCGCCCAGCGAAGGTCCCGCTCGGCCTGGTTGTTCGTGAAAGGAATGCGCAGGTCGTCGAGCAAAGCCAGCACTTGCTCGGCGCGCCCGAGCAGCGTATCCAGCAGATTCTTGGCCTTACTTTGCTTGCGCCTACCCTTGTGCGATCCTGCGGAAGAGGCGGGTGGCGGCGGTTGAGCCGCATAGCCAGCCGCCAGAATCTCGAAGTAGCGCGCGGCCCATTCGTCGCGTTCCATGGCGGGAACCGAGGGCAGGTGGAGCAGACGCCACTCGTGGCATGCGTCATGCAGATCGAGCAAGAAGTTCTGTATCTCCACGGCCCACTACTGATGCTCCGGCTCGGCGACTGCCGCACAATCGCGCACCAGGTGGGCTCCACGGATACTGTGAGCACAGTCATAGCCATCATAGCTGGCCAGTCGATCGTGCATGCCTCGCGAGGCATGCCACGCCAGATGGGTCAGGAAGCGAGTACAGTTCACATGCAACCAATGAAGCATCCCATACACGCGGATGCCAGTCTCATCTCCATGCTGGAGCCGACTGGCTCCAATCAGCTCGGCAATGCGCTCAACCGTCGGAGCCAGCCGCTCGGCGGCCAGTTTGTTCCACGGAAGCCTGGTCGCTTCCGCGATCTGGCACCCACAGATCGCGGCGAGAGCCTCACAGGTGCGAGCCGTGGGAAGCAATTGCCCCTGGTGCAGATACACGTGTTCTGGCTACTTGGCACATCTGTTATGTACGAATAGAGATCGCATCTTTCTCGTGCTCTTGGCTTGCATGTTGGGACCATATTGGACGGAGGCAGTGACCTAAGCGGGGAAACTGCCCAGGCTTCTGGTGTGATGGTGGGACAACAGATGGCTTCGATCTGATGCTCTTGGGCCAGCAGGCTGTTCTGGCTACTTGGCACATCTGTTATGTACGAATAGAGATCGCATCTTTCTCGTGCTCTTGGCTGGGGCGGTTCGGGTATGGAAGCAAGCTCTATTGCTTGTCCAGGAAGACGACCCTGCTGCGTTGCCATCGAGAAGCATTTCGTTTATTTTGGAAACACCAGTCAAAGGCCCGTGCTACACAACCGAGGATATCTCCAGAGACTATTGCCTTGATCAGGGAAATGGCAACGAAGAATCGACTCTGGGGAGCTGAGCGGATTCGCGAGGATTGACTTCAACTTGGTATTCATGTCTGCAAGCGCACCATTCAGAAATACATGAGACGAGTTCGCGCACCACGACCAAGAGGGCAAAATTGGGCGACGTTCCTGCACAACCATGCCCAAGACGTCTGGGCTTGTGACTTCTTGCAGATAACCGATCTCTTCTTTCGCCCGCTCTTTGCCTTTTTCATCATCGAGCGGAAGATCCCGACGAGTGATGCATGTTGGCACAACACGATCCCCTACCGACGCCTGGGTGGCGCAGCAGCTTCGAGAAGCGACTCCCTATGGGCAAGCACCGAAGTTCCTCATTTGTGATAACGAGAGCAAATTTGGGCCTTGGTTCGCTCGTGTGGCTACAACCGGTGCCATAGAGATCCTCAAAACACCCTCTCGCGCTCCGCAAGGCAATGCCATCTGTGAGCGCTTCATGAGGCACATTGGGTTCGACCCCGTTCATGATGATTCGTGAGAGCCAATCACGCCTTTGGCTTCAGCTTGCTCACCACGCAGACTTATGATCAAGATGAACATGCTGATCACAAACACCCATGCCGGAAAGACCAGGATCAACCAGAGCGTGAGGTTGCTGCTCACCAGCAGCAGCAACGCCAAGGCGTAGGTGAGGAACACAAACAAGCGCGGCATCACGCGAGTACGAATCCAAATGGTGCCCAACGATATCATGAACACGCCCGCCATGCGAATGGCATACACGTTGGTGATCGTGTACATAATCGCACGCCCAACGATAATGACGCCGCTCTTCGTCAACGTGTCCGCTGCGATGGCGTAGCTGGCAAGGATACCGCCTGCGACCGCAGCGGAGGCAAATATCATCGCCAGAAACAGTAATCCGCTGCCAAAGAACACGGTCGAAAAGAATTGGTCTTCCAATGTTCCAAGGCGATCACGCACCACACCCATGAACCACAGAAATGCGATGCCAGCAAAAGGCACCAGCGTCAGCGCCAGCGAAACCGTAGCTGTGTTCCCCTGGAGCCATGCGGCGGTATTCGTCCCGCTCAATTCCTCGGGAAGGGCGAGTCGGATGAGCACGATACTGGCCGTGAACAACACGGAAAAGATGATCCCTGCGACCGCTGCAGCCCGCGGCGTCTTGAGGGCTTGACGCGTCAAGGCAACTTGTTGTTTCATTCCTTACTCCCATTGGTTGTGCCAGGTCCAAGACCTGACGGGTTTCTCACCGTTCGTTTAAGCTAAAAAGTATCATGTTGACGGCAGTTTCGCGGGACGTTGGCGACGCGTCCGAAAACCTGTCAGCCTTTTCATGCTCTTCCATTGCCATCGCCACAAGCAGACGTTCTTCACCCGTGATACTATACTCCTCAACTGTTGCATCTGCGCTGAAAGCGATTTGCACCCAGTTTATCTCGCCCGTGAATTCGTTGCCGCATAAGCCACAGCCTTCAGAGACAGGCAAACCAGCTTCGCTGTCAATAGCATGCTGGACATTCACAGTGTCACTTTTCCTGACGGAAAGCACGTTAATCTCTGCTCCTAATTATAGCTTGCAGGAATCAGGAATATATCTTCAGAATGCGCTATTTTTTGGCACCTGCGGATAGTGTCAATAGGGCAAAAACACTACTTGGGTGGCACAGTGCGTTTGCACTAGTGGTCAGACATTGTAGAAGGCAACGTATATCTGAAAAATAACGTGCATTGACGATGTGCTTTCGCTCCATCGATAGTATACTAGAGGCAGATGTCTTATGTTTTGCGTTCGTCGCAACGGATGTTTTATCGCATGAATCTACTGAGCTATGCTGTTCGCTCAAAGCTGAAGGCGAGTGAGAACTTCATTCCATCCACTGATGGAATGGCACGAGCTCGCCAGCTACAACAGGATTGCAGCAAGATGGAGAAAAGCTGACTCAGATTTAGTCTCATCAATGAACTAGAAGAGGCTCTTGATGGACAGCGTCCTGGAGGCCTGGGCTGGCGGGAACACGTGGTGGGAGACATGCCAACAATCACCGAAGGTGTGGCAGTGTTTGTAGTCATGCGGGATGGCTTGCCAGAACCGAATACGGGTCGCGCGGGCTTCGGTCTCCAAGGGCAAAGGCGACGATGTGGCGGGTTCGGCGGCACATTGCTGCCCACATCCACCGTTTGTGCTCGTTCTTCTGCACACAACTCCAGATGTCATCCAATTCGAGCACGTCGTCTGGTGCTCACTTGCTCAATACACTGGCTTTGGCGTGAGAACGCGAGAGGTACCACAGTCCTTGCCATGGTCCTCTTCATTCCCACACCGATTGGGTCCGTTTTTGACGATAGGTGTCCTTTCACAGACACGTCAAGCGTGCGTCCTTGGTTCTTGAATCATGACCCCCATGATAGCTCATCACTTCCTATCTAACCACTCCCACAAAAACAACGGTGCCGCCTGGTCGTCGTGGTGATTGCCCCGGCTAGGTTCATATCGGCTCCCTGGAGCACAAGACGATGTGCTTCGGAGAGCAGACAAGCAGACAGGCGTCAATTACTCCTCGGTCTCCGTCCACGATACTTCCTGCTTGGTCGAGACGAGCACCGTACCAGGGATATATGCTAGCTCGAGAGGTCCAACATAGGAAGAGGGCGGGGTAACTCCCAGCCCTCGCAGCGCGGCGAGAGGACCCTCATTGGAGGGGAAACCAGCTAATACGCTAGCTTGCTCATTGCGAGGGAGCCCAGCAATTCCAGCTTCCACATCAGGTCTGCCTTCCGCAGTCAGTGTCATGATGCGCCCATCAGGCAGAGGGATCATCTCAATCGTTCCCTCGACAATCTCTGTCAATTCTTCATACTCGAAATGATCACCGTTGGCAGGATGAACTTCCTTGCTTGTCCCATCAGGATAGAGGATCAGTGCCATATGTCTACGTCCTTTCACTTATTCAATACCATATAGCGCGGCCAAGCGTCAGGGCAGCTTTGATTGCTTCGAGGATGTCCTGACCCAGGTTTTGAGTTGGGTGTGCAGCGCAGCAGCCCCCACGATGGGCCCTGGATCCATGGGAAGCACCACCGGGTACAGGACGAATGGGTGCGTCTGCGGACCGCCCAGCCCGCCGTGGCACCCAACCAGCTCCTCGAATGCGGCTACTTCCCCGGTTTCCGGGCGATAGAGACTCATCACCAAGATGTCAGGGGCGTTTGAAAAGCCATCGGTCCGCTTCAAATGGGCTGCCGCACTGGAGCCAAAGGGAGCCAGCGGATTCTCCCCAACCGCATAGCCCTGTTCCAGGTAGTAGATGCCTTTTGCACCAAGCACCAGTCCTCCTTCGGTTTCGGAATGCACGAGCAGAAAACTGATGCCTTCGTGCTGGCTCAACCCTAAGAGCAAACCAGGAAAACGGTGGCTCAATTGCTCATAGGTCAGACGCGCTGGGTCATCCGTGAAAGAGATCAACCCGAGATTCCCTGAAGCCAGGACGAGCACCTGGCCCCCGCTCAGCTTCTGGCTGATCTGCTCTTCCGTGGCCTCGCCCTGCGGGGAAAGTGCTACCTGTCCATCATGCATCTGCCCTCGAAGGGCACGTCTGACGAGCCGCATCGTCCGACTGTCCTTGCGCAGCGCTTCGGTCAGGGCGGTACTGAGACTATCCCAGCCTTCATCGGGATCCAGAGCACCCGCGACGCGCAAGGTGCTCTGTGCGACGAGCTGTTCCACCAGTTGCCCCAACGACTGGCCATACCGTTGGGTGAAGGTTGCGCCTTGACTTTGACCATGATCAGAGAGGACGACCAGGTGATAGGGACGGGGCGCCCTCTGTGAGGCGCGTTCGAGCTGTGCAAACAGATGATCGAGTTTCTTGAGCACTTTGAACGCATCTGGCCGCATGATGCCTGAGTGATGCGCCACCTCGTCATAGGCAAAGAGCGTCGTATAGACAGCAGGCATCCCCCGCAACATGTCTGCGAGCAACATGAAGAGGCTGGCTTCCTGTAAAAAGACGGTCGTACCGGCGCGCACAAGGGCATATTTGAAGGTGCGGTGGATGCGCGGTTGGACATCCTGGCGGCGTTGTTGCCATGCCTGATAGCGCTCGCGCACAATATCGACGATGAACAGGCCGAAGGTGCGCGCAACACTATAGGGATTGGAGAAGTAGAGGAAATAGCTTTGCTGTCCCCTGCTGGTGCGAGCGCCCATTTTGCTGTACGTGCCCAGGCAATCCGGGGCGTCCCCTGAGAAGACATTCCAGCGGCTGCCCCCATCGGGGGTCAGTAATCCGTGCCCGTTTGACAACTGTTGCTCGAGTGCACGCGCGGTTGCTACTTTACTGGAGACCATGAGCTTCTGCTGCTGCTTATCGTACCAGCGGAAAGCGGGAATCTCTGCGTTGTTCCCCAGCAGAATGCCCGCCTGACTGGCGGAGGTTTGCGAAGAAAGATCGGGTTCCCAGCCTTTGATCTGATGGGTTCCTCCTTCCAACCATCGCTTGAGTGTCGGCATCCAGCCCTGGTCCATAGCTGAGCGCAGGACAGGTTCCGCAAGCCCATCAATTTCCAGAAAGAGGATGCCTGCTTGTGCAGCATGAGGCGTTTGGTTATACCGGCGGCTGAGCGGCTGGGTGACAAACCAGTCGTAGCCTCGATCATCCTGGAGCGAGAAGAGCGCGCCAAGGAAAGTCATGCCCAGCGTCACTACCAGCGCTACCAGGATCGCATCCCAAAGCCCTGAGATTTCCAGGGCACCCGGATACAGAAGATCCACGAGATTCACCGCCAGAATGATCACGATTCCTGTCAGGAAGAAGGTCAGCAGGGGGAAGAGGATTGGATGAAGCCGCGCTGCACTCCAGTAGATGAGCCTCCAAGCCAGTCCCAACACCAGTGTGATGATCACGCCGCCAAGGACGGCAGCTGCGAAGCTGTGGACCTGGATGCCTGGCACGAGCCAGGCAAGCAAAACAAGCAGCAGCCCCTGTGTGAGGGCAAAAACGAGAAACCAGAGAATCCATTGTATCACGCGATTCATGATCGGTTACCTCCCCGTGGACGAGGAAAGATTGAGCTCTGGCGCGGCGAAGAGCTGGTTGATATCGTCGAGGCGGCTTTGAGTTCGACCATAGCTTTGGGAGAGGCCGCATTCTTCTCGACATGAATGATGTGAGAAGCTGATGTGGTGGGGTCAGCCGGTCCAGTCGACTGGGCCCCTGCTCCTCGACTGGACAAGCTTGAGGAGCCGAACAAGCAGTGGCGTGCAGCGCTTTGACGAAGAAGCGTTTGGCGGCCTGGGCATCGCGCCTCGCACTCAAGAGAAACTCCAAGGTGTTGCCTTGCGAGTCGACAGCACGATAGTGGTACATCCAGGTTTTTCGGACTTTGATGGAGGTCTCATCCACTTTCCAGGAGTCAGTGAAGGCTTTCAAATGAGGTCGGCATCGCTTCTCCAGTTCGGGGGCATAGCGCTGAACCCAGCGATACCTGGTCGTATGATCCACATCGAGTCCCCGTTCCCTCATCATTTCTTCGAGGTCGCGAGAGCTGAGCGAATAACGCAGGTACCAACGGACACACGAGAGAATGATCTCGGTTTCAAAGTGGCGCCATTTGCACGGGTTCAGCTGGTTCATGAAAAAACTCCTCGGTTGTTCTTGAAGAGAAGCAGAGTTTACTGCTCTGTCAAGCTGTCATTGCACCATTGTTCGTCTTCGAGGAGCGCTTTCGTGGTTCAAGAGAGGGATAGAGCCGCTTGAGCTTGATGCGCGCGTCCGCGATGGTCAAGCGCCAATTGACCGTGATGGATTCCTCATTGCGACGGCGTTGCCAGGCTTGCACCTCGCGATCTAGTTCTTCTCGTGGTCCGATGCTTGGTAACTTTCACTTGTCGCCGCCCCGCCAACGGTTCACAGGCAAGATACAGCTTGCACATTCCTGCGGATTCAAACGGGTAATCAAAGCGTTCAGACTGTCCTGGTTGCATAGGCTGACTCTCCTGTTTCTCTCGGAGAAGCTGTTTGGCACTTTCGTCCATGCAGATCTGTGGAAAACGCGGATCGTAGGGACGAGTATACACCTCCAGTACATCTTCCAGACTGAGAAACATGAACTTCTGTCTTAAGAGTACTTGCCTCCAGCCAAAAATACATCCTCAGAACGCACTAATTTGGGACGCTGCGTGAGTAGCGAAGCAGACAAAGTGGTCGGTTTCTCTAGTGCATTTACGCTATCACAGATGAAAGTGGGGGTCAGCTGTGTGGGAAGCAGCGTGTATGCAAGATCGGTTCAATCGGTGCCAGGGCGGTGGATGTACGGCTGCTTTGCTACCCGCAGGCATGCCTATCCGCATCTATCTGGTCCGAGAGCCTATGATTTGTCACTAGCCACCGTACAAACTCCAGGTGACGCCGATCTATAGCAGCACGATCCAGCTCACTTGCAGTATATTTTCGACAAAAACCACATAGTCGATCTATTTGAGGCGTGGTCAACCCGGCTCGACGTAACACTTGAAGGGCTTCTTTGTAATCGATATGGTTCATGAAATCCTCCGCAAATTCTTTCAACCAGCAGGGAAGCGGTACGAAGCCGGTGTTTCGACCTGAGAAGATGTCGGGTTCTCAAAGCCTGCTGAAATGCATGGTGTGTCCGGCAGGAAACAATCATCATTTCACGTTCCATTGTACCCACTAGGCGAGCAAAACACATCCCTTAAACACACTATTGTTGAGCACTGTAGAGCAGGCGACTCGGGTAGTATACCTACACGAATACGCTGCTCGACAAACTCGTGATCCTACCAACGTGAACACATCCAAAATAGCTCATTCTGGGGATGCACCTTTGTCGATATGCCAGTACACTTAGAACCAGAGAGTCGAAGCGAATGAGGCCGTTCCGTGCTTCGAGTCATTCCTACAAGCCGATGGCTATCAAGGAGTGAAGCCATGCAAACGCAGAAACCTACAAGGAAAACCAGCGCCCACTCGGAGGTTGCCGATAGCGTCCTAGTACAACAAGCACTGGCCGGTGATCATGAAGCATTCGAAACCCTGGTGCATCGGTATGAGACAGCGCTTTTTCAGATGATTTACCGCTATGTGGGAGAGTATCACGAAGCGTGGGATGTCTTGCAACAGGTCTTGCTCCAACTCTACCTTTCCCTGGTCACGCTGCATCTGCGGGCAGAAATCAGGCCATGGCTCTTTACCGTTGCGCGTAATCGCTGCATAGATCACCTGCGTCACAGACGTCCGACGTATTTTTCCGAGTTAGAGCCGAGAGACAATGCCCAGGGCGAGACAACAGATTTGGCGGATCTCCCAGATACGAGTCCCCAGCCAGAAGAATTGACAGAGCGACGGGAGTTACGGCAGTGTGTTTACCGGGTAATCGAAGCCATACCCATCCAATACCGCCTGGTCGTCTGGCACCGCTGCGTCGGTAACCTGCATTTCCCTGAGATTGGACAAGTCCTCAATATACCTACGTCGACGGTAAAAAACCGCTTCTATCGAGCCCGGCCATTGCTGCGCGCCGCATTAGGAGCGCAACTGGATATGGCTACTGCCAAAGGATAGAGTTACCCTCGTGAAGTCTTGCTGAACACAAATAAGCTCCTTATCAGACCGAACCGACTGACAAGGAGCATTCAAGAGAATCAGCAATTTGTTACAAGTTTGTTGCCCAGTTTTCTATCCACTGCTCAAATGTGGTTTCCTTGCTCAGGGTACATTCGAATTCGTCCTCCTCTGAAGGATACCAAAGATACTCCTGACCTTCCTGATCCACGCAGACTTCCATTTGACAACCAAGTTCACAGATGGAAGCCAGCTGTTGTTGCCAGACATCGGTAGGGAGGTTCAGCAACTGGTCGCCTTAGAGTGACCGCCACCATTGATTGGCATAGCTTTTCAGGTCAACGAGCCCCTCCCGCCAGTAATGATTTTTGAGGATGGTCTCGTCACTTTCGTTTTCATCTGCACGACTCCTGAAGGAAGTATAAAGCACTTGTGGAAGTAACTCAATGCCTCATTAAAACAAGTGTTCAAAGGTATTGAGCCTTCCCAGTTGGATGGGTGGTGCGCGGTAGTACAGCATGAATTATCGCTGTGGCTGCACTGATCGCACTTTCATGGTATGATACAGAAAGAACGTAGCCAAACAACGCCGTTGTGTATCTTATGCGTCCTACCTTGGAAGGAGTTTTGCATATGGCAGTGTCCAAGACCCCAAATATGACGAATTATGAGGCTGAACGACAAAGTTTCCATCTTGATGTTCCCGAATATTTCAACTTTGCCATTGATGTGATCGGCAAGTGGGCTGCCGACCCGCACAAGCCTGCAATGCTGTGGATAGGAGAGCACGGCGAAGAGAAAGGACTTACCTTTGCACACTTTGCGGAACGTTCCAGCCGCGCCGCCAACGCCTTCGCTACCCTCGGCATCAAGAAGGGTGACTGCATCCTCGTAATGTTGCCGCGTATCCCTGAATGGTGGGAAGGTGTGCTAGGTCTAATGAAGATTGGAGCTATTCCCATTCCCTGTACCACTCTGCTGACACCCCATGACATCCAATTCCGTGCAGAGGTTTCTGAGGCTACAGGATTCATCACGGACAGCGAGGGTGCGGCCAAATTTGATCAGGTGCGCAACGAGTGCCCTACGATCAAAGTGACGGTACTGGTTCAGCCTGACGCGGATGTTGCCGGGCGCGAGGGATGGACGAGCTATCACCAGGTCGTCGATGAGGCATCGCCAGAATTTACTGGACCCAAAACCCGTAGCGATGATTCTTGCCTGGTCTATTTCACCTCCGGCACGGTCGGCTATCCCAAGATGGTGCTGCACACCCACGCCAGCTATCCTATCGGCCATACTATCACGGGCAAATACTGGCTTGATCTGCATGAGGATGATTTGCATTGGAATTTATCCGAAATGGGCTGGGCAAAGGCTGCCTGGAGCAACCTCTTTGGACCATGGGTCATGGGTGCTGCTATGTTTATGCAGGACGCGCGTGGCAAGTTCGACCCGATTGAAACACTTGAGATGCTGCGCAAGTATCCCATCACCACGCTCTGCGCCCCTCCAACTGCCTACCGTATGCTCGTATTAGATGAACCCCTGGCCTATCTGAAAGACAATCCCCCCAAGGCGCTGCGGCACTGTGTTGGTGCGGGAGAGCCACTCAATCCAGAGGTAATAAGAACGTGGCAACAAAACACAGGGATGACTATTCGCGATGGCTACGGCCAGACCGAAACGGTGCTACTTTGTGCCAACTTTCCGCCCTTGGAGGTGAAGCCTGGCTCGATGGGCAAGCCGTCGCCAGGTTTCGAGGTGAGCGTGATCGACCACGACGGCAGCGAGCTTCCTCCGAACAAGGAAGGTGATATCGCGGTAAAGATAAAGCCACGGCGCCCAACGTGGATGTTTAAAGAATACTGGCGCAACCCGGAGGCAACGCAAGCCTGTATTCGTGGCGATTGGTACATCACCGGGGATCGTGCCTACAAGGACGAGGATGGCTACTTCTGGTTTGTCGGACGAGCAGATGATGTGATTATCAGCGCAGGCTACCGTATCGGCCCCTTCGAGGTGGAAAGTGCATTGAAAGAGCACCCCGCCGTTGCCGAGTCGGCGGTGATTGCCAGTCCCGATGAAATGCGCGGTGAGGTCGTCAAGGCTTTTGTTATCCTGGCACCGGGCTATACTGCCTCCTCTGAACTGGCAAGCGAACTCCAGGAGCATGTCAAACGTGTCACGGCTCCCTACAAGTATCCCCGTGAGATCGAGTTCGTGGAGAGCTTGCCCAAGACGATTTCAGGCAAGATCCGCCGCGTCGAACTCCGCGATATGGAACGTCAAAAGAGATTGGGGAAATAAGTTAGCACGTACCCATCTTCTTCCCTCCGCCTGACTGCTCAACTCAGAGGAGCTATCAAGCGGAACAGCAGGAGAGAGCGCAGATCGTTGGTCTGCGCTCTCTACAAACACACAAACAGGGTGTTCGTACTGTTCGTCCTATTGACCCTCCCCCTTGATACGGACCATCCATTTGTTTGCAGTACTGACACTGATCGTCAACGTCTCTGCAACCTCCCGTACTTTGGCGTCTGCATGGAGCACTAGATACGTCTTGACCCGTTCGTAGTTGTTCACCCCTGGTCATCGTCACTATCACCCACTGCTTTGGTAAGCACATTCGCTATGCTCGCAATCAGTCCGAAGGCTAAGAGCAGCACAGAGAGGCTGGAGACGAGTTCCAGCACATAGAAGATAGCCGTATCGAGTTGATCAATGCCCTTGAATTGCTTCATCTACTCATACTCCTTTGGTAAACTAACCTATCCCGCTAGAGCGTGTGCCGATACGTTTGGCATGTGATCTGCTGGTCGAGATGTACAGGTCAGGGTATCGACCTGCGTCAGGTAACGTTGTGTAGACCGGGGTGCAGTACGGAGGGAGAGGAGGCGTTGAAGGACGGTAATGATGGGGGCGGGGTCGAAGTAGGTGTCAAATTCGCTAGCTCGCT
>Ga0209239_1000502_pt1 | contig 22434 bp, 20 predicted proteins | sample GraSoi013_2_20cm_FD_185824 | JGI IMG/M metagenome (GOLD analysis project Ga0209239, IMG submission 185824) | Grasslands soil microbial communities from the Angelo Coastal Reserve, California, USA - Sample 10_02_2013_2_20cm (SPAdes) (version 2) | ecosystem: Environmental > Terrestrial > Soil >...
GAGATGCTTTCCTTGTGAACATCCATCCCGATATACTTCGTGCTATCCATGAGGGTGCTCCTTTCCGTAGGGGATGAGGTCAACGCTCAAAACCTACTTCAAAAGGGGCGCCCTTTTATAATGCGTTTTTCACTTGTTGTAAACTCTTCTTGTTTGGGAGGGCAAAATGGGAACGTTGGTCAAGTTCTCCACCATGTTCTCCCTGCTGATCCTCGCTGCATCAGTCGGGTTTCCGAAGTTCGTTGTCCCGAATCTTCCCGATCTCACGGTCAAAACCCGTCGCATATCCAGTGACGGGACGTCGCAAGTCAGCACACTTTACCTGAAAGGTGCGCGGCAACGGACGGAAACCGTGTATGAGAAGCAAGCGCGATCTGCTGCGATGAATTGGACGGTGATTCGGCAATGCGATGAAAAGCGGTCCTTCAGCCTGAATGAGCGGGACAAACTCTATTCCTCTTCCGAAATCGAGGATTGGTCCGAGCGGTCAAAGAGGGCGCGTCCAGTCAGCTCCCCTCAGATGTCTGGCGCCGAAGTGACGGTGACCACCGACTCCATTGACACAGGTGAGCGCCGTCAGTTTGCGCACTACACTGCGCGCCGCGTCAAGGCCACAACGCGATTCGAGCCGGGCCTTGGCGCTTCGACGCCTGCCAGTGTGGAAGAAACGGACGGCTGGTACATCGACCTGCCGGGACTCGGCTGTCAAGACCGAGGATCAACTGGCTTTGCTTTCCTTACCGTCGGCACTCGCATGGATCGGTTTCAATTCAAGTGGCTCGGTAAGGCGCCCAAAGGATATCCAATCGAAGAAACTTCGCTCAGAACTGAGGCGGGAAAGAAAACCATCAGCAAGGTAGAACTTCTGGAAATCTCCGAAGCGCCCCTCAATGCCTCGATCTTCGAGCTGCCTTCGGGGTACACAAAGGCATTGCAAAGGGGGGATGGCGGCGTTGATATGACCAAGCCGGACACCGCCTCTAACCGCGCGGAGTACTATTGGATGAGGTTCACCCTCTGGGTGCGCGGCTTATTTCGCTGACCGGAACTAATCCCGGCTCTTGACAGTCACTTTGCCGGAAGAGTCCTTATCTTAGAGGTCCGTAATCCATCCTTGGATCGATTCAGGTCTTATTAGAACCGGAGGGCGGCTCTCGCCCTCGTCGCTCATCTGAAGGGAATAGCCATTGGCAAGGTAGGAAGGGATGTCGCGGTCATCGCTGACGGGAATGAATGGGCCCTCCTTTCCCAAATGGACGTGGTATCGGTCGTCCTTAAATCGATGCGGAAACAAGCGCGTCCCAAGATTCTTACCGCGAGACACCGTGGCAAACAGCATGGAATTCCTCCCCAACATCTAGAACTTATTCTACGAATGGGGAGGCCGCACTTGTAAGCCGTAACTCTGTGGAAAAATGTGCATTGTTTTTGCGCGGCAGCCGTCAATCTCCATGCCGGTTTTGGGATGGCCCCGCCCCAACGCTATTTTGAGGAGTTGATTGCTTCCTTTCAATTCCCTCCGCCCACAACACTGTCGTCTCCGCCAATTCCCGCAGCACCTCCGCATCGCTCCTTCCCGACTTCTTCAGCACATGAAAGGAATGATCCGCCGTTTCAATGATGTGCAACGTCACCCTTGGCCCTAGCTTCGCGCACACCGGACGCAACAGCTTGAGATCCGCAAGCTCGTCCCGCGTTCCTTGCAAAAACAGCATCGGCACCGTGACCTTCGCAAGATGCTCCGCGCGTTTCGTTCCCGGCTGCTTCGGAGGATGCAGTGGAAAGCCAAAGAACACCAATCCTCGCACGCCATCCAGGGCCCCATCCAGCAGACGTTCCGCCGCGGCCTGCGACGTCATTCGCCCTCCCATGGACTTGCCTCCCACCAGCAATGGTAAGCCAGGAGCCGCTTCCGCAGCCGCTCGTACTGCCGCTCTCACTGTCGCCGTCAACACGGCAGGCTTGTCTGGAACCCGCCGCCGTTCTTCCATGTACGGAAACTGATACCGCAATGTCGCTACGCCCACACTTGCCAATTCCTCCGCCAGCTTCGCCATGAACGGGTGAATCATTCCCGCCCCCGCCCCGTGCGCCAGCGCCAGCAGCCACCGCGCTTTCGCAGGTCGCAACAGCAGCGCCGACACTCCACCCGCGCCTTCTACCGCGAATCGCAACTCTTCAACCGTCCCCATTTCGCCGCGATTCTAGCAGAACCCACGGTCGCGCTCTTCCCCTTCTACGTGTTCCTTGCGCGCCACTCCGAATTTGGACAAACATTTTCACGGGCATCCGCTTCGGTTCTCGCTAGTGGATCAGTCTCCAGTTAGCCTGTAATCCGTCAAGAGTCGATGGCAAGCGCGGAGATCACCTCCCACAAGCCGACTCCCATTACCAATCTGTCCAAAATTCCCATAACGCCGTTTCTGGCCAGCGGTTGGCACTTGCGGCAAAAGAAGGTCCCGGAGAAAAAACTGCGCTTCGGAGGATCAAGAATTCGGGTGTGATATGCTGTGCCCGATCCAGGAACCAAAATGGAAATCCTGGTTAGAAAAAGGATCTGTCATGAACCGCAAAAGCAAGCTCACGATTGCGACTGCCACGGCAGTGCTCGCCGTCCTCGGCGCCGCAGCCGTTTACCCGCAGGACAAGTACTCGCTGAAATCTCCGAGCGGAATCGCGTTCTCCGACTTCAGGGGATACGAGGACTGGGCGGTGGTCTCTTCCGCCCGGACCGACGAGGTGCTCAAGGTGATCGTCGCCAATCCGACGATGATCAAGGCGTACAAAGCCGGCGTTCCGGGCAGCGGCCAGCCTTTCCCGGATGGCTCCATGATCGTGAAGCTCCAGTGGAAGCCGAAGAAGAGCACAGAGGCCCCCTTCGTCGTGGATGTGCCAGACGTCTTTACCCAGGCTTTCGTCATCGAAAAGGACAGCAAGAGATTTCCGAAAAGCGGCGGGTGGGGATACGCGGTGTTCAACTACGAAGCCGCATCGGACATCTCTAACAATGTCGGCTCTGTCAAATCTTTTTTTGAGCGCACTTCTCCCTTCACTTCCAAGAGTGGTCTTGTTCGTTTTCTTCGACCTCGGCATCGACGACCACGGCTCGTTCGTAATCTAACGGTTCGACCCAAACATCTCTCCGATCAAAACTTCGACCATGATTACTACTTCAAACTCCCTTTTCGGGGAGCGGGATGCCCAATCAAGTGGACGACGTGCTACTTCACGCCATGTCCGATTCCGAGCTTTCCCGCGTGCGAACCGAACTCGACCAACTGCGAATAGTCCCAACCGTTGCGCCACATCCAGTACAACCGAACACCGAGCTTTCTGGCCATCGCCACCTTGGCAATGCTTTTCTGTCGACGCATCGCTAGGTGTACATACCGACGCCGCCAGTCCGCATTCGTACGCACCGCTGCTTGCGATGCTTCTCCCAGCAAGTAGCGCAACAATGCGTTGCCTTGCTTGCTGATGTGTCCCAGCCGTTGCCGGCCAGCACTGGAGTCTTCACTGGGAATCAACCCAATGTAGCTGCCGATCTGCTTGCCACAAGGAAACCGATTCGGCGTCCCGATGACCAGGACGTACACCAGCCCCGTGATGGGTCCCACACCAGGATGTGTCATTAACAGCAGCACCTCGGGCCGTTGCTGGGCTTCTTGCTCGACCGCTGTAGTTAACTCCGCAACCTTGGGATCCAGCTGGTCCAGCAGCTCCAATAATTCTTTCCGGCGCCGACTGGCCCAGGGAGCCAACGAAAGCTTCTCTAACTGCGCTCGCCCTTTTTCGCTGAACAGTTTTTTCTTCCAGCGATAGCCCTCGTTCATCGCCACGGCCTGCAGCTGATTCATGATCCGCGTGCGCATCTGCACCAGCCGGTGCCGGTGCCAAAGCAGTTGCCGCAGATCCCGATTCTCCGGACTGGGTACCCAGATCCGAGGAAAGCGATTTTCCAGCAGCAGCTTCCGCATAAGTCGGGCATCTTCGCGGTCGGTTTTCTGCTTCCGGACTCGCAGTCTCTTGATCTCCGCCGCATCACCAATCCACACCTCGAAACCCAACTCTGCTAGTAACCGCTCGAACCAGCGTGAATATCCGGTAGCCTCCATGCCTACCCGTACGCAGATTCCTCGCTGCTTCAGGTCTCGATAGAATTTCTCTGCTTGTCCATCACTGTGGTTCAGTTCCTGTTCACCACACTCACCAGTCTCTTCTATTAAAAATGCAATCGTCTGAAAGCTCGGATGATAATCTATGCCTATAATCATCATGTTCGGCTCCTTCCTCCCGAGCCTTTGGTCGTCAATCAACCACAGTCTACTCGGGTCGAGGGAGCCGACATTGTTATGAAATCAAGCGCTACGCACGTCATCGGTGCCAGAGACTCTATCCAAGTTGGCGAGACGGCATCGTATCGGACGACTACGTCCGCTCGGAGATTCAAGATCTGGCATCACCACGCAAAGTGATCTTCGAACCCGAGCTGGTGGACGGACAGATTGGCTTATTTGAACCAACCCCGAAGCGGAAACCAACGCCCAGCACCGTAGTCGAGCTGAAGAACAACCAGGAGGGAACGTTCGGGGGATCGTTCGGGTCAGCTTTCGCCGCAGGAGTGGATAAACCTATGGAGAAATGAGCAGATGCGTGAGGCCAAGGCAAGAATGGGGACGCGGCCAAAACACTAGGATGGGCGGGAGCGACCCCACCGCGCCGCAAAATCGCGGCCCGGTCCCTGCGGGCTTCGGGGGTCACTCCCGCCTCAGGCTGCTCAGGAAATCGCAGCCCGTGTTTTGGCCGCGCGGAGAGGGAGCAGCAACGGAGTTGTAAGACAGTCCGTAGTACAAAACCGCAAGGGAGGAATAAAAAGAAAGCATGGCAATCATCAAAGCACCACCCAAACAACCGAAGACGGTAACGATCCAGGCCCGAGTCGAGGAGTCGGTGAAGGCACATCTGGACCGGTATGCAGAGTTCATCGACTCATCTACGTCATACGTCATCACCGAGGCTCTGAAACTTCTCTTCAAGCGTGACGACGAGTTCAAGCGCTGGGCAGGCCAACACACTAACGACCACATGGAGAAAAAACAAATCAAAGGAGAGGCTCTTACAAAGACCGCGTAACAAATATGAAATCCCGTCCAACACAATTCGGTGTGCGCGAGAATACAGCGTCCTCAAGACAGCATGCCTCGCGTCTTGCAGTGCATTCGCCGTTGCAAGAATCATTGCGAGCTATTGAAGGACCCCGGGACCTGGTCGAAGCAAGGCCATTGGCACCGGATGATTTGGAAGTCTTGGAGCTAACGGGCGCCGACACGACGAACGAGGCCACAGGCGAGAGAAGGGAAGGAGTGGCTGCTTCCGGTAGGCTTGTGGCTGCAGAGTCAGCGCATGGCAACAAGGACGCGCCATCTGTCGTTGGTCATGGTGCGAGTAGGAGAGACCCACACGTCCAAAGCAATATCGAGTTTGAACCCTTGCTAGATGTGGCCGAGGCGGCCAGGCTCTTGCGGATCCATCCGAAGACACTCCGAGTCAAAGCAAGTCACGGCATCATCCCGGCCGTCCAGATTGGGAGAGTCTGGAGATTTCGGGCTTCCGCGCTGAACCGTTGGTTAGAAGGGATCTCAAGATAAAAGGCCGGCATCACGGTCCGGATGAAATGCATCGACCTGTCACTACGATTGGGATATTCTGCACTGGGCTGTCAGTGCCGTTTAAACAAGGGAGGAACTTTGTTTAGACGGACACGCTATCAGCAAGGAAGTCTCGTTCTGGAAGAGCGGAAGAGAGGTTCCGCCGTATGGGTATACCGCTGGTGGGAAAAAGACATCAACGGCAAGCCAGTACGTCGCAAGCTACAGATCGGAAGTTTGGAGCAGTACCCAACCGAATCCGTAGCGCAAGCGGCAGCGGATGCTCTTCGGCTGACCATCAACAATCCTTCCAATCGCAGGAATCTTCGTCAGACAACCGTGAACATTTTATGGGAGCACTATTGTCGCGAAGAGTTGCCACTAAAGGAGATGTCCACGCAAGACGCATACGGTTTCTATGCGAAGAACTGGATACTCCCGCGGTGGGGAACCGTGCTGCTGGAAGAAACAAAGACCGTCGAGGTGGAGCGCTGGCTACGAGCAGCGGAAGTGGCGGATGGGACCAGAGCCAAGATCAAATGCGTGTTGTCGGCTCTGTTTTCACACGCCGTTCGCTGGGAATTCTGTGGCCACAATCCGATTTCGTCGGGGATTCCGGTCGGAAGTGGAGGAAAGAGAGGTCCAAGCACTGGCGTACGCGTCAGTGCGAAACGTCAAGAAGCACCCCTGTTCTTGTCATCAGAACAAGTCAAACTTGGTCTGACGAAATTAAGATTTCGAGATCAGTTGCTCGTGTTTCTGGATGGAGCGTTGGGCACACGTCGAGGCGAACTCGGTGCCCTGCGCTGGTCGGACTGCAACTTCGACGGCATGAGCTTCAGCGTTCAACACTCGTACTACTGGCGCAGAGGCGGACATCTGAAAGCGACAAAAACGGAAGCGTCGGCCAAGGTGTTGCCGATGCATCTGTCGCTGAAAGATGCGTTGCTGGAATGGAAGTCGCAGACCGAATACAAAGGACCTGGGGATTTCGTTTTCCCGTCCCTTCGCTGCAAAGGGAAGAAGCCGCTGGACCTTGCCGCGGTTCTCAAAAAGATGATCCAACCGGCTTTTGCGAGCGTCGGCATCCTAGGCGTGGGCTGGCATACCTTTCGGCACACAGTTGGGACGATGCTGGCAGATATGGGAGAACATCAACTCACGATCCGCGACTACTTGCGTCACAGCAATCTCCATGTGACGAACAAGTATCTTCAAGCAACGCCGGAGAGCAAACGCTCGGCGCAAGGCAAGCTGGTGGATGCCATCTTGCCGGGCGGTTTGCTGTCGGCAAGCAAATCAACTCTCGTTCAGTAGTTGGTGCTGAAGGGCGCGTTCTAGGATTCGTTCGAGGGAATGCGCGGCGGGCGGAGTGCTTCGAGGCTTATTGGACCCAAACGGACCCAGATTTTTTTCTGGGTTTGCTGTAAGTGATTGAAAAATATGGCGGGGACGACGAGACTCGAACTCGCGACCTCTGCCGTGACAGGGCAGCGTTCTAACCAACTGAACTACGTCCCCAGCCGTGGAATCAACAACTTAGCGTAAAATCTTGCAAATAAGGCGTTTGCAAGATTTGCATACAGCGCACTGGCCGCCTGGATTGCATGCGGTGGCATCTGTCCCTGCCAAAACCGCCCATAAACCGCCCATAAAAATCAGCGCGCTCATGCGAGTTTCATCCTAGCACACCTGGTGAAAGAAGCGAAGCAGACACCACACGGCGTACGGGCACTTGGAGTGATCTGCGCTTAGCTAACTGGCTCGATCACCCTTTTAAGCAGATGCTCGAAAAGCGCATTCTCACCGCGCATAAAACTCACGTCACTTGCTTTGTACAGCTCGTTGCGTGACACTTTGCTCCAATCGACCCAATAGCCGTTCTTGTGAGCGAACTCGCGGACAAACTCTCGCTGGGTCCTCCCGTTGCCTTCTCGAAATGGGTGTACAGCGTTCAATGTTCCGAGAATCTCTGCGGCGCGGTGCGCGAAGGCTTCTTGACTTACGCCACGAGGATGCTGTTCCTCGGATAGACGCGCAAACAGACCTTCCAGCGTGGACGGGATATATGGCACATGTGCAAAGAATGATTTGCCCTTCGCAATATCTACGGTTCGAAAGTGTCCCGCCCACTCATAGACGTCTTGGAAGAGATAACGATGAATTCGCTGTAAGTGGACTACATCGAAGAGACCGGAGAGAGGATTTTCTATAAGCTCCAAGGAGCGTTGCCCCACTCGGTCGGCTTCAAAGCGATCCAGCGTTTTCTGATTGCGAATCCCAGGAATGTTTTTGAGGATTGTCGTACCCGGATAAACGTACGGGTCGGAACTCATCGAGGAAACTAAAAGCCTGTCGGGAGAGCTCGAATTCGTTCCCCGGCCTGTTCGACGGAGATTTCACCCTCAATATAGCTTTGCCAAATTTCTAGCGCCTTTGGACTTGGTTCTAATCCTTCGAGACGGACGTTGGCCACGGCGTTCTGAACGAACCGCTCGCGCCATGCGCGGTCCTCTTGTTTCTGCTCGGCAACGGATTGGGAACGGGCTACCCTCATCGGCCTACTTTCGCAATCGAGAAGGCGTCTACTCGTAGGAGCTATTATAGCAGACCCGTCCTGTCTGTGTCGTATACGAGGTCGACTAACCCTTCGGCTGTTAACAGAGAACCTCAAATCCAATAACTCGTTTCTCTGGCGTCAGTTAACAGCTTTCGGGCCATCCCCAGACACCTTTTTCTTGTCCCCCTGATGTCCCCCAGCACAATTCGGTCGGTTTCCTCAAATCAAATGATCCGTGGGAATTCGGCACGCGCCGGGAGCGAGTCGACCTATCATTCAAGGGCTCGTGCCGACTTCCCGGCACCGCAGCAACCGCGCCTGGAACTTTAGGCGTTTCATTCTGCCTTCCTGATCTGATCCGCTTCTGAACCGTGCCCTCGCGCACCGTCTTGTTGAATAGGCTGTGGCACCTGCTCTTCACGTGGCCAGGAGGCTGCCTATCTAACGCCGACTGGTACCAATTTCTTAGAGGCCTTCCAGAGCTGCCGGTTGATGAAATCAGGGGCGAAGCGACGCATCAATGCGAGCTGATTGGACTGCCCTGGCCGGATCTCGAGCTTACCCGTTTTGAATGACGCAAAGGATTGCTTCACCAATTCGTCCGTAGTCATTAAGGTGATGCCGTCGCCCTCGGCAATCTCTGCCGACAGTTCGGTCTTCACGGCCGGCGGCATCAGCTCGATCACTTCAACGCCGGTCTCCTCCAACTGGAACCGGAGCGATTGGGTGTAGGAGTGAATCGCCGCCTTGGTGGCACAGTAGATCGGCGCGGACGGCAGCGGCACGAAGGCGAGGCCAGAGGATACGTTGATGACGGTTCCCTTGTTGGCTGCGAGAATGTCGATGAATGCGGACGTCATGCGAATCACGCCCCCCACATTGATGTTCATCTCGGCCATCAATCCGTCGAGGTCAGTCGCCGGGACCTTGAGGTTCTTGTGGAGCATGATGCCTGCGTTATTCATCAGCACGTCGAGCCTTGGATATTCAGCCTTCACGCGCGTTGCAAGAGAGGCGATTTGCACGGGGTCTGCGACATCGCCCTGAATCGTGTGGAGCTTCGGATACTTTGCCTTCACTTCATCGAGCACTGTCTGCCGCCGGCCAGTCACAATGACCTGGTTGCCGAGTTCGAGAAACTTGAGGGCAAACGCGAGGCCAATACCTGCAGAGCCTCCGGTAATAAGGATCGTGCGACCTGTGATTTTCATAAGACTCCTTTGTTCGTTTGATTTCTGTAAAGAATCATTTCGACTATGGACGCAGCGCTGCCTCAGCCTCATCGCTCGGGACTGCTGCCGGTTTTACTCCAAACCAGATTGAATAGAGTGCAGGCAGGAAGATAAGGGTCAGCACCGTACCTACGGCAGTCCCCCCAATCAGGGTGTATGCCATCGACCCCCAGAAGACTGAGAAGGTCAGAGGGATGAAAGCCAATACGGCTGCAAGAGCCGTAAGGATCACCGGACGTGATCGCTGTACAGTCGCCTCGACGACCGCGCGATAACTGTCAAGACCTTCCTCCTGATTGGTTTTGATTTGACCGATGAGGATCAGCGTATTGCGCATCAGGATGCCAGCTAACGCGATCAGTCCGAGGATTGCATTGAACCCAAATGGCTGATGAAAGAGAAGCAATGTTGGAACGACACCGGCGAGACCTAGCGGCGCCGTAAGAACCACCATGAACATCCCAGAGAATGATCGCACCTGGAAAATGATCACCGTGAGCATCAGCACGATCATCGCGGGAAATACCACTGAAAGTGCCCTGTTCGCTTTTCCAGATTCTTCTATATTGCCGCCCGTTTCGATCCTGTAGCCCTCGGGCAGGCTGGCGACAATCGGCTGAATCGCCTTTTCAATCTCTGCAGAGACCTGCGGAGGTTGAAGCGATTCGTCGATGTCACTCTCTACCGTAATTGTCGGCACGCGGTCACGGCGTTTGAGGATCGGCTCTTCAGAACGAATCTCGATGCGGCCGACCTGGCTAAGTGGAACAGCCTTCCCCCAGTGATTCATCAGAGTCATCTCGTTCAGCTTGCTGGGATCAAGGCGGTCGGTTCCGGCACTTCGCGCGATTACCTCCGCCGTTCGGATATCTTCACGGACCTGCGTCAATGGCGCACCCGTCAGAAGAAATTGGATTTGTTCGGCAGCTTCGTGGGAGGAAAGGCCAATCAGTTGTAGCCGCGCTTGGTCGAGCACAAAATGCACAGTTGGCGCACGTTCTCCCCAGTCCTGGTTTACCTGCCGAGTATTGGGATTTGCCAGCATTGCCGCCTGTACCTGTGCCGCAATCGCGTGGTCCTTTTCCAGGTCGGGGCCGGTGACGCGAAACGCTACCGGCCACGGTGAATATGGTCCAAACACGAGCTGCGAAGCGCGCACACGTGCTTCAGGCGCAAGGCCCTGCTCAACCCGTTCACGCAGCCTGACCTTTAAACGGTCTCGATCCTTTTCATTGGCCGTCAGAACAATGATCTTGGCAAAATTGGGGTTCGGGAGTTCTGGATTGTATGAAAAGAAGAAGCGCGGAGCACCGGCCCCGATGTAAGCCGTAACAATCTTTGCTTCGGGCTGCGGCCGCAGCCACTCCTCGACTTTTTTCGCACTCGCGTTGGTGGCTTCTATGCTGGTGCCTTGTGGTAGCGTCACCTCTACCAAGAGTTCAGGCCGATCGGATTGAGGAAAGAACTGCTTTTTGACAAGTCCCATGCCTGCAACTGAGACAAGAAAGGCGCCCAGAACAATGCAAGCAACCAAAACCTTTCGGCGTACCGCCCAAACGATCAGACGCCGAAGCTTCTCGTACCCGGGGGTCGCATAAATGGCTGCATGGCCACCGGACAGAGCCTTGATCTTGGGCAACATCTGCACGCCAAGATAAGGAGTAAAGGTTACGGCTACGACCCACGAGGTGAGCAGCGCAAAACCCACTACCCAGAAGATGTTTCCCGCATACTCGCCAGCGCTCGATCGAGCGAACCCCACGGGCATGAGACCAATAACAGTGACAAGCGTGCCAGCAAGCATGGGAGCAGCAGTATGACTCCATGCGTACCCGGCGGCCCGGATGCGGTCCCACCCTTCTTCCATTTTGACCACCATGATCTCGATGGAGATGATCGCATCGTCAACAAGAAGGCCAAGGCCGAGAATCAGAGCGCCGAGCGTGATGCGATCAAACACTCTTCCGGTCAGAAGCATGATGACGAAGACGGCCGCTAACGTCAGCGGGACGGCCGCTGCCACGACGATTCCTACGCGCCAACCGAGGCTGATAATGCTAACGATCATCACGACGGCAAGTGCGACAAAGAACTTCAGCATGAACTCATCCACTGCTTCGCGGATGTTTACTGCCTGATCCGTCACTTTGCTGAAGCTGATGCCTGCAGGCAGGTCGGCGGAAATTTTCTTCTGTTCGGCAACAAGGGCTTTGCCGAGGTCCAGACCGTTCCAGCCCTCCTTCATCACGATGCTGAGAAGCAAGGCCGGCTGGCCATTGTGACGAACAAGAAAGGTTGCGGGATCTTCGTATCCGCGCTTCACATCGGCAATATCGGAGAGCTTTAGGGTGCGCCCGCCTGACACGACGGTGGTATCCCGAATCTTCTGAAGGTCATCAAGCGCACCATCCAGGCGAATGTAAACCTGCTGAGCTTTCGTATCGATAGATCCAGATGGAGTTACGGCATTCTCTCGAACCAGCGCATCGAAGACATCTCGTGCGCTTACTCCTAGCGTGGCCAGCCGTTCGTAAGAGAACTCGACGAAAATACGTTCTGGCCGTTCTCCAACGATGTCCACCTTCTTCACGCCAGGAACATGAAGCATCCGCTGTCGAAGCGTTTCGGCTTCACGGGCAACCTGGCGTGGAGGAAGATCTGGAGCCTCGACCGAGTAGAGTGCGAACGTCACATCCGAGTACTCGTCATTGATGAAGGGACCGAATACCCCCTGAGGCAATTTGTGTGCTTCATCGCCTAGCTTTTTGCGAGCCTGGTAAAACTCTTCCGAGACGTCCTCTGGGCGAGTAGTGTCCTTGAGACTCACCATCATCAGCGCGAGCCCGGGCCGCGTAAAGGTCTCTACGCGATCGTAGTCGCGCAATTCTTGCATCCGCTTCTCCAGTGGTTCGGCAACAAGGTCCTGCATCTCCTGTGCCGTCGCTCCGGGCCACACCGCTGCAACAGTAAACACCTTGATGGTGAAGGTAGGGTCTTCCGCGCGCCCCAGTTTCAGGAAGGCAAAGATGCCGGCGGCGACGATCGCAATCAGCAAGAACAAAGTGATCGCTTTTTCGTGGACTGCGAGGGCCGAGAGGTTGAGAAACTGCTTCGCCGCAGATTGGCGAATCTGTGATCCAGAGACGCCGCGTTCCCGGAGCAATTTCTCATTTTCTTCTGATGTATGGTGCTGGCTCATTGGATTTCCGTCCTGCTCTCTACGCGCACGTGTTGGCCATCGCGAAGGAGATGAACTCCAAGCGCTACGACCTGTTGTCCCGGGTGCAGGTTCGCGTTGATGGTTGCTCGTTCTTCATCCAGTCGGCGTACTTGAACGGGTTGGAATGAGACTGTGGACGTAGAAGGGTTCAGCAACCAAATACCAGGCCCCTTTCCTCGATCGAGAACAGATGCGATCGGCACTTGCAACGTGTCAGCCCCTGCGTCGCCGGAGAGATGGACTGTAACGGTTGCTCCTAACGGAGCATTCGCGGCAGCGCCTTCGAGAACGTACCGTGCTTCAAAGGTCCGGGTCTGCGGGTCAGCAGCGCCGGAAATCTGTCGCAATCGAACTGGAACCCTCATCGTGCTGCCGTAGAGCCTTGCGTATGCTGTCGATCCAAGCGCCGGCCTCAACGTCTCGGGCAGGTTCACTGCGGCCTCTCGCGGACCGGAATGGGCGAGCTTCACAACTGTTTGCCCGGCCGCTACCACTTGTCCTGGCTCGGCTAGGGTCTCGATCACGATGCCGTCCGCGTCGGCAAAAAGTTGTGAGTAGCCGCCCTCGTCTCTCGCAACCTGCTCCTGAGCGGTGGCAGCAGCGAGCTCCGCTTGTGCTGCGTCTGATGCGGCCTTGATCTGATCGTAGATGGAAGCGGAAACCGCACCGCTCTTGACCAAAGGGCGATAGCGGGCCTCATCGGCGGCGGCTTGAACAGCCTTTGCTTTCGCCGCGGCGACGGTTTCTGCTCGCGCGGTAATGGCATGTGCATAGTCGGTTCGATCGATCGTCATGAGCGGTTGTCCAGCGCGGACAAACTGCCCCGTATCTACCAAGCGGCTCGTGATCTTTCCGGGAACTCGGAAACCAAGATTGCTCTGAACACGCGCTGAGACCACGCCAGTGAACGCGGGATCTGCCCCGGACGACGAACCTATTTCCACTACGCGAACCAGCTCCGGCTGTGTTCTTGGGTCTAATTCCCGCTTCTGACCGCAACCAGTCAAGCTGACTATGAGACCGGCGATGACCAGCACGAGAGCGGAATAGCTGAAATTAATCCGATTCATATAGTTCTTCCTTTTATTGAGGGTTTTGATCATGGGAGCCAGCCGCCCCCGAGAGCCCGATAGGAGCCGACCGCTGCACGCGCCGCACTCTCTCGCGCTACAGCCAACTCGTCCTTGGCGACAAGCAACTGACGATCCGCGTCGAGCACATCCGTGAGTCCGATGACGCCTGCAGCGTAGGATTCTTCCGAGCGGTCGCGCACGCGCTGCAATTCGTCGATTTCACGGAGGATTTCATTGCGGCGATTTTCCGATTGGACGAGAAGACTGAAGGCGTCTTCGACATCTTCGGCCGCGTGCAGGACGGAGCTACGATACTGGAGCAAGGCTTCGGCATTGGCGCCTCGCCCTTGCGCCACTTCTGAGGCGACACGCCCGAAATCGAAGAGTCTCCAGCGCAGACCTACAACACTGACAGGTTGAAATCCTTGCTGCTCGAAAAGATGAGCGGGTGCCAGCGCTTGAGATCCGACGATTCCTGAAAGTGAGAGCTTTGGATAATACTCGGCAAGAGCCTGACCAATGCGAGCGTTCGAGGCAGCAACCGTTCGCTCGGCAGCGATGATGTCAGGTCTCCTGCGTAATAGATCATTGGGCGTGCCGAAACCGGAGATTTCCGGTACATCGGGAATGTTTGCGACAGGGCTCAACTCCGCTGCGTACGTTCCCGGCTGGGCGCCCATCAGAACGTCTAGCCGGTTCAGCTGTGCTTCGAGAGAGACTGTGAGCAGCGGAATCGTCGCCTTCGCTTGCGACAGCAGCGCTTGGGCCTGAGCGAGTTCGCGGTCGGAAGCGACGCCTGCATCCCTGCGCTGCTGCACCAGTTCGACGAGATGGCTGTCAGTGGCGATCTGGTCTTTGGCGAAGTTTAAGCGCGCCTGTGCGCCTCGTACCTGCATATAGGCATCAGCGGCTTCCGCGGCAACCGTGATGCGGGTGCCTGTATGGGAAGCTTCGGCCGCCTGAGCCTCGGCGGTAGCAGCCTGAGCTCCTTTCTTCAAACCGCCGAACAGATCCGTTTCCCAGCTGGCCATGAATCCGAGATCGTAGTAGTTCTGTGAGCGGTTATAGCCGGGCGCGTGTGAGGCGAGACGGCCCGTCATACTTTCAGTCGACTGGTACAGTGTGGTCGTCGAAGCGTAAAGGTTTCCTGATGGTAAGCGCTGCGCTCCTGCTCCCCGGGCAGCGGCATGCGCCTGTTGCACCCGTGTCATGGCAGCGGCGAGGTCGAGATTCTGGTCCAGCGTGCGCTTCACGATCCGTGTCAGCTCGGGGTCATGGAAGCCCGTCCACCACTGGTCCAGGGGCGGTGCCGGCAGAGAGGTGGTACGAGTTTCGATCGAGGGGGCATTGTGAAACGCCTGCAGGTCCACTGCTGGGCGATGATATTTCGGCCCCACGGCGCATCCGCTGAGGCTCGCGCCGAGAGCGAGCGCAAGGCTCATTCGTAAGATGAACTTCCGAGCGTCGGGCGAGTCTTTGTCAGACAACATTAAGCAGTTCATTCCTGTGCTCCACTACCGCGCAATCTCCGGGCAACCTGTTTCAAAATCTCATTCGTAAACACACCACAGCCTCGGAATTTGGCCCCCTGCTTCATCAGTTCCAGAAGCAGCTCTTCCCCTTGTCGGCTGATCGTCGTTAGGTTTTGCAGATCGATGACGAGTTCACGACCGTCAAGTCCCGATCCCGCCCTTTCGCAGGCGGCTTTCAGCTCATCGGACCACGGCGGGACGAGCCTACCCTCTACCACGAGCCGGCGGTGCTTCCTTCCTTCAACAATCGAGATCTTCAACATGCTGTTTTCCTTTGCGGTCGTGAAGCCACTTGCACTTGCGTTCTGCCTGCACGACTCAGTTGTTGGCCTGTGACTCGGTTCTTGCGTCGGGCGCAGGCCTCTTCCGCATTTGGACCTCAGTCCCTCCACTCTCAAATGAGACCTCGTCCATCATTCGCTTCACCAAATGGATGCCGCGTCCGTGGTCCGCATTCAGACCTTCCGAGTCCAGCGCATCGCGAACCGTGTTCGGATCAAATCCTTTTCCTTGGTCCTTGACAGTCAGCAAAACTCCGTTTCCTCGTTCGCAGCGACAGTGAATTTCAACCAATTTCTGAGCGTCCTTTTCATTGCCGTGAATAACGGCATTGCTTAGAACTTCCCGAAGTGCCAGTTCGACTCCGAACTCATTGCCCTCAACGCAGCGGGATCCTTCGATCATTCGCATCAGTTGATCCACGAGAGGCGAGATCGCTTCGATTTCGCTCGGCATCCAAGCGTTGATGGTCATCGAGGAGGGACGCGTGTGTATGCCAACGCATGTTGGTGGTGGTGCCGGTCTCGCATTCACAGGGCGTGTAGTATTCATGAAGAGCCTCCCGATCAGCTGCGCGCCAGCCAATGGCTGTAGCGTACGGAATCGAGTCGTCCGAAACCCTTGTGCTGACGGAGCACGCGATACCACTTGCTCCACTCGCGGGCGAAAGTGAGAACCTGATCCATAGCACCCTCCTTCTCATCTGCTTTGTGTTCGGGCGACAAGAGGAAGGGCAACGCGGATGCCAAAGCGTGGTGCGCCAGCGCATCAGAGCAACTCGTTGATTTATTTGGAAATAGCCGCCAGCGTGAGAGGACTCAGATGGAAGTGTCAACGTGCCAGTGCCAGCGAGTTGGTACCCTGCCAGTTTCCTGGCACTGCCAGAAAACGCATTTGGAGCGAGCGCCTCTCGGAAGAAAACAGGCAAGGACGACTACGAGGAATGACGTGAGATGCCGAGCTTGCTCATTCTCAGCTGGAGGGTGGACCTTTTCATTCCGAGCTTCGCCGCTGCGCCCTTCGGACCTGCCACGACCCAATTGGATTGTTTCAAGGCTTTGAGGATTTGTTGACGTTCTGTCTCTTCGAGCGTGTCGCGAAGCCCGCCATTTGTCGATCCCTGAGCAGAACCCTTTTCTGCTGGAGATGAGGGTTTGGAAATCTTCAGGTCTGCCACATCTACCTTGAGCACAGGTCCGGTGGAAGTAATCACGGCGCGCTCAATGACGTTTTGGAGTTCTCGTATATTGCCAGGCCAATGATATCGGGAAAGGGCTTCCATGGTGGCGGAGGAGATCGTGTCAATCGTTTTGTTCATTCGCTTGGAAAACTGCTGCGCGAAGTGGCGGACCAGGAGCGGAATATCGCCGTGGCGCTCGCGAAGTGGCGGGACCTGGATTGGGAAAACATTCAGCCGGAAGAACAGGTCGGAGCGGAATTTCTGTTCGGCGACCATCGCTTCCAAATCGCGGTTTGTGGCAGCAATCAATCGAGCATCGGTGCGCAGCGTCCGCGAACTGCCCAAGCGTTCGAATTCCCGCTCTTGTAGCACGCGCAGCAGCTTGGTCTGCAATTCGAGGGGAATCTCTCCGATCTCGTCCAGAAAAATCGTCCCACCATTGGCCACTTCGAAGCGGCCGATGCGTTGCGCGATGGCTCCCGTGAAAGCACCTCTTTCGTGTCCGAAGAGCTCGCTTTCCAGCAAGCCAGTCGGTATGGCAGCACAGTTGAGTTTCACGAAGGCCTTTGATTTCCGCGGGCTCAAATCATGAATCGCGCGCGCGATGAGTTCCTTCCCGGCGCCGGTCTCCCCGTAGATCAGCACGGTGGAATCTGTGGGTGCCACGGTTTCCACTCGCTTCAGCACTTTGCGCAGGGCCGAACTCTTCCCGACAATCTCTGCGAAGTTCATCTCCGAGCGGATTTCTTCTTCCAGATAGAGCTTTTCCTGCGCGAGTTTGTCCTTGAGCTCGGAGATCTCACGGTAGGCAAGGGCGTTTTCGATCGCAATTGCGATCTGGCCCGCGGCCTGGCTGAGGAAATCGACGTCTTCGGCCGTGAAGGTTCCCTCTGTTAAACGCACAATCATCAGGTCCCCCAGCGCACGGCCGCGATTCACCAGCGGGATAAAACATGCGCTCTTCACGCTTTCCGCCGCTGCGAGTCTGTACCCCTCGCCGCCGCCGGGCCAACCGATCTCGTCAACCGTGGCGACCATCGGCTTCATCGTCTCAAATGCTCGTCTGGCGGGATCGTCCTCGGGCAGAGTGATGATCACCTCCTCCTTGGCGAAGCCCTTACTGACGGGCGCATCGAACGCATAGAGCTTGAACGTTCCCGCCCCTTCCCCCGGTAACCAGACCCCGGCTCCATCGCAGCGCATAACCTCACGAAAGTTGGCAGAAATCGCGCGCAGCACTTCGCGCAGGTCGAGATTCGAGGTGATACGGCTTGTCAGGTTCAGGAGCAATTGCAGGCGTTCGTTTTGTCGCTGTAAGCACGCCTGTGGATCTTGCGCCAGCCCAGGAACCAAATTGTCATCACCACTTCCGCTCATGTAGTTTTCGAAGAAGGCGACCCGTTATTCGACAGTGTATCTCAGAACACATGACGGAATCATCGCGCGTCAGGTCGCAGAATTTTCAGCCAGCGCCCGATCACTCAGGGGAATTGACTGCCGGGAGCACTCGAAATTTTCAACTTCGACAGCACTGAAGCCCGACTTCAGCGACTCTGCCGGGCCTCAGCGTACCGCAGAGGTTGGGAACCCGTACGGATGAGGTTTTTGTATGACATCGGCAATTGCAATCTCATGTTCACCCGCGTCGCACCGCCTCGATGGTGGCAACGTCGATCTTCTTCATCGACATCATCGCCTCGAACGCACGTCTTGCCTCAGCGCCGCCGGCCGCAAGCGCATCGGTCAGCGCACCTGGGGTGATCTGCCAAGAGAGGCCCCAGCGGTCCTTGCACCAACCGCACGCACTTTCCTGGCCGCCGTTGCCAACGATTGCATTCCAGTAGCGGTCCGTCTCTGCCTGATCGTCCGTTGCGATTTGGAAGGAGAACGCCTCGGTGTGCCTGAACGCCGGACCGCCGTTGAGACCGAGGCACGGAATGCCGAGGACGGTGAACTCCACCGTTAAGACATCGCCCGCCTTGCCGCTCGGGTAGTCAGCAGGCGCCTTGTGGACGGCGGTCACTTCACTATTCGGAAAGGTGGCAGCATAGAAGCGCGCCGCGTCAAGTGCGTCCTTGTCGAACCAGAGGCAGATCGTGTTTTTCGATTTCATAGACGTGTACATGGTCTCCCTGTGACGGAGGCAAGTTCAACCGTGCCCCGACCGAATCATTGCGAGAATATCACCTTAAGGCGCGCGTGCCCGTGGAATTGGCATCATGAACATCATGCTCGTGGCCGTAACCGAACGAACGCGGGAAATTGGAGTTCGCCGCGCTATTGGCGCGCGGCCCAACTCAATCTGGTCGATGCCCTCCGCTTCGAGTAGCACGCAGACAGCGGTCAGTTGTGAAGATGGTGTGAGCGAGGTGTGCGCCCCAGCCAGGCGCGCTCCGTCAAGTGGTCAAAGGCTAGTCGTCTGAAGGGAGAACTCACTGAATTCGCGCAAGTGCTTGAAAATAATCCGGGGAACGTCGGGAATTCCGAGCGACCACGCCGTGACAGTGTAGGATTCTAACCAACGACAGGGCAGCGTTCTAACCAACTGAACTACGTCCCCAGCCGTGGAATCAACAACTTAGCGTAAAAGCTTGCAACTAAAGCCTTTGCAAGATTCGCATACAGCGCACTGTTCGCTTGCGGTGCATACGGTAGCAGCTGTCCCTGCCAAAACCGCCAATAAACCGCTAATAAGAATTCGTGCGCTCATGCGAGATTTATCCTAACACAGATGCCTGCTAGAGGCGAAGTAGAGTCCGACGAATCTTTGCGCATTTTCGACGAATCGTGGCAGCCGAATCACATTCCGCCATCTATCGTCTCGTTCGCACGCTACGCTCAAGGAATCTTCTTTGCGTCGCAGACGCGGTTGCCTCCCAAGCAGGTGTGCGTTTGTTTTTGCGTTAGCCGTCCTTGTTGCTTTTTCCACTTCTCATTTAGAGAATCGCCCTGACCACGCCGCCATCTACTCGCAGTGCTGCCCCGTTCGTCGCCGAAGAGAGCTGCCCAGCCACGTAGGTCGCCATCGCCGCAACTTCGTCGACAGTGGCAAAGCGCTTCAGAAGGGATGAAGGCCGCGCATGTTCAAAGAAATCGTTCTCCATCTCTTTTTTCGACTTATTCTGCTGTTTCGCCATCGCTTCAACAAATCCGCTCACACCTTCCGACTCCGTCGGCCCGGCAAGAATGCTGTTTATCGTTACGCCGGTTCCAGCCACCGACTCTGCGATCCCGCGCGCCACGGCTATCTGTGCAGTCTTTGTCATTCCGTAGTGCACCATTTCCGCCGGAATCTGCACTCCCGATTCGCTCGAAATGAATAGGATGCGGCCCCAGTTCCGCTTCAACATTCCTGCAAGATAGTGTCGCGAGAGCCGCACTCCGCTCATTACGTTGATCTCGAAAAAGCGGTACCAGTCCGCATCGGGGATCTCCGCAAACGGCTTAGGCTCGAAAATGCCCACATTGTTCACCAGCACATCCACCGCGGGAAGTTTCGCAATTACCGCCTCGGCGCCGGCCAAACCTGAAAAGTCCGCTGCTATGCCATCAACCTTAGCCTTTGTTGCACTCGATCGGATTGCCGCCACTGCCGCATCCACGCGGACTTGCGTGCGTCCGTTCACGTAGACGTGCGCGCCTTCGCTCGCAAGCGACCTGGCGATCGCAAACCCTATCCCTGCCGTCGATCCCGTTACCAAAGCGATTTTTCCAGTGAGTTTTAGATCCACATCATCCTCCCATGGATCTTTGATTGCCTGTTGAGGGCGTTCGTCACGTAGTTGGTTCTGCTTTAGTAGCCAACTGTCGGTCTTCACTGGTTTCCCATTTGATCCACTTGAGATCGAGTACAAAGATCGAGTAGAAGACTGGGACCAAGAGCAAAGTGATGAAGGTAGCGACGGCAAGTCCGCCGATCTGGGCATAGCACAACGGTTTCCAGAGCGGGCCACCTTCCAGCGCGAGCGGGAACAAAGCGAGAATCGTTGCGCCCACGGTGATCATAACGGGTCGGATACGCTCAATCCCTGCATCCGGAAGAGCACGCTCCAGCGGCTCCCCCTTTTCGTGCATTTCTTCGATGAAGTCGAATAGCACGATCACATGGCTGACGATGACCCCGATGAGGCTGGCAACCCCCAGGAATGCCATGAACCCAAAAGGCGTACCCATGATCGCCAGAGCGATCAACGCTCCGATGGCTCCGTACGGTGCGGCCGCAAACACAAGCAAGGGCTTGACAGCATTCTTGAATTGCACGAGCAAAGCCAGGTAGATGCCGACCAGAGAGATTAGGAGAACGACGGCGAGATTCAGGAATCCATCGTCCTGCTTCGCTTTCTCACCAGCGATTTGCAATTGGTAGCCCGGCGGAAGTTTGTTCTGAAGATCTTTTAGTTTGGATTCGATCGGTCCAAGAATCTCCGAAGCGAGGACTCCGGGCGCGGGAAAGCACAATATCGAAATCGTGCGGAAATGTTCGCGGCGACGGATTCGGCCTGTTTCAAGAATGTTCTTCACGGTGGCAACAGAAAGTAGAGGAACTCGAGTGTCCTGCCGCGATGAATAAACATAGAGACTCTTGATCTGCGACAACTGTGCGCGGTCCTGCGGGCGCAGCCGGGCAACAATCGGTATGCTCTTGTCCCCTTCTTTGAACGTGCCAACTGGCGCCCCGCTGATCGCGGCTGCGGACGAATTGGCCACGTCAGCATTCGTGATGCCGACTAGGTTCGCGCGGTCCGGATCAATCTCAATCTTTACCTGGGGGCTGTCGGGGGCCCAATCATCCCTCAGCACGGCAACTCCGGGTGACTGTCGAAAAAAATTCATTACTTGTGAAGCCAACGTCCGGAGCGTTTGTATGTCCTGGATTTCCGTGCGAGGATCCGAGTCCGCCTGACCGGCAATAAGAATTTCCACAGGGGTTTCTACGGGATTGGTTTGCAGTTGCCGGACGGTGATCCATGCACCCGGCACCTGTTTGTTCAATGTCGCCTGGAGAGGTTCGATTAGTTTCGGGGTAGCTTCTTTGTCGCTCACCTGAACGATGACTTGCGCGTAGTTCGTCTGGGGAGCTTCGGGAGAAATCGAAAACCAGAAGCGTGGTCCGCCACCACCGATGAAACTCGTTATCGAAGTGAGGAGATGCTTCCCCGATTCCTCGTTTGGAACCGCTTTCGCCCAACCTTCAACAACCTGACGGACGACTTGCTCGGCCTTCATCGCAGCGTCGTTTGTTGCCGTCAAAGGGACATCATTCGGCAGCCAAATGTCGAGGTAAAACCAGTATTGAACATCTTCAGGAAAGAACTGTTGCTTCAGGTGCGAAGCCACGAGCCCGCCGAACAGCAAGAAGACAAACGAACCCGCCAACACCAGCCACCGATGCTGAATGGCCCGGGCTACCAACCGATTGTAGAAACCGTAGAAACCTCGCTGGCGCTTTTCCTCTACCGTTAACTCTTTCTTCTTTGGTGGCCTCTGGATGTAGTACCCCAGCAACGGAACGAAAGTCATCGCAATGACCAGAGCGCATAGCAATGCTGCCGTCATCACGATGGGAAGACTTCTAAGAAACTCCCCGGTGTTCCCGGTGAGCATAAGGAAAGGCAGGTAGGCGATGATGTTCGTCAGCGTTGCGAAAAAGATGGCGGTTGCCAGCTTGGTTGGACCGAGCCATGCTGCGATGCCACGCGGCAAGCCCGCC
>Ga0209239_1000503_pt1 | contig 22419 bp, 17 predicted proteins | sample GraSoi013_2_20cm_FD_185824 | JGI IMG/M metagenome (GOLD analysis project Ga0209239, IMG submission 185824) | Grasslands soil microbial communities from the Angelo Coastal Reserve, California, USA - Sample 10_02_2013_2_20cm (SPAdes) (version 2) | ecosystem: Environmental > Terrestrial > Soil >...
AGCTGCGCAGCGCGCCCGAGATGGGCAGCACGTTCACGCTGTATCTGCCACTGAGATACGTCGGCCCGAGCATGGCACCCAAGCCGGTGACCGCCGCCTCCATCCAAGCGATGCATGCGCCCGCGATGCCCGCGGTGCCGGAGCGGCCGATCGAGCAAATTCCCGACGATCGGCTCGAGATCCGACCCGGCGATTCCATCCTGCTGATCGTCGAGGACGATCCGCACTATGCCCGCATCATGGTGGACCTGGCGCGCGAGAAGGGCTTCAAGGTGCTGGTGGCAGCGCGCGGCGTCGACGCGCTCGAGCTCGCCAAACAGTACCAGCCGACCGCGGTATCGCTCGACGTGTTCCTGCCCGACATGCTCGGGTGGACCGTGCTCAGCCAGCTCAAGCAGAACCCGCTGACCCGGCATATTCCGGTACAAATCATTACGCTCGACGAAGACCGCCAGCACGGCTTGGCGCGCGGCGCCTTCTCCTTCGTCACCAAACCGGCCTCTACCGAGGGAGTGGAGGCGGCGTTGGCGCGCATCAAGGAATATGCCAAGCCGCGCCGCAAGCGCCTGCTGGTCGTGGAAGACGACCGTGCCGAGCAGCAAAGCATCAGGGAACTCCTCGGCCACGACGACATCGAGATCGTCACCGCCGGCACCGGCGCGGAGGCGTTGCGTGTTCTGCGGGAAGATCCCTGCGATTGTGTCGTGCTCGATCTGCGGTTGCCCGACATGTCGGGCTTCGAGGTATTGGACAAGCTGCGCGTCGACACGAAGCTCTCCGACGTGCCGGTGGTGGTGTTCACGGGGCGGGAATTGTCAGCGGAGGAAGACGCCGAGCTGCACACCATGGCGCGCAGCATCGTTGTCAAGGGTGTCGAGTCGCCCGAACGTCTGCTCGACGAGACCGCTTTGTTCCTGCACCGCGTCGTCACCGAGCTTCCGCTCGAGAAGCAACGCATGCTCGAGCGGCTCACCAGCTCAGACGAGGACCTGGTCGGCCGCACCGCGCTGCTGGTCGACGACGACGCTCGCAACATCTTTGCCCTCTCGAGCGTGCTGGAACGGCGCGGCATGCGCGTGCTTACCGCCACGAACGGCAGCGAGGCGATCGCACTCGCCAACGCGACGCCTGATCTGGCGATCGTGCTGATGGACATCATGATGCCGGAGATGGATGGATATCAGACCATTCACGCCATCCGGCAGAAGCCGGACTTCCGGCGGCTGCCGATCATCGCGCTGACGGCAAAAGCCATGAAGGGCGACCGCGAGAAATGCATGGAGGCGGGCGCCTCGGACTATCTGGCCAAGCCCGTCAATACCGAGCAGCTGCTGTCGGCGCTGCGCATGTGGTTGCATCGCTAGCAGCGGAGAGGCGCGATGGCCGGGGACGATAAGGTCAACATCCTGCTGGTCGACGACCAGCCGGCAAAGCTCTTGAGCTACGAGGCCATCCTGTCGGAGCTGGACGAGAGGCTGATCAAGGCCGCCTCAGCCAAAGAAGCGCTCGAGCACCTGCTCAAGCACGAGATCGCGGTCATCCTCGTCGACGTATGCATGCCGGAGCTCGACGGGTTCCAGCTGGCGGCGATGATCCGCGAGCATCCGCGTTTTCAGCGCACCGCGATCATCTTCATTTCGGCGATCCATTTGACCGACGTCGATCGCCTGCGCGCCTACGAGATGGGCGCCGTCGATTACGTTCCGGTGCCGGTCATTCCCGAGGTGCTCCGCGCCAAGGTGAAGATTTTCGCCGAACTCTATCGCAAGACGCGACAACTCGAGCAGCTCAACCAGGAGCTCGAGCGCCGCGTCGCCGAGCGAACCGCGGAGTTGGAGGCTTCGACCGCGCGGCTGTTGCAGAGCGAAGAGCGGCGCAGCTTGGCGTTGGCCGCCGGTCAAATGGGATCCTGGGAGTGGGATCCGGTGAGCGGGCGCTTCGTCTGGGACGACGGTCAGTATCGGATTTTCGGCGTCGATCCCGCGACGTTCGATCTCACGGCGGACAACGTCAGGGTGCTGGTCCATCCCGAGGACTGGAAGCATCTGCAGGACGCGATCAAGCCGGCGGCGCCCAACGCGCCCAGCTTTCAAAGCGAGTTTCGCGTCTGCCGCCCGAACGGGGAGCTGCGCTGGTGCATTGGAACGGCGGTGGCGAGCGTCGACGCGACCGACAACGTCGTGCGCATCAGCGGCGTGACCGTCGACATCACCGACCGCAAGGAGGCGGAAGAGCGCCAGGTGCTGCTGGCGCGCGAGGTCGACCATCGCGCGCGTAACGCCCTGGCGTTGGTGCAATCGATCGTGCGTTTGACTCGCGCCGACAACATCAAGTCCTACATTGCCGCGGTCGATGGCCGGATCGGAGCGCTGGCGCGCGCGCACACGTTGCTGGCGCAGAGCCGCTGGCAGGGCGCCGATCTCGCTCGCCTTGTCGGCGAGGAGCTCGCTCCGTTTCGCACCGACGGCCCGGACAGGATCACGACTGACGGCCCCGACGTCTCGCTGGAACCGCGCACGGCACAGACGCTTGCCCTCGCGCTGCACGAGCTCGCGACCAATGCCGCCAAATACGGCGCGCTATCGGTGCGGGCGGGACGCGTGGCGGTGAACTGGGAATTGCAGCCGCACGGCCTTCTCCTGGGCTGGACCGAGAGCGGTGGACCGACCCCGCAGCCGCCAGTCGCGCCGGGTTTCGGCATCCGGCTGATCAGTGCGAGCGTCGAGCGGCAACTCGCGGGCGAGGCCGCTTTCCACTGGCGTCCCGAAGGCTTGCACGCCGCGCTGCGCGTGCCGAGCCCCGACCAGATCGAACCGCTGGCGCACCGGCCCAGCACCCATTGGAGGCTGGGGGAGGACCGCTGTCATCTTCCGCTTCGGCTGCAGACTGGCAACCGCGTCCTGCTGGTGGAAGACGAGATCTTGGTCGCGATGATGATGAAGGACATCCTGAGCGAGCTCGGCTTCTCGATTATCGGGCCCTTCAGCCGGCTCGACGAGGCCATGATCGCCGCCGTGCACGAGGACATCGACGCCGGCATCATCGACGTCAATCTCGGGGGCGAGTTCGTCTATCCGGTAGCCGACGTGCTGGCGGCGCGGAAAATTCCGTTCGTCTTCATCACCGGCTACGGCGTCGAAAGCATCGACAACCGGTTCGGATACGTGCCGATCATCAAGAAGCCGGTGCAACGGCAAGTGCTGCAGAAGATCTTCATTCCCGCCGAGACCGCCGAGCCTGCCAAGCTGGCCAAGCGGCGATACGCGGCCGACCGTCGGACCGCACCGGCGAGCCAGTCCTGACCGGTCTCGACCGTGCTCAGGCGGCGGGTCGATCCGCCGAAATCGGCACTGCATAGAATGTCCGCAGTCTGCCCAGGCCGAGGGCGAGCCCGTTGGGGCGGACCAAAATTCCGCAATAGAAACAACAAGCAGCGCTTGGCACAGACTTTGCTGCTTTGCAGCATACCGGGCCAACGGCGGCCTTTGCTGCGCGCTGCTTTGGCATGCGCGCTGCTTTCGCATGCGAGCTGCCCAAGCAGGGGCAGCCGGAAGAGCAAACGATGTCCGGCGATTTCAGCCCCGAGCAAAAACGCTATCTCGAAGGCTTCGTCGCAGGCCTGCAGATTGCCAAGGCCGCGCGCGCCCAGGGCGGCGGCAGCGCCCCGGCGGCGGAGCCGAGTGGTCCCGATGCCGCGCATCTGCGCGCGCAGGATCGTGTCCTCAAGGCCGGCGGCAAACTCTCCGAGCAGGAGAAATTCAAGCGCGAGCTGCACCCCTTCGATGGCTACCAACGGCTGAAGGCGCAGGCCGCGAACAATGAATATCCCAAGCCGCCGGACAATTTCCGCTGGCGCTTCTTCGGTCTGTTCTACGTCGCGCCCAACCAGAACTCCTATATGTGCCGGTTGCGCATGCCGAACGGCATCCTCGCGCATTGGCAATTCGCCGGCGTCGCCGATCTCGCCGAGCGCTATGGCGGCGGCTATGCCCACGTCACGACGCGCGCCAACCTGCAGGTGCGCGAGATCGAAGCCAAGAACGCCGTGGCGATGGTCGAGGCGATCCAGGATCTGGGGCTGTGCTCGCGCGGCTCCGGCGCCGACAACATCCGCAATGTCACCGGTTCGCCCACGGCCGGCATCGACCCGCAGGAGCTGATCGATACGCGGCCCTACGCCCGCGAGTGGCATTTCCACATTCTCAATGAGCGCGCGCTCTATGGCCTGCCGCGCAAGTTCAACGTCGGGTTCGATGGCGGCGGCATCATTCCCATGCTGGAGGACACGAACGACATCGGCTTCCAGGCGATCGAGGTGAAGGCGGGCTTTGAGGTCGCGCCGGGGGTGTGGTTCCGGCTCCTGATCGGCGGCATCACCGGGCACAAGGATTTCGCGCGCGAAACGGGCGTGGTGGTCAAGCCGGCGGACGCCACCAAGGTGGCGGACGCGATCGTGCGCGTGTTCATCGATCATGGCGACCGTATCGACCGCACCAAGGCGCGGCTCAAATACGTCATCGACCGCTTGGGCCTCGACAAGGTGCTGGAGCTGGTCGAGGAAAAGCTCGGCCGCAAGCTCGACCGCGTTGCCCCCGCTGCGCTCGCACCGCGACCGCCCTTCGATCGCACCGCCCATATCGGCGTGCATGCGCAGAAGCAGCCGGATCGGAATTGGATCGGCGTCGTGCTCCCCGTCGGCAGGATGACGGCCGATCAAATGCGCGGGCTGGCGCAGGTCGCCCGCGATTTCGGCGACGGCGACATCCGCCTCACCGTGTGGCAGAACCTGATCATCTCCGGCGTGCGCTCGGAAGATATCGCAGCGGCGCAAGCGCGCATCGAAGCGCTCGGCTTGTCCGTCAGCGCCACCTCGATTCGTGCCGGACTTGTCGCCTGCACGGGCAACGTCGGCTGCAAGTTCGCCGCCTCCGATACCAAACGGCATGCCGAGGAGATCGCACGCTGGTGCGAGAGTCGCGTCGCCCTCGACGCGCCCGTCAACATCCATCTCACCGGATGCCACCACTCCTGTGCGCAGCATTACATCGGCGACATCGGATTGCTCGCCTGTAAAGTGCAAACCTCCGAGGACGGCGACGCGGTCGAGGGTTATCACATTCACGTCGGCGGCGGTTTCGGCCCCGACGCGGCAATCGCGCCGGAAATCTACCACGACGTCAAAGCCGAGGACGCGCCGAGAATCGTCGAGCGCATGCTCAAGGCGTATCTCGCGCACCGGGCTTCGCCGCAGGAAAGCTTCCTCGCTTTCACGCGCCGGCACGAGATCGGCGCGCTGCGGTCCCTTGCCGACGCCGAGGCGGTGAAATGATCCTGCCGCCGCAGGATCCGCTGCCGTCGCTGATCCCCGAGAGCGCGCCGTTCAGCGCCGAGCAGCGCGTCTGGCTCAATGGCCTGTTTGCCGGGCTGCTCTCGCTCGAAGGCGGCATCACGGCGCTGTCGTCGGAGCAGGCGGCGGCGCTAGTGCCGGGCGCGCTCGAGCTCGCGGCGCCCGCGGCCCCGGCCGCCAAGGACGACGATGGCGCTCCGTGGCACGACCCGGCCATGGCACTCGCCGACCGGATGAAGCTTGCCGAAGGCCGTCCGCTGCGCCGGCGGATGATGGCGGCAATGGGACAACAGGACTGCGGCCAATGTGGATACAACTGTCAGGATTATTCGGACGCTATCTTCCTGCAAAAAGAAAAGCGGCTGAACCTCTGCGTGCCGGGTGGCAAGGAGACCGCCCGCATGCTCAAGGCCCTGCACGAGGAAGTCGGCAAGTCTCCGGCGGCGGCCGAGCCCAAGATCCCCACACCTGCCGATGCTACGGCTGCACCGGCAGCCGTGCCGGAAGGTTCACGCGAGTGTCCGGTCGAGGCGGTATTCGCCTCGCGCACGCGCCTGAACAAGCCGGGCTCGGAGAAGGAGACCTGGCATATTGAGTTCGATCTGACGGGGAGCGGCCTCGAGTATGCGGTCGGCGACGCCTTCGGCATTTTTCCGAGCAATGATCCCGCGCTCGTCGATGCCACGATCGCGGCACTTGATGCCCCGCCGGATTTTCCGATCGGCGGCCGGACATTGCGCGATGTGCTGATCGATGGCGTTTCGCTCGGCGCCGCCCCCGATATGCTGTTCCAGCTGTTCTCCTACATCACCGGCGGCGAGCGACGGCAGAAGGCGAAGGCGCTCGCCGCCGGCGAGGACCCGGACGGCGACGCGGCAACGCTCGACGTCCTTGCCGCCATCAAGAAATTTCCTGGCGTGCGTCCCGATCCGGAAGCCTTCGTCGAGGCGCTCGACCCGCTGCAGCCGCGGCTCTATTCCATCGCCTGCTCGCCCAGGATCGATCAAAATCGCATGGCACTGTGCGTCGACGCGGTGCGCTACCCCCTCAACAGCCGCACGCGGCTCGGCGTCGCCTCCACCTTCCTGGGCGAGCGCCTGCGCCCCGGCGACAAGGTCAAAGCCTATGTCCAGAAGGCGCAGCACTTCGGGCTTCCGGCCGATCCCGCCGCGCCCATCATCATGATCGGCCCCGGTACCGGCATCGCGCCGTTCCGCGCCTTTCTTTATGAGCGCATGGCGAGCAAAGCACCCGGGCGCAGCTGGTTGTTCTTCGGCCATCAACGCCGCGACCACGATTTCTTCTACGAGGACGAGCTTAACGGGATGAAGGCGGCCGGCGCGCTGAGCAGGCTCTCGCTCGCGTGGTCGCGCGACGGCAGTGAGAAGTTTTACGTCCAGGACCGCATGCGCCAGCTTGGCCGCGAGCTGTGGGCCTGGCTCGCAGACGGCGCGCACATCTATGTCTGCGGCGATGCCAAGCGTATGGCCAAGGACGTCGAGCGCGCCTGGGTGGAGATCGTGGCCGCGCACGGCGCGCGCACGACCGACGAGGCGATTGCGTTCGTCGCCAACCTGAAAAAGTCCGGCCGTTATCAGCAGGACGTGTATTGATGGCCCTGGTCGAGGTCCAACGCCATTCGCAGCAGACGCGCACGCCCCGCATGCAGGCCCTCGCGCGGCTGCCGCTCTTCCTCGATCTCAACGGGCAGCGCGCGGTCGTCGCCGGCGATGGAGCGCCGGTGGCGTGGAAAGCGGAACTCTTGTCGGCGGCCGGCGCCCATGTGGAAGTCTTCGCCGAACACGCTTGCGAGGAGCTGTGCGCGCTCGCCGCGCAACCTCCCCGCGGGGCGGTCGCGCTGCGGGATCGGGCGTGGCGGGTCGAGGATCTGTCAGGCGCGGCTGTTGCGGTCGGAGGCTTCGAGAACAACGCCGACGCGGAACGCTTCGCGCGCGCCGCTCGCGCCGCCGGCGTTGCGGTGAATGTGATCGACCGGCCCGCGCATTGCGATTTCTCGTTCGGCGCCATCGTCAATCGCTCCCCGCTCGTCATCGGCATTTCGACCGATGGCGCGGCACCGGTCTTCGCCCAGGCGATTCGCGCCAAGCTCGAGGCCGTGATCCCGCGCGGCTTTGCCCGCTGGGCGGACGCGGCGCGGCGCTGGCGCAAGTCGGTGCAATCCTCCGCCCTTTCGCCGGCCGCTCGGCGGCGGTTCTGGCAGTTATTTGCGGCTTACGCGTTCCACCATCCGGCGCACGAACCGGCACAAAGCGATTTCGACGCACTTTTCGACAAGACCAGCGACCAAGGCACCGTCACGCTGGTCGGCGCGGGTCCTGGCGATCCGGAACTGCTTACGCTGCGCGCGGTACGCGCGCTGCAAGCGGCGGACATCATCCTGATCGACGACCTAGTCTCGCCGGACATTCTCGACTTTGCCCGGCGTGAAGCCAAGAAGATGCTGGTCGGCAAGCCGGGCGCTGGTCCCGCTTGCAAGCAGGACGAGATCAACGCGCTGATGATCGTGCTGGCCAAAGCGGGCAGGCGGGTAGTGCGGCTCAAGGGCGGCGACCCGCTGACTTTCGCGCGCGCTGGCGAGGAGATCGCCGCCTGCCGCGCGGCGGACCTCGTGGTCGAGGTCGTGCCCGGCATCACCGCGGCGCAGGACGCGGCGGCGGCGCGGCTTGGGATGGCTATTCCTGAAATGCCTCTTCCCGCTTGCTGCGGATGGCCGGCAGCGCCACCAGCACGCAGAGCGCAAGCGCTGCGATCAACAAACCGAGACTGATCGGCCGCTCGACGAAGATCGCCGGATCGCCGCTCGAAATTCGCATGGCGCGCCGAAGATTCTCCTCCATCAGCGGGCCCAGCACGAAGCCGAGGATCATCGGCGCCGGCTCGCATTCGAGCCGCGTGAAGACGTAGCCGAGCACGCCGAAGAACGCTGCCAACAGCACCGCCGCCGCGCTGTTGCTCACGGTGTAAACACCGATGCCGCAAAACAAGAGAATCGCGAGATAGAGAAACCGGTATGGCACCTTGAGCAGCTGAACCCACATGCCGATGAGCGGCAGGTTGATGATCACCAGCATCAGGTTGCCAATCCACATGCTGGCGATCATGCCCCAGAACATGCCGGGGCGTTCGCTCATGATCTGCGGACCGGGTTGGATGCCGTGGATAGTGAGCGCGCCGATCATCAGCGCCATCACGGCATTGCCGGGAATGCCCAAGGTCAGCATGGGGATGAATGAGGTCTGCGCGCCGGCATTGTTGGCGGACTCGGGTCCGGCCACGCCCTCGACCGCGCCGCGACCGAATTGCGACGGGTGCTTCGACGACCGTTTCTCGAGTGCGTAGGCGGCGAACGCGCTCAGCGTTGCGCCGCCTCCGGGAAGCACGCCGAGTACCGAGCCGAGTGCGGTGCCACGCAGCACCGCCGGCCAAGCGCGATGGAAATCCTCGCGGGTCGGCCACAGCCGGGTGATTTTCTTCGCGATCAGGGCACGCGTTTCCGGCGGCTGCGTCAAATTGGTGATGATCTCGCCAAGGCCGAAAATCCCGATGGCGAGCGTGGCGATGTCGATCCCGTCGGTCAGCTCGATAATGCCGAAGGTAAACCGCGTTCCGCCCGTATTGCCGTCGGTGCCGACCAAACCGAGCAGCAGGCCGAGCACGATCATGGCAATAGCCTTGATCACCGAGCCGTGGGCGAGCACCACTGCGGCGATCAGCCCGAGCACCATGAGCGAGAAATATTCCGGCGCGCCGAATGACTGGCCCACCTTGGTGAGGGGCGGTGCAAAGGTGGCGATCAGCATGGTTGCGACGCAGCCGGCGAAGAACGAGGCGAGTGCCGCCACCGCCAGCGCAGCGCCGGCCCGCCCCTGCCGCGCCATCTGGTGCCCGTCGATGCAGGTGACCACCGACGATGTCTCGCCCGGCAGGTTCACCAGAATGGCCGTGGTCGATCCGCCGTATTGCGCGCCGTAGAAGATACCGGCGAGCATGATCAAGCCCGACGTCGGTTCGAGATGAAAGGTCAGCGGCAGCAGCATTGCGATGGTCGCGATCGGGCCGATTCCGGGAAGAACGCCGATCAACGTTCCAATCAGCGCGCCGCCGAGCGCGAACAACAGATTCGCCGGCGTCAGCGCTACGCCGAATCCGACCGCGAGATTGTGGAGGAGCTCCATCTACCACTCCGGCCAGACCGGGATGGTCAATCCCAGCCCGAGAATGAAGATGCCCCAGGAGAGGATAATGAGCACCACCGCCGCCGCGATTGTCTCGAAGGGCCGCAGCCCCCGCGCCGCCACCGCCCCCACGCCGATCAGCAGCAGGATCGAAATGATGAGCCCAAGCCGCTCGATGCTGAGCCCGAAGATCACCAGGCTCGCGGTGACGAAAATGAGATCGCGCAACGCCGAGACGTCGCTGGACGACAGCGGCCGCGCGTCTTGAGCTTCGCGCAACCCCTGCACGAGGACGACGGCGCCGAGGCCGAGCAGCAGCCAGCACAACAGCCGCGGCACGTAGCCGGTGCCCATGCGCAACGCGGTGCCGATCGGATAGTCGCGCGAGAGCCACAGTCCGAGCACCGCCACGCCGATGAATAGCAGGCCCGCGAGCACGTCCCTGCGCGCGAGCATGCGCCAGAACGGATGGGGAAAGTCGTTCTGTACTCCGCCGACGCTCAACCGCTGCTCCCAGGGCTATGGTCACTCAGCGCAGCGCCGTAGGGTGGCCATTGCGCCTCTCTATCATCCGCAGCCGTTGCCCAGGCGCAATGCCCGCGTGCGCGGTCGCGTGGGCAAAATCGTACGCGGTAGACTTGCGTTTTGTCCGCCCTCCGCGAATCGATTTTGCCCACCCTACGGATTTGCTGGGATCACCGGGAGCAACAAATAAGATTTGTTCTCCCCACCGGCGTAGATCGTATTCGCTCCGGTGTTGTAGTCGGCGTGGTAGTGCATGTAGCCGGCGCTGCCGATACCGTCGCGCGGCTGGATGTCGAGGCGGATGCGGTGGCCGCGTCGAAACACCATCGATGTCGGCCAGATCTCGACCTCGACCCGCACGATCTCGCCGGGCTCAAGATAAAGCCGCCGCTGATGGCGATGATAGGGCCGATAAGGCAGCGACAGCTCCGGATCCAATTCGCGATGTGAGACGCGCAGCCATCCCTTCGCCACCGGTACCGGGGTTCCTTGCTGGCCGGTCTCCAGCACGTCGTTGCCGTCCGCATCGATGTTGCGGATGGTGAGAAACAGATCCATGTCCTCGGTCGAGCTCGCGACCCAGAGCACTGCGGCGGCAGGGCCGGTCACCTCGACGTCCTGCGCCAACGGCGCGGTTTCGAGCGTGATGCCCATGTCGCGGGGAATGGCGCCGCCCATCACCTGCGAGGACGCTGCCGACGTCGACCCCATCGACCCCAGGCTGGTGGCGGGATAACTCCGCGAGCTGGAAGCCGGCGGATTGGCATCGACAAGCCGCCCGGATCTCGTGCCCGGCGCCGGCTGCGACAAATCGAGATAGAACTTGGTCCAGCGCGTGCGCGCGAGCGGCCATTCGCGCTCGAAGCGCCACTCCACCTCGTCGCGGCCCTTGCGGATGGCGAGCTTCACCGGCGGCTCTTCCATGACGCCGTTGTCGACGCCCTTGAGCCAGTAATCGAAAAAACGCAGCTGATCGCGCCGCCCCTCCTCCGAGTAGAACGGATGCACGTGCGTGCCGGCGTGGATGCGAAGCTTCTTGTGCGGCGTGGCCGCGCGCGTGAAGGCCTCGGTGTTGCCGCGCAGATGCAATCCCATGCCGGTCCAGTTGCCGACGCTGAACATCGGTACGGTGATCCTGTCCCATTGCGCCTGGGCGCCGCGAAACGCGCCGCTGTCGAGATTGTTGCTGAGCCAGAAGTAAAGCGTGTCGGTGTGCCACCTATTCGGATGATGGCGGGAGGTGCGACCGACGACGTGATGCATGAGATGCGCCATGTACCAATTGGGCATGAACAGGCTGAGCAGTCCGCCGTGGAACAGCGCGTCGCGATAGAGATCGGCGAAACCTTCCCAGGGGATGATCGCCTTCAATGAAGGCGGCTGATGGTTGGCGACGAACCACTGGTTGATGGCGAAGTAGGAGATGCCCAAGAGGCCGACCTTGCCGGAGCACCAAGGCTGCGCCGCCGCCCACTCGATCGCGTCGTAGAAATCGATCGATTCCGCGAGCGACCACGGCTCGCATTGCCCGGGGGATTTGCCGCTGCCGCGCCCGTCGACGCGCACCGCAGCATAGCCCCTGGGCACCCACCAGTGCGGGTTAACCGTCTCCCAGTTCATCAGCGGGTTCGGTTCCTCCTCCAGATTGCTCGGCGGAATCCAGAGCTTGTCCTTCTGGTAAGGACCCAAATTCAAGATGGCGGGAAATGCGCCGGCGTCTTCCGGCCGAAACACATCGGCTTTGAGGCGCGCGCCGTCGCGCATCGGCACGTCGACGTCCTTTTCGACGACGATGCCGTAGGCCGCCGCACCGGGCGCCGGCTCCATCTTCATTGCCGTTGTTTCCCCGCTGCCCCTGCGGTTCAATCCGGCAGCTCGATCTTCACCTCGTCGGTGACCTTCTTCCAGTAGGCCACCTCGGCCCTGTTCCATGCTTGCGCGTCTGCGATCGAAGCGCTGGGAAGGGGCCTGATCATTTGCTGCTTGAACGCCGTCGCCACTTGCTCGGAGCTGAGCGCCTGCACGGCCGCCTTACGCACGATTTCGAGCACGTCGGGCGGCGTGGCGGCTGGCGCATATAACGCCGACCATAGGCCCTTGGCATTGGGATAGCCCAGCTCAGTGAGGGTCGGCACATCGGCATATTCGGGCACGCGCTGGTCCGACATCACCGCCAAGGCCCGCAGCTGCCCGGCCTTCACGACACCCATCGAGCTCGCCGCATTGAGTAGCGCGACGTGGGCGTCGCCGGTGACGAGATCGTTGGTGATGGCAGCGCCGCCCCCCTTGTTCGGCAGGTGGGTGAGCACGATGCCGGCCCATTTGGCGAGAGCTTCCATGTCGTAGTGATTGTTGCTGCCGACGCCGACGCTGGCATAGCGCACCTTGCCGGGATTGGCCTTGGCATAGGCGATGAACTCGGCATAGGTCTTCGGCGGGAAGTCCTTGATCGTGGCGCCGAGCACGAGCGGAACCTCGCTCAGTCTCGTCACCAAGATCACCTCCTTGTCGTAGTCGATCTTGAACTTCTTCTTGTAGATGATGGGTGTGAGCACGTTGGTGCCGGGATTGCCGATTTGCAGCGTATAGCCGTCGGGCTTCGAACGGGCCATCTCCTCGATCGCAAGAATGCCGAACGCCCCGGGCTTGTTTTCGACCAACACCGGCTGGCCGAGAATCGGCCGCATCTGCTCGGCGACGATGCGCATGACGATATCGGTGGCGCTGCCCGGCCCGAACGGCACGACTACTTTGATGGGTTTTGACGGATATTTGTCTTGCGCCGTCGCCGTTGCGCTGCCGACGGCGAGGACGAGCAACAGGATGGCCAGGCGCTTCATGTCGGTTGGTCCAGCACTGCCGAGCTCTCAGCCGGGCTAGTCGGTCAGATCGATCTTCACCTCGGCGACCGTCTTTCGCCACGCGGCAAGTTCGCTCGCAAGCCACGATTGCGCCTCCTCCAATGACGCGTTGGGCTTGACGCTGACGAGCTGCTTCTTGAACGCGTCCTGCAGCTGCGGAGCGTGGCTGGCCTCGACGATCGCGTTGAACAGGATCGTCAGAACCTCTTTCGGCGTCTGGGCCGGCGCCAGCATGCTCTGCCAATGCAGCGTGCCGACGCCGGGATAACCGGCCTCGGCGAGGGTCGGGACATCGGGATATTCCGCCAGCCGCGTCTCCGCGAGCACCGCGATCGGCCGCAGCTTGCCGGCCTTGATCATGGATGCCGTGCTTGCGGCGTTGATGAACGCGACCTGCGCGTCGCCGACGACGAGATCGTTGATCATGCCGGCGGCGCCGGTCTTGTTGGGAATATGCAGCATCTCGACGCCGGCCCGCTTCGAAAAGACTTCCATGTCGAAATGCGGGAAGCTACCGACACCGGCGCTGGTATAGCGGAGCTTGCTCGGATTCTTTTTCGCGTAGGCGATCAACTCCGCCACCGTTTTGGGCTCGAAATTGTGCGTGGTGGTGAGGAGGAACGATGGATAGATCGCGAGCCGCGAAACCGACACAACGTCCTTCTCGAAATTGATGGAAAGCTTCTTGGTGAAGAGGACCGGCGTGATGGCATTGGTCGTGACGTTGCCCACCATCAGCGTGTAGCCGTCGGGCTTGGAGCGGGCCATCTCCTCGATGGCGAGAATGCCGAACGCGCCCGGCTTGCTCTCGACCACGAATTGCTGGCCGAGGCTTTGGCGCATCTGCTCCCCGAATAACCGTGCGGTGATGTCGGTCGCGCCGCCGGGGGCATAGGGCACGATGATTTTCACGGGCCGCGAGGGATACTTATCCTGCGCAGAGGCTGTGACCGCGCCCAATGCGAGACATAGCGCCAGAGCCAAACCGAAGCGTTTCATCCCCATCCTCCAGGTGAATAGACGGCATCGCCGCCCGACACGCAGCGCCCATTGTAACCCAGGTGCGGCTGCCTGAAACAGGCCGCCGACCGCGCGACGTTGTCGCCCCTCGACCCGGATGTTCAGGCCGCCTTGACGCCGTGCAGGCTGTGGGTCGCGTCCTTGCAGGTGAAGAAGACGACGTCGCCGTCCGCCGTCGCTTTGCCCGAATGCACCACATTGGCGGGAACGTAGATCACGGACCCCGCCTTGGCCTCGACCTCCTGCTCGCCGATCCCCGCGCGAAACGTACCTTGCAGAACGTAGATCCATTGCTCGTTCGGATGGGAATGCGGCTCGGCGCCGGTGCCCGCCGGCATGCGCATCAGCGCCACGATCATGCGCTCGCCTTCGACGCAGGCGCCATTGGCGGTCGAATAATCGGGACCGCCGAGAATATGGTTCACCTTGGCCAGGTCGAACACGTATTCGCCGTTGCCCGCGCGTTTGGCGCCGGGAGTCCGCGCCGCTTGTTGTGACATGTACGGGTCTCCTCCGCTTGCTGCCGATGTCGTTGCGAGGCTTGCGAAGTCCGCCGCGTCAGGCGAACGTCCGCGCCGACGCGGTGTCGAGCAGCGCCCGCGCCCGCCCGCCAAGAATGACCGACTGGTCGGCGGCCGAAACCGACAGGCTGCGAACCTGCGCCACACCCTCCGGCATACCCATGTCGAAGGGGTAATCGCTGCCGAGCAGCACGCGCTCGGCGCCGGCATTACCGACCAGGAACTCCAGCGCCTGCTTCGAGTGCACGATGGTATCGAAATAGAAGCGCTTGAGCGACTCTGTCGGCGGTTTGGCAAGCTTGCGCTTCGGCTCCTCGCGCACGTGCCAGCCGTGCACGAAGCGCCCGGCTTGGTAGGGAACAAACCCGCCGCCATGTGCGAGGCAGATCTTCAGCGCCGGATAGCGCTCGAGCACGCCGCTGAAAACCAGGCATGCGGCGGCGATGGTGGTATCGAGCGGATTGCCGATCAGATTGGTGAGGTAGTACGACGAGAGCCGATCGGCGCCCGCCACGTTGATGGGATGAAGCAGAATGAACGCATCGAGCTCAGCCGCCGTGGCCCAAACCGGCTCGAGTTCTGGATCGTCGAGGTTCTTGCCCGCGATGTTCGAGCCGATCTGGGCGCCGCGCAGCCCCAGTACGCGCACGGCGTGACGCAGCTCGTCCGCAGCTTGTCTCGGCGCTTGCATGGGCAGCGTTGCAATGGCGAGAAAGCGGTCGGGGCGAGCCTTGGCAAGTTTGGCGAGCTGCTCATTCTGGATTCGGGCAAACGCTGCCGCAACCGCCGCCGGCTGGGCATAGAGGAAGGTCTGCGGAGAAACCGAGAGCACCTGAACATCGACCTTGGCTGCCGCCATGTCCTGCAGACGCCGCTCCAGATCCCAGCCGCCGCGGGGAAATTGCCGGTAGAGGTTCCCGGCTACCTCGAGGGTGGCGAAGTGATCGTCGATGTTCGACAGCTTAGGTCCCACTTTAGGCGCTTCGCGCTGCAGCAGGCGGATGGTCTCTTCCGTGAGAATGTGCGCGTGAACGTCGATCGTCTGCATCGATTGGCTGGCCATGGGATCTGCTGCTCGTGAGGGGAGAGGGAGAGACCCGAAGCGTAATGCATCCCACCCGGCAGATCGAGTAGCTGATGACGGTTGGATCGTGATAGGTTTCGCGACCGACCCGGTGGAACCGGAACGCAGAGATGCTCGATCAGCCCGCCGCCGCGCATCGCGCCCGATTGCAGCAGCGACCGCGACTCGATTTTCAGGATCATCTGGCGGATCTCGAGGCCAAAGGTCTTCTCGTTCGCATCGATCGTCCCATCAACAAGGACACCGAGCTTCATCCGCTGGTGCGCTGGCAATTTCTGGGCGGCGTGCCGGAGGACAAGCGCCGCGCCTTCTTGTTCACCAACGTGACCGACTCGAAAGGCCGCCGCTACGACATTCCCGTGGTGGTCGGCGCCCTTGCGGCCTCGCCCGACATCTACGCCATCGGCATGGGACAAGCGGTCGAGGACATCGGCGAGGCCTGGATGCGCGCCATCGCCAATCCGATCGCGCCGGTCGTGGTGAGCACGCCGCGCAGCCAGGAGGTCGTGCTCACGGGCGATGATCTCAAGGCACCTGACGGGCTCGCACGGCTGCCGGTGCCGGTGTCGACGCCAGGCTTTGATTCCGCGCCCTATCTGACCGCGACGCTGTGCGTCACGTGTGATCCCGACAGCGGCGTCCAGAACATGGGCACCTACCGCGCCGCGCTCAAAGCCGCCGATCGGCTGGTGGTGCGCATGGTGGCGCGCGAGGCGAGCGGCGCCGGCGGCTACTTGCACTGGCTCAAATACCGCAAGCGGCGCGAAGTGATGCCGATCGCCATCGTTATCGGCTGTGCGCCGGTGGTCATGTTCACCGGGCCGCAGAAGCTCGCGATCGACATGGACGAGCTCGGCGTGGCCGGCGCGCTCGCCGGCTGCCCGATCGAGACGGCGAAAGCCGCGACGGTCGACCTTTACGTGCCGGCGTCGGCGGAAATCGTGATCGAAGGGCTGATCGATCCCGACAAGCTCGAGCCCGAAGCGCCGTTCGGCGAAAGCAACGGCTATGTCGCGCTCGAAGCCTACAACATGCCGATGCGCGTGACCGCCATCACCCACAAGCGCGCGCCGGTCTTCACTTCCATCATCAGCCAGGTGACGCCGAGCGAATCGAGCGTCGTCAAGAAGGTCGCCTACGAGCCGCTGTTTCTCAGCCATCTACGCGACCGTCTCGGCATCAAGGGCGTTCGTCGCGTGGTCATGCACGAGCGGCTGACCAATCTGCGCCCGGTCATTTTCGTTCAACTCGCGGAGGGGGTGCCGCGCAGCGAAGTGTGGCGCGCGCTGCATGGCGCCGCCACCTTGCAGTCCAACTGCGGAAAGATCGTCATCGCGGTCAGCGAGGATATCGATCCCACGAGCATGGACGCGGTGCTGTGGTCGCTCGCCTACCGCACCAATCCGATCGAGGACGTGCATCTGGTGCCCCACCGCGGCGGCGTGCAGGGCGCGCAATACGGCCCCAAAACCTCCGACTCCGGCATGCTGGTCGATGCCACGCGCAAATATCCGATGGCGCCGCTTGCCTTGCCGACGCGCGAATACATGGAGCACGCGCGCGCGCTGTGGGAGGAGCTCGATCTTTATCCGCTCAGCGTCCAATCGCCCTGGCATGGTTATGGCCTGGGCGATTGGACCGACCGCTGGGAGACCTTTGCGCGCCGCGCAGCGACCGGCGACTGGGAATTGACCGGCCGCGAGACGCTGGCGCGCCAGCGCGGCGGGCTCACGCCCGAATCGCCCGCCCGCTTCGACGACGAGCCGAAGAAAGAGCCGCCGCAGTGAGCCGGGCTTTGATCGACTTGCACCAACCACTCGACCCGTCATTCCGGGGCGCCGCGAAGCGGCGAGCCCGGAATCCATAACCACAGCCGGCGATTATGGATTCCGGGTTCCCTCGCTACGCTCGGGCCCCGGAATGACGGCCGATAGATTCCGGACGCACCGCCAAGCCTATTTCTCATCCACCACGCGACTGCGCAGCGTGCCGATGCCGGAAATCTCCACCTCGAGCACGTCGCCCGGCTTCATCCACAAGGGTGGATTGCGACGGTGACCGACGCCTTCCGGCGTGCCGGTGGCGATCACGTCGCCCGCCGCAAGCGGCGTGAAATCGGAGCAGAAGGCGATGATCTGCGGCACGGAATGGATCAAGAGATCGGTGCTGGACTTCTGCACCTCCTGCCCATTGAGCCGCGTGACGAGCGTGAGGCGGGTCGGATCCGCAATCTCGTCGGTGGTGACGATCCACGGCCCGAGCGGGCCGGTGGCGGGGAAGTTCTTGCCGGACGTCACCGAGAATTTCTGATAGTCGCGCACGCTGCCGTCCACGAAGCAGGTGTAGCCGGCGACGTGGTCGAGCGCGCGCTCGACCGGAATATGGCGGCCGCCGCGAGCGATGACCACCGCGAGCTCACCTTCGAAGTCGAAGCTTTGCGACACCGAGGGACGGATCATCTCGCCCTCGTGGCCGGCGAGCGTGTTCGCGAGCCGAATGAACATGCTCGGCTGTTTGGGCACCTCGCGCCCGGTTTCCGCGGCATGCGAGCGATAGTTGATGCCCGCACAGAGAATCTTCTCGGGATTCGGGATCCCCGGCAGCCATTTGATGCCACTGAGCCCGTGGTCTGCCTTGGCTCCGTCCGCGCCCTTCCTGATTTCCGCGAGCGCGCCGGCGGCAAGCGCGTCGCGCAAGCTCGCATAACGACTGCCGAGGCGCTGGTTCAGTGTGACCACGCCATCGTCCGTCACCACGCCGAAGCACGCCTTGCCGTCGGCAATATAGCTCGCAAGCTTCATTCACGACTCCATATTGGGCTGGATTCGCCGCGTCGCGTTTTCCTCTTACGTCATCCCGGGTCCCAAACGAAGCAGATTGTGGAGAAGCAGGCGGATTGGGGACGGTTTTGACGACTGGCGGATTACGCTACGCTCATCGGCCCTACGATGAAGGACCGAGCGATGACGAGCCGCAGCCCGCGCCGAGAGTTGCACAACATGCTCGTCCCCGGCGCGGCGTTGCTGCTGCCGGGGGTCGCCAATGCGCTTGCGGCACGTGTTGTCGCCGACCAGGGATTTGCCGCCGCCTATGTGACCGGCGCCGGCATCGCCAACACGTTTGTCGGGGTCCCCGACATCGGGCTGGTGACGGTGAGCGAGCTTGCGGCGCACGTCGCGGCGATTCGCGAGGCATTTCCTGGCCCGCTCGTGGTCGATGCCGATACGGGCTTCGGCAATGCCGTGAACGTGGTGCGCACGGTGCAACTGCTCGAGCGCGCGGGCGCCGATGCGCTGCAGATCGAGGACCAGGTCTTTCCCAAGCGCTGCGGCCATTTCGCGGGCAAGGAGGTGATCCCGGCCGCCGAGATGGTGGCGAAGATCAAGGCCGCGGTGGACACCCGGCGCGATCCCGATCTTTTGATCATCGCGCGCACCGACGCCATCGCACCGGAGGGCTTCGCGGCGGCGCTCGAACGCGCCGCGGCCTATCGCGAGGTCGGCGCCGACGTCACTTTCGTCGAAGCGCCAACCTCCATGGAGGAGATTGCCGAGATTCCCCGCCGTCTCCCTTGGCCGCAACTCATCAACATCGTCATCGGCGGCCGCACGCCGGAATTGCCCAACGCGAAGCTTAAAGAATTGGGCTATGCCGGCGTGATCTACGCCAACCTCGCGCTGCAATCGGCGCTCAAAGGCATGCAGGCGGCGCTGGGCGAGCTTCGGCGCAGGGGACATATCGGCGACGCGCTCAATCTGATCGCCGATTTCTCCGAACGGCAGCGCCTGGTGCACAAGGACGAGTTCGACGCGCTCGAGCGCAAATACATCGCAAAGGACTAAGCAGCCGTCAGCGTCCTGTCAGCGCGAGGTGCGTCGAGTTTGACGTGATGGCCTTTCAATGCATCACCTTGCCGCCGTCGACGTTGATCGTCTGCCCGGTCATGAAATCGCTGGCGGCCGAGGAAAGAAACATCACCGCGCCTACGAGATCCGCGGGCACCTGCACGCGCTCGATGGCGCGGCCGGCAAGGCGCGTGGCGAGATAGTTGGCCGATGAGGAGGCGACCTGGGTCTCGCTCTGGGTCATGCCGGGGGTGATGGCGTTCACGGCAATGCCGAACTCCCCCACTTCGCGTGCCAAGGCGCGCGTAAACCCGATGACGCCCGCTTTCGAGGTGGTGTAGTGCAGCCGGTTGGGCGTTCCTTCCCACACCCGCGACGAGGAGATGTTGACGATCTTGCCGCGCCGCTGCGCCTGCATCGCCGGGAACACCGCGCGGCAGGACAAAAACATGCCGCGCAGGTTGACCGCCATGACGCGATCCCATTCCTCGACCGGGATTTCGAGCCACGAGCGCCGCGGCAGCACGCTCATCAGCGAGGCGTTGTTGATGAGCACGTCGATCGCGCCGAAACGCTCCAGGGCGGCCTGCGCCATCGCCTTCGTCGAATCTTCGCTGGCGATGTCCGTTGCAAGGCCAATCGCTTCTAAGCCCTGCGCAGCGAGCGCCTCGGCCACCGATTTCGCCGCCGCGCCGTCGATGTCGGCGGCAACGACCCGCGCCCCTGCCTTGGCGAATTCTTGCGTATAGACTTTGCCGATGCCTTTGCCGCCGCCGGTGATGACCACGGTGCGTCCGGTCAAATCGAAACGCTCGTTCATATCGGCCCCGATGGATCGGAGCGCACGCTACACGCCCAATCCGCCCTTGTCTTCGATGAAGCGGGCGATCTCGTCGATGCCCTCTCCGGCGCGCAGATTGCTGAACACGAAGGGCCGCGTGCCGCGCATGCGCCTGGCGTCGCGCTCCATCACCGCGAGCGAGGCGCCCACGTGCGGCGCGAGATCGATCTTGTTGATCACGAGCAGGTCGGAACGCGTAATGCCCGGGCCCCCCTTGGACGGGATCTTGTCGCCGGCGGCAACGTCGATGACGTAGAGCGTCAAGTCGGCAAGCTCGGGCGAGAAGGTCGCGGCCAGGTTGTCGCCGCCCGACTCGATCAGAACGAGATCGAGCGCGGGAAACTTCTTCTGCATCTCGCCGACCGCGGCGAGATTGATGGAGGCGTCTTCGCGGATCGCCGTGTGCGGGCAACCGCCGGTCTCGACCCCGGCGATGCGCTCGGGCGCAAGCGCTCCGGATCGCACGAGATATTCGGCGTCCCACTTCGTATAGATGTCATTGGTGATGGCCGCGATCTCGTAGCGGTCACGCAGCCGCTTGCACAAAGCGTCCATAAGCGCGGTCTTGCCCGAGCCGACCGGGCCGCCGATGCCGACGCGCAGCGGGCCGTGAGGATTGGTCACGGATCAACTCCTGAACAAGCGCGTGTGCTGCGTCTCGTGGCGCATGCTGGCGAGATCGGCGCGGAAGGCGGCGCCGCCGACGTCGTCGAGTGCGGTGACGAGCGTGCGCTTGACGGTCGCCGCCACGAGCGGTTCGAGCGCGGCGAGAACGCGTTGGCCATCGGTCTGGCCGAGGGGAACGAGCCGCACGCCGGCGGAAACGAGGTTCGCCGCGAGCGCCTGGAGATAAGCCTGCAGCGCGGGGGCGAGCGCAATGCCGTGCCCGGCACAGGCAACGGCGACCGCAACCGGCAGCGCGATGGCTCCATCCCAGATCGCCAGCAGCCGATCGAGCGCCGGCGTCGGCCACGCCGCACGCGTCGAGTCGAGAAACGCGCGGCCCTGCGCCGTCGTTTCCAGGTGCCGCTCCTTCGACGGCGCAAAGGCGGCGGCGAGCTCGGCGACCGCACGCAGCGCGTCGTCGTCGGACGCAACCACGGTGCGATGGGCGTGGGCGAAAAAGACCGCGTCGCAAAAGCCGCTGCCGTCGGCGATCATCACCGCGAGCCAGCGCTCGAGGCTTGCGGCATCGGTGATGTCGCCGGCCTCGACCGCCCACTCCATGCCGCTGGAATAGGAGAATGCGCCAATGGGATAGGCCGGCGATAGCCAGGCCATCAGCCGGTAGAGCGCGGACGCGTTCAAATTGCCCGCGTCGATCGCCTCATCCTTCGAGACGCCGCGCTTTGCGCGGCTCCTCGGGATGAGGGGACTTCTTGCCGGGGCTTGCTCCGCCTCATGGTGAGGAGCCGGACGAAGTCCGGCGTCTCGAACCAGGAGGCGGCGTCCCGTGCCGGGCTTAGTCCGGCGGTGCGATCGCTTAATGCCCATGATGATCGTGATAGTGCTGCTGGCCGTGCTCATACGCGCCATGCTCCGGATCGAACGGCGCCTCGACCGAAGTGAGCCGCGCGCCGAGGCCGCGCAGCATCTCTTCCAGCACGTGATCGCGCCGGATGCGCAACCTGTCGCCCACCACCTGCATCTCGGTGTGGCGATTACCGATGTGCCAGGCGAGCCGCGCGAGCTCGTGTGGGCTTGCCGCCGTGATTTCGATGAGCGGCTCGACCTTGCCGGCCACGCGGACGATTGCTCCGTCCTCGAGCACGAGACCGTCGCCGTCTTTGAGCGCAGTCGCATGCGGCAGATCGAGCAGAAACGCCGTGCCGCGCTCTCCCCTCAACGCGACCCTGCGGCGATGCCGCTCGGTAGCATCGAGCACGACGCGGTCGATGGCACTCGCCGCGTTCCAAGTGCCGGCTGCTCTGATTTCGGACGCCCGCCTCATCGGATTTGCATCAAAACAAAAAGTACCGTTGCGCCATGGGCAACACCTCGGCCGGCGCGCAGGTCAATAGTTCGCCGTCGGCGGTCACCTCGTAGGTCTCCGGATCGACCTCGATCTTGGGCGTCGCGCCGTTGTGCACCATGCTCTTCTTGGAGATGCCGCCGCGGGTATTTTCGACCGCGACGAATTCCTTCTCGACGCCGAGCTTCTCGCGCAACCTGCGCTTGA
>Ga0209239_1000504_pt1 | contig 22414 bp, 15 predicted proteins | sample GraSoi013_2_20cm_FD_185824 | JGI IMG/M metagenome (GOLD analysis project Ga0209239, IMG submission 185824) | Grasslands soil microbial communities from the Angelo Coastal Reserve, California, USA - Sample 10_02_2013_2_20cm (SPAdes) (version 2) | ecosystem: Environmental > Terrestrial > Soil >...
CTCGTGCACCAGATCGCGGTTCGTGGCGGTGACGAGTCGCACGTCGACCGTGAGCTCGCGCGTCCCGCCCAAGCGCCGGAATGTCTTCGTCTCCAGGACCTTGAGGAGCTTGGGCTGCAGCTCGAGCGCCAGCTCTCCGATCTCGTCCAGGAAAATCGTGCCACGATCGGCCAACTCAAACAGACCGGCCCTGCGTTCCTTCGCGTCCGTGAACGCGCCTTTCTCGTGACCGAACAGCTCGGAATCGAGAAACGTCGCTGACAAGCCGGCGCAGTTGACTTCGACGAACGGGCCAGCAGAGCGCGGCGAGAGATTATGAAGGACGCGAGCCACCCACCCCTTGCCGGTCCCGCTTTCTCCTTGAAGTAGCACCGTAGACCGCTCGCTCGCCGCGAGCAGCTCGACCTGACGCGCCAGCTCGTGCATCGCCGGCGACACACCCAGAGATCCGGCGCTCTCGCCCTCATGGTCCAACGCACGCAGCCGGGCGTTTTGCCGGGTGAGGCGCACCTTCTCCGTGAGCCGCGCGATCGCGGCGGCGAGGTGACTCATGTCGACCGGCTTGGTGAGAAAATTCTCGGCGCCGAGCTGCATGGCGCGGACGGCGGTCTCGATGTCGCCCTGCCCGGTCAACAGTACGACCGCGGCGCCGTCGCGACGCAGCCGCTCGAGTACGACCAGGCCGTTCGAATCGGGAAGATGCAAGTCGAGCAGAACGACGTCGGGCCGGACGCGCTGGAACGTGTCGACCGCCTGCGCACCGGTACTCTCGCGCCACACCTCGTAGCCGATGCGCTCGAAATACTCGCCGATCGCGCGCAACACGCTCGCGTCGTCGTCGACGAGCAGCAACGTATCAGCCATGGCGTGCCTCGGTCGCTCGAAACGCCGATCCGACCAAGACCGTAAGCGCGCCCGGTAAGAGACGAGCCTCGAACGGTGTCGCGCCCGTGACTTCGCCATCGAGCTGCACCAGGCGACGCGGCTCCCCCTCCGCGACTTCGACACGAACGGTTCGCCCGCGCGCCCACCAGATGCGTTGCGATGCCTTCCCCACGCGCGTCGAACCGTTATGGCCCGTCCCAAACAGCAATTGCACGATCGCGCTGACGCTCTGGAGCGCACCGTTCGCATCGAGTGCCACGATGTCCAGCCAACCATCGTCAGGCGCCAGGTCGGCTCGGAGTCGCAGGAATCCCGGCGGCAGCTGCCCACAATTCAGAATCAGCAGCATGGCCGCGCGAATCTCGTGGAGCGTGCCGTCGACCGTCACGCGGTGGGTCGCGCTGCGCACGTTCGTCAGCGTGAGCGCGGCACGCGCGAGGTAGGCGCCGAGCTTCCAGCGGCGCTTCGACTGGAGGTCGGTGTCCGCCATCAGCTGCGCGTCAAAACCAGTTCCCGCGGCGACCGCGAAGTAATGAGGGCCATCTGCTCGCTCGACGACGCCGAGATCGATCGGATGTGGCCGAGCCGTGAGCAACGCGCGTGCGGCGCGCGCGGTGGTTCGGGGCAACCGGAGATTGCCCGCCAGCACGTTGCCTGTGCCGCCCGGGATCAAGCCCAGCGCGATCCCTGTGCCCGCGAGACCGGCCGCGACTTGCATCGCCGTGCCATCCCCGCCGTGGCTCACCAGCACATCAAAACCCTCGTCCCGTGCTTGCTCGGCGATGCGGCGCGCGTCGCCCGGACCGGTGGTGGTTCGCAGGTCGACATTCCAACCGCCGCGACCCAGGATGCGCAGGATCGCTGTGACGGCCCGCGCGTCTGCGCGCGCCGCGAAGGGGTTGGTGATCAGCAGCGCGCGCGTCACTCTAGTACCGTCGCTCCCAGAAGACGTCGAATCCGACTTGGCGCGACACGGGCCCGCGGATGTCGCTGGCGAGTCCGCAGCTGCGCACCGGCTCGAAGCTGGCTTCCGTGCGCCACTCGGGACTGAATCGAAATTGCAGACTGGCGCCCAGGGTGTTCGTCAGGCGGCTCTGGCTCTGGCCCTGGTTCTGCTGGCAGAAGCCCGCGTTCAGCACGAGGAATGTCTTGGCGCCGATTGCCCAGCCCGCGGCGACCTGCGCCCCGGCGAAGGGATTGTTGGGATCGCCCGGCCGAATCTCGAAATAATCGAGGGGCAACCCAAGATCGGAGACAGCCGTCCGCTCGAGCTCGCCCGCGACCAGCGACGCCGCCGCGCTGCGGACGAATGGCCCTTCACCGCCACCGAGCTCGAACGTGGGCTTCCCGAACATCAGATATGAGATCAGCTCGGTTTGGGACAGATCCTGGTTCTCCGCTTCGAGCGTCAACTTCGGCACGCGCAACGTCCCCTGGATGTGCGCGATGACAGTGATGTCCCTGTTGTCGGGACTCGCCCCCGGCAACGGATGCACGACGTGCCGCGCCGCGATGTCGAGCTCCGCGTCGAGGTCGGGAGTGCCGAAGTAGCGGACGGTCCCCTGATCGACGGTGAATTCCCGGGTCACCGGGCCGATGATCAAGCGATACGTGCCCCGAGGCGCCTGGAGCGTGCCGCTGAGGATGTAGTTGCTGCGCACCTTGTTCACCGCCACCGAGCCGGAGAGCTGGATGTTCGCTTCGTTGGAGCGCAGCCACACGTCCTCGCCCATCGTGAGCTGCAGATTTTGCACCTGCAGGCTGTCGAAGAAGAGGCTCTGGAATTCGGGGCCCAGTCGCTGCGTCCGAATCAGCGACGTGTCGATCAAGTCCTGCACCCACGGCTCGTCGAGGTTCACGACGCGCTTGTTCACGAGATCGGCGAAGTGCAACACGCCGGAGGTAACGGTGCCGCGACCCGTCAGCGTTGCGCCGAACACCGGACCGGTGAGCGACACGCGGCCACTCGCGGTGAGCGCGAGATAGCCTCTCAAGTCCAGCGCCTTGAACTCCGCCGTCGCGATATTCAGCGCGAGCACCGGCTTCGTCAGCCGCTCGAGCCGCATGTACCCGCTCAACTCGGCGCGCCCGCGATCCGACACCGCGCGAATCGTATCCACGCGGATCGTGTCCCCGTGCAGGGAGAGGCGGCCGTTGATATTCGTGTACCGCACGTTGAGCGCGGGGATGGACGCCGCGGCCTGGCCGATTTCGAGGCTGCCACGCAGCTGCGGCGCCGCCCAGGTGCCACCGATCCCGAGGTCTGCGGTAAACACGCCTTCGACCTGCCGGACCGTCGTCGTGACGGCAGCGAGCACGCCGAGGTCCACGCTGTCGGCGCGCGCTTGCACGGAAAGCGTATCGGGAAGCTGACGGTCAGCGACAGGAACGAGCGCCAGATCCAACGGCAGGTGGGCGGTCACGTTGAGCACCTGCTGCCCCGACCGCCACAGGTGCACCTCGCCGTTCAGCCGCCGGTTCCCGTAGTCGAGATTTCCGTCCATGAACGGCGCGCTGAACGAACCGAACGATGCATTTGAGAATGCAAATGAGCCGGTATAGGCAGGGTTGTCCCGCGTGCCCGTGGCCGCGACCGATGCGGTCAGCGCGCCTCGAACACCCACGGTGTCCTGTTGCAGTAGCGCATAGACGCCGGTCAGCGGGAAACTGTCCAGCGATACGCGCGCGTTGATGCGTCCGTGGCGCGGCAGATCTCCGGCGATCGACAAACGTCCGCGACTCGAGCCGGCGGCGTTGGCCAACGATGCCGAGTCCACGCGCAGCATCGAATCGCTCAGTGTGAGCGCCGTGGGATGCTCGAGGAACCAGACACCGCTCGGTAACAAGACCGCGAGCGAATCAATGGCGACGTGTTGTAGAGACCGGCCCGCCGGGCGCTCGTAGCGACCGCCGGCCAGGAACGCGCCCAAGTCGCCGACGCGAGAGCGCGCAAACCAGGTGAGTGAGTCTCGCGTGCCCTTGGCCTGGGCGGCGGCGGCGCCAAAGCCCAAGGTGCCGTAACCGAGGGAGTCGAGATTCGCGTCCAGCTCGAAACTCGGCACCGGACCCGGCTGAAAAAGAATCGAGCCCTCACCCTTCGGCATGTGCCAGCCGCGCCACCGCAGATCGGCGACCTGTGCCTCGGCGCCCAACGCTATCGAATCCAAGGCTCCTTCGAGCGTCAGCCGAACTTTCGCCGATCCCTTGAGTGCCTCATCCGGCGTGGGCCCACCGGTCAGCGTTCTCCCCGCGAGCCAGGTTGCCAGCGAATCGAGGACGCTGAGGCTATCGGCGTCGAAGTCGAACACCAGCGTGCCGCGGTTGGGGCGTTTCCAGCCGATGGAACCCCGGCCTTGCGTGAGCAGTCCCGGCTGCTGCAGCCGCATCGAGTCGACGTACACACGGTTGTCGGCGAAGTGAACCATGCCGCCACCGCTGTCGACCACCGTTCCCGCGAACAGCGATGGCGCGACATTCACGGACACTCTGCCGGTGGGTGGCGTCAGCGTGTCGCCTGCCACGCTGCCGCTTGCCGTGAATGTGAGACGCGTCGGTGGAATGTTCTTATTGTGCGCCAGCCAGCGCTGCACGCTCACGTCGGTGGCGCGCAAGGTAAACCCGCGAACGCCGTAGACGGGATGAGTGGTGGGCTCGCCGAGTAGCAAGGTCCCGTCGCCGCGGATCGCGCCGCCGCCGCCGAGCATCGCGAGATCGGCATGGGTTTCGAGACCGGCGAGAGAGCCGTCGAGGCGGATCGTGCCGGCGAGCGAACCACGCAGAGGAAAGTTGCGCGCCCTGCCGCTCAAGCCGTCGAGCGCCAGCGAGTCAGCATGCACATCGGCGAAGACGCCGAGGATCGGCGTGCGCGAGTCGAGCGCAACGACGCCACGGATGACACTCACGGGCCGGTTGCCGTCGTGGTGACGCAGCGTCCCGCTGAAGCTCGCGTTCTTGAGCGTACCGGTCAGCGTGCCAGTGGCATCGAGCTCGCCCTGGAGATCGAAGGAAGGTACGAGCCGCCGCACCGTGCCGAGATCGATGCGCCCGGCTTCGACCGCAAACGGCTGGAAGGCCAGCTCGTGCCCCGACAGGTTGATCTCGCCTTTGCCCTGGATCTGTGTCTCGGGCCACCCGGAGAGCATAGAATCCCGGAACGACCATCCTGTTTCGATCTTCAGCGCTCGCATCGGCCCGTCGACGATCGTCTGCCCGGTGAGACGGCCTGCGAACGGCAGCGTATCCAGGTACGGGCGGACGAGCTCGAGCGACAGATCGCGGGCCTGCAGATCCCCCTGTCTCAGCGCGACCAATCCCGAGTCGGCGGCGCTGTAGGCGGTGACGTGACCCGTAAGACGGCCTTTGCCCAATGCGAGGTCGAGCGGACGCAGCTCGATTTCGAGCACGCGTCCGCCGTGAGACGACAACGTCACGCCCCCGTGCAGCACCGCGTGCTCGGGAAAGCGTGGGTCGATGAAGCGGATGTCGGTCAGCGTTGCTGAATCGGCGCGCATCGCGAGGTTCCAGAGCACCGTGTCGCGCGGCCACTTCACCGTGCCACGCGCGCTGAACTGCGTTCCGGGGAAGCGCACGCGCGCCAGATCGACGTCGAGATTGTGGCCGTCGATCGTGATCCGGCCCTCGAGATCCGCGATCGAGAGCCGCGGGTCGCTGCTCTCCGTGGCGAGCCGCAGGAAGTCGATGCGAATCCCCCGCTCGCGCGGCGCCTGGATGCGCAGCGCCGCGAGCCGTGCATTGAGATGCTCGAAGCGGCGAATGCGGTAGCGGCCGTCCTCACCCGACGATTCGACTTCCTCGTTCGCGCTTGCGTGGCCGTGTTTCTGCAGCCGCAGCGTGAACGAACCGTCGTCGATCTGCACGTTGCGTAACAGGATCAGTGACCGGGGTCCCGCTGGTCCGAGCCGCGCCACCGTGACGGTGTCCTTTACGTCGAGGCGAAGCAGCTCGGCGAAGTTGGTCTTGCCGTTGGCGTGCTGGACGATGTTGATCACCGGCCGGTCGAGCCGCACTTCCATGAAGACAATGCGGCCGGCCGCGAAATCGATGAGGTTATAACCGAGCTCGGCATGCGGCAGCCAGGCCACGAGGGTCGAATCAGGATCCCACATGCGGACGTCGCTGAGCACAACGCCGGTCAGCAGCGAGCCGCGCACTTCGCCGACCTGAATCGTGCCGGACACGGCATTTTGCACCGCCGCGCTCGCGATGCGGGCGAGCAGCGTCCGGCCCGCCTCCGTGCCGACCAGGGCGTTGAGGGCGCCGAGGAAGCAGGCGAGCAGTCCGACCAGCGACCAGAGGGCGACGCCCAAAGAGCGGCGCATGCTAGAACGCCTGTCCCACGGCAAACTGCACCACAACTTTTTGCCAGAATGACTTGTTCGCTCGGACCGGCGGATACGACTGGCGGATCTGGGTAATCGTGCTGGCCGTATCGCTGGTTTGGTACAGCAGCGGGCCACGCTCGGTCGCATACCCATTGTAGGCCGCGTCGATGCGTACCGGCCCGAGCGGCGTCGTGAAACGGACACCCGCGCCCGGTGTCACCCGCAGTCCGCGGATCGTGATTATTTCTTCGCCGCGCTCCCAGACCTGGCCCGCGTCCACAAAAATTCCGAGGCGCATACGCGACGACAGAATCGGCGACGGCAGGCGCAGCTCCGCGTTGGCGATGATCGCCGTATTGCCGCCGGTCGGCCGGGTCTGCACGTTGCGGAACACCGTTTCACCGGCGCGGCGCGACGCGGCCGTGTCGACTGCGGCGGGAGAGGTCGTATCAGGGCTGACGAGCACGTAAACCCGCGGTCCCAGTTCGTTACGTCCGTAGCCGCGGACTGAGTTGGGGCCGCCCCCGTAGAACCGCTGATCCGGCGGCACATACCCCACCTTCTGAGCGCCGATCTTGATGTTGCGCGGAAGAATCGTCCCGCCGCGCACCCGCCAGGCGAACACCGTGCGGCGACCGATGGGATAGTACTTGGCGACCTCGACCTCGCCGCGATTGAACTCGTAGGTGCTGTCCGAGCCGATGAGTCGGGAAGCATGCAGCAGGTTGATGGTCGAGACGCTCCCTTCGGTGGGATCCAGGACATTGTTCACACGGTCGCGAACGATTGTGATCGTCGCCGCGCCAAAGCCCCGCTTCTTGCGCAGAAACTCCTGGCTCTGCGCGACGCAGACGCGGAACAGGCTGCAGTACACGCCTGCGCTCGCCTTCGTACGCCCAAACGAATAACTGTAGCCCAGCGTCACCGGGAGCCGGCCACGTGTGTTCAAAGTCATCTCGGCGTTCCCGCCGACCGCTTCGCGCGTGTAGATGTTGAATTCCGAATGCCGCTCGAGCAGAAAGCCCAGTGTTCCAGTGTGCGAGCGGGATAGAAACGCCGGCTGCCGCAGGGTCATGCCGAGACTGTAATTGAGCGTATCGAATGTCCACTTGCCCGCGAAGGGATTACAAAATTGATCGAATCCCGTCGATCCCTTGGGCGTGCCGCCCAGCTTCGAGACGCGCGCGGAGAGATCGAGCGTTCGGGCGCCGCCCAAGAAATCGTGTGCGGTCCATCCGCTCTGCACGCGGAAACATTCCACGCTGCCGTATCCGCCCCCGAAGCGCAGCTGATGCCGCGGGCCCTCCAGCAGCTGCACCAAAACGCGAGCTGTCGAGTCACGGGGTGTGGTTTCTTGCGGCGCAACCGAATCGATCAGCACCACATTGACCGAGCTGAAGATGCCCATGCCATAAAGGTCGCGCTGCGTCTGATAGAGCGCGTCCTGCTTGAAGGGCTGACCGGGTCGTACCGACGTGACGCGCCGGACGGTGCCGGTATCCACGTCCCGCAAGCCGCGGATCTCCACCTCGCCGATCCGCGTGTGCGGGCCGGGCTGCGCATCCAGCTCCACTTCGGCCCGTAACACTCCAGCTTCCGAGTCGAAGTTTCGGAGCACTTCAGCGTACGGAAAACCGTTATTGCGGAGCCGAGCAACGATGGTATCGGCCGACGCCTGCATCAGAAAGCGGTTGAAGGGATCGCCAACCTGCAGCGGGAGGTCGTGTTTCAATTTGTCGATGTTGAAGATTCCTGCGACGCCCTTCACATCGAGCCGGGCGACCCGCACAGGGTCGCCCTCATGAATGCGAAACGTGACGTAGACATCCCGAGGTGTACGGCGCACCAAGGTGTCGACGACCGCATTCATGAATCCGCTCTGACGATACAGCAGGATCAGGCGCACGACGTCGCGCCGAAACTCGACTTCGCTGAAGTAGCGCTTTTCGCCGAGCCCGAGCCACCGCACCAACGGGCTCCGGGCCCACCAGCTCGATTTGGTCGTCGCGATCGCGCTCTCGAGCGTCAGATCGTCGAGCGCGCGGTTACCGACGAACGACAGCTCCCGCACGACCCGCTCCTGCTCCTGAGCGGAAAGAACGGTCGACGCCGCGAGCGCGGCGAGCAGCAGGAGGGATGCGACGCGCAATTGACGGGATTTGCCAGTCTTGGCTATGTTGCGACACTTGCTCCGCACTGTCAACCTTTTCGACACCGCGACGAGCGCCCTGTTCCTCTGTTTTCTCGCCGCCTGCCACGCGAGGTCAGGCGGCGGGAACGAGCTACGGGGACTCGTCTACTACGAAAGCAACGATCCACGCTCGCTCGATCCTGCGCTGTCCACTGATGTGCCTACGGGCGAGATGGTCTCGCTGTTGTTCGATGGTCTGACGCAGTTCGATCCCGACGGTAAACTGCTGCCCGGCCTTTCCGATCGCTGGACCGCCGACAAGAGGGCGCAGCGTTATGTCTTTCATGTGCGTTCGGGAGTCACGTTTCACGACGGCCATCCGTTCGTCGCGGCAGACGTCAAACGCTCATTCCTGCGTGTTCTGAATCCCGCAACGCACGGCGGACGAGTCTGGCCGCTGCTGCCGATCGCCGGCGCTCAGGACTATGCCGACGGCCGCGCCCTCGGCGTGCGCGGCATCGAGCTCCTCGGCGACAGTGCGGTGGTCTTCACGCTGACGCAGCCGCTCGCCGTCTTTCCGAAATTCCTTGCCATGCCGGTCGCCGCGATCGTGCCGTCTTCCCTAGCGCCCGACTTCGGCCAGCGGCCCATTGGCACGGGTCCGTGGCGATTCGTCGCGTGGGAGCATGACGACTACCTCCGGTTCGCGCGCAATCCGTCGTACTGGGGCGGCGCGCCACGCGCCGAATCGCTCACCGTTCGCATCGTGCCCGAGCCGCTGACACGCGCGGCAGAATTTCTCGCGGGCCGCCTTTCGGTTGCTGAAATCCCATTCGGTGAGACAATGAAGTGGGAGCACGAGCACGCCGACTGGCTGCACCGCAAAGCCGCGCTGCGCGTCGTGTACGTGGCGCTCAACAATCGCCGTGGTCCGCTGCGCGATCCGAACGTGCGCCGCGCGATCAATCACGCCGTGAATATCCCTCAGATCCTCAGCACCGTCTGGAACAGCCGCGGCATCGCGGCCGCGGGATCGATTCCGCCCGCGCTGGGCGGCAGCGACCCGACGCGCCGGCCCTACGCCTACGACACCACCGAGGCGCGACGGCTGCTGCGCGCCGCCGGGTACCCGGACGGGTTCGCCGTGCAGCTCTGGCGGTCGGGCACGAACGTGGAGCTGGGTCGCGTTGCGCAGGCGCTGCAGGCGCAGCTCTCGGCCGTCGGGATCCGAGTCGAGATCGTGTCCCGCGATGCGTCCAGCATGCGCGAAGCGGCGCGGAAGGGTGAGACCGACATCGCGCTGCTGGACTGGTGGGCCGATTATCCCGATGCGGACAACTTCCTCTATCCGCTCTTTCACAGCACCAGCTTCGGGCCCGGCGGCAACGTTTCCTTCTATAGCGATCCGGTCACCGATTCGCTGATTCTCACGGCGCGCCGCACCGTCGATCAGCAGGCGCGCGAGGCGCTCTACCGCCGCATCGAGACCCGAGTCTTTCGCGCGGCGCCGTGGATCTACCTGTGGTTTCCGATCGATCTCTGGGCGGCCCAGCCCTCCCTCGACGGGTGGGACGTGCCGGTGATCTTCAACGGCCAGCGCTGGATCAAAGCGCACCCCAAGTGATCCGGCTCGTCGTCGGCCGACTGCTGGCGATCGTTCCGACCCTGTTCGGCGTGCTCGTCGTCGCCTTCCTGCTGCTCAACGTCATCCCCGGAGACCCGGTCGCCGAAATGGTTGGGGAGCGGGCCGACTCAGCCACGATCGTCCGGTTGCGCGCCGAGCTGCATCTGGACGAGCCGGTGCCCGTGCAGTTCGGCCACTATCTCTGGGGCGTCGTACGGGGCGATTTGGGCCGGTCCTACATCACCCAGCGTCCCGTCCTCGGCGACCTGGCCGAGCGATTTCCCAAGACACTGCAACTCGCGGGAGCCGCGATGTTGCTCGCGGCGACGTGTGGTATCGCGCTCGGCGTGCTCGCGGCGATCAGGCCAGGCGGTGCGGTCGACCGATTCAGCATGTTCATCGCCTACGTCGGCGTATCCTTCCCCGTCTACTGGGTCGGTTTGCTCCTGATCCTGTTGTTCGCCGTCGCGTTGCAGTGGCTGCCGCCGTCGGGGTACGGCGGGATCGCGTTTCTGGTGCTTCCCGCGCTAACGCTCGGCACGCGTTCGATCGCGTTTCTCGCGCGCATGACACGCGGCGCGATGCTCGACGTGCTGCCTGCCGATTTTGTGCGGACGGCGCGGGCGAAAGGTCTTCCGGAACGGCGCGTCATCGGCCGCCACGCGTTTCGGAACGCGCTGCTCCCGATTATCACCGTGCTCGGACTCGACGTTGGCAATTATCTCACCGGAAGTATTCTCACCGAGACGATATTTTCCTGGCCGGGCGTGGGCCGATACGTGTTGCTGGCGATTCAAAAGCGCGATCTACCGGCGATCCAGGGCAGCATCCTGTTCCTGTCCGTGATTTTCGTGCTGGTCAACCTTCTCACTGACGTGCTCTATGCGAAAGCTGATCCTCGCGTCGCTTACGATTAGCGCCGCGGCTTCTCTCCAGGCGCAAAGCCGCGGCTCATTGCAGCAGCGCATCACGCGGCTGCTCGATCAGCCGCCGTTCGATCGCGCCACCTGGAATGTGTACGCCCAGGACGATCGCGGGCACGTCCTGTTCAACCGCAACGGCGATCACTTCTCCGTACCGGCGAGCAACACCAAGCTCGTCGTTGCCGCCGCCGCGACAGTCTTGCTCCCCGCCGATTATCGCGTGCGAACGAGCGTGTATGCGAACGGCACGGTGACGGACGGCGTGCTGAAGGGCGATTTGATTCTCTACGGGCGCGGCGATCCAACGTGGTCCGAGCGCTGCTACGCGGTGGATACGTTGGCGCCGGGCGCTTGTGACTCGACGTGGACCGCCGTCGACGCCATCGCCGATTCGTTCAAGGCGCACGGGCTGCGCCGCGTCACCGGCCGAATCGTCGGGGACGGATCGTATTTCGAGCCGACACTGACGCACTGGAACTGGGGCTCGTTCGACCTCAACTGGTGGTACGCGGCGCCCGTCTCGGGGCTCGGGTTTCACGACAACAGCGTCGACTTCCAAATCACGCCCGGCGGCGCGGTGGATCAGCCGCCATCCATCACCTGGAATCCCGACCTCCATCTTTTCACGTTCGAGAACCGCGCGCGGACGGTGCCGCCGGATTCCAGCACGACGATCGGCGACAACTTCTTTCGCAAGCCGGGGACACTCGACATTTGGGCCGAAGGGACGGTGTCGCTGAGCCGCACGCCGTGGATCGAGAGCTTCGCGCTACCGGATCCGAGTCTCTATGCCGCTCGCGCGCTCGAGCTGTCTCTACAGCGCAAGGGTGTGTCGGTGGAAGGGGGCGCAGCCAGCACGACCGACTCGATGGTCTACCGTGCCGTACGCGTGAACCCCATCGTCGAATATCGCGGCCGACCGCTGTCCGACATCATTTTCCCGATCCTGAATACCAGTCAGAACTGGTTTGCCGAAATGCTGCTCAAGATTCTCGGGCGCGAGGTCGGTGACACGGGAAGTTGGGCGAAGGGACTAGACGTCGAGAAGCGATTCCTGATGGATTCGGTGAAGGTCGACTCGACGGCGTTCGCGCTCGATGACGGCTCGGGATTATCGGCGGGCAATCTCGTGACACCGCACACGTTCGTGCAGCTCCTCGCCTACATGTATCGCCATCCCAAGCGGCGGCCATTTCTTGCGGCGTTGCCGCGCGCCGAGCAGCGCGGCTCGCTGCAGAAACGCTTCGGCGCGACGCCACTGGAAGGTCGCGTGCTCGCGAAAACGGGATCGATTTTCCGGGTGAACACATTGTCGGGCTACATCGAGCGCGCGGACGGGCGGGTGATCACGTTTTCGATTCAAGCCAACGCACATGATGTGCCGAACAGACAGATGCTCGCGCAGATAGACTCAGTGGTCGTTCAACTCGCGCGCTAATCTTCTTTCTGTCCAAAAATCGCCATGTTGGAGCTATGTCCCGGCTCGAACTTGGCGGATGGATTGAGAAAGTGCACGGCGTGGTTGACGGCGATACACGCCTCGGCCACCCCCGTCGCGATTAGTTTCAGCTTCCCCGGATAGGTCGTGATGTCTCCCGCCGCGTAGATGCCCGGGATATTGGTTTCCATCGTCTGCGACACCTTGATGTCACCCTTCTCGATGTCGAGCCCCCACTCCGCGATCGCGCCCAGTGACGAAACGAAGCCGAGCTGCGGGATCACGCAGTCCATCGGCAGCGTCTCTTCCTGTTTCGTCTTGTTGTTGATGATGGTCACGCGCTCGATGCGGTCGGCTCCACTAATCGCCTTCAGCTCCCAGAACGTGCGCAGCTCCATCTTCCCAGCCGCGGCGAGCGCCTGCACCTGGTCGACGGTCGCCTGGTGGGCGCGGAAGCCGTCGCGCCGGTGGATCATCACGATCGATTTGGCGACGCCCTGAAGGTTCACCGCCCAGTCGAACGCCGAGTCACCGCCGCCGACGATGAGAATTCGCTTGCCCGCAAAGGTTTGCAGATTGAGCACGCGATCGTGGAGTCCCTTGTCGTTCCACTGATCCACGTCCTTGAGTGGCAGTTTGCGCGGCGTGAAGGCGCCGATCCCACCGGCGATCAAGACGGTGCGGCCCGGATATTCATCCTTGTCGGTGACGATCGTGAACAGCGGTTGGCCATTCTCCTGTGTGCGCTTGAGGCCGATCACCTTCTGCGCAAGATGCACCGGCGGCTTCCACTGCAGTCCCTGCTCCGCCATCCCCTTCACCAAGTCTTTGGCGAGAATCTTCGGGAAGCCGGCAACGTCGAAGACGTATTTCTCGGGGTAGAGCGCGGTCAGCTGGCCGCCGACTTGATCCAGGTTATCGATCAGCCGGTGGGACGCGCCACGCATGCCGGCATAAAACGCCGCGAACAGACCCGTCGGGCCGGCGCCGATGATGGTGATATCTTTCGCGTCTTGCATCGGGCCAACGCTAACCTGCTTCTTGTCCTGGTCCTAGTGGGATGCGCCGGTACCGGGCGGCCTGCCGCGCTCGGCTGGAGCCTCGGCGGCGAAGCCCACGTCTTCATCGCCGGCGACCGATTGGCGCGGGATCTGTACCACCAGCTCACAGGCAACGGCGGGGGCGGGGGGGGCGATCTCGCCGACTCGTTGCGCATCAGACCGCTCATCACCGTTGATCCCGACAGTCGACGTAACGCGACGGTACTGTCGGCGAGCGGCGCGGCCCCGGCGCGGCTGGTGCTCGCCCGTTTTCATGCGCCCGAGACCTGCGGATATGCCGAATCGGTCACGGAGCTCGTATTCGCGTTTCCGCCGGGAGGTGCCGCGGGTCACAGTACGCCACCGTCTCACGTCCCCGTCGTCGCGCTTCTCAATGCGCAGCCGTTCGCGGGTGGCGCCGGCACGCCGTCGTCGTCACTCTCTCGACAGGCCGCGATTCATCTCGTCACCCGCGTCGCTCAACGCGCCGACAGTATGAGCGGGAGCCCTGCTGCATTGCTGCGTCCGCTCGTGCTCGATGCGGACCAGGCGTCGGACGCCGGCGAGGTCGTGCCGCTGTTCCGCAGCAGTTCATCCTACGCGGTGGGTTTCCGAGGACGATTCGTTCGCGCAGCGGACACGTTGCTGATCACGGGAGTGGCCGTCACAGACACCGCGTTGCGCGCCCTGCGGTGGGTCCTCCGTCCACAGCGCACTCGGCTCGTCGGTGGGATGATTTCGGCCGGTGCGCGGCGCTACTCGCTGCGAGGAGCGGTGGCCGGCGAGGGCGGCGGGACGCTGCTCTTGGTCGATGAGATCGCGGACGTGAGCATCAGCGATTCCCGCGCCGTGGCGCTGGATGCCGCCACGCGCACCGTCATCGCGGAGCAACCGCTCGCGCTCCGTTGCCCCTGACGGTACGTTCCCGACTCGTGAAGATCTACACGAAGACTGGCGACTCTGGTGAGACGGGACTCTTCGGCGGCGGCCGCGTCCCCAAAGACCATCTGCGTGTGCGCGCGTATGGCGAAGTCGACGAGCTCAACGCGGCGCTCGGATTTGCCGCGACGCTGGAGCCCGTTCCTTTCGAGTCCAGCCTGCTGCAGGCGATCCAGCGAGACCTCTTCACGATGGGCGCCGAACTCGCGAGTAAAGATCCTGGTAAACTGCGCGAAGTGCTTGACGCCGCGGACGTCGACGCGCTCGAGAAGGTCATCGACCGTTACGAGGCCGGCCTCACGCCACTGAAGAACTTCATTCTCCCGGGCGGCGCGCCCAAGGCGGCAGCGTTGCACGTCGCGCGCACGGTCTGTAGGCGGGCCGAGCGGGCGGTGGTGAGCTTGAACCGCGAGCAGCCGACCAACCAGACCGTCATCCACTATCTGAACCGGCTTTCCGATCTGCTGTTCGTGCTGGCGCGCGCCGTCAACGCGCAGACGGGGCACGCCGACGTCACGTGGTGACGATTCGCGTCTCGCTCCAGGAACAGCGGGACGCTTCTTACGACATCCTCATCGCCCCCGGACTCTTCCAGCAGCTGGACGAGCTCCTGAAGCGCCACTGTCCAGCGGCGGCGTATGCGCTGATCTCCGATTCGCACGTCGGAAAGTTGTACGGGGAGCCTCTGGCGGCACAGCTCGAGCAGGCCGGCGTCACGGTGAGACTTTTGACGTTTCCCGCAGGGGAATGGAACAAGACACGCGACACCTGGGCATCGTTGAGCGATCGCATGCTCGCCGCGCAGCTCGGCCGCGATTGCGCGGTCATCGCGTTGGGCGGCGGGGTCGTGAGCGACGTCGGTGGCTTCGTGGCAGCGACATACCTGCGGGGCGTGCCACTGGTCCAAGCGCCGACATCGCTGCTCGCGATGATCGATTCATCGATCGGTGGGAAGACCGGCGTCGACGTAGCGGCGGGGAAGAATCTGTTGGGCGCATTTCACCAACCGTGCCTCGTCATCGCCGATCTCGATGCGCTGGGATCGTTGTCGAGCGTGCAGCTGTCCGCCGGTCTCGCCGAGGCGGTAAAGCACGGCGCGATCGCCGACGCGGAATACTTCGGCTTTCTGGAACGGCAATACGCGGAAATCTTCGGAAAGCACGCGCCCGCCCTGGAACGGCTGGTGCGCGGGTCGGTCGAGATCAAGGCGGCGATTGTCGCGCTCGACGAGCGCGAGGCCGGCCGGCGCGCGATCTTGAATTTCGGTCATACCGTCGGCCACGCCATTGAAGCGACGTCGAAGTACGAGGCATTGCACGGTGAGGCGGTCGCGATCGGGATGGTCTACGAAGCGCGGCTCGCCGAGTCGCTCGGGATCGCAGCGGCCGGTACGGCGTCGCGTATCGCCGCGGTCCTGGAGCGGCTCAACTTGCCCATCGAGCGGCCGGATGCGAGTCGGGTGGACGATCTGATCGAGGCGATGCGATCGGACAAGAAGGTGCGCGCGGGGGAGCTTCGGGTTGCGATCCCGCGCGCCATTGGTACGCCCTACGGCAACGACCAGGACGGCTGGACTGTAGCCGTTGACGAGGATTTGATGCGTCAGATTCTGGTCAACACATAGCCCACATTCCTATCCACCTCTCCACAGCTTTTTCTCATCCTTCGGATTGACTCCGTTCCGAGGGGAATCACTGGGTGGGAAAGCTGTTTCCACAGCGCATGTGGATAGTGGACAAACCACGGAATGCTCACATATCCATTAATTTGTGATGTGGATAACCGTGGAGATTTGCACCTATTGGCAGGAAAACCTATATTGCCGCGGTTCCCGTTGGCCTAAATGGCGGCAGCGCCGTCCGTTCCGATCACAACACGGCAGTCTGGGAGAACCCGCATGGCTCGGTCGAATGGCGGCAAGGCGAAAGCGTTTTTCCGCACCACCCCCTCCGGAGCATTCGACCAGTACCTGCAAGACATACAAAAACTCCCCCTCATCAAAGACCCTGCGGAAGAACGGCGTCTCGCTCGCCGCGTGCAACGCGGCGATGAAAAAGCCGCCGAGCGTTTGGTAACGGCCAACCTTCGTTTCGTCATCTCGTACGTAAAGAAATACCAAGGCCACGGACTCGATCTCTCCGAGTTGGTCGCCATCGGCAACGAAGGACTCCTCAAGGCCGTCAAGAAGTTCGATCCCGATCAAGGCGTCAAATTCATTTCGTACGCCGTGTGGTGGGTGCGGCAAGCGGTTCTGAAAGCGTTGGCGGAGCAGACGCGCAGCGTTCGCATTCCGCTGAATCAGAATTCCCAGCTCATTCGCATGAGCCGAACGGAGACGTATCTCTCACAGGAGCTCGGCCGGGAACCCACCGACAACGAAATCGCCCAGGCACTCGAAGACAGCGTCGAGAATGTCCGCACCGCGCGCCGCATGACGGCCGCGGAGTTGTCGCTCGACGCGCCCGTCGATCGCACCGACAAGGACGCGGCGACGCTCGGCGAGCGCTTCGCGGGACAGGAAGGCGGCGAGATCGAAGAGCGCACCGACGGCAAGTTGATGCGCGAATTCATCGACCGGATTTTCCAGAAGTACCTCACGCCACGCGAGCGCAAGATTCTCTATCTCTACTACGGACTCGAAGAAGGCAGCGAGGCGATGACGCTCGAAAAGATCGGCGCACTGATGGGCGTCACTCGTGAGCGCATCAGACAGATTCGCGAGCGCGCTTTCGAGAAGCTCCGCGAATCGCCTGACGGGAAGGCCCTAAAGGGATTCTGGCGAGCGGCCTAGGACAGGCAAAGGCTAGACAGGGCTTGAGGGGTCGGGACATGCAGGATTGTCCCGGCCCCTTTTGACTGTTTACCGCGGTGTGCCTGTACATCTAGTATATAGCATGTCCTCGCTTTCTCACCTGGCTCCGGACCTCGCTTCTATTGTTGGAGCTCGGCACGTTCGCGAAGCTCGCGCGGAGCGCGTCACATACTCGATGGACGGGCTTCCCACTCATCGCCGCCTTCCCGATCTCGTAGTTCTTCCGGGTACTCGCGAAGAATTGATCGCGGTCGTGCGTCTGCTCGCTGCGCACGACGTTCCGTTCGTGCCGCGCGGCGCGGGGACTGGTCTCTCGGGCGGCGCGCTAGCAGATGAAGGCTCCGTTCTGATCGTGCTGACACGGTTGAATCGGATTCTCAAGATGGATGCTGGCAACCGTGCAGCGATCGTGGAGCCCGGCGTCGTGAACGCGAAGCTGAGCGCAGCGGCACAGCCACACGGATTGCAGTACGCGCCCGATCCCTCGAGCCAGAGCGCCTGCACGATCGGCGGGAACGTGGCCGAGAACGCCGGCGGGCCACACTGTCTCAAGTACGGCGTCACCGCGAATCACGTGCTCGCGCTCGAGCTATTGCTCGCCGACGGCACGATGGTGGAAAGCGGGAGCCCCGGCGGCGAGCCGTGGGGTCCCGATCTCGTCGGGCTGTTCGTGGGTTCCGAGGGAAACTTCGGCATCGCCACGAAAATCACCGTGCGTCTGACGCCGCTGCCACGCGCGGTGCGAACGATGCTCGCGGACTTCAATGGACTGCGGACGGCAGGTGAAGCAGTCTCCGCGATCATCGCCGCCGGCATCGTGCCGGCGGCCCTCGAGATGATGGATCAATCCTGCATCGCCGCCGTCGAGGATTCTGTGTATGCGGCGGGGTATCCGCGCGATGCCGCCGCCGTCCTGCTCGTGGAGCTGGACGGCCGCAACGAGGCCGGCGTCATCGCGGAGACCGAGGCGGTTGCCGAGCTGCTGCGGAAATCGGGCGCGCGCTCGGTGCGCATTGCCGCGAGCGAAGCGGAGCGCGAGCGACTGTGGCAGGGACGCAAGAAGGCGTTCGGCGCCATGGGACGACTGTCGCGCGACCTGGTCGTGCAGGACGCCGTGGTGCCGCGCTCCGCGCTCCCGCAGGTTCTCGAAACGATTTGCACAATCGCGAAACGGTATGACCTCGTCGTCAGCAACGTCTTTCACGCGGGTGACGGCAATCTGCATCCCAATATTTCGTTCGATGCCACCGATCCGGCGCTCAAACAACGCGTCGAAGCCGCGAGCGCGGAGATCATGTCGACATGCATCGCCGCCGGTGGTACGATCACGGGCGAGCATGGCGTGGGCATCGACAAGCTGCGCTACATGCCGCTCATCTTCGATCCGGAGTCTCTGGGTGCAATGCAGGCGGTGCGGCGGGTGTTCGATCCGAAAGAACGGGTGAACCCCGGCAAGGTGGTACCGGTGCACGCGTGCCGGGAGTGGACATCAATTCGAAGTGCGAAATTCGGAATGCGAAATGACGATCGACAGTTCAATTCCGCATTTCCCATTTCGCATTCCACATTAGAGCCTGTTCCATGACCATCCTCGAGAAAGTCACCGCCTTGTTGGGCGAAGGCGCCGTCCTCGAGCCCAGCACCGACCGCGTCCCCCGCATCGCTCCCGGATCTCCGGACGCCGTCGCACTCCTGCTCGGCACGGCCCATCAGGAAGGCTGGCGGGTGCGCATCGAAGGGGCGGGCACGTGGCTGCACTCACCACCCGTCGGCTCGACCGCATTCCCGCTGTCGAACCGGCGGATCTGACCGCCACGGCGGAAGCGGGAATCGGATTGGACCAGCTGCGCCAACAGCTCGCCGATCGCGGCGCCTGGCTGAGCATTGATCCGCCGGGCCTCGCGGGCCGCACACTTGGCTCCATCGTCGCCACCGCGACTGCCGGCCCGCTGCGACATGGCTTCGGTCCGATCAAAGATCATCTCCTGGGCGTGACGTTCGTGACCGGCGATGGCCGCATGGTACAGAGCGGCGGCCGAGTGATGAAGAATGTCGCGGGCTACGATCTCACACGATTGCAGGCCGGCGGGTTCGGCGCGTTCGGCGTCATCGTCCTCGTGCACCTGCGACTGCGCACGCTGCCGCGCGCCGACGTCACCTATCTGCTCGAGGGTGCGCGCGAGGATCTCACGCAGGTTGGCGAAGACATCGCGGCCGCCGGACTCACGCCGGCCGCCCTCGAGCTCGTCTCACCCGCGCTCGCCCGCCGCGAGCGCTGGGTGCTCGGCGTGCGACTCGCCGGGTCACCGGCCCTGGTTGCCGCCGACGAGGCCGGGCTGAGAGCGGCGAGTGGCGGCGCTCGGTTCATGCCGCTGCGCGCTGAAGAGGCACACGCATTCTGGATGCGTCTCGCCGAGGGATTTGCGGTCCGGCCGGTCACGTTCCGCATCGGCGGCGTGCCGTCGGCGAGCGACGAGCTGCTCGACCTGCTCCAACACCAGCTTGGCGACGAATGGATCTCCGCGTCGCCGGCGGCGGGCGCGATCCGGTGGACGGGCGACGCCACCATCGATCGGCTGCAGCGGTTGCGCCGCACGCTCGCGGGACTCGAGGTGCCGCTCACGCTCGAGCGCGCGCCGTGGCCGCTGCGCGGCGCCGTCGGCCACTTTGGCGCGTATCGCGAAGGCGTGGGCCCGCTCGTAGCCGGACTGCGCCGCACGTTCGATCCCGGCAGCGCGCTCGTGGTTGCCACAGAAGGCTCATGACGCGAGGAGGCTTCGAAGGGCTGGACGCATGCGTGCATTGCGGTTTCTGTCTTCAAGCTTGCCCGACGTTCCTCGCCACCGGAGATGAATCCGATTCACCACGCGGCCGCATCGAGCTGATGCGGGCCCTCGAGCGCGGCGACCTGACCGCCGACGATGCCGCGCTCGCCTACCACCTCGATCGCTGTCTCGGCTGCCGCGGCTGCGAGCCCGTCTGCCCTTCGGGTGTGCAGTATGGCCATGGCCTCGAGGCGGCTCGCGCACGACTCACCACCGCTCGCGGCGTTCCGCGCCTTGCGAGAATGGCGCTCTGGGCGCTGACGACGCCGGGAGTGAGTGCGGTCGTGTACTGGTTCGCTCGCGTGCTGAGAGCGACCGGACTCCCGCGACTGTTCGCTGGCTGGGGAAGATTCCGATTTGCCATGGGGATGCTGGCGGCGACAAAACCTGACGGTAAGAGACGGTATGGGACGGTAAGAGACGGTGAGGGTAGGCGCATAACTCCTACCGTCCCTTACCGTCCCTTACCGTCCCTTACCGTCCAGTTATTCCGGGGCTGCGTCCAAGACGGTCTCTTCTCCCACGTCCACGATGCCACCGTGCGCACCTTAGGTATCAACGGCTACGACGTCCGCGAAGTCTCGGGCCAGGGGTGCTGTGGTGCGCTGCATGCACACGCGGGATTGATCGACGAGGCACGCGAGCTGGCGCGCAAGAATGTCGATGCATTCGGCGATGGCGAGGAACCCATCGTCGTGAACAGCGCCGGATGTGGGGCCATGATGAAAGAGTACGGGCGTCTCCTCGGTGACGAGCGATGCGAGCGTCTCGCTGCGCGCGTTCGCGACGTGACCGAGCTCCTCGCCGGCGATGCGATCAAGGGACCGGTGCCGGGAGCCCCGCTCGACCTGCACGTCGCGTACGATCCACCGTGTCATCTCCTGCACGCGCAAGGCGTCGCCGTTCCGCCGCTGAAGCTCTTCGCGGCGATCCCGCTGCTCGAGCTCGTGCACGTGCCCGGCGCCGCCGAGTGTTGCGGGAGCGCGGGGCTGTTCACACTGCTCGAACCGGAGATGTCGCGCGCGGTGTTGGCGGCAAAGATCGAGCGGCTGCGAGTCGCGGCGCCGCAGGTCGTCGCGACCGGCAATCCCGGCTGCGTGATGCAAATCGGCGCTGGGTTGGCGGCCGCCAGGGTTCCGGCGCGCGTGCGTCACCCGGTCGAGCTGCTCGATGACTCCTATCGCGCGGCGGGACGCTACGAATGACGGCGCGCCTCATCTCCACGCCCGACGGCGTGGAACTGGCGCTGCATCGCATGCGCGCCTATCGAGACGGCCGCCCCGCCGTGTTGCTGGTCCACGGCGCCTTCACGAATCATCGCTTCTGGCTGCACTCCGAAGACGGCACGGGAGGGATGGGGGGGATGGGGGGGATGGGGGGGATGGGGGGGATGGCCCATTTCCTCGGCGCCGCGGGCCTGGACGTCTGGCTCGCCGATCTCCGACATCATGGCGAAAGCGCGCGCGAACCGCGACGCGGTGCCTGGACGTTCGAGGATTGGGTCCTGAACGATACGCCCACATTGGTTGCTCGCGTGCGCGAAGAGACCGACGGCGCGCCACTCGCGTGGATCGGACACTCGGCAGGCGGCGCCGCGGGTCTGTGCTGGCTAGCGCGCGTTGCGGCGGCGGCTCCGCTTGCCGCGGTCGTCACGCTCGGGACGCCGGGCCCGCGCCGGCTCGGACCCGTACGGAGGACGCTCGCCGCCTCCACGATTGCGCTGTCGCGCGCGTTGGGTCGCTTCCCGGCGCGGGCGCTGCGCTTCGGCAACGAAGACGAGGCGGCGGAAATCATCGCCGAATGGATGGAGTGGAACGTGCGCGGCGCGTGGCTCGGGACGGATGGATTCGACTACTTTGGCGGCCTGGCGGCAGTGAGCGTCCCGTACCTTGGCGTGGCGGGGACCGCCGATCGGATCTTCGCGCCGCCAGCGGCGTGCCGGCAGGTCGTCGACCGCGTCGGATCGCGTCGCAAGCTGCTCGCGGTCGAGCCGGGATTGACGCATCGTGGCCTGGTGCTATCCGACCGCGCGCGCCAGTCCTGCTGGCCGAACGTGGTCGCGTGGCTGAAGGAGACGCTGTGACCGAAGCCGTGTTGTTCGATTTCAACGGCGTGTTGGTCGACGATGAGGCGGAGCATTGTGAGGCGCTCCAGGCCGTCCTGCGTGACGAAGCCATCACGCTGTCACGCGAGCAATACTACGCCGCCTATCTGGGCTTGGACGACCGCACTGGATTCGTTCAGGCGTTTCGGCGCGCGAATCGCACGCTGACAACCGAGATCTTGAATCGGCTCGTCGAGGCCAAATCGCGCGTCTATCTCGCGCTCGTTGCGAAGTCGTTGCGGCTCGTCCCGGGTGCTACCGAATTCGTGCGCGATGCCGGCGGGCGCTACCGGTTGGGAATCGTTTCCGGTGCACTGCGCCGCGAGATTGACGTCGTGTTGCGCAAGTCGG
>Ga0209239_1000508_pt1 | contig 22373 bp, 19 predicted proteins | sample GraSoi013_2_20cm_FD_185824 | JGI IMG/M metagenome (GOLD analysis project Ga0209239, IMG submission 185824) | Grasslands soil microbial communities from the Angelo Coastal Reserve, California, USA - Sample 10_02_2013_2_20cm (SPAdes) (version 2) | ecosystem: Environmental > Terrestrial > Soil >...
GCCCAGAGCTGTTTGCCACGATACGCGAAAGCCGGGACGGAAGTTCACCAGAAGGTCCGGGGAGTTCTCCACATAGGCACCGGAATAAATCTCTTCGCGACGTGACACGCTGCGAATCGCCGCACGCTGAGTACCTGCGTCGGGCAAATCTGTAAGCCCGGTCTGGATGGCGCGGCGCACGCGTTCCGCCTCGCTGCCTTCTTCCAGGATTCCAGCGCTCTCCCGGCCTTTGAAATTCAGATAAATTCCACCGAGGCCAACGGCGTAAGCATAAGTCCTGGACCAGTCTATCGCAGTGAAACCTTCGCCCAAGTCGACGTCTGGCTTGCGATTGTTTTTCAACCTCAGCAAGCCGTGCTGCCACAACCAGGTGTTAGTGTGGAAGGCGCGGCGAAATGTCCCAAAGCCGTGATCGGAAAGCACGATCAGCAGAGTGTCTTCATCTACCTGGTCGATGGCGGATGAAAGCAGAGCGTCACACTGCGTGTAGTGTTCCTGGATGCGTGTAGCGAAGGCGGGAGCAAGATCGCGATCAAAGCAGGGATGCGCGGGGTCCCGGAAGCGCCACAGCATGTGCTGCACCCGGTCCGGTGTATCGAACAGCATGAAAAAGAATCCTTCGGTAAAGCGATCGAGTTCGAACTGCATGATGCGCTGCCGCTCGCGCAGCACCAATTCGCATTGCTGCAAGTAGGCGGATTCGTCTAAGCGTCCATTGTTGAGGCCATTGTGTTCTTCCGCCATGCCCAGAGTAGAAAAAAGTCCGATTTTCTCGGACAGTTCTTTCGCGTAGTTTGCCGGCGATGAGACCGGAAACAGCGGCACTGCGGGGTCGAAATTTACTGCCGAGACATAAAACTCCAAGTGCGGCTCAAGCTGGCGGACATAGAAGCGCGCAATACCGCTGGCCGATTGCAGCATGGAGAACTTGAATTTGAATCGGACCCATTCGCTCCAAGACCTTTCCGTCACTTCGAAGGTGGCCGGATCGCCACCGGTCTGAATTACCAGTTTGCGTGATGGCTTGTCGACGCAAACTCGTATCTCGGAATAAGTATCGGTCGGCGGCGATTGTCTGGTATTGCGAGGCCCAACGACACGCGCGCTCACTTCCATGCCTGATTCCAGGTAAATGAGCTGCTCGTTTTCCTGGGCTTTGGCTGTTTTGTCCTGGGTATAGAACGTGCCCTTGCTTTGGCTGCCCCGCAGGTCGGGGACGCCTACGCCCGAGAGCATCTTGCCGTACAGAGTCTCCGGGGGAAAGGTGCATGGACAGCGCAGAACGGTGCTGGGAACACCGGCTCGGGTGAGAGGGTCCCAGAGCGGAACGCCTTTTCGCCGATTGACTACGCAGGGTTGAGCCAGAATATTTTTCGGCCGCGCAAAGTGGCTCAAAGCAATATCGGCCTGGTAGGTTTCAGGATTGCGGCTGATGAAGTCAAAAATTCCGTGTCCGCCTGGATTAGTTCCAGTGACAAATGATGACCACGCTACCGGTGTCTGCGCCGGATAAGTTGTTTTAAGGCGCGCATAGCTTCCGGCCTGACGAATCTTCGCCAGATTTGGCAGTTCTCCGCGTCCCAACATGCTTTCCACAATGCTGGGTTCGAGTCCGTCCAAACCGATGACGATTACTTTTTTTGGCAAGAAACTGACCTGGAACTACGGAGTTTCCTTGGGAGCGTTCTTGGAGACTTCTACGCCAGCGGATTTGGTGGGACGAAAGATTCTGACAATGCGGAAAAACGTGGCGACTACCTTGTTCCAAAAAATCAACAATAGACCGAGCAGACTGGCCAGACCTGAAGTTACGGTCATTACCTGGTCCGGACCGCCATAAAACGCTAGAAGTTCAACTCGCATGCACTCTCCTCAGAAACATCGCATTCTCAGCCGGAAATGCTTATTTGTAATTCTACAGTAGACTCGCGACGAAGGGGCGTGAGAATCAGGTTGCGGTTCCAGGTTCGTTCGGGTGTCGGCAGATCCGCTGCCGAATGTCGTGCCTCCCACCTTTGCTAACAGCAAAGATGGGGCACCGTCAGTTATTTTGGATATGCTTCCAGAAAAAACTTGGGGCGACTCTCCCTGATCGGAGATCGCCCCAATGGAACTCTATAACTAGCGAACTGGCTGCGGCTGCTGATGGTGGAGTGCTGCTTCTCCAGCGTTCGGTGTACGAAAGCTGAAGATGTGACTCTCAACTTCGGAGCCCGCGGCCTGACCGGTTTCAACTTGGAAGAAGTAGGTCGTGCCCGGCTTAAGGTTCTTGAGCTGAACACGATGAGTGAGGCCTCCAACGCCCCAGGGCGCCTCGGCTAACTGACCTAGATTTCCCATGTCCGTGCCGTAGGTCACACGAGTGCTGCCCTTGATATTGGTGGACCAGGCAATCTGCGCATGGTTGCTGTCTGCTTCCTCAATCACAGGACCGTTAGTGATTCTTACCTTTCCGCCCTCCACGTCACCAGCTTGGCGATCATTTTCTACGAGTTGAGCATTCTGGTTGTGCACCGGCTTGGCGCCAGAGGCAGTAGTCCTAAAGCTGCGGACACCCGCACTCTCGGCCTCGCCGCGATTGCCACGGCGCTGGGACGATTCCACCTGGAAGTAATAAGTTGTGTTGGGCTTCAGGTTGTCAATCCGCACACGGTGGGTTTTGGAGCCGTTATCAGGCGCCTCCGCCGAATGGGTGAGATTGTTCTTCTCGGTTCCGTACCAAACTCGAGAACTGGAAGGGACGTCGGTCGACCACGCAATGACGGCCACGTTGCTGGTCGCTTCTTCAATGACTGGACCGTTAGTGATTCGGATATCTTGTCCTGCCTGGGGTGCGGGCGCGGCATAGGCCGCTGCCACCGTCAAGACAATCGTGAGCAAAAGCAATCTATTCCTGAACAGCATGTGATACCTCCTGAAGTAGAAAGCGACGCGCAACTTGCAATTAGAGAAAAGATGAATAGGCAGCAACAATACGGGCGCGCCAGTAGTTTGGGTTAGGGTTTCCTGTAACCGCGCGCACTCCATCCTACTGGAAGGTCGGAATATCGGAAAATCAAGCACTTACATTTGCCCGGCGGCTGTCGTTCCAGCAGCTCCGCTCACTGAATGCTTGTTGGCGGGAAATCATTAGCAGGCGGCGTCAGGGCGCCCGTGCCAGTACATGTTCCAGCCCAAGTATCGCGTAGTGGCTTCATACAGCGCGGGCGCCACACTAGAGAGATTAGCAGCGACGTGGTGTTCGAAACCGTTTTCGCAGATGAAATGAAGTAGCCTTTGCATGTGCGGAATTTCGACCACGCCTGCGCCACCAAAGGTATTGAGCGGATCGTCGGTGAACTTGCCCTGGCCGACGTAGCCGCGCATCCGGCCGGCTGTGTCATCGGTGGAGAAGCGGGCAAAGCTCATTTTCTCCGGCTTGATCAGCCCGACACAGGTACCAAAGGTGTTTTCTTTACCCACGGTGCCGGCGATGATCTCCTGAAAATCCATTTTCACTGAGCGGAAGAAATGCTTGGGAAGATTCGAGCAGTGGAAGCAGACGGCCTTATCGGGATCAGCTCCGTAGTTGTTATTCCAGTCGAGTAGTGCGGAAGGACTTTGCGAAGCCAGCCTTAGAGCGTGCATGCCCAGAACTCCACAGATATCCACTTCGCACGCACTGGACAATAGGCTGTCACTCATCATGCTCATGACGGTGCACGGGACGACGCCGAGATTTTCCTCGATCGAGGTCCAGCACTGCACGGCGCTGATGCTGACTTCAGTCGCAGCCATCCATTGATCAACGACGGCGCCCAGTTTTGCCATTTTCACGAGCGCAGCCTGAGGCACACTGCTGGAATCGACATATTTTTGGATCGCGGCCAGTTTGGCCTGAGCCAGGTCGTCGTTGTCCTTCATTCTCTCGATTCGGCCCAGAACCTCGGAAAGATCGAGGGTCTCAATGGAAATCCCATGGGACTCCAGAATCTTTTCGCTGTAACGCACGGTGTTGAAGGCGGCAGGACGGGCGCCGATTGCGCCAACCCGCAGATTGCGGAAGCCGTTCGCCACGCGACAGACCGCGGAAAACCACTCGAGATCGTTGGCGAACTCTGGCGAATCGGGACTCTCCGTGTGCAGAGTGGTAATCGAGTAGGGAATGCCGTACTGCTTGAGATTGTTGCAGGCTGACATTTTGCCGCAGAAGCTGTCGCGGCGAAAGGCGATGGTCATCTTCTTGGGATCGTCGGGCGTTGCCTGGATCAGCACAGGAACATGGAGGTCAGCCAAGCGCAAGGCGTCGGCAATGGCGCGCTCCTCTCCGAAATTTGGCAGGGTAACAATGATGCCATCAATACGCTCCCGATTTTTCTTGAACAGCTCGGCACAACGCCGGACTTCGTCACGGGTTTCCAGAGCGCCGTACTTGCTTTGCTCCGGAGTCAGCGCCACAACATCGATGCCGGCGGTAGTGAGGACGCGCAGCATCTCTTCCCGTCCACTTTTTGCCAGGTGGTCAGGAAAGAAGCCACGATTGCCAACGATCAGCCCCATGGTCATTGTTGGATTTGACATATAAACCCCGAAAAAGAGCTGCCCTAGGATTGTCGTCTAGGGGCAAAGCGAACACAATAAAGGATGCCGAGCAGCAAGAGCACCGCTCCCCACCACGCGCTAGCGTGTAAATGGAACAGTACCACCGGATTCGTGGGCGGATGGAATATCTCCCAGACACCCGCGCCAACAATCAGAAGTCCATTCACCAGCAGTGAAATACCGATGAAGAACCAGATCGGAATTTCGCGATCGGGCATTGTCACCAACCTCCTTACCAGAAAACGATATTTAAGATGACGAAGACCATAGCTACCACCGCGGCCCAAAACAATGGGCGCTGATAAAACGGAACTTCATCCTCGCGCGGGATCGCGGTCACGCCGTACACCAAACCCGAGAGTTCGACATCGGGCTTCGGTGTCGTCAAATAGCTGACCATCACCGTGACGCACACGCAGACAATCCACGACCACAAGGCGCGATACATATTTTCCGCCATGTCTCGCGCGTTTGGCGAAAGGGCGACATAGCGCAACGCGGTTGGATCCATCTTCACCCACGCCCACATCCCGATCGAAGAAAGGGTACCAGCCAGCAAGCCCCAGAAGCCGCCGGGCCCGGTTGCCCGTTTCCACAGCATGCCCAGAATTACGGTGCCAAACAGTGGAGCAATGAAGAAGCTGAAGAGTGCCTGCACGTAATCCATGATGCTGAGGAAGGACATCACCAGGTATGCCGTACCTACGCTGATCAGAACTCCGACAATTGTGCACCAGCGTCCCATGCTGACGTAGTGCGCGTCGGGAGCATTTTTATTGATCAGAGCGCGGTAAATATCGTAAGTCCAGACGGTGGTGAAGGCGCTGACGTTTCCCGCCATGCCCGACATGAAACCCGCGATGAGTGCAGTGATTCCAAGCCCAAGCAGGCCAGGACCGCAGTAGCGGGCGAGCATCAATGGGAGGACTTCGTTATAACTATGCCCACCACTTCCAACCGCTGCGGCTTCTCCCGACAACTTCACGGGCAGTACAGCCAGGGCGAGCAAACCGGGCAGAATAACGATGAACGGGACGAGCATTTTGAACGCGGCTCCGATGATGGGAGCCATTTTCGCGGAGCGTAAATCTTTCGCGGCCAGCACTCGTTGTACTACTAAAAAATCTGTAGTCCAGTAACCACACGAAATCACAAATGCCAGACCGAAGACGATTCCCGTCCAGTGAATCCCCATGGGATTGTTGTTGAACGAACCCAGCGTAGACCACAAGTGGGTGTACTCGGCCGAAGCATTGTGCGCGATCTGTAGTTTGAGGTTGCTCCATCCGCCGACTTCAATTAAGCCTAGGATGGGTATCAGTAGCGCGCCCGCCCAGATCAGAATGAATTGCAGTACTTCATTAAAGATGGCGGAGCGCAGGCCTCCGAGCGCAACATATACCGCCACGGTGATGGATGATACCCAGATGCTGAAGTTGATGTCCCAGCCCAGCACCACTTTCATGACCAATGCCATGGAATACATATTGATACCGCTCATCAGCACGGTCATAAACGCGAATGAAACCGCTGAGAGAGCACGGCTGGATTCACCGAAGCGCAACTTGAGGTATCCGGGCACGGAGTGCGTTCTGGAGATGTAATAGAACGGCATCATTACGATGGCGAGGAAGAGCATCGCTGGAATCGCGCCAATCCAATACCAATGAGTGGCGAGAATCCCATACTGATAGGCGGCGGCCGCCCAGCCCATCAGTTCCAGCGAGCCCAGGTTGGCGGAAAGAAAACTGAGGCCGGCGATCCATGCCGTCATCTCCCGGCCAGCCATGAAGAAGTCTTCGCCAGTATTGGCGCGGCCTTTCAGGTAGAAGCCAATGGCTAACACCAGCGCGAAGTAAAAGGCGATGATGACTACATCGACTGCGGACAAATGCACAAGCCTAGTTGCGACAGACACAGCCATGGCTGGCATCATTTCTTTTCCTTATCCGGCTTTGATCTAAGACGTTGCTGATCCTAGTCGAAGTCGATTTTTTCGAATCCAAGTCCGGTCAACAAGCTCGTGATCGTAGAACGTGCATTCTGTTGCGCGGTGCGCAGTATGCCATCCTGGAGCGCGGCGGCTTGAAGCTGGTGCTCGGCTTCCTGGCGCACGCGGCTTTCAAGATTCGGATCCACCGGCACCAACAGTCCGGTTTGGCGGGAGTATACGCGAGTTTTGTCACTGTCCAACCGAGTTGTAAAAAGCTGCGGCTCGGGAAGGTGTAGCCGAATGTTTTTCCCACTGACAGCCACGTCGCCGGACTTCAGATTTCCGAAATCGATCCCGGCGACAACTTCACCGTGGACCAGGAGCAGTATTCGATCCCCGGCGAGGAAGTTTGGCAAAAAAGGGTTTTCGCGTTCGCCGGTAACAATTTTGTCCATTGTGTAAACGACGGTTTCCAAACGTTGAAGTTTTTGAATGCGGTTAACAACCGTCGGCTGGCTCAAGCCGTAATGATCGCCTCTGCCCAGGAGAGCGGACCAGAACTGTCCCCATGGTCCGGGACCGGAGTACTTAGAGATGATTGCAATGGCAACTGCGCCAAGCAAAATTCCGGCGACTAGAGTGGGGAAAAACCTCGGGCGCCGTGTCGGAGCGATCTGCGAGCCAGATTCTGCTGCCATACTTCAACTATCCAAAGCTAAGGATTGAATCCTGCGGGAAAGACATTAGCATAAGGGAGCGCTCTGGCAGCACCTTACACCCCGAAATTGAATTTGCTCATGCAGGGGGGCAGGATAATCTTGACGGGGATAAATCCCCGTGCTATAACTCGCTTCTTACTAAACCGATTTAGTTGCAATGAAGTGGCGGTCAACCATGAAAGTTAAGCGTCTAGCGATCAGCTCGATTGCGCTCCTGCTGCTTACTGTTGCACCCTGCTATGCGCAGGCCGGGAAGGTCGTTGAAGTTAATACATCAGCCGCAGCACGTCCGTTCCCCCATTTCTGGGAGCAGATGTTCGGCTCGGGACGAGCTATTCTTTCACTACGAGACAGCTATCGCCAGGATTTGAGACAGGTAAGAGAGATCACTGGGTTCAAGTACGTCCGCTTCCACGCCATCTTTCACGATGAGGTTGGTGTCTATGACGAGAATGAGCAGGGACAGCCGGTTTATAACTTTTCTTATGTCGATCAGATCTACGATGGTCTGCTGAAAAATGGCGTACGGCCTTTTGTTGAGCTCAGCTTCATGCCAAAAAAGTTGGCGGCGAAGGACATGCCCCATGCTTTTTGGTATAAGCCTAACGTTTCTCCGCCAAAAGACTGGGCCAAGTGGGATGATCTCATTACCCAGTTCACGAGACATCTCCTCGCGCGGTACGGCATTGATGAGGTGAGCCAGTGGTATTTCGAAGTCTGGAACGAACCCAATATTGATTTCTGGGGCGGCGATCCGCGACAGGCTACCTACTGGGATCTCTACGACCACACTGTCCGAGCTCTGAAAGCTGTAAACACGCGACTTCGTGTAGGCGGGCCGTCCACGGCGCAGGCGGCCTGGGCCGATGCTTTCATTCAACACTGCGCGGAGAAACACGTGCCGGTGGATTTCGTCTCCAGCCACGTTTATGGCAATGATCGGGCACAGGATGTCTTTGGCACCAGCGAAGACATTCCACGCAACCAAATGGTTTGCCGCGCGGTGAAAAAAGTGCATGACCAGATCAAGGCTTCCACCATGCCCAATCTTCCTTTGATCTGGAGCGAGTTCAATGCCAGCTACATGAACGAACCTCAGGTCACCGATTCCGCATACATGGGCCCGTGGTTCGCCGACACTCTCCGCCAGTGTGATGGGCTGGTGGATGTGATGTCGTACTGGACCTTCTCCGATGTGTTCGAAGAGCAGGGAGTGGTGAAAACGCCTTTCTATGGCGGCTTTGGACTGATCGCCGCCGGCAATATCCCCAAGCCGGCATTCAACGCTTTCAAGCTGCTGCACAGGCTCGGCGACCAGCGTATCGAACTCAATTCCGACTCCGCTCTTCTCACACGCAGGAAAGACGGGTCGCTGGTGCTCGCGGTATGGAACTACGCTCCCCCCGAACAGCGAGGGGCATCCCAGACAATGACTCTACGTTTCAAAGGAGTGAAACCGCGCCTGTCTCATATTTTCGTCGTCGATCCCGACCATGGCGACGTTCACAAGGCTTACGAGAAGATGGGCTCGCCGCGATATCCCACACAATCGCAGATTGAGGAATTGAAAAAAGCCGCTGAGCTCCCCGCTCCGGAGGCCCGCGAAGTGAAAAATGGTGAGCTGACATTGACACTGGCCTCTTATGGCTTGGCAGTAATCGAACTAAAATAGGAAACCAAGACTCGCGCCATGGCTTTCTACGGTCGCACTACCCGAAGAGAGATGATGCGCAGGTGTGGAGTAGGCCTGCTCGCCTCCCCGCTGCTGACGCTTTGGAGCTGTCAAAAAAACAATTCCTCGACTTCTTCCAATCTGGGGTTGCCCTATCAAGGCACTGATGATCAGCTTCTGGATGAAATCCAGCGCGCGGCCTTCGACTTTTTTTGGAATGAGGCCAGCCCTGCCACCGGTCAGGTGAAAGATCGCGCGCTGGCGAAGGGTAGCGACTCACGTTTGATGTCGAGCATTGCCGCGACTGGATTCGGCCTAAGCAGTCTTTGTATTTCTCATCAGCGCGGATATGGCAAAGTTGCAGATATTGTCGAGCGGGTGCGAAACACCTTGAGGTTCATCTTTAATCAAATGCCGCACCAGCACGGCTTCTTCTATCACTTTGTCGACATGAATACCGGCAACCGCTGGGAGAAGAGCGAGTTGTCGTCCATTGACAGTTCCCTTCTGCTCTGCGGAGTTCTGACGGCGCGGCAGTACTTTGCAGATCAGGAAATCAAAGATTTGGCGACGCAAATCTATGAACGCGTAGATTGGCCTTGGATGTTGAATGGCGGCTCGACATTCTCCATGGGCTGGACCCCTGAATCCGGCTTTCTGGATGCGCGCTGGGACCAGTACTCTGAACTGATGATGATTTACCTGCTAGCGATTGGCTCGCCAACGTATCCGGTGCCGACGGCCACATGGCAAGCATGGAGCAGGCCACAGATCAGCTATCAGGGCATCAATTACATTTCCGGCAATGATCCTCTATTTACCCATCAGTATTCTCATGCCTGGTTCGATTTTCAAGCCAAGCATGACGCTTACGCCAATTACTTCGACAACTCGGTGAAGGCGACCAAGGCTCATAAACTTTTTTGCCTGTCGCTTCACGACCGCTTTCCGGATTACAGCGACGACCTGTGGGGAATCACGTCTTCCGACTATGTTCATGGCTATACCGGCCGGGGCGGGCCTCCGCCTCAGGGGCCAATTGACGGAACTGTAGTACCCTGCGCGACGCGGGGATCTCTACCATTCCTTTTTGATGAGTGCGTGCGTGTGCTGCGCACCATCCGCGGCCCATACGGCAACAAGACCTGGCAGCGTTACGGCTTTGTCGATGCTTTCAATCCGCTTACCAACTGGTATGACGCCGATGTGCTGGGAATCGATCTTGGAATCAATATGTTGATGGCGGAGAATCATCGCACTGGATTCGTATGGCAGACATTCATGAAGAATTCAGAGGCGGGAACCGCAATGCTGAAAGTCGGGTTTCAGCCGGACCAGGCACAGTCAGAACAGGAAACTCGGCGGCGAGCATCGCTCGCCGCCAGAGGAACGTTTATTGCTAGAAGCTGAATCTGGCCTGGAACTCTCTTCAACGCGTTCAATATCTTGAACCCTTTCGCCCCTAAATTCCGCCAGTGCGGACCGACATCTTGAACGTGAATCCGCCGAATCCTGACCCATTGCCGTTTGCTGAGCTTATTGATCGCTCCGCCAAAATATGCGGAAGGTTGATCGGGCCAGTAGCCGTCACCGTTGCGGCCGTTGTTAGTATCGCAACTTCCAATCAGCGCAACAAACGGGAATCCTGGGTGCTTGATAAGGTTACCGACAGACAGCCTGGATTTCGTTCACGGTTTGTTTTGAGGCTTCCGATGCCAGGAATGGGCCCAGCCCTTTAGCAGTAAAAGGCAGACTTGCAACTGGATCCCCCACGTGATGCACGGTTTCCAGCGCAGCGCTGCACTGCCCATGCGTTGCCAGGGACTTGGCGCGCGCTAGCTTCAGCGTGACATAAATCTGGCGTACATTGGCTCCGCCTTCTTCGCGCGGGAAGAATCGATTCGCAAGCTGATGCTCCGCTTGATCGAAGTCTCCCGCCTCGCCAAGTAGTTGTACCAGGCGAAACACAAGCGCCGCAGGAGCTGATTGCAGCCTTGGAAAGCTCTGCAGAGCGCGAGCTCGTTCGCCAGCCGAGCGGCCGGCTTTCTCCAGGGCTTCTTCCAGCCCAAGATAAAGGTCCACGTTATCCGGGTCGTATTTCATTCCCTCGCGAAAGAGTTCCATCGCGCGTTCCGAAGATTCTGAGGATTGCAAGACGGCGTATCCCATATTGCGGTGCAGCGTGGGAATAGATGGTTTTAGTTTTCGCGCAGTTTCCCATTCCCTTATAGCTGGCCCGGTCATGGCTCCCGAAAGATAGAGTGAGCCCAGAAGGAAGTGAGCGTTTGCGTCATTGGGATTGATCTCGAGCGCACGATGCAAGACGGCGAAAGATTCCGGCCGGTCGGGAAAGACAAAGCTGGTGGGCATGCTGGAGGCAGCAGCGAAATCGGCGCGACCATCTTGACCCAAGGCATCGCGGCAAAAACCACGATAATAAGCAATAAGAGGATATGAACTGGGATGCAATACACCGGGTTCGCCGACCACTTCTGGGCCGGACGGATACTGGCGCGAGAGCACATTGAGCGCATCTTGATAAAGACCGAAGCGCATGTAATCGGTAGCGATTTCAAGGATGCGCTCAGGGTCCGCCGCGAGATGGGCAAGAAGCCCGGAATCGTTCTGGCCCAGCAGCGTGGCTTCAAAACGAAGAAAAGAGCTCGTCGGATCCTGCTGCTGCCAAAATTCCAAGCGCTGACTCGCTTCTGTTTGTTTTCGAAGATCTCGCAATAGCGCAACCTCGATAGCGCCGTCGCGAGTAAGGTCTGGCCGGTTGTGCACGGCCTCCTGCAGCATTTTCAGCGCTCGCTCGCGATCTCCTGTGCGGGCTTCCAGAGCGGCCAGCTTCATCATGGCAGGCGCGTGATAGCCGGCAGACTGCTGCGCGAACTCCCATTGACTTCGAGCCCCACGCTCGTCTCCGTTGGCGGCGAGCGCTAGCCCCAGGTAGTAAGCAGTTTCATGATCGCTGTTCACCCAGGACAGCGCCTTCGAAAGATGCTGCGCGGCAGGTTCGTAGTGTTTGAGAACGACTTCCAGCCGTCCGGCAGCGCGGTTCAAAGCGATACTGTTAGGAAAACGCGCAAGTCCGCGCTGGTAGGTGGTGTGCGCAACCGGCAATTCTCCATTACTCTCCTGGTCAGTGCCGAGTGCCAGAAAGTCGTCGGCAGCTCGATTCGGCTCAGGGGGATATTCGTGCGATGGCTGCTTACCTGCCCGGACCCTGTCATGACTGACGAAGTCATATTTGCCTTCTGTATGCCGCAGAAATACGCCGCCAGCTTCATTCCGTAGTTCGACTGTGTAGCTTGCACTTGCGGGAAGGTCAGGAAACATTTTCCGAAATGTTTTCAGGGGAGAGAGGAACCCGCGCGTTGATCCAACCGTTCGTGTGCCGTTCAGAATGTTTATGACCGCATTTGGAAGTTCCCGCGTCACGTTAAGAATGACTTCGAGGCCCGCGCGGTCGCCACTTGTGGCTTGACGACTGAGATTAAGCACTGCTTCCGGGCTTGCACGAGCTACGCCGCCCAGTTCACGGATCGGAATCCAATATTCGGTGAAGGCGCGAGTCTCCTGCGGTTCCAGAAAACCGTAGGTTTCCTGATCCCGGAACAGGCCCGCCTGGATTTCCACGTATGCGCTGTTGTTGTCGGAGAGAGCAGTACGCCAATCGAGGCCATCTTCATCGCTGCTCCAAGACCAGATTTTTTTGGCGGGAAGATCCAGCGGTGACGAGTAATGTACAACGCCGGACCGCGTGTGCGGATGGTAGACCGCCATATAGGGTTCCCGGCTGCCGTAACTGAAACGCGAGACCGGGCCGTATTTTTGATTTCCGACAATGCTCTGGTCGACTCCCGCGGCATTCACCGGCCAGGTGTCTATGTCCGCGAATCCGTGGGCTGCGGTAAATTCCATGGGATACAGGATGCGACTGTCATCCCAGACCTCGACACCCGCATTGGTCCACCAATAAAAGCGATGACGTGTGTCGCTCCGGTTGTAGAGTGTGGTCCGTTGCTCGAGATAATCGCGTCCTGGACGCAGCGTGAGTTGGACACGCCACTGCATGCCATAGGCACGATCGATATTGCCGACCCATACCGAGGCGCCGCCGTCGGATTCTCGTGTCATAGCGAAATCGACGGGAGAAACCGTCATCCAATTGTGAGAGACCGGAAAGTTGAATTCAATTCCCAGCGCCGCCCACATACCGCGATACGCGATGCGGGCGAATTTTATGGTGGGATTGGCATAAAACATTGAAGCGCCGTTGATTTTGTCGATACAGGTATAGAGGTGGCCTCCAAGATCGGGCAGAACGGTGCATTTCAGATATTCGTTCTCCAGATTGAGAGTTCGCCATTGTCGCGGCACACGACGATCAACCAAATTGTGGCGCAGCGTATATGGGTAGTTAAATCTGCCGGAAGTCGTAAACAGGTCGAAGGGAGGATTCGGGTCGGGCAGTCCCTCTTCGGAAGTTGGAATGACTTTCGAATCTTCCCAGAGCCGCACGGGCTGCGCCGGCGTATGCGCGTCAGAGGCCCATAGGCTGCTACTGAAAACTGTGAGCGCGAGGAGTGCGAAACCGGGTATCGTGGCGGCTTTCCGTCTCTTCATCGCCATTTGCTTTGGCCCTCGACGATCGTGATGTAACGGGCGATCGGCAACTCAGTGAAGCGTTCGACAGCGCCGGCTGTGGCCATTTTATTTCCAGCCAGTCGATTTTCGTTCGTTTCCCAATGCCAAGCACTATACGTGGATCGTGCCAGGATAAATAACTTCCACCTCCAACCTTCGTCCTGCTTCTTTTTAAGTCTCCGGACTGATACGTGATTCGAACACCGATGGCGTCGGTCCTTCATTGTTGGTACGTTAATAATTTTCGTCAGCGTGTGGGCGACAATACTGGCCATGTAGGAACGGGTTTCCCACTCGCCAAAAAAATTGGCTTCGCAATAGACAGTTGGTTCGTAGCCCGCAGCGTCGACAAATCCGTCCTGGATACCCGCTACGCGAACTCCGGGAGGAAGGAGCACCTGATAGCTTCCTACGTCAATCTCGTATGCATAGCGGTCATACACGATGACATTGCGAGCAGGAACTCCAACCGACTGCGGCCCACTGATGATCTCGCGCACGATCTCAGGAGAGGAGCAGCAGGCTGGAGCTCCCGAGGGATTAATCTTGATGCCGACTACGTCGGTAGGCTCGATAAACCTGGCCCACGCCGCACGCAGCGAGCCTTGGCCGGTCAGGTCCTTCATCCCTTGCTCGATCATGCGGCCCCACGATGGGTTGCGAAACCCGGTTCCGCACAATAGATTTCGGATCCGACAGTTCCACTACTCGGCCCGGAAATAATCCCGGCATTCCCAGTGGGAGTGCTTGACTTGCGGCGACCCGTGCACCTCGATTGGAGGTGGCTCGGCAGCGTCACGTTCTCTTGTCCCGGGGCGTTGGGATCGAATCCGAGAAACAAGCCAGCGCTTCCCAAGCAACTCGCTTTTACGAAGGTGCGCCGATCCATGGTTGGCTCCGAGTAAAAAAGCAGAGGCTCAGCCTACGACACCGGCCATCCTCTTTACAACTTCTGTTTCACCATCGTGACAATCGCGCTTCGACTGGATACACTTGCGCTTCAACCCCGCCACAGAGGACATTTTCACTATGCGGAAATGGATGGAGACGTACCTGCCAGCGCTCCTGGTGATGGCAACAACGTGTGGAATACCTGTCTACTCAACGGCGCAAGCGCCTCGTTACGATTTGTTGCTGAAGGGCGGTCACGTAATTGATCCCGCGAACAATCTGGACGAAATCATGGATGTTGCGGTCTCCAAGAGCAAGATCGCGGCGGTGGAAAAAGATATTTCCGCCAGTCAAGCGGGAAAAGTTGTCAATGCTTCCGGCCTATACGTCACGCCTGGTCTTATAGATATCCACTTCCACATCGGTCACGGTGGAGCGCCCCTGAACTGGTTCACACCAGAAGCCCGCGCCCACACCGCACCGCTGGGAATCCCGGCGGATTTGGCTTTGCAATCAGGCGTAACCACCGTGGTGGACGCTGGGACCTCTGGAGCGGAAACTTTTCTTCAGGAAAAAGAAGAAGTCATCGATCATGCCAAAGTGCGCGTCCTGGCTTTTCTGAACATTGTGGCCAATGGTATGAACGGCGGACTCGAGCAAACCGTCGATCAGATGGATGTCAAGCTTTGTTCAGAAACAATCAAGAAATATCCCGACATCATCGTTGGTGTGAAGACCGCGCATTATTGGACCGAGGATCCATGGGACGCGGAACATGTCCCGTGGGCTGCGGTCGACCGGGCAATTGAATGTGGGAATTCAGCCAACGTGCCTGTCATGTTTGATTTCTGGCCCCGCCCGGAAAGAACTTACGCCGACCTCATCCTCAAAAAGATGCGGCCCGGCGACATTCACACCCATGTTTTTGCCCAGCAATTTCCCATCGTTCTTCCCGATGGCAAGATCAACCCAATCATGGCGGAAGCGCGTCAACGGGGAGTCATTTTCGACGTCGGCCACGGAGGAGGCAGCTTCTGGTTTCGCAACGCCGTGCCCGCCGCCAAACAAGGCTTTGTGCCTGACTCCATGTCCACGGATTTGCATACCGGCAACTACACAATCCTGAGTATGAATAACGTGATGTCGAAGTTCCTGGCGATGGGCGTACCGCTGGCCGATATCATCCGGCGCTCCACGGTGAACCCGGCACATGAAATTCACCGGCCTGAGTTAGGAACTCTTTCCGTTGGGAGGGACGCAGATATCGCCGTGCTCGAACTGCTTCAAGGCGATTACGGCTACATTGATTGCGGCTTTGCCAGAATGGATGGAAAAGTCAAACTGGTGGCGCGGATGACGGTGCGCGCCGGACGCATTCTTTATGATCCTTCCGGCTTGAGTATGGTGGAATGGGAAAAAGCGCGTCCACAGTATTTCAGCACACCCGGCTTGGGCAATTCTTCGCCCGCAAGGGCCGATGATTACCCGAGAGAATGAGTGCGATCGCAGGTCTTTCAGTTCTGAGGAGGTTCCAATGTCGGGAATCAGCCGTCGAAAGCTTTTACGCACTGGAGGACAAGCGATTATTGCGGGCGGTGTTGCCGCCTGCGGCCCATCGTTGCAAGCGCGGTCTTCGTCGAAGTCGAAGTCGGCGGCGAAGGGAGTGTTCCGCAGCCGCTTGGCAAAAAGCGCGGCTGTTCTCTCCACTGACTAGCCATTGGGAAAGCGGTCATTCCGCCACGAGGAGGAATTCAGCCAAGCGTCTCGCGATGCTCGGACATGAAGCCCTTTGAACGCCTTCTCACCCAGTCTCTTGGCTGAAGCCTCATAGGTCCGCCTACCCATCAGCAAAGTATCGAATTGCGCCCAGATGGCAGCGAAGTCGACTTCCGGGTCTATGCTAATCCAGTCTGCTTCTCCGTTCGGGCCGGCGATATAGCCATCCAAACTCATCGCCACGGCATAGCGAATTCTCCGCATCACGTACCTCCAGCCGCTGAGCGAATACGCGAGCCCTGACTGCACTTCTGGTGAAATTGTCTCAGTCCACAAAAAAGCCCCGTCCCGGAAGACGAGGCTGATTCACGACATTGCCAGCTATTCCGGCTTCATACCCATCTTTTTGATCATATCCTTCTGTTCCGCCGTCCATGTGCCGGACATGTCTCCGTGCTGCACGAGCAATTTCTTCTGCGCATACATGTCTTTTGTGGTGTGAAATTCCTTCACATTGGCCTGATGCCCTGAGAGGTCCCACTCGCCGACGCCTTTGTCGTGGTATTTGAAAACGACGTTGTCGACGTAAGTGATCTTGTTACCCCAAAGATCCATCGCAGGAACCACGTTGAGCGGCTTTCCGTCGCGGTCCCGCTTCATCACGCCCTTCTCCTCGAGAATGTCAGGGATGGTCAGCGTATATGTGTTCTTGTCGGGCGATTCCTTGAAATCGATGGACACCACTTTGCTTCCAACTATGTGTGGCGGATTCCAGCCGAACATAAACGACAGCATCTCAGTGAATGCTGCCCGCTGCGCGGGGGTTGAGCCTTTGTCGAAGTAGGCCGTGCCTTGCACTTTGCTCGCGTCGTGGTCAATCAGGTCTCCGATCAATACAGCCTTGAAGCCGCTCATATCCACTTTCCCGTAGTGGCCGTGTTTGATGTAGGTAAAATCGGCCGCGTCACAACTCCCATGATCTGGATGACCATTGGACCGGCACGGGCACGCATAGGCGGTGCATTGGCATTCGGTCATGCTGATCCCTTGCACGTCGAAATCGGGAATATTCTTGGGTGCACTCTTGGCCTCGTCAGCACTTGCAAAGCCGGAAACCGCAAACGCAAACACTAGAAGACTGGCTACGCGTAAAGTCTTCATAACCTCCTCCTTCCAGAAACTCCATTCGAGCGTAGAAACTGTACGACTGCCACGGTTTGTGGTCAAGCACGCGAAGTTGCGGGATCGGGTTCCGAAGGGCGTCAGCACCGCCCGTGCAGAGACGGCGCCCAGCGTGAGCGGAGCTCGCAAGGCCAAGCAGTAGATGTGACTTTGTGCGCGCTTTATCTACTTGCTCAAATGTTTGCTGATGGCTTTGGTCATTTGGAACATATCCAGCCTGGCTTTTCCAAAGACCGGTTTCAGCTTTTCATCGGCTACAATTTCCCGCCGCTTTTTCGGATCCTGCAGTTTATGTTTTTTGATGTAAGCCCACACCTTTTTCGCGACTTGGGGTCGTGATATGGGCGAGGATGATCCCAATACCTCTGCCAGTTGCGGTGAGGGCTTTAAAGGTGCCTGAGCCATCTTCAAAAAAGCAGAATTTGTTTTCTTCTTTGCCATTACGCCTCCATTTTCTACTCGGCACATTGTAGTCCCGTAAAGCGGACCGCGGGAGTGCAGAGTTGAAAGTGTACACAATTTGAAAACAGAGTGTAATTGACCTTTGCCTTCTTCTATCAAATAAAACCGCAACTCAGAATGGCTCGAGCCCGAGACCATACTGCTCCTTCAGGTCGTAGAAATTATCGTGAACCATCCCCTGCCCATTCGCAATGGTCAGCTTGCGTGCGCGAACATCTTCGACCCACTTGGCCTTGGCAGCAGCAGCTCTGCGATTCGCGATAATGCGCAATCGTTCTACTTCGGCATCGTCACGCGACATTTCTGAGTCTATCTGAGCGAAATCAACCTCGATCTGTGCTTTAACTCGGTCAGATATGCTTCCGTTCTGCACCTTAATGTCGAACATCAAAGCTGCCGCGCGAGTTGAAAGCAGTCCGAAGTCCTTGCATAACGCAGTGGCACCGTTGAACAAACGTGTAGCGAACTGCACCTGAATATCCTGGAAGAGTTGTTGCCTTCCCAGGGTTTTGAACTGACCTTTCCAGAGCTCGATGGGCGCATGCTTCAGGTTTTGAATTGAACGAGCCCACTCCAGTTGCTCGGATTTTGGCGCTGCGAGCATAGCCTTAAACTCCGCATAGTTCTGGCCAAATATCGACTCCACGATGTCAGGATGTGTCGTGTTGATCTTTTGCAGAAGAGGCTGCAGGCTGCCCTGACCAACGTTCCACTGTAAGACCCCGAAACTAATTCCCTGTCCATCAAAATCACCGGAAAGACCGGCAAAGCAATCCGGAAAAAACTGATCAGTTTCAAATGAGCCGGTTAGAGCCATACAGCGAAATTGGACAGACTCATCCAGAATGGCTGGAGCCGGTATGGGCACGTCCGGAAAAAGAGCGGCCCAAGTCTGTTGACCAACGTCGCCGTCAGTCGTGAGCTGTTTAGCCGCTTGAAACAGCCTCACGGCGGCATCGGTTCCACCACCAAAAATCCCATCCACTGGACCAAGATAGAACCCCTCAGACTTCAGCTGCTCTTGGATACGCGCCACTTCTGGGCCCTTGGCTCCAACTCGATAGGTCGGCATGTTGCCCTTGTAGCCGGAAAAGTTCCGGCGACGAACGAGCCTATACTTTTCGAAGCAGTTTCAAGAGACAGAGTGTTCTTGTTGTGAAATCGGGACAAGTCCGGGATGGCAGATCTTCAGATCGAATGTACGAACTCACTTGATATACTTTCGACGAGAAAGATGGGCCATCCAGATTGGGGTGAGGTGAGAATATGAACGAGTGTCCGCATACCAACCAGATCCGAGATGTGAAACCTCGAACGAAGGGTTGCGAAGAATGCTTGAAAAGCGGCGACACGTGGGTTCACCTGCGATTGTGCATGACCTGTGGCCACGTCGGTTGTTGCGATTCCTCGAAGAACAAGCACGCGACCAAACACTTTCACTCAGCCAAACATCCCATCATAAAGTCGAATGAGCCAGGTGAAGACTGGGGCTGGTGCTATATCGATGAGATCGAACTTGATTTCGCCTGAGTGGCCCTCGCTTCCCTTCGCCGACTGGGAGAAGACGTGCGATACGCTCCACATGTGGACTCAGATCGTGGGCAAGACGCGTCTGGCTCTTACCCCGTTGCAAAATCATTGGTGGAACGTGACCCTGTACGTCACCCCGAGGGGCTTAACCACTTCTGCCATTCCATTCGGTCAAACGAGTTTTGAAGTCGAGTTCGACTTTCTCACTCACCAACTCTCGATTCGAACCAGCGAAGGACAGGCATACAGCATTCCGCTGTTCCCGCGCTCGGTCGCAGATTTTTATAGCGAGTACGTGGGAAGCCTGCGCTCGCTCGGAATTGAGGTGAACATTCATCGCACGCCCGACGAATTCGATGACAAGACTCCCTTCGACCAGGACCAGCATCATGCCTCATACGATGCGAAGCAGGTCGAGAGTTTCCGGCGTGTCCTGATCAATTGCGATCGAGTCTTCAAAGAATTTCGGTCGCCATTTCTGGGCAAGTGCAGTCCAGTACACTTTTTCTGGGGCTCCTTCGATCTGGCCGTGACCCGTTTTTCCGGTCGTCGCGCGGTCTTGCCAAAAGATGCGGACGCACTGACACGCGAGGGCTATTCTCACGAATGCATCAGTTGCGGATTTTGGCCGGGTGATCGGAGATTCCCTCACCCGGCTATCTATTCATACACCGCGCCGAAGCCTTCGGGACTGGACAAAGAATCCGCGCTCCCCAGCGCGGGATATTGGGATACGCAACTGGGAGAATTCATTCTCAAGTACGACGACGTGCGCATCAGTAAGACGCCGGAGAAGGACATTCTCGACTTCTGTCAATCAACCTACGAAGCCGGGGCGAAGCTGGCCCAATGGGACCGCGATGCACTAGAACGTAGGTAGTAGCGCCTTATCCAACGAGCCAACCGATTCAACGCGTCCAGCGTTAGGCTAGAATCTCAGAACGCGTGCGCCGGCGCAGGCCATTTCCGGTGAGGTAAAAGCAAAAGTGTTTGGCGCCATTGAAGCGGGTGGGACAAAATTCGTCTGCGCGGTCGGAACCAACCCCGACGATATGAAGCTTACTCAGTTCCCCACTACATCACCGGAAGCTACCACGGCTAGCGCAATCGATTTCTTGCGAGAACAATCTCAAAGGGAATTGAAAGCCGTCGGGATCGGCTCCTTTGGCCCGGTCGATCTTCGCCTGGCCTCGCCGACATTTGGCTATATCACCTCCACCCCAAAATCAGGATGGCAAAACTACGACTTTGCGGGCGCGGTTCGCACAGCATTAGGCGTGCCGGTTGGATTTGATACCGACGTGAACGCAGCCGCCCTGGGTGAAGCGCGATGGGGAGCCGCGCAATCACTTTCGGACTTCTTATATCTCACCATCGGAACTGGCATTGGCGGTGGAGCTGTCGTAAATGGGCGCGTCCTGCATGGGCTGCTGCATCCTGAGATGGGACATATAAGGATTCCGCATGATCTCAAAAGTGATTCGTATCCGGGCTCTTGTCCATTTCACGGCGACTGTCTGGAGGGACTCGCGTCCGGCCCCGCGATGCAACAACGCTGGGGCATGCCACCGGAGGGTCTGCCCGCCAATCATGCAGCATGGGTGCTCGAAGCGCATTATCTCGCGCTGGGATTAGTCACCTGGGTTTGCACGCTATCGCCAAGGCGCATTCTGCTCGGCGGCGGAGTGATGCGCCAGGAATGGCTGTTTGAAATGATCCGTGAGGACCTTGGACGATTGTTAAATGGATATGTGCGAGCGAAAGAGTTGATGGAGAACCTGAACCAGTACGTTATTCCGCCAAAACTTGGCAATCGCTCGGGAATCGTTGGGGCTCTGGTTTTGGCGGAGCAGGCATATCAGAAACAGCAGGACCTTGCGTCGCCATGAGGAACTGACTTCACCGATTGTGCTCTTCGCCTCTAGAGCGAGTGTCAGGTTAGCTAGTCGCGATCCTCTTCTCCATTTCTTCCAAAGACACTCCTTTAGTTTCCGGATAGACAAATAAAACGACAAAGAATTGCAGCACCATCATTAGCGAGAAGAACACAAATGGATAAGCGCCAGAAGAAGCTGCCATCAGAGGAAAAATCCCCGAGATAGCCGCGTTCATGAACCAGTGAGAGAAGCTTCCCAAGCTCTGCCCCTTTGCTCTCACTGTATTGGGAAACACCTCGCTGAGGTAGACCCAAATCACAGCGCCCTGCGAAAACGCGAAGAACGCAATGTAACCGATCAGAAGCCAAACCAGGAGATTTTCATGACGGCCACTAAAGAAGATTGCGGCGACTCCCGCAAGACATGCCGCCGTACCCACGGAACCGATCAGTAACAACTTCTTTCGTCCAATCCTGTCAATTACTGACATGGCGATTAATGTGAAAAGCAGGTTGGTCGCGCCAATCGCCACAGCTTGAAGATTGCCTGAAACTTTGCTGAATCCCGCGTGCCCGAAAATATCGTTCAGATAGTAAAGAATTGCATTGATGCCAGAGAGCTGGTTGAACATTCCTATGCTTACCGCCAGGAAAATGGGAAATGCATATTTTCGAGTAAACAGCTTCTCAGCGGCCTGTTTCTGCTCGATGCTGATGGAGGCAACGATTTCCTGCAGATCATGCTCGTAGTTTTCGTCTCCTGTCATCTGCAGCACTGCTCTGGCTTCTTCCACTCTGCCCTTCTTCACCAGCCAGCGTGGGCTTCTGGGAATGGTGAACAGCATGATAAAAAACAATGCTGCCGGAAGCGCCGCGATACCGAGCTCCCAACGCCATTCCGAAACTCCAAAGCGTTGCAATCCAATCAGGTAATTTGAGAAGTAGGCCAGTAGAATGCCGAGAACCACATTGAACTGAAAAAATCCCACCAGACGGCCGCGCAGTTTTGCTGGTGCAATCTCAGCAATGTACATAGGTCCCAGCACCGAAGAACCTCCAATACCGAGTCCGCCGATGAAGCGAAAGACCACGAGAGAAGGCCAGTTCCATGCTGCCGCACAGCCCAGGGCAGAAACCAGATACAAGATCGCCATAAACCGG
>Ga0209239_1000509_pt1 | contig 22371 bp, 18 predicted proteins | sample GraSoi013_2_20cm_FD_185824 | JGI IMG/M metagenome (GOLD analysis project Ga0209239, IMG submission 185824) | Grasslands soil microbial communities from the Angelo Coastal Reserve, California, USA - Sample 10_02_2013_2_20cm (SPAdes) (version 2) | ecosystem: Environmental > Terrestrial > Soil >...
GGTCTCCGGATCGACCTCGATCTTGGGCGTCGCGCTGTTGTGCACCATGCTCTTCTTGGAGATGCCGCCGCGGGTATTTTCGACCGCGACGAATTCCTTCTCGACGCCGAGCTTGGCGCGCAAGCCGCGCTTGACCGCGGCTCTCGACACGAACACCAGCGAGGATGCGGTAAGCGCCTTGCCGAAGGCGCCGAACATCTCCCGGTAGTGCACCGGCTGCGGCGTCGGGATCGACGCGTTGGGATCGCCCATGGTCGCGGCGATGATCGTGCCGCCCTTGATGACGCAATCGGGCTTCACCCCGAAAAAAGCCGGCGACCACAGCACGAGATCGGCGAGCTTGCCTTTCTCCACCGAGCCGATGTGCTTCGACACGCCGTGCGCGATCGCTGGATTGATGGTGTATTTGGCGACGTAGCGCTTGGCGCGCGCGTTGTCGTTGTCGCCCTTTTCCTGTTTGAGTCTGCCGCGCTGCTTTTTCATCTTGTCGGCGGTCTGCCAGGTGCGGATGATGACCTCGCCGATGCGTCCCATCGCCTGGCTGTCCGATGACATCATCGATAGAGCGCCGATGTCGTGCAGGATGTCCTCGGCGGCGATCGTCTCTTTCCTGATCCGGCTTTCGGCGAAGGCCACGTCCTCGGCGATCAGCGGATCGAGGTGGTGGCACACCATCAACATGTCGAGATGCTCGTCGATCGTGTTCCTGGTGAATGGCCGCGTTGGATTGGTGGACGACGGCAGCACGTTCTTGAGCCCCGCCACCTTGATGATGTCGGGGGCATGCCCGCCGCCGGCGCCCTCGGTGTGAAAGGCGTGGATGGTGCGGCCCTTGAACGCCTCGATGGTGTCCTCGACGAAGCCGGATTCGTTGAGCGTGTCGGTGTGGATCATTACCTGCACGTCGTGATCGTCGGCGACCGCGAGGCAGCAGTCGATCGCCGCCGGCGTGGTGCCCCAGTCCTCATGCAGCTTGAGCGCGCAGGCGCCGCCCGCGACCATCTCCTCCAGCGCCGCCGGGCGCGACGCGTTGCCCTTGCCGGCGAAGCCGAGATTGACCGGCAACGCGTCGGCCGCCTGGATCATGCGGCCAATGTGCCAGGGCCCCGGCGTGCACGTGGTGGCGAAGGTGCCGTGCGCCGGCCCGGTACCGCCGCCAAGCATAGACGTGACGCCGGACATCAGCGCCTCCTCCACCTGTTGCGGACAGATGAAATGAATGTGGGTGTCGAAGCCGCCGGCGGTGAGGATCTTGCCTTCGCCGGCGATCACCTCGGTGCCGGGACCGATGATGATGGTGACGTTGGGCTGAATGTCGGGGTTGCCCGCCTTCCCGATGCCGGCGATGCGGCCGCCCTTCAAGCCGACATCGGCCTTGACGATTCCCCAATGGTCGAGGATCAGCGCGTTGGTGATCACGGTGTCGACGGCCCCCTGTTTGTTCGCGATCTGGCTCTGACCCATGCCGTCGCGGATCACCTTGCCGCCGCCGAATTTCGCTTCCTCACCGTAGGTGCAGAAGTCCTTCTCCACCTCGATGATGATGTCGGTATCGGCAAGCCGCACGCGGTCTCCGGTCGTAGGTCCGAACATCTCGGCGTAGACGGCGCGCTGCATCTTGGCGGACATTCGTTCTCAGCTCCCTTGCGTTGGCTGCGGCGACGCATCGCGCCAGCGATTCTCGAATGCAGGCCGCAAGATGTCGTGCGCGAATTTGAACCCGTCGCGACGCCGGCGGCCCACGGTCTCCGGGGAAAAATCGCGCATTCCATCCTTGTCGTCGGCCGGATGCTGCGCGGCAGGAATGAGCGTGGCGGCCGGATCCTGCATGTCGATGTTGACGATCGCGTCGATGATCTTAAAGCGGCGCGCCTCGTCCAGCCGGGCCTGCAGCCGCTCGTCGAGCGCACCGGGTGGAACCAAGGCAGCAAGGTCGTCGATCGTTTCCACCAGCGCATTGATGCGCCGCGCCGTGTCGTGATCCTGCCGCAGGCGGTTGCCGAAGCTCAGCTCGTGCATGCGATCCTCGACCGCGGCGAGGTTGCGTGGCAGCCGCGCGCGCAAGGGATAGAGATTCATCACGACGAGCATGCGGTCGACATCGGGATCGGTGCTGAAGGCGTCAATGGCCAAGCCGAGCGGAGTATTGTCGACGAGACCGCCATCCCAATGCGGCATGCCCTCGATCTCGGTCCATGGGAATCCCGGCGGCAGGCTGCCGCTCGCCAGCACGTGGCGCGGTTCGATCTTGGTCGCGGCGATCTTGCCGAGCGGCTGATTGACAAACGCTCGCAGCGTGCCGGTCACGACTTCGACGGCGGTCACTGCGAACGCGGTCGCGCTTGCATTGAGTGCGGCGAAATCGACATGGCGCCCGAGTGTCACCAGCAGCGGGCGCGTGTCATAGACATAGGTCCACGTGGGAGCAGTCCAAAAATCCGGCCGAGGCGTGTAGAAACCCGGCAGCCCGAAATAGGCGAGGTCGCGCTGTGCCGCCTGCATCCAGAACGGGGGCGCCTCCAGCATCAAATCGTCCCACAGCGCGTTGAGCCGAGCGCGGGCGTCGGCACTGCTCTTCGCGCCGACCACGCAGGCGGCGTTGATCGACCCGATCGACACGCCGCTGACGACCTTGAGCTGGATCTGGTGGCCCTGCTCCGAAAACCCCTCGATCAGCTCGAGCAGCGCGTTCAATGCGCCGCATTCGTAGGCTCCGAGTGCGCCGCCGCCTTGCAGAACCACGCCGACTTCGACCAACTTGTTCGCCGCCTCGGACATGCTTGGATCAGAGCTTTCCCATCACGTGCTGACGAAATCCGTAAATCGTGCGCTTGCCGGAGAGCGCAACCAGCATGACCTCGCGCGTCTGCCCTGGTTCGAAGCGCACCGCAGTGCCGGCAGCGATGTTGAGCCGCATGCCGCGCGCCTTTTTGCGATCGAATTTGAGCGCCGGATTGGTCTCGAAGAAATGATAATGCGAGCCGACCTGGATCGGCCGGTCGCCGGTATTGGTGACCGACAGCGTCGCGGTCTTGCGGCCGGCATTGAGCTCGATCTCGCCGTCCTTGATGAACATTTCACCGGGGATCATGCGCGGACTCCTTTGAAATGGGATCAAAGCGAGCCGCAAATTCGGTCTGCTCCCTCCCCCCTTGTGGGGGAGGGATGGGGAGGGAGGTAGTGCATATGGCAACGCCGGCGCGCAATCGCACCACCCCCAACCCCTCCCCGCAAGGGGGAGGGGAGCGCACCGAGTGCGCGGCACTGCTTAGGTTCATCGTATCGGCTCGTGCACCGTCACTAGCTTCGTTCCATCCGGGAACGTCGCCTCGACTTGGATGTCGTGGATCATTTCAGGAATGCCGTCCATCACCTCGTTGCGCGTGAGCACGTGTGCGCCCGCCTCCATCAGCTCGGCGACGGTTTTGCCGTCGCGCGCGCCCTCGACGATAAAATCGGTGATGAGCGCTACCGCCTCGGGATGGTTAAGCTTGACGCCGCGCTCACGCCGCCGGCGCGCCACCACCGCAGCCATGGCGATGAGCAGCTTGTCCTTCTCGCGCGGGGTGAGCATCATGACATGCCCTTCAACGCTGGTGTCTATCCTCAGTTCAGCCAGAGCCGGGGTAGCGGTGCGCCGCGAAGCACGGCGAGCACGGCAAGGAGATCATGTCGGAGCGCTGCTCCGTCGGGTGCGCAAAGGCGCACGACCGTCAGCCCGTTCCAGGTGGAGGCACCGGCCTCACCACGCAACCGATTGCCGAGCGCGCGCACGCCGGCCGCTTCCTCGCCGGGCACGATCAGCACGGTTGCGAGCGCGATGCCGCCCTTGGCTACCGCGGGCTGCGCGAGCTTGTTCGCCACCGCGCCGTCGAGCCGCATGGCTTCGGCGTGGATTAGCCGCCCGCCTCGGCGCAGCCGCCAACGGTCGAACAGGAAACCGTCGTGTACTGCTTCGCCCATACCGGAGCGTCCGAACACGATTGCCTCCGCCAGCAACAGCCGCGCATCCGCGGCGAGATCGATATCGATTGCGCGTTTGAGCCGGGCGCGATCGAACACAATCATCTCCTGCGGCATCCAGGCAAGTGAGGCGGCGGCGCCAACGGAAAGCTTCACGTCGATGGTCGCCGCAGCTTCGAGGGTGCGATAAACCTTTTCCGCCGCGGCCGTCGTGACGACGAGCCGCGCGCCCGGCTCAACAGTCACGTCGAGCCTGAGGCGATCACCCCCCGCCACGCCGCCGCCGGTGTTGACGATGACGGCCTCGAGCTCGTCCGAAATCGGTCCCGGGCAGCGAACGCGCAACGGACCGTCCTCGCGCACGCGCGCACGCCGCGTCACGGCGCCGCTTGCGCGCACCGCCAGCGTAATGCCGCCGACGGCACGGTTCTCTGCAAAGGTGCACGCTCGATCGGCCGCTGCCCGTCCCACGCCCTTCGTCCTCGCCGCTAAATGGCCATCGCGCGTTTGAGCGCCGCCTCGTCCATGCTCTCACGGCTGCAGGAATAGACGATCGCGCCGCGATCCATGACCGCGAAATGGTCCCCCAACTCGCGCGCGAAGTCGAGATACTGCTCGACCAGCACCACCGCAATGCGTCCGAAATTGCGCAAATAGGCGATGGCACGGGCGATGTCCTTGATGATCGAGGGCTGAATGCCCTCGGTCGGCTCATCCAGCAAAAGCAGCCGCGGACGCATGACGAGCGCCCGGCCGATCGCGAGCTGCTGCTGCTGGCCACCGGAGAGATCGCCGCCGCGGCGTCCGAGCATGTCGTTGAGCACTGGAAACAGCGCGAACACGTCGTCGGGGATCGAGCGATCCTCGCGCTTGAGCGGGGCAAAGCCGGTCTTGAGGTTTTCTTCGACGGTCAGGAGCGGGAAGATTTCGCGCCCCTGCGGTACGTAGGCGATGCCGCGCCGCGCGCGCTCGCTGGGCTTGAGCCGGGTGATGTCCTCCCCGTCGAACGTGATCGCGCCCTTGCTGATCGAATGCTGTCCGGCGAGTGCATCAAGGAGACTCGTCTTGCCGACGCCGTTACGCCCCAGCACGCAGGTCACCTTGCCCGCCTCGGCGGCGAGCGACACGTTGCGCAGCGCCTGCGCCGCGCCGTAATGCAGATCGATCGAGTTAACTTGCAGCATGATGTTAATCGAAGTGATGCAAGACGATTGACCGCCTGCCGCGCGGCGGGTTGGGTCGGCTCCCTCTCCCACCGAACTCGGGTTTACCCGAGTTCGGCACTTTGAAGTTGGCCGAAGTCGGATAGATCCGACTTCGGCTGGGAGAGGGGTGGGGTGAGGGGTTAAGGTCTATCGAGAGTTCTGTAACCCTCTCACCCCAACCCTCTCCCCAAAGGGGAGAGGGAGCCGACTGAGTCCGCAGTAAAATCATCGATCTGAACATTGCGGCCGCTCCTCACCGCCCCAGATAGACCTCGACCACGCGCTCGTTCTGCGAGACCTGGTCAATCGTGCCTTCCGCCAGCACCGAACCTTCGTGCAGGCAGGTGACTTTGACGCCGAGTTCGCGCACGAAGGCCATGTCGTGCTCGACCACGACCACGGTGCGCTCGCGATTGATCTCCTTGAGCAGCTCCGCGGTTTGCCGCGTCTCCGCATCCGTCATGCCGGCAACCGGCTCGTCGACCAGGAGTAGCTTGGGCTCTTGCGCCAGCAGCATGCCGATCTCGAGCCACTGTTTCTGACCATGGGCAAGCGAGCTGGCGACGCGGTGGCGCACGAGTGACAATCGGATGATCTCGAGGATCCGGTCGATGCGGCGCCCCTCTTCGTCGATCTCGCGCCAGAACAGCGTCTTGCGCGCGCGCCTGTCGCCTTTCAGCGCAAGGCCGATATTGTCCTCGACGGTGTGCATATCGAAGACGGTCGGCTTCTGGAATTTGCGGCCGATGCCGAGCAGCGCGATCTCGGTCTCATCGAGCCGTGACAGATCGTAGGAGCCGTCGAAGTAGACATCCCCGGTATCGGGCCTCGTTTTGCCGGTGACGACATCCATCATGGTGGTCTTGCCGGCGCCGTTGGGGCCGATGATGGCGCGCATCTCGCCGGGCTCGATGGTGAAGGAGAGATTATTGAGCGCGCGGAAGCCGTCGAACGATACGGTCACGCCGTCGAGATAGAGAAGCGCCGTGGTCGTGCGCGCATCCATCGCTCACTCCGCCGGCCGAGGCGCCGCGTACGGGACGCCCGCCGTGATGCGCCGCCGCTCCCGCCATTCGCGCCAATGATGCTGGATCGTGCCGACGATGCCGCGCGGCAACAGTAGCGTGACCGCGACGAACAGACCCCCGAGCACGAACAACCAATAGGGCGCAAGCACGCCGCTGGTGAAATAGGTCTTGCCGTAATTCACGAGCACGGCGCCGAGCACCGCGCCGGTCAGCGTGCCGCGCCCGCCGACCGCGACCCAGATCACCGCCTCGATGGAATTACCCGGCGAAAATTCGCTCGGGTTGATGATGCCGACCTGCGGCACGTAGAGCGCGCCGGCAACACCTGCCATGCAGGCCGACAGGGTGAAAACGAAGAGCTTATAGGCCTCGACCCGGTAGCCGAGAAACCGGGTGCGTGCTTCGGCGTCGCGAATGGCGACCAGGACCTTGCCGAACTTCGAACTCACGATGACCCGGCAGATGATGAAGCCGAGCATCAGCGCAAGCGTGGAGCTCACGAACAGCGCTGCCCGCGTTCCCGGCGCCTGCACGTTGAACCCGAGGATGTCCTTGAAGTCGGTGAGGCCGTTGTTGCCGCCGAAGCCGAAATTGTTGCGGAAAAAGCCGAGCATCAGCGCGAAGGTCAGCGCCTGCGTAATGATCGAGAGATAGACCCCGGTGACGCGGCTCCTGAATGCGAACCAGCCGAATACGAAGGCGAGCAGGCCCGGCACGAACAAAACCATGAAGGCGGCGTAGGCGAAATGCTGAAATCCGTACCAGTAAATCGGCAGTTCCGGCCAGTTCAGGAACACCATGAAGTCGGGCAGAACGGGATGCGCGTAAACGCCGCGCGTTCCGATCTGCCGCATCAGGTACATGCCCATGGCGTAGCCGCCGAGCGCGAAGAAGGCGCCGTGGCCGAGGGAAAGAATACCGCAATAGCCCCAGATCAAGTCGATCGACAGTGCCAGTAACGCATAGCAAAGATACTTGCCGAACACCGCCACGAAATATGACGACAGGTGAAACGGCGAGGTCGCGGGCAGCGCGAGATTGAGCACCGGGACGAGAACGCCGATCGCCGCCAGTGTGGCGAGAAAGGCAAGCGCGCCGCGATCGAGCGAGCGCAGGACGAGGCCCGCGATCATGCCTCGACCGCCCGGCCCTTCAAGGCGAACAGACCTCGCGGGCGCTTCTGGATGAACAGGATGATCAGCACCAGGATTGCGATCTTGGCGAGCACCGCGCCGGCGTAAGGCTCGAGGAACTTGTTGGCGATGCCCAGCGTGAATGCGCCGACGAGCGTCCCCCACAGGTTGCCCACGCCGCCGAACACCACCACCATGAAGGAGTCGATGATGTAGCCCTGGCCGAGATTGGGGCTGACATTATCGATCTGCGACAAGGCGACACCGGCAAGCCCGGCGATGCCTGAGCCGAGCCCGAAGGTGAGCGCATCGATGCGGCTCGTGCGGATGCCCATCGAGGCCGCCATCGCCCGGTTCTGCGTCACCGCGCGCATCTCGAGGCCGAAGCGGGTGAAGCGTAGGAGGGCGAGCAAGCCCATGAAGATGAGCAGCGTGAACACGATGATCCACAGGCGGTTGTAGGTGATGGTGATTTGCCCGAGGTCGAACGAGCCGCTCATCCACGACGGGTTGCCGACATCCTTGTTGGTCGGACCGAAGATGGTGCGCACGCCCTGCTGCAGGATCAGCGACAGGCCCCACGTCGCCAGCAGCGTCTCGAGCGGACGGCCGTAGAGAAAGCAGATGATGCCGCGCTCGATCAGGATGCCGACAAAGCCGGCAACCAGGAACGCCAGCGGAATGGCAATGGCGAGCGAATAGTCGAACAGCGCGGGATTGTGCGCGCGAATCAGCTGCTGAACGACGAACGTGGTGTAGGCGCCGAGCATGACCATTTCGCCGTGCGCCATGTTGATGACGCCCATCACGCCGAAGGTGATGGCAAGGCCGATCGCCGCAAGCAGGAGCACGGAGCCAAGCGAGAGTCCGTACCAGGCGTTTTGCAGCGCGCTCCAAAACGCAAGCCCACTTTCGATCGAGGCGATAGCGTCGGCCGCGCCCTTTTTGACGGGGGGAGAGGCGCTCGCCGGCAATCCACCGAGCAGCGCGAGCGCGTCCTGATCCCCGCGCTGGCGGATCACGGCAATGGCGTCGATCTTGTCGGCATCGGGCGCGTTGTCCAGATAGAGCACGACCGCGGCGCGCGCCTCGATCAAGGCCTGCTTCACGCGCGCGTCGGTTTCGCGGGGAATAGCTTGATCGAGGGCTCCCAGCGCATTCGCGTCCTTGGATTTGAGCACGGCCTGCGCGGCCTCAAAACGCTTGCCCGCATCGGGAGCCATCAAGGTTAAGCCGCCGAGCGCGGCTTCAACGATTCGCCGTAACCGATTGTTGAGGCGAACCGGCGCGAGGTCGGACGGCGCGCTTCCGGCGACCGGTTGACCGGACGCCGCGTCGATCAGCCGGTCGGGCGGCTCACGAACGAAAACGCGTTTCTCATTCGCGCTGAAGAGAAGTCGCCCCTCCTGCAACGCACCGATGACTTGCGCGGCAAGGGCATTGCCGCTCGTGGCGACGGTGTTGATGCCCTCGATCGTCTCATCGAAGCTGTCGGCGGTGAAACGGAGAAGCCCGTCCTCGTAAGGGCCGGCGCGCGCTCCCGTCATCAGGACGGCGAGCACGCCAAGCGCACACACGAGCGCGATGAAGCGATCGCTGAAGGCACGCATCCCGATCGTCCCGGCATTTCGGAGCGAGGCGGCCCAATACCCGAACTTTGGACCGCCTCCATTCTTCTACGAACACCACGCTATATTCTGTTACGAACGCAACGCCACTACGCACCACCACCGCACTTTTTGGTCACCGTATTGTAGTTGCCGCACTTGAGCGTCACCCAGTCGGCCTCCAGATCTTTCGAGCCCGGCAGGTACTTGGACCAGGCGTCGCCGGGCACCAATGTCGGCGTCTTCCAGACGACGTCGAATTGGCCGTCCGCACGCACCTCGCCGATATAGACCGGTTTGGTGATGTGGTGGTTGGGCAGCATCTTGGAGGTGCCGCCAGTGAGGTTGGGAGCCTCGATGCCGGGCAGCGCGTCGATCACCTTGTCCGGATCGGTCGATTTCACCTTCTCGACCGCCTTCACCCACATGGCAAAGCCGATGACGTGGGCTTCCATCGGATCATTGGTGACGCGCTTCGGTTCTTGATGAAGGCCTTCCAGTCGGCGATGAACTTGTCGTTGATCGGCGTCTTGATCGACTGGAAGTAGTTCCAGGCGGCGAGATGGCCAAGCAGCGGCTTCGTATCGATACCGGCGAGCTCTTCCTCGCCGACGGAGAAAGCGACGCTGGGAATGTCGGTCGCCTTGACGCCCTGGTTGCCGAGCTCCTTGTAGAACGGAACGTTGGCGTCGCCGTTGATGGTGGAAACCACCGCGGTCTTCTTGCCGGCCGAGCCGAACTTCTTGATATCGGAAACGATGGTCTGCCAGTCGGAATGTCCGAACGGTGTGTAATTGATCATGATGTCGGAATCCGCGACGCCCTTCTGCTTGAGATACGCCTCGAGGATCTTGTTGGTGGTGCGCGGATAGACGTAGTCGGTGCCGGCGAGCACCCATCGCTTCGCCTCGCCGCCGTCCTTCGACATCAGGTAATCGACGGCCGGGATCGCCTGCTGGTTGGGAGCGGCGCCGGTGTAGAACACATTGCGCTCGCTCTCCTCGCCTTCGTATTGCACGGGATAGAAGAGGATGTTGTTGAGCTCCTTGAACACCGGCAAGACCGACTTGCGCGACACCGAGGTCCAGCAGCCGAACACCGCGGCGACCTTGTCCTTGGTGATGAGCTCGCGCGCCTTCTCCGCGAACAGCGGCCAGTTCGACGCGGGGTCGACCACCACCGCCTCGAGCTTTTTGCCGAGCAGGCCGCCCTTCTTGTTCTGCTCCTCGATCAACATGAGCATGACGTCCTTCAGCGTGGTTTCGCTGATCGCCATGGTGCCGGAGAGCGAATGGAGGATGCCGACTTTTATGGTGTCTTGCGCCTTGGCGGAGAGCACCGCCGCGAGGCTGAATGCCAGCCCCGCCGTGGCGACAAGGAAATGCCGGGCGATCGGTCGTGCGGCGACCGCGGCGATGGATGTGGGCATCGCGATGTCCTTCTGTTTGACGCGCGGCAAAAGCGCAAAGCTGTTTGCGGCGAAGGATTCGCAAGCGGCGTGCCAAGCGGAAACGGCGGGTTAAATGCTTGCGCCGGCTTGCTGATCGGACGCGTGTGGCCTCGATCCGACGCGCCAGGCTGGCGCGCTTGCCGCCGAAATAGACATCCGCCTAATCGTTAGGCAGGACGGCCGCGCCAATCTCGCCTGGGGGCCGCTTTGCCGGACTGCCCAAAACGGGCCAATTGATTGAAATTACGCAGGAAAGTTGCGGTCGCGCACGCCAATGGCGGAGCGGCGGGAGGTCGCGAGCGGGAGGCGGTTGCGGACGGGGCTGCGGGATTTTCTCGGCTACGGCTCAGGCCATCCTCGGCCCAGCGTCGATCCTTAAACCTATGCGCAAGACACTCGCTCGCGGCCGCGCGCGGCAATGTGAACCCTGGATGCATCGCGCGCGAAAGGCTCGCGTGATAGGATCGTCGCAGGGGCGAAGCGGAGGCAGCAGAAGCGGAGGCAACATCCGTACGTCGTCCGCCCGCATAACGCGCTTCAGGAGGAAACCCCCATGGACAAACCAACCACAGTCGATCGGCGTAAGTTTCTCGGCGCGCTCGGCGTCACCGTCGGTGGGACCGGTCTCGCCGGTGCCGGACTGGTGGCCGGACCGCAACTGGTCAAAGCCGCCACGGAGCCGCCCAAAGGCAAGATTCCGGACACGCCCTTCCGCACCGGCCACATGACGTTCTTCACCAGCCCTGCGGCCGTGCTCGGCGAGCCGTCGCACAAGGGCCACATCCTGGCTGCGGAAGAAATCAATGCGCAGGGCGGACTGCTCGGCAAGCGCAAGATCGAGACCATCACCGCCGACGAAGCTGCCGGCACCGATGCCAATGTCAAAGAGCTTCGGCGCATGAAGCTCGAGGGCAAGATCGACCTCTTCACCGGTATCATCTCGAGCGGCAATACGCCTGCCCTCGGCCCGGTGGCTGAAGAGCTGAGCTTGCTGACGATCTTCGTCGACGGCTGCACCGACTTCCTGTTCGACAAGGCCGTTCCGCAACCGAAATACACCTTCCGCATCACCAACATCCAATCGGCCGACGGCATTACGTCGGCGATCGGCACCGCGCAGACTTGGCCGCAGGTGCGCAGGATCGCGCACATCCATCCGGACTACAGCTATGGCCGCAACGCCGCCGAGCACTTCACGCTGGCGCTCGAGCGGCTGCTGCCCGGCACCGAGGTCGTGTCGGAAAGCTGGCCCAAACTCGGCACCACCGATTTCACCTCGCACATCACGAAGGCGATGTCGGCGAATCCGGATCTGCTCTACACCTCCGTGTGGGGCGGCGATTACGTCGCCTTCTACAAACAGGCGCTGCGCTACGGCCTGTTCGACAAGATGAAAGTCGCCACCACGCTCGCGCTCGGCGTTGCGCCGCATGCCATCGGCAAGGATCACCCCGAGGGCGTGCTCGCCGGCGTCCACTCCAACTACTACTTCACCTATCCCGGCGGTGATCGGTGGCCCCTCAACAAGGAATTCGTGCAACGCTACTACAAGCGCTGGAACGAATATCCGAACTTCCAGTCCGAGGGTTCTTACGTGACGCTGTACATGCTGAAGAAGGCGATCGAGCGCGCCAATCAGCTGGTCGGCGGCTGGCCCGACGACGAGGTGATCATTAGTCAGCTCGAAGGAATGGGATACGACGCACCGTCCGGCTATCTCTACATCCGGCCGGACAACCACCAGGGATACAAGGACGCGGTGATCGGGTTCAGCAAGAACCTGCCCGCCTATCCATTCTCGACCTGGGATCCCGACCGGGTGATTACGATCCCGATTCGCAACATCACGGCGCCGCCGAGTTGGCCGAAGCCCGGGCAAGGCCACAACGAATCGACGGCTGCCGCCGACTGGATCAAGAAGACCTGGCCCAAGGCAACGGGCTAACGCGTCGCTCGCTCGCGCGCATCGCGACAATGACCGCGCCCGCCCTCGGCGGGCGCGGCCGCCTGTAAGAGCGGGAAGAGGGCGTGTCAGTGTCGATACTGATCATCCAAATCCTCAACTCCCTGTTCTACGCCTCGGTTCTTTTCCTGATCGCTGCCGGCCTCAGCCTGATCTTCGGGGTCATGCGCATCGTGAACATGGCGCACGGCACATTCTACGCCGTCGGCGCATTCGTCACCGCCTGGCTGGTCGGGCGCGCCAGCGCGCTCGGCGTGCCCGCCGGATGGACGTTTCTGCTCATTCCGGTCGGCGCCGGCGCGGTCGCGCTGCTCGGCATCGCGATCGAGCCGCTGTTGCGGCCGTTTTATCGGCGCGCCGAGGAATATCAGCTGCTCGTCACGTTCGGCCTGCTGCTGATCCTGGAGGACGTCATTCGCTTCCTTTGGGGCGGCTTGCCGCTGTCCGCCGATCCCGTCATGGACGTGCTGCCCAGCGTCCGGTTCGGCGGCCTGATCTATCCCGGCTACAACCTCGTGGTGATCGCGATCGGAGTTGCCGGCGCGATCGGCCTATGGGCGGTGATCTATCGCACCAAATTCGGCGTCATGTTGCGCGCCACCTCGCAGGACCGGCGCATGGCCTCGGCGCTGGGCCTCAATGTCGGGCTGGTCTACGTTTCCGCCTTCGCCATCGGCTGCTTCATGGCCGGCCTCGGCGGGGCCATCATCGTGCCGACCCAGACCGCGGTGCTCGGCATGGGCATCGACGCGCTCATTCTTGCTTTCGTGGTCGTGGTCATCGGCGGCCTCGGCAGCCTGCAGGGCGCCCTGGTCGGCGCGCTGATCGTCAGCTTCGTGCGCACCGCCGGCATCCAGTTCTTTCCCGAGGTCGAGCTCGCCGTGCTCTATCTCATCGCGGCGGTGGTGCTACTGGTTAAACCGACCGGACTGTTCGGGACCGCGTGATGACAGCCGACGTCAGCAGCGTGCAGCCCAAACTGCTGCTGTTCGCCGCCGCGGCCGTCGTCCTCATCCTGCTCGCGTTGCTGCCGCCTTTTATCGGCCTGTACCAGACGCAGCTGCTCATCTATGGTCTGATCGCCGCCATTGCCGCGCTCGGGTTCAATCTGTTGCTCGGCTATACCGGGCTGCTGTCGTTTGGTCACTCCGCCTTCTTCGGCATCGGCGCCTATTCGGTCGCGTTCCTGCTGCGCGACGCCGGCATCCGCTCGATGGAGCTCTACATCTTGATCGGGCTGCCGGTCGCGGCGCTCACGTCGGCGCTGTTCGGCTACATCTGCGTCCGGCACACGCGCATCTTCTTCGGCATCCTGACGCTCGCCTTGTCGCAGGTGCTGTGGACCCTCACCTACAAGTTTTTCTGGGTCACCGGCGGCTCGGACGGGCTGCGCGTGGCGCGGCCGACATTGCTCGCCGGCATGGTCTCCTTCACGGGGCGTGATGCGTTTCAGCGATTCATCAACGGATATTATTATTACGTGCTCGCCGTGTTCGCGATTTGCGTGGTGATCATGTGGGTGATCGTGCACTCGCCCTTCGGGAAGGCGCTGCAGGCCATTCGCGACAACGAAACGCGCGCCGCCTTCCTCGGCTTGCGCATCAGACGGTTCCGCTGGGTTGCGTTCCTGATTTCCGGAACGTTCACGGGACTCGCGGGAATTCTCTGGGTCCCGCTCAATGGGCTTACGACTCCCGAAGTTCTGTATTGGCCGTTCTCGGGCGAGATCGTGTTCATGACGCTGCTCGGGGGTTTCCGCAACTTCACTGGTCCGATCGTCGGCGGCATACTCTTCACCTACCTCAAGACGTACGCAGTCGCGGCCACCGAATATTGGCAGCTTTTGCTCGGCGTCGTCCTCGTGCTCCTGGTCATGCTGTTGCCGACCGGCATCGTGGGCGCGATCTCGGCGGCGGCCACCAAGCTGCGGTGGAAGGAGAAACCGGCGTGATCCTTCTCGAGACGGTCGATCTCAGCAAGCAGTTCGGCGACGTCCACGCCTGCGATCGCGTGAATTTCACCGTCAACAAGGGCGAATTTCTCTCGCTCGTCGGCTCGAACGGCGCCGGCAAGACCTCGCTGGTCAATCTGATCAGCGGCCACCTTACGCCGGACAGCGGCCGCATCCTGTTCGAGGGCAAAGACATCACCTTCGCCAAGGTCTATGAACGCATCAGGGCGGGCATCGCCCGCAGCTTCCAGATCGTCAATCTGTTCGACGCGCTTACCGTTTTTGACAACGTCGCGTTGTCGATTTTCTCGCGCGAGCGCAAGATCGCAAAAATCGCGGCGCTTGCGGACCGCGACCGGGACGTCCGCCGCGAGACCTTCGACGTGCTTGGCCAGTTCGGGCTTGCCGACAAGAGCGCCGTGCCGGCCGGCGGCCTGGCGCAAGGCGAGCGCAAGCTGCTCGACGTCGCCGTCGCCTATGCGTTGCGCCCGAAACTGCTCTTCCTCGACGAACCGACCAGCGGGGTGAGCACGCGCGACAAGACGCAAATCATGGACACCGTATCCTCGGTCGTGCGTGCCGGCGCGGTGACTGCCGTCGTCATCGAGCACGATATGGACGTGGTGTTTCGCTACTCGGACCGCATCGTGATGATGCACGAAGGCAGATTCCTCGCCGACGGAACGCCGGAAGCGATCAAGGCGAACAGGGACGTCGCCAACATCCTTCTCGGCGTGCCGCTCTCGGCTTAAAGATGGCGAAGGACGAGCAAGTGCTGCTGGAGGTCGAAGCCATAAATACCTTCCGCGGGCCCGCGCACATCCTGCGCGGCGTGACGCTCAACGTCGGCGACGGCGAGGTTGTCTCGCTGGTCGGGCGCAACGGCGCCGGGCGCACGACCATCATCGAAAGCATCATGGGCCTGCTGCCGGTGCGCTCGGGTCGGATTCGCTTCCGCGGCGAGGACATCGCCAAGATGCCGCCGCACAAGCGCGCCAAGCGCGGCATCGGCTATGCGCCCGAGAACGCCGGCATCTTTCCGGAGTTGACAGTCGCCGAGAACCTCATGATCAGCCGCTGGATGTCCGACAAGACCGCGCGCGGCGCCACCGGCGGGATCGATGCCGAGGCGCAGGCGCTCACCGTTTTTCCCGAAGTCGCCAAGTTCATGAACCGGCCGGGGCTCAACCTCAGCGGCGGGCAGAAGAAGATGGTGTCGATTGCGCGCGCGATGGCGCTTGCGCCATCGCTGATGATCCTGGACGAGGCGTTCGAAGGCCTGGCGCCGGTGGTGGTGAAGCGTTTTCGCGACGCCGTCATGATGATCAAGGGCTTGGGCATTTCGCTCTTGCTCGCCGAATCAAACCTCACGAGCGCGGCCGCTATCGCCGACCGGCTCTACGTCATCGATCGCGGTGAGATCATCTTCCACGGCACGCCACCGGAAGCGCTGGCGAACGACACCGTGATGCGGACGCTGCGCGGGTGAGATTGCGTCGGCCTGCAAGCTGTCCTGCCGGTGGATAAGGATTCGAACCGGACATGAACCGGCTTGCTGCAGTGCTCCTCGTGCTCGGCGCGGCTGCCATCATCACCGTGGCCCGGGGCGGGCACGAGTTGCCTATCTATCCTTCGTTTTATCCGCACGAGATCGAAATCAGATCGCTCGCTCCCGAGGACGCGGTGCAACCGCTGCGCGATGGCATGATCCAGGCCTATATCGGCGGCGGCTTGGGCTTTTCAGCGACGCCGGCGGGCGACATCCGTCCCGTTGAATCGCTCGGCTCATTCATCGTCGTGCGCACCAACCCGGGCTCGGCGCGCGTGCAGGACGATGCTGCGGCATGCGGTGTTGTCGGGACGGTGGTGCGCGCGCTTGCCGCGCAAAGCGATTTCGTTCCGCATCCCTACCCGGTCACGCCGTTCCACGGCGACTATCTGCATCATGCCGACCTCGCGGCGGCCGCCGCGGCGCGCGTGTCGGAGCCCACAGCGCCGACCGGCGATCTCAAGATCGCCGCGCGCGGTGGTCTGGCGCAAAGCCATCCGGATTGGTCCGCGCGCGAGGCGGACTGGGATGCCGAAGTCACCGAGATCGATGCGGCGGAGCTCGTGGCCTCCGCAATGTTTACGGTCAACGGTTGGCTCGCGCCGCCGTGGGTACGAACCGGCTGGTTCCACGCCGAGCGTCTCCTGGCCGATGCGGCGAGTGAGCCCGCCCGCAAACAGCGCATCGATTCCGATCTGCAACGGCTCAAGGCCGGTAATTTCACGACCCTGGTGGAGCGCATCAATCTCGAGCGCGACCTCGTCACGCTGTTGACCAGCGGCTGCCGGAAACTCGTCGCCGGCTACACGGTCAAGCGCGAATACGTCAACGTCGAGTTCTCGGCCGGGATCGAGAACATCGGCTACGATTCGCTTACGGGCCTTCATTCGCCGATGTTCATCCGCACGGTGAAGCTCAAGGACTTCCCCTGGAACGGATGGCTCGCGCTCGGCATCGACGGCAAACCCGCCGCCGCCTGGAATCCGATCGGCGGCATGACCGATCCGTTCGGTCGCCTCATGGGCTTTGCCGTCGGCGACCCGGCCCTGCTGCCGTCACCCTATCAAGCCGGCTGGATGCTCAATCGCATTTCCGATCTACCTTCGGGGCGATGAACGAGTACACACATGTCCTCCTTTCGAATGCTGCGAGCATTGATGCTGGCGTTGTCTTTGAGCAGCGCGCTAATGCTGGCCGTCGACGCTGCGGAGGTCACCTATGCGCTGACCATTGCGAACGGCCGCGTCCCCGCCAATATGCGGCTCATTCGCGTCAAGCAGAACGACGTCGTGAAGCTTGAATGGCGCACGGACAAGCCGATAAGCGTGCACCTGCACGGCTACGACATCGAGCAAGGGCTCAAGCCGGGCACGGTCACGGAGATGACCTTCACGGCTCGCGCGACCGGACGATTCACGGTTGAGCCCCACATCGGGAAAACGCCGTCCGGCGGGCATGCGCACGGGGACGTCCTTGTCACCATCGAGGTCTATCCTTAGGCAGGCGGGCAGGCGCCGGGCGGCGGCTGCCCTGTGCGCGTTCGCGGCTGCCGTCGCGGCCGCAGGTCTGGCAACGCCGGCGAGCGCACACGGCTTCGGCCAACGCTACGATCTGCCGATCCCGCTCTCGTTCTACCTCGCCGGAGTAGCGGCGGCGGTCGTGGTGTCGTTCCTCATCGTCGGATTGTTCGTGCGGGAGGTGCCGCGCGTTCGCGCTTATCCGCGCATCGATCTCATCGCCACGCCGCTGGGTCGCTGGATCGCAAGCCCGTCTCTTGCGCTTGCGCTCAAGCTGCTCGCGCTCGCCGCTTTCATCATCACCATCATCGCGGGGTTGCGCGGCGACCAGAATCCCTACCGGAACATCGCGCCCACCATGGTGTGGATCATCGCCTGGGTCGGTTTCGCCTACGTTTCGGCGTTCGCGGGAAATATTTGGGCGTTGATCAATCCCTGGCGCACGATCTTTGAGTCGATCGAGACGATCTATCAGTGGATCACCGGGCGACGCGAATTCGGCCTGCGCCTATCCTACCCGGAGGCGCTCGGCGTCTGGCCCGCATTTCTTCTGCTGCTGGCGTTCGCGTGGATCGAGCTCGTTTATCCGAATCCGGCGGTGCCGCGAACCATTGCGTGGCTCGCCCTCGCCTATTCCGTTCTCACCTTCGCCGGCATGATTATGTTCGGCCGCGAGCGCTGGCTGGATCGCGGCGAGGTCTTCACGGCGGTGTTCGGCACATTCGCGCGCTTTGCGCCGATCGAGATCCGAACTGGGCCTCAGCGTGAAATGTGGCTGCGGCCGTTCGGCGCCGGGCTTCTCGACAGCGGCTCGGTGTCGATCTCGATGATGGCCTTCGTGCTGTTGTTGCTCGCGACCGTGCTCTACGACGGCGCATTGGCCACGCCGGAATGGGGCAAGCTCGAAGGGACGATTGCTCCTTATCTTTCTGCCTTGGGCGACTTCAGGCTCGTGGCGATCAGAACGGCCGGGCTCATCGCCTTCTGGCTCATCTTCTGTGGTGCCTATGTCGGGGTCTGCGGGGTCATGAGCGCGGTCACCGAGAAGCGCTTGCCGCCGCTCGTCATCGCGCGCAGCTTTGCCTTCACGCTGGTGCCGATCGCGATCGGCTATCACGTCGCGCACTATTTCACGTTCCTGCTGATCCAGGGGCAATACATCATCCCCCTCGTGTCGGACCCCTTCGGCTTCGGCTGGAATCTGTTCGGGACCGCGGGCTATCGCGTCGACATCGCGATCGTCGATGCGCGTTTCGCCTGGTGGACCGCCGTGACCGCGATTCTCATCGGCCACATCGCGGCGGTCTATCTCGCGCATGTCAAGGCCATGCAGGACCTCGATACGCGACGTCTCGCGTTGCGCTCCCAGCTTCCGCTGACCGCGCTCATGGTGGTCTACACCTTCGTGAGCCTCTCCATTCTCGCCGAGCCGATCGTCGAGCGCCGCGCGCCCGCGCAACCCATTACAGCCGAGATCGCCGTCCCAGAGGACGCGGTGCTGCCCGAGCCCGGAAGCGGTCGATTGCAGGCAGTCGGCGCCGGGACGATCGCCAAGCAGAAGCTGACCTACCGCGTGCTCGGCTCCGCCTTCCACGACGGCACGCGAATGACCGCCGCCGACGTGCTTTATGCCTACGCCTTCGCCTATCGCTGGGGCGCGCGCACCAACGGCGAAGGTGCTCGCTCCGATCCGCTGGTCGCGGCGGCCACCGCGGTCATGCGCTCCCAGCTGCTGGGCGTTCGCGTCGTCGGCACCGACACGACCTCCAAATCCTTCCGCTTCGGCGATTTCGAATATGTGCGTGAGCTGCTCGTGATCGACGTCTATACCTCGGTCGCGCCGATCGATCCGGAGCAAGACGCGGTGGTCGCGCCGCCCTGGAGCACGCTGCCCTGGCATCTCCTTGTGCTCATGGAGGAAGCCGTCGAGCGCGGCTGGACTGCGTTTTCGCAATCCGAGGCCCAGCGCCGCGGCGTCGATTGGCTTGATCTCGTGCGCTCCGCATCCATGAAGGAGCGGCTCCTCGGGCTGCTCGATACGTTTGAGCGCGAGAGATACCGGCCCGATCCGCTGGTCACGCTGGTCAGCGCGGAGGACGCCCGCAAGCGTTGGGCCGCGCTCAAAACCTTCTACACAGAGCGCGGGCACTTCCTGGTGACCAACGGCCCGTATCAGCTCAAGCGCTGGTCGGCCGACAGCGTCACGCTCGAGGCGTTCCGCGATCTCAGCTATCCGCTTGGTGTGGGTTCATATGACGCTTACGCCACCCCGCGCCGGGGGTTCATCACCAAGGTCGAGCGCGACGGAGAACGGATCAGACTGTTCGGGGACATCGAACTCGTGCAAAAGCATCAGCGCAGCTACGACATCGTGCGCCGGCCGCTGCCATCGATCGCGGCCGACGCGCTCAAGCGGTCGGCTCCCGAATGCCGCTATCTCGTGACCGACGGCGAAGGCCGCGCGGTACTCGCGGGCCAAGTGGCACCCTCTGCGGATGCAACCTTCTCCCTCGATTTCACCGGCAAGCTGCCGCCGGGTCAGTTCACGCTGATCGCGCAGCTCATCGTCGACGGCAATGCGATGAACGCCGAGATTCAACGCATTCCATTCGAAGTTGCATCGAAGCCGTGATCACGCATTTGTAGCCCGCATGAGCGGAGCGAAATGCGGGACAGCTTGGTCCTTGGCACTACCCTCCCGGATTTCGCTGCGCTCATCCGGGCTACAGGCTGCCGCCCGCATTCATCGCCTTGGCGGTTTGGCCGCGAACTCGGAGCCGCGCACGCACATGCGCCCGCGCGGGTCCTGCCACAGCGTCTCGCTCGCGTGCAGATGGCCAAGCGCGCGCGCCACCGTGCGGAAGTCATAGGCGCAGAAGCGTTCCGCGATGTCGGTATAGTAGAGCGGTTCTTTGCCGATCGCGTCCAAGATCTTCCCCGCCAGAGCGGCCACTTCGGCATCGCCGCCCGCCAGGCCCGCCGCGTCCGGCTTGCCGTTGATATAGTCGCCGATCTTTGCCCGATCGGCGTAGGCGTAGGTAATGCGCTCGTAATATTCGCGCGGAATGCCTTCCGGGATGGTGGCATCGATGCCGACCTTGGCGCCGGTCGGCACCACGCCGTAGCCCTGCGGCAGGCTCGGATCGAGCGGCTTGGCGCGCGCATTGCTCACCACCATCACGTCCTTGTCGCCCTGCACGCGCGTGGCGATCGCCCACTCAACCTCGGTCGGGTCGAACACATCGATGTCGTCGTCAACCACCACCACGTGCTTGAGGTCCATGACCGAGAGCGCGGCGAGCAGCGCGTTCTTGGCCTCCCCCGGCTGCTTCTTGATCGATATCACCGCGTGCCAGAACGCGCAGCCGCCGAGCGTGACGTTGATGTCCTTGACCTGCACGCCGGCGGTGCGTAGCGCCTGACGGATCGCGGCATAGCGCGTGGGCGCGGCGAGCCAGGTGTTCTCCCATGGCATGTGCAAATTGTAGTAGATCGCGTCCTTGCGCATCGCGATCGCCTTGATGCGCACGAGCGGGTTCCAATGCAGGCCGCCCATCAGCCGCGTGAACTCGCCGAAGCGTCCCTCCGGCCAGCTCCATCCGGTCGGCAGGATCTCGGCCTCGAGCACGATCTCGGCGTCGGCAACATAGGGCAGGTCGATGGTCTCGCACGGCGCCAGCTCGACCGGCGCGGCGCGCAATCCGCCCGCGATCGCCATCTCGTCGACGCCGAGCGGCGCGCGATAGCCCGAGCCCGTGATTTCGATGGGATGGGTGCCGATCGAGATCGAAATCGGCAAAGGACGGCCGTTCTCGTAGGCGCGCTGGGCAAACAGGCGCATGTTGTTGGGCGTGACGATGTCGATGCCGGTGAGATTCTTTTCCTTCACAATGAAGCGGTAGATGCCGCTATTGATCCCGAGCTCGGGGTCGCGGGCGATCACCACGCCGGCGGTGATCATCGGGCCGCCGTCGAAAATCGACGACATGGGGATCGGCAGCTTGTAGAGGTCGACCTCCTCGCCGGCGACAACCACCTCGCGCGCCGGCGAGGTCTTGACGTATTTCGGCGGGATCGGGTGGTTGAGCGCCTGCGTGAGCTTGTCCTCGATTTCGCGGTAGGTCTCGCAGCCGAGCGCCATCATCGAGCGCTCGCGCGTGCGGATGAGACCGGAGACCACCGGGATGTCGTAACCGATCACGTTGTGGAAATAGAGCGCGGTCTCCGCCTGATCGACCAGCGTTGCGATGTGGCGGATGTCCACGGGCTGATGCAGGTCGACGAGCTCGCCGCTCTGCCGCAGGCGGTCGAGGAACTGGCGGAAATTTTCCTGCATCGAGGCGCTCCGGTAGGGGCGAGAGGTTGTTGGCGAGCGTGGCCTAAGCTACTTAGACCGGCGCCTGACCACAATCCAGCATGGTAGCCCGCATGAGCGAAGCGAAATGCGGGAGGGTTTGGCGGTGGCACCCGGATTTCGCTGCGCTCATCCGGGCTACAGGCTGAGACACTATCGGCAAGGAACGAAACGGTGAGCGGCAACAAGACCATGAAAGCGCTCGTTCTGCGCAAACACGGCGGGCTCGAGGAGCTCTCCGTCGTGGACGACCATCCGGTCCCCGCGGCCGTCGCGGGCCACGTGGTGATCCGCGTACGAGCATCCTCGTTCAACTACCACGACGTGTTCACGGTGCGCGGCATGCCCGGCATCAAGGTGCCGTTGCCGGTCGTGCTCGGCCTCGACATGGCGGGCGAGATCGCCGAGATCGGCGCCGGCGTGACGGGCTGGACCGTGGGCGAGCGCGTGCTGGTCAATCCGCTCAACAAGGCGAAAGGTCTGATGGGCGAAATGCTCGACGGCGGCATGGCGGAATACTGTCTGGTCGCTGCCGACCAGCTCATCGCCATGCCGGCGGGCGTGAGCTTCGAGGAGGCGGCCGCCCTGCCGGTCGCCTACGGCACGGCGCACCGCATGCTGATCACCCACGATACCGTCAAAAGCGGCGAC
>Ga0209239_1000510_pt1 | contig 22370 bp, 16 predicted proteins | sample GraSoi013_2_20cm_FD_185824 | JGI IMG/M metagenome (GOLD analysis project Ga0209239, IMG submission 185824) | Grasslands soil microbial communities from the Angelo Coastal Reserve, California, USA - Sample 10_02_2013_2_20cm (SPAdes) (version 2) | ecosystem: Environmental > Terrestrial > Soil >...
GGCCTCTTGGCCTTTCAGGCAGAACTTGGTCCACGGAGAAAAGATGAGCTGCGGCTGCTCGGCCTGGGCCTGCGGCTGCTGTGCTTGCGGAGCAGCGGGCGGCGCGGGTGCCGCCTTCGGCGCCGCCTTGGGAGCGGCCTTGGGGGCAGCCGGTGCCGCGGGCGCCGGACTGGCCGGCGGAGCTTGGGCGAACGCCGCAGAGCCGATCAATGCGGTGAGCATGGTCGTTGCCGCCGCCACGGCGAACGCGCATGCGGCCGGCCGGGCCGGCGCAAAAACCAACCGATGATCCATCGACAGATCCTCTTCCTGACCGTTCTCCCAGCGCCCCACGCCGGAACGGTTGCCCCGCATTTAGGCTGTGTCGGCACCAAATGCGGCAAGAGCGTGACGATGTCTACTGATCGAGCCCATTTCATCCGTCCGGCAAGCCATAACGTCGCCGCGTTATGGTACGAAATGTCGCCTTAACAGGCCGAGTGGCCTCGAGTTCCCAGCCAAGCAACCCGGCTGGCCCGTTCCGTGGAAATATTTTCCGAAAGCCCGCATTGCCGCCGTGAGCCTTCTCGTCCCTGTTATCTACCCACGCTGGGCCGCCTGCTGTGCGGCGTTGCTCTGGCTTGCCATTTGCGCTTGGGGCATCCCGAGCGAGACGCTCGCCGGCGAGGCGCAGCACGCCATCGCCATGCACGGCGCGCCGGCCTGGCCCGAGGACGTCAGCCGCCTGCCCTACGCCAATCCCACCGCACCCAAAGGCGGCCGCCTGGTCCAGGGCGTGCTAGGCACCTTCGACAGCCTCAACCCCTTAATCGTCAAAGGAATCGCCCCGCCGTCGATTCGCGGCTACGTGGTCGAAAGCCTCATGGCGCGCGGCTATGACGAGCCGTTCACCCTTTACGGATTGATCGCACGCAAGGTCGAGACCGACGCGCAGCGCAGCTACGTCACCTTCCACCTCGACCCGGCTGCAAAGTTTTCCGACGGCAAACCTGTCACCGCCGAAGACGTGATCTTCTCGTGGCAGCTTCTGCGCGACAAGGGACGGCCGAACCATCGCACCTATTACGCCAAGGTCGCCAAGGCCGAAGCGCTCGGCGAGCAGGCCGTGCGCTTCGACCTCTCCGGCAGCAACGACCGCGAGCTTGCGCTGATCCTTGGATTGATGCCGGTGCTGGCAAAGCACGCGGTCAAACCCGAGCTGTTCGAGGAGACGTCGTTCCAGGCGCCGCTCGGAAGTGGCCCCTACACCGTCAGCGAGGTCGATCCCGGCAAGAGCGTCACTCTCAAACGCAATCCCAATTACTGGGGCCGCGATCTTCCCATCAGCCGCGGCCTTTGGAACTTCGACGAGGTTCGCTTCGACTACTACCGCGAGGCCAATTCGCATCTGGAGGCGTTCAAGCGCGGTCTCTACGACATGCGCAACGAGCACGATCCGGGACGCTGGCAGACCGCGTACGATTTTGCCGCCGTGCGCGAGGGCCGTGTAGTCAAGGAGGCGCTACCCACCGGGGTGCCGAAGGCGAGCAGCTATTACGTGTTCAACACCCGGCGTGCAGTCTTCTCCGATATCCGCGTGCGCGAGGCGATCTCGTCGTTGTTCGACTTCGAGTGGATCAATCACGGGTATTTCTTCGATCTCTATCGACGCAGCGCGAGCTTTTTCGACGACTCGGAATTGTCGTCGCATGGGCGACCGGCCGATCACCGGGAGAGAGCACTGCTTGCGCCGTTTACTGACGCGGTTCGCACCGACGTGCTCGATGGCACCTGGTCGCCGCCGGTCAGCGACCGCTCCGGCCGCGACCGCGCTACGCTCAAACGCGCGCTCGGCCTGCTGGCCGCCGCCGGCTACGAACTCCGCGGCACGGAACTCGTCGAGCGCAAGAGTGGCCGACAGCTGATGTTCGAGATTCTGGTCACCGCGCGAGACGAGGAGCGGCTCGCGCTGTTGTTTTCGCAAAGTCTGAAGCGGGCCGGCATTGCGGCACGCGTGCGCGTCGTAGATGCGGTTCAATACGAGGGGCGGCGTCTCACCTATGATTTCGATATGATCGAAAACCGCTGGGACCAATCGTTGTCGCCCGGCAACGAGCAGGCCTTCTATTGGGGATCAGCTGCTGCCGACCAGCCAGGCACCCGCAATTACATGGGCGTCAAGAGCGCCGCCGTCGATGCAATGATCGCCGCGCTGCTCAAGGCGGAGGACCATGGCGATTTCGTCGCCGCAGTGCGCGCGCTCGACCGAGTGCTCATCTCGGGGTTTTACGTCATTCCGCTGTTTTATCCTCCGGCACAGTGGATCGCGCGTTGGACCACAGTCGGACGACCGGCGACCACCTCGCTCTATGGTTATCTTCCCGAAACCTGGTGGCGCGAGCCGAAGTCGCCCTGACACGGTACGCTCGCCACGGGCCGCGCAGCCTCCATTTCGTTGACGAGCCGTTAACAGCCCTCGCCTAGGATGACGGACCCGTCCTGCGAACGGCTCCTCTCATGGCGTTACTGGGTCCGATGGTGGTGGTGGCCGAGAGTCCGGCAACCGATTTCATCGACGTGCTCGGCAAGGCTGGCGCCTTCCCGGTTGCGCAAACACGCTGGGGTGATGTGCCCGCCGCCATTGCCGAAACCCAGCCGGTCGCACTCGCCGTCGCCGAACCACAAGCTAAGCCCTCGCCCCGACACGTGGACGCAGCGATCGACTGCATCGAAACGCGTGGCGGCCCGATCATGCCGGTCATCGCGCGAGTGGACACGAGTAGCACCCCCGCCATTCCGGGCGCGCTGCCGATCGCGATCAACGAGTCCAACGAGCGCTTGATTGCACAGCTGCGCTGGGCGCTACGGATTCGCACCCTGCACGCAACCGTGCTACGGCGCTCACGCGCGGCGGGCGCAACGAAGAAAGTACCCACGTTTGTCCCGCCTGACCTGCTCGAAGACGCGGCGGTACTCTGCGTCGCGCGGGGCGGCTCGTATCTCGCACTTTCCGCTGCAATCAGCGAGCGTGCCGGCCTGATCGGTGCGCTGAGCGTCGAAACCGCCGCACGCTATCTCAACGCACGCGATGTGGAGGGCGTCCTCATCGGCGACGGCTTGGGACCGCGCGTTGCCGAGACGCTCTTGACCATGCTCGCCGAGAACGCGCGTTTTCGCGACCTGCCGATTGGCGTGCTGAACAAAGTAACAGCTGACGACGAACGCTTGCCCAATCTGCTGCGCGTCGAAGCCGATGCAGTACGTCTCGTCGAGCGTATCTTACCGTTCGTGCGCCTTCAGGCCTTCGCAGGTCAGCTTACGCGGGCCTTGCAATCGCTCGAGAGCGAGCAAGCCATCGATCCGGATACCGGGCTACTGGCCGCGCAAGCATTCTGGCACAACCTCGAGCGCGCCGTGCAAGAAAGCGAGGAGAGCGGCGCGGCGCTGGCTGTTGCGCGCTTTACCCTCGACGGCGTTGTCGACCGTCGCGCCTATGTCGATGCCGCGAGACTTTTCAGCCGGCTCGTGCGCAACATCGATTTCGCGTACCGCGAACAAGACGGATCGATCGTTGCAGCCTTCACCAAGACCGACCTGCGCAGCGCGCATCTCCTTGCGCGACAGATCGCGAGCGTGCTGAGGCACACCATGCTCTCGCCCGGTCGCGATCGCCGCGCCATCAAGCCGACGATCACGCTCGCCGCTCTCAAGCCCACCGACGATCTCAGCACATTGGTGGCGCGTCTCGGCGCCCATCCCCAGGTTGCCGCCGAGTGATGGCGGGCATAGTCTGGCGGCCTCGCATGAGGAGAGCGCCATGACTTCAGCCTTGCCGATCGACATGGTTTCGGACGTCGTGTGCCCCTGGTGCTTCATCGGCAAGCGCCGGTTGGAAAAAGCGATCGCGTTGCGGCCCGACATTGCGGTCGAGGTGCGGTTTCGGCCCTACTTCCTCAATCCCTGGGTGCCGCGCGAAGGCATGAACCGGGAAGATTATCTCACCACCAAGTTCGGCTCGCCCGAACGCTATCGGGCGATCGCGCAGCGCGTCGCGCAGGCAGCAGCCGCGGAGGGACTGACCTACAACCTCGATAAGATCAAACGCCAGCCCAACACGCTCGACTGCCACCGCCTGATTCTGTGGGCCGGCGAAGAGGCTGCGGGCATGAAGCAGCGGCTGATGCAACTCTATTTCGCCGAAGGCGGCGATCTCACGGATCGCGAGGTGCTGGTTACGGCCGCGGCTGAATGCGGCCTCGATGCCGAGCACGTGCGCGAGCTCCTGGCGGGAACTGACGATGTGGAGCGCGTCACGCGGGACGCTGATTCCGCCAAGGAGGCGGGAATCGACGGCGTGCCCTGTTTCATCCTCGGCGGGCGCATCGCCGTCCAAGGCGCGCAGGCACCCGAATATCTCGCGCAAGCGATCGCGCGCGCCGCGAACGAACGAGCCGAGCAGCGGGCGGCCAGTTAGCACCTTTGGGCGAAAACGCCCCGGTCCCGGACCTTCATTCCTTCTCAGAGCCGCTAGGCGGAACCCCATGCCGTGCATGATGGGGCACGGGGAAGCTTTCAACCGTAGGGATCAATTGGGCCCAGTTCGGACCAGGGCGCGCCGCGGGAGATAGTGCCACCAAGCGCTATCCAGCTCCGACCGCGGCCGCAGCGCTTGGAGCGCTGGCGCAAGAGCCGTGCTCGCTCGCGAGCAAGCGCGTTTCATCGCCAAGCTGGCGCCGCGCATTCGGTCCCGAGGCGCCACGTGCAATCATGCGGCCTTGGCGGGCTGCGCTAAGGTCACCAGGTTGCGGAGAATGGCCGCGGTTCCGCGCACGCGCGCCTTGGGATCTTCCCAATCGTCGAAGAAGACCACTTTCATATCGGGCCGTACCCGCGCGGCCGGACCGAGATCGCGAATGAACGCCACGAGCCGGTCGGGATTGGCGAAGGTGTTGTCGCGGAACGACACCAGCGCCCCCTTGGGCCCGGTCTCGATCTTTTCCACATTGGCCTGCCGGCACAACGATTTGATCGCAACCACCTGGAGGAGATGCTCGGCCTCCTCGGGCAATGCTCCGAACCGGTCGACAAGCTCGGCGCCGAAGGCCTCGATCTCGCGCTCGTCCTCAATTTCCGCAAGACGTCGATAGAGCGCAAGCCGCACCGGCAGATCGGCGACATAGTTCTCCGGAATCATCACCGGTGTTCCGATCGTAATCTGCGGCGACCACCTGTCGGCGACCGGAGCGCTGATGCCGGCTTTGAGACTGGTGACCGCCTCTTCCAGCATCTGCTGATAAAGCTCGAAGCCGACCTCCTTGATGTGCCCGGACTGTTCCTCGCCCAGGAGATTGCCGGCGCCGCGAATGTCGAGGTCGTGCGAAGCAAGCTGAAACCCGGCGCCCAGCGTATCGAGCGACTGCAGCACTTTCAGCCGCCGTTCGGCCTGCGGCGTGATCTTGCCCACGGCCGGCAGCGTGAACAGCGAATAGGCGCGCCGCTTGGAACGTCCCACGCGTCCGCGCAGCTGGTAAAGTTGGGAAAGCCCGAAGCGGTCGGCACGATGCATGATCAGCGTGTTGGCGGTCGGAATATCGAGCCCGGATTCGATGATCGTAGTCGACAGCAGCAGGTCGTACTTGCCGTCGTAGAAGGCGGACATGATGTCGTCGAGCACGGTCGCCGGCATTTGCCCGTGGGCAACCGCAACCCGCACTTCCGGCACATGCTTATCGAGAAACTCTTTTGCGCCGGCGAGGTCTTCGATGCGCGGGCAGACGTAGAAGGATTGGCCGCCGCGGTATCGCTCGCGCAACAGCGCCTCGCGCACGATCACGGGATCGAAGGGCGAAACGAAGGTGCGCACGGCGAGCCGATCGACCGGCGGCGAGGCAATGATCGACAGGTCGCGTACCCCGGACAGCGCGAGTTGCAAGGTGCGCGGGATCGGTGTTGCGGTGAGCGTGATCACATGCACTTCGGCGCGCAGCTGCTTGAGCCTTTCCTTGTGCGCGACGCCGAAATGCTGCTCCTCGTCGACGATCAGAAGGCCGAGATCCCGGAACTTGATCGTCTTGCCGAGCAGTGCATGCGTGCCAATGACGATGTCGACGCTGCCGTCGGCAATCCCTTTCTTCACGCGCGCCAGCTCCGAGGCCAAGACTAAGCGTGAGGCTTGCGCGATATGCACCGGAAATCCGCGGAACCGTTTGGTGAACGTGTGGGCGTGCTGACGCGCAAGCAACGTCGTGGGCACCACCAGCGCGACCTGCCTGCCGTTCATGGCGGCGACGAAGGCCGCACGTAGCGCCACCTCGGTCTTCCCGAAACCCACGTCGCCACAGATCAGCCGATCCATGGGCCGTCCGGAGGCGAGTTCATCCAGTACCACGTCGATCACAGCCTGCTGGTCCTCCGTCTCCTCATAAGGAAAGCCGGCGCAGAACTCCTCATAAGGGCCGGGCTCGGCGGTCAAGCGTGGCGCCTCGCGAAACTGCCGCTCGGCCGCGATCTTGATCAGCGTGTCGGCAATGTCGCGGATGCGGCGCTTCATGCGCGCCTTGCGCGCCTGCCAAGCGCCGCTACCGAGGCGGTCGAGCTCGACTCGAGTCTCTTCCGCGCCGTAGCGGGACAAGAGCTCGACGTTTTCGACCGGCAGGAACAGCTTGTCGCCGCCGGCGTAATGAATCTCTAGACAATCGTGCGGCGCGCCAGCGGCTTCGATCGCCCGCAGCCCGGTGAAGCGCCCGACGCCATGGTCGACATGAACGACGAGATCGCCGGCGGCGAGGCTCGTCACTTCGGCGATGAAGTTCTCCGCCCGGCGAGCGGCGCGTCGCGGACGCACGAGGCGATCACCCAGGATGTCCTGCTCGCCAATCACCGCCGCTTCGGTGGTCTCGAAGCCGCTTTCGAGCCCCAGCACGGCAAGCGCGACCTGTGAGCGGGGTAGTGCGAGGGCCTGCGGCCACGACTCGACCGTCGCAAGCTCGGCAAGCGCGTGGTCGGCGAGCACATGGCGCATGCGCTCGCGCGCGCCTTCGCTCCAGAGCGCGATGGCGACACGCTTGCCGTCCGCCTTGAGCGCGGTGACGTGCTGCGTCACCGCTTCGAACACGTTGCGGCCGGGCTCGGCGCGCTCGGCGGCGAAATTGCGCCCCTGCTTGGCATCGGCATTAATGGCCGGCCCCTGCCCTTCCGGCACGGCGAACGGGGTCAGCCGCGCCAGCGCGACAGCCTCGAGCCGCGCGCGCCACTCGGCTTCACTCAGATACAGGCGCTCAGGCGGCAGCGGCTTGTAGGGCGGGCCTGATCCGCGCTGGGTGAGCGCTTGCTGGCGTGCCTCGTAGTAATCCTCGGTCTGATCTAGCCGCTCGCGCGCTGCGTCTTCCACCAAGGGCTCGAGCACCACCGGGCAACCTGCCAGATAGTCGAATAGCGTCTCGAGCTGCTCGTGGAACAGCGGCAGCCAATGCTCGATGCCGGCATGGCGCCTGCCTTCGCTGACCGCGTGGTAGAGCACGTCGTCGGGGCTGGGTGCCCCGAATGCCGCCACATAGCCCAGGCGGAAGCGCCTGATCGATTCGCTGGTAAGCTGGAATTCAGCGACCGGCACGAGATCGAGCGCGTGCAACTGATCGGTCGTGCGCTGGCTTTCGGGATCGAAGCTGCGGATCGTCTCCAGCGTATTGCCGAAAAAATCGAGCCTTACAGGCTCCGCCATGCCCGGGGCGAAGAGATCGATGATGCCGCCGCGCACCGCGTAATCGCCGGGCTCACGTACCGTCGATGCGCGTACGTACCCATTGAGTTCGAGCCATTGGGTGATGTCGTCCATCGCGAGCACATGACCGGGCGCAACCGACAGCGACTGCTGCGTAACGAAGTCCCGCTCCGGCACCCGCTGAAGCGCGGCATTGACCGTCGTGAGCACCACGGAGGGACGGTCATGTCCCTGTGCGCGCACCAGGCGGGACAGCGTCGTCATGCGCTGTGCGATGAATCCTGCGTGCGGTGAGACCCGGTCGTAGGGCAGACAGTCCCAGGCCGGAAACTCCTGCACGGTGAGATCGGGTGCAAAGAAATGCAGCGCACGGGCGAGCGCGGCCATGCGCGGCCCGTCACGGCAGACAACGGCGAGGCTGGTTGCCGACCCGTCGCCGCGCCCGGCCACGGGGCGAGCGAGATCAGCAACGACGAGAGCTTCAGCGCCGTCGGCGACGCCTGCCAATGTGAGGGGCCGGCCCGGGACGAGAAGTTCCGCAGGATTGCGCGCCGCGCTCATCGTGCACCCTCACCCCTGCGGTTGAAATCGCGCAGCCGCCGGAACAATGCGGTATCGTAGTTTGGCGGCACATCGAACTCCCCGGTAATCCAGGCCAAGAGTTCGCGGTCCGGCACCTCCAGCAAAAGCTCGAAGTCCGCAAGCTCGTCGGCCGCCAATTGCTCGATGGTCGCGTCGGCGAAGCGCCCCATGATCACGTCCATTTCCCGCATGCCACGATGCCAGGCGCGAAACAAAAGTTTGCGCCGACGCGCATCCAGTCCATCGCTCGAACGTGACGTGCCGGTCATTTGTCGCCAACGCCAAAAGCCCGGACGGGCCGGGCGAAGGTCATATAGCGACGTTCGTGGGCCGTGTCAGCGCCCAGCCGCATTGCCTATCCGGTGCGTCCGCGCCAGCATCGGCGTCGAGAAAAGCTGGAATCCGAATGCGGCCGAGCCTGCTCAATCCGTTATTCGCTGCGATCACGACCCTTCCCGGCATTGGGCCGCGGCTGGAGAAGCTCTATCGACACCTGTTCGGTCGCGAACAGCCGGCGCGCGCCATCGACCTGCTGTTTCACCTGCCCACCGGCGCGATCGACCGCCGAGCACGGCCGAAGCTTCGCGACGTCGTGCCTGATACCGTTGTCACGGTCGCAGTCACCGTGGATCGCCATCGGCCGCCGCCCCCGCATCGGTCGCGCGCGCCGTATCAGGTTTACACGAGCGATGAGACCGGCGACCTCACTCTGACCTATTTCAACGCGCGCAAGGATTACTTGCAGAAGCTGCTCCCGGTCGGCGGGCGCGGTCGAACTCTACGATCATATGTTGCAGATGGTGCATCCAGACCGTGTCGTCGCGGAAGCCGACCTGGCGAAACTGCCGCTGGTCGAGCCGGTCTATCCGTTGACGGAAGGACTGACGCTTAACCAGGTATGCAAAGCCGCCGATGCCGCGCTGGCACGCCTGCCGGCCTTGCCGGAATGGCAGGAGGCAGGTTGGGTCGCACGCGAGCGCTTCCCGACCTTCGCCGACGCGCTCCGCGTAGTCCACCGGCCGGCCGAGCCTGCCGACCTGCTGCCGGAAGGCGTGGCCTGGACGCGCCTTGCGTATGACGAGTTTCTGGCCGGTCAGTTGGCGCTTGCGCTGGTGCGTGCGCATCTGCGCCGGCCTGCGGGGCGCGCGACGCCTGGGACCGGGCAGATCAGGAAACGGCTGATCGAGGCCTTGCCCTATTCGCTCACGCCCTCGCAGGGGCGTGCCGTCGCCGACATCGTCGCCGATCTTGCCAGGCCCGAGCGCATGCTGCGGCTCCTGCAAGGTGACGTGGGTTCTGGCAAGACGGTGGTGGCGTTGCTCGCCGCGGCGGCCGTCATCGAAGGTGGCCGACAGGCTGCGCTGATGGCTCCAACCGAAATTTTGGCGCGGCAGCATTTCAACACGATTGCGCCGCTCGCCGCCGCGGCCGGGATCAATGTCGCCATCCTGACCAATCGCGAGCGAGGACGCGAGCGCAATGAGATCCTCGAGAAGCTCGCTTTCGGGGACATTCACATGCTGATCGGCACCCATGCCCTATTCCAGGAGCAAGTCGGGTTTCGCGATCTCGCGCTCGCCGTGGTCGACGAACAGCACCGCTTCGGCGTGCATCAGCGCCTGGCGCTCGCCAAGAAGGGAGAGGCGGTCGACGTGCTGGTGATGACCGCAACGCCGATCCCGCGCACGCTCGTACTCACCTATTTCGGCGACATGGACGTGTCGGAACTTCGGGAAAAACCGGCCGGCCGTCAGCCCATCGACACGCGGGCGGTTCCGCTCAGTCGGCTCGGCGAGGTGGTCGGCGCGGTCGGCCGCGCGCTCACGGACGGACGGCGCGTCTATTGGGTCTGTCCGTTGGTCGAGACCACCGAGCATACCGATATGGCCGCGGCGGAAGAGCGCTTCGGCGCGCTCAAGGAGCGCTTCGGCGCCATGGTCGATCTCGTCCATGGGCGCATGAAGGGCGACGAGAAGGACCGCGCCATGGAACGCTTCGCGGCGGGCGAGACGCGCCTCCTGGTCGCCACCACGGTGATCGAGGTCGGCGTCGACGTGCCGGAGGCGACCGTCATAGTGATCGAGCACGCCGAACGCTTCGGACTCGCACAGCTGCATCAGCTGCGCGGCCGCATTGGGCGCGGCGCGGAGCACTCGACTTGCCTCCTTCTCTATAAGGCGCCGTTGGGCGAAACTGCCAAGGCCAGGCTACAGATTCTGCGCGAGACGGAGGATGGCTTTCGCATTGCCGAGGAAGATCTCAGGCTGCGCGGAGAAGGCGACGTTCTCGGCACGCGGCAATCGGGTATGCCGGGCTTCCGCGTGGCCCGCATTGAAAGCCATGGCAAGCTGATCGGCGCCGCACGCGATGACGCGACGCTAGTGCTCTCGCGCGACCCGAAGCTCGAGTCCCCGCGCGGGCAGGCGCTACGCCACCTGCTCTATCTATTCGAACGTGATGAGGCGATCCGGCTCATCCGGGCGGGCTGACGACCAGAACGGATTTATTTCGCCGGCGCCGCGGTACGGTTGGCCTGTGTCGCGCGCGCCGCACGCGCGGTCTCGGCCAGAGCCGCAAGCTTCCTTTGTTGGTCCCCCGGCTGCACCATTCCGGCCGACATCAAGAGCGTCATCGCCGCCTCGACGCTGACGTCGAGATCGATGATGTCGCGGCGAGCGACGTAAAAGAAGAAGCCGGTGGTCGGATTGGGCGTACACGGCATGAAAGCGGCGATGTGCTCGGTGTCCGGCAATCGTGCCGCGATCTCGGCGCTGGCGGAGTTCGACAGGAAGACCAGCGACCACATGCCGGGCGAGGGAAACTCGACGAGACCAACCCGCCGGAAGCTCGAGCCACCTTTTGCAAACAGCGTCTGAAAGATCTGTTTGAGGCTATTGTAGATCGGGCGCACGACCGGCATGCGATTGAGAATATTCTCGCCGACCTCGACCAACTTGCGGCCCACGAAATTGGCGGTCAGGAAACCGAACAGCGTCAGCGTAACAAACACGATGATGAGGCCGAGCCCAGGAATTTTCACCGGCAGATACGTCTCGGGCCGGTAGGCGACCGGAATGAAGGGCCGCACCAGATCGTCGACCCAGGTGATGAACCACCAGGTGAGGCTGACGGTGATGTAGGCCGGGGCAACGAGGATCAGCCCGGTGAGGAAATAATTGCGCACGCGGCTGACGACGCCGTGGTGGAACGGGCCGGCTTTGGCGGGCTCCGGCGGCGCGTCAGGGCTGGCCGCCGGCACGATTCCGGCATCGCGGTCAAACTGGTTCATGCGGGTCTTATCGAACATCCATCAATCGAGTGAGGTTACCTGCCTGCACGCACTCCGGCGAGATGCGCAAAAGTCGCGTCCGATCACTCCACCGTGACCGATTTGGCAAGGTTGCGCGGCTGATCCACGTCGGTGCCCATCACCACCGCGGTATGATAGGCGATCAGCTGCACCGGGACAGCATACACGAGCGGCGTCACCATGGCGGGCACGGCCGGCAGCGTGAGCTTTGATACCGAGTCCACTTGCACCTCATGGGCCCCTTCGGGATCGGTGAGAAGAATGATCTTGCCCTGGCGCGCCGCCACCTCCTGCATGTTGGAGACGCTCTTCTCGAATACCCGGTCATGGGGCGCGATCATGATCACCGGCATGGTTTCATCGATCAGCGCAATGGGTCCGTGCTTGAGCTCGCCCGCGGCATAGCCTTCCGCGTGGATATAGGAAATTTCTTTGAGCTTGAGAGCCCCCTCGAGCGCAAGCGGAAAGCTGGTGCCGCGACCGAGATAAAGGACGTTGCGGCTTTTGGCGAGATCGCGCGCCAAATGCTCGATCTGGGGCTCGAGCGCGAGCGCCTCCGCCATGAGGCGCGGCGTCTCGATCAGCGCGCGCGCCATCTTGCTCTCCTCCTCTTCGGACAGCACGCCGCGGGCGCGTCCGGCCGCGATCGCGAGACAGGCGAGCACCGCAAGCTGACATGTGAAGGCCTTCGTCGAAGCGACCCCGATTTCCGGGCCGGCAAGCGTGGGCATCACGACCTCGCTCTCACGCGCGATCGTCGAGGTGGGGACGTTTACCACCGAGAGCGCATGCTGCTTGTGCTCCTTGGCGTAGCGCAGCGTTGCCAAAGTGTCTGCGGTCTCGCCCGACTGTGACACGAAAATCGCGAGGCCGCCCGCAGTCATCGGAACCTCGCGGTAGCGGAATTCGGACGCGACATCGATCTCGACCGGCAAGCGCGCAAATCGTTCGAACCAGTATTTTGCGACCAGTCCGGCGTAATAGGCGGTGCCGCAAGCCGAGATCGAGACCCGCTCGAGTGTGCTGAAATCGAACGGCAACTCGACCGGCAACCGCACGCGTTCGGCGGCCATATCGATATAATGCGCGAGTGTGTGGCCGACGACCTCCGGCTGCTCGTGGATCTCCTTCGCCATGAAGTGGCGATAATTGCCTTTGTCGACGAGAAAAGCCGAGGCCGAGGATCTGAGCACGGCGCGTTCGACCTTGCTGCCTTTGGCATCACGGACCTCGACGCCGCTGCGCGTGAGCACCGCCGAGTCGCCATCCTCGAGATAGGAGATCGCGTCGGTGAAGGGAGCGAGCGCGATCGCATCGGAGCCGAGATACATTTCGCCGTCGCCGTAACCGATCGCGAGCGGCGAGCCCTTGCGCGCGCCGATCATGAGATCGTTCTCGCCCGCGAACAAAAAGGCGAGCGCGAACGCACCTCGCAGCCGGGGCAGCGCGGCCGCCACCGCCTCGGCCGGCGAGCGGCCATTCTTCATCTCCTGCGTCACCAGATGGGCGACCACTTCCGTGTCGGTATCAGAGCCGAACTTTGCGCCCGTCTTCTCCAGTTCGTCGCGTAGCTCGCGGAAATTCTCGATAATACCGTTGTGGACAACGGCGAGCCGTTCCGTGGCATGCGGGTGAGCGTTGTGTTCGGTCGGTCGGCCGTGGGTCGCCCAGCGCGTGTGGCCGATGCCGATCGTGCCGGTGAGCGGCTCGCGCGCCAGTCTGGCTTCGAGATTACGCAGCTTGCCCTCGGCACGTCGGCGCGCAAGCTGGGCACCTTCCAGCGTGGCGACGCCGGCGGAGTCATAACCTCGGTACTCCAGCCGCTTGAGCGCGTCGACAAGCAAGCCCGCAACCGGCTCACGGCCGAGAATGCCTACAATTCCGCACATGCGAGCGGCTGCCTCCTAAGCTGACGGCGCAGGATCATATGCCGACGCGGATATATCGGCGGTCGAAGCCAAAAGGGAAATCAAGCTATGTCTCAACTTCTGACGATTAACATTAACAGGCAGGCGATCTCGTCACTTTCCCGGCATGGCTTTCTTGCCCAGCGACATGCGCTCGCGCAACCGCCGCGCCCAGCCCTCCTTGACGACCTGCCGCCCGCGGCCGAGCGCCAGTGCAGCGGCGGGCACATCGCGAGTGATCACCGAGCCCGAGCCCACGTAAGCGCCGTCGCCGATCTTCACTGAGGTCACCGACGCGGCGCTCGGCCAGAATCCTTCATTTCGTCGCCAGCTCGTGCCAGGCCTCGATTACTGGGCTTCGCATCTCGATGCCGTGTTCATGCCGCGCCAATGAACGCGTCCTTGCCGATCTCAGTGCGATGCTTGGCCACGCCGTCATAGTTGCAGGTGACCGTGCCGGCGCCCACATTGGCCCCGGCACCGACGGTTGCGTCGCCGATATAACTCAGATGATTGGCCTTGGCGCCGGTTTCGATCAGCGCCTCCTTGATTTCGACGAAATTGCCGACGTGAACGTTTTCCTGCAGGTGCGCGCCGGGGCGCAACCGCGCATAGGGGCCGACCAGCGCGCCCTTGCCCACATGCGCCCGTTCGAGGTGCGAGAAGGAGCGGATCACGGCGTTGTCCTCGACCGTAACGCCGGGTCCAAACACCACGAAGGGTTCCACCACCACCTCGCGACCGAACTTGGTGTCCGATGACAAGAACACCGTTTCCGGCGCGACCAGCGTGACGCCCTGCTCCATCGCCGCCTTACGCAGGCGTTGCTGCAGCACGGCGGCGGTCTCCGCGAGCTGAGCGTTCGTATTGATCCCGCGCACCTCGTCCTCCTCAGTCTCGATCACCGTCGCCTTGCATCCCATGGCACGCGCGATGGCCACGGCATCGGTCAGGTAGTATTCGCCTTTGCGATTATCGTTGCCGATCCGCTCGAGGATCGCCAGTGCGGTGGGACCGGCGAACGCCATCAGACCGCCGTTGCAGAGCTTGATCGCGCGTTCGGCCGGGCTCGCATCGACTTCCTCACGGATGGCCACGAGCTTGCCGTCTTCGACCACAAGACGCCCATACCCCGCCGGGTCCTTGGGACGAAAACCAAGCACCACGACCGCCGCTCCTTGGGCGACAGCCTCGCGAATGCGAGTGAGCGTCTGCGGCCGAATAAGCGGTGTATCGCCGAAAATCACGAGCACATCGTCCGGCGCGCGCGCGATCGCTGCTTTTGCGGCCAGTACCGCGTGAGCGGTTCCGCGCCGCTCCGCTTGCACAAAGATCTCGGCATCGGGCAGGATCCGTTTGGCTTCAGCCGCCACGGCTTCCGCGCCGAGCCCCCCCACCACCGCGGTCAGGGTGCCGCCCGCCTCGCGCACGGCGTGGAGCACATGGGCCAGCAGCGATCGCCCGGCGATGGCATGCAGCACTTTCGGCCGCGCCGAGCGCATGCGCGTACCTTCGCCGGCCGCGAGCACAACGGCAAGGCAGGAGCGTTCAAGTGCCAATGGACCTCCTCCGCGGCTGGGCGGCCGCCGGCGCCGTCATATCCGAGTGCGCCGCTGCCGAAAAGGTGAAATGCGCGGAACCTTCACCGACCCAATCGGTGGGAATCGATTCGGGCGCGCAAAATCCTGAACACGTCGGTTGTAGGGCGAACACACGCGCGGCATACTGCCGTTACCTATGCAGCCCGCGCTGTTTCTGCCCACCGCCCGGCAAATCAATTGGCTTCTGCTGATCACCCTGCTCGCGCTCGGCGAGGCGCTCTATCTGCGCTATCTCGCAATCGAATACGCGCCGGTATCCCTCGCCTGTCAGGCCGGCCTCGACACCTGGCTCTGCGCCACGTTTCGGCTCACGATCATCCTGTATAACCACTCGGTGTTCGGCTGGGTGGCACTCGCGGCAGCTCTGCTCAATTTCCTGCGGCCATCGATCCTGTTGGTGGCGCTGGCGCTCGCCGTAACCGCGTTCGGCTTGGTGTTGCACAATGCGAATCTCGCCGGCGTGGCGGCGGCGCTACTGCTGCTCAGCCTGGCGCGTCCCGCGCCTGCAGCAGAGTAAACCCGAGCGCGAGCAAAGCGGCTGAGAGCCAAACGGCCTGCCAGTTGGCGAAGCTTTCGTTGCAAACGATGTAGACCGCCGACGCGGCCAGCGTCGCCGCAACCGCGCTCTCGGCCGCCGGGGCCTGCAGATGCCGTTTCCACCTCGCCAGAAGCGCTCCCTTGATCGCGCGCCTTCTCTTGATGACGAGCAAGAGCGGTGCTGTCGCACCGGTGAGCGGCGCGAAGGGAAAATCCCGGTAGCGGGGATCGAACACGAGACCCAACGCCGCCTGCACCGCGAGGACGGCAAGGGCAATCAGCAGAATGCCCAGGGCAAGCGCCACGGGATTGCGTGGACGTTGCGCTGCACGACCGAGAATTTGCGCGAAGGCGGGTGCGGTCCTCCCCGACGCCAGGGCGGCAGCGCCGATCACCGGCGACGCCAATACCGCACCCGTCCAGGCGAGCGAACGCAGCCAATCGCCGACCGTCAGGCTTTCGAGCGGCACGTTCGCAACCGTCCAGCCGGTCAGGATACCGGATACGATCGCCATCGCCGCGATCCGCAACCACCAGGCGGCGCCGGCCGCGACAGCGGTTCGCCTGCGAACGCCGAGTGCGGTTGCGAAGATTACGGCCGCGAGCCCTACTCCGCCTGCGGCCTGCCAACGCCAGTACGGATGGTCGGATACGAGGCCGCCCCAGGCGAATTTGGGCTGTCGTTGATACGCGTCGAACAGACCCCAATGGCCGCCGACGGTTCCTTCGAGCTGGCGCTTCCAGGGCTGGTCATACGCCTCGATCAGGTTGACGCGATAGTTCTCGCGTTTGGCATGATCGAGCACCTCGTGCATGGTGCGCGCCTGGTTCACCGGCGAGGGCAAGGCGCCTTCGCGCATGCGGCCGGCGCTCGGCCACCCGAATTCACCTACGAACACCTCCTTGCCCGGAAAGGCGGCGACCATTTGCGCGCGAATAGCATCGACGTGGGCTGCCGCATTCCATGCGGGAATCGGAAAGTCTTCCCAATAGGGCAGAATGTGGATGGTGACGAAATCGACCGCGGTGGCCACGTCGCGGTGGCGCAGCCAGAATTCCCACACGTCGGCATAGGTGACCGGCACTGGGACCTGCGCCTTGACCTCGCGAATAGTCCGCACGAGATCAGCCGCCGCCATCTCCCCGCGCAGCAGGACCTCGTTGCCGACGATCACCGCCGCAATTACGTCGGGAAACCGGTTGGCCAGCGCAATCGCAGTCGCGACCTGCTTGCGGCTGAGCTCGGGTCGGTTCGACAGCCACAAACCCTGCAGCACCTTCATACCGCGGCGCTTGGCGATTTCGGCAATCTGGTCGAGCCCGAAATCGACCGAGTAGGTACGCACGCAGTCCGTAATGTGCTTGAGTTGGGCTAAGTCCTCGTCGATTTGCCGGGGGTCGACGGGAATATCCGGCCCGAAGGGACTCTGGGTTCCCCGGAACGGGGTGTACGAGACACAATAAAGCTTCTCGCCCGGGGCCAAGGGGGAGGACGGCATCTGGACCGCGGCCCCGAGCCACGCCCACGCCGTGACGATCGCCGCCGCCGCCACGGCGAAAAGCGCGGTCGCGATGCCCATTGAGATTGCTCGCTGCCCCTGCTGGCGGGTGGAGCCTCGCTTATCGTGCTCCAACCGCGGTGCCAAGCGCCGCCCCGCCCGCATGGGACGCTTTTTTCGCGGGAACGGCCTTTGCGACCTTGGCGTCAGCGTTGCCGGCTGCTTTAATCGGGTCGCGCCAAGGGCTCCGGCCGTCGCCGCAATGCTGACCGAATGGGTCGCCATGGGAGGACGACCCGCCGACGGACACGGCCCGACAAATCAGGACAACCATGCAACGCTCTAGGATGCGTTTTCTTACCGCCGCCCTCGGCGCGGCGATGTTGTTTGTCGCCATGCCGACACTTGCCCAAAATACGGAGCAAAAGGCGGGCGATAAGGATAAATCGCAGGCCGGCGAGGCCAAGGACGTTCAAAAAAAGATCGACGAGTTTGCCGAAGCCGAGCGGCTTTTGGGGGGGCCGGCGGCCAACCCGGAATGTCTGTGGCTAGGTCGGCGGGTCGTAAGCCTGCTTTGGCGCGATGATCTCGACACCGCGTTTCGGCACCTTGATCTTTACGACCGGTTCGGCTGCCCGGCCGGGCATATCCAGGCAACGTTCCGCTGCCTCGTGCGCCAGGGCAATTTCGATCCGAAGGCGGCCGATACGCTCAACAGCCGGGTGCATGGCTGCTGGGTGAACCCGAGCGCCGAGACGCAGGGCACGGCAGCCGCACCCAGCCCGACGAGCAACCGCTGACCGCGAACCCGGCGTCATGACGGGGGCTCGTCCCCGCGTCTGCGTCTTCCTGTGCGACGTCTGGTGGGGACGCGCACTAGTCTGTACAAACGTTCAGCTAGCACCGACGCGAAGCTGTACAACCGTTCACAATGAGCGTCTTGGAGTTTCGCAGAAGCATATTTTTTAGTGCTGTTGTTTGCTTGCCTTGCATCGGCCACGACCGATCGCTACTTGCACGAATGCCTAGAGCCAAGGTACGCTGATGTCGACCTTGGTTGGACCTAGGGGGCAGGTTCGGGTCTCTGCATTTTGCCCCGCGTGGTTGTCCTTCTATGCGCACCGTCGCTGTCGTGGTGGCGCTCGTGGCCTGCGTGCATGCCGGGTTATGGACGCTCCTCCAACGGCAACAGGCAGTGGCCAACGTCGACGCTCCGCTCGCCAGCATTTCTTATTCTCCGTACACGCGATCGCAGCATCCGGACTACGGCGACCGTCCGACCCCTGAGCAGATCCGCGCCGACCTCAAAATCCTCAGTCCTTATACCCAAGCTATCCGGACCTACACTTCGACCGGCGGCGGCGAGCTAGTGCCGGCGATTGCCGCCGAATTCGGGCTCAAGGTCACGCTCGGCATCTGGATCGACAAGAACGAAGATCGCAACGAGCGGGAAATACAGGCCGCCATCGCCCTTGCCCGCCGCTACAGCAACATCAACGCTATCGTGGTCGGCAACGAAACCACGCTACGCGCGGAGAAATCGATCGACGAGCTCGTCCGGCTCATCCAGCGCGTGAAACGGCAAAGCCCCGTGCCGGTCACGACTGGCGAAATCTGGACGGTGTGGATAGAGCACCCGGAGCTTGCGTCGGCAGTCGACTTCATCGCCGCCCACATCCTGCCATACTGGGACGGATTCAACGCGACCCAGGCCGTCGACAAGACCGTCGAGTTCTACACCAAGCTGCGGCAGGTACATCCGGGCAAGCGCGTCGTGATCGCCGAGTTCGGCTGGCCCAGCGCAGGCTACAACATGCGCGAGGCCGATCCCGGACGCATCGAGCAGGCCAGCGTCTTGCGCGACTTCGTTTCCCGCGCCGAAGCTTACGGCATCGACTACAACATCATCGAAGCCTTCGACCAGCCGTGGAAGACCAACGAAGGCGGCGTCGGAATGTATTGGGGCATCTTCGATGCCTCGCGACATGTCAAGTTCGCCTGGACAGGGCTGGTGAGCGATCCCGATCATTGGAAAATCGGGGCTATCGCCGTCCTGCTCGGTCTGCTGCTGTCGCTGCCGATTTTGGCACGACGCACCGCCACGTTTGGCGAGGCCAGCACGCTTGCGGTCGCTGCCAACGCGGTCGGCGCCTGGTTCGCGACCGTGTTCGCGTTCTGGCAAGCGCATTATTTCGTGCTCGGAGCCGCTTTCGCGCTAGGGCTCGGTATCATTCTGCTCGCCCCGCTGGTCATGATCGCGCTCGCCCGCATCGAGGAGATCGCAGCTATCGCCTTCGGGCGCGGCCCGCGGCGGCTGATCGCCGCTGCGCTACCGGCAGTGGAGGGCTTCGCGCCGAAAGTGTCGATCCACGTTCCGGCCCATCGCGAGCCGCCGGAGATGCTCAAAGCCACGCTCGACGCCCTGGCGCGGCTCGACTATCCGAACTTCGAATGCATCGTGGTCATCAACAACACACCCGATCCTGCATTTTGGCGGCCAATCGAGGACCATTGCCGCGTGCTGGGCGATCGTTTCAAGTTCATCAACGAGGACAATGTCAGCGGCTATAAGGCCGGCGCCTTGCGGCTTGCCCTCGCACATACCGCTGCCGACGCCGAGATCATCGGCATCATCGACGCGGATTATGTGGTGCGGCCGGACTGGCTCAAAGATCTGGTGCCCGCCTTTGCCGACCCAAAGGTCGGGATGGTACAGGCGCCGCAGGATCATCGCGACGGCAGTCGCAGCGTCATGCATCACGTCATGAACGGCGAATACGCCGGCTTCTTCGATATCGGCATGGTCCAGCGCAACGAGGCGAACGCCATCATCGTGCATGGCACGATGTGCCTCATGCGCCGCGCCGCGCTGACCTCGGTCGGTGGCTGGTCGACCGATACCATCGTTGAGGACTGCGATCTCGGCCTACAGGTGCTCGAGCACGGCTGGCAGATTCATTACACCAACCGCCGCTACGGGCACGGCCTCTTACCCGATACTTTCGAGGCCTATAAGAAGCAGCGCCATCGCTGGGCTTATGGCGGCTTCCAGATCCTGCGAAAGCATTGGCGTTACCTGCTGCCCCGCGCCACCGGACTGACGCGCGAGCAGAAACGCGAATTTGCGGTCGGTTGGCTGAACTGGCTGGGTGCGGAATCGATCGGGGTTGCGGTCGCAATCCTCAATCTCGTCTGGGTTCCCGTTGTCGCGTTTGCCGACATTGCCATTCCCGACAAGATCCTCACCATCCCGATCCTTGCGGCTTTCGTCGTCACGCTGGCACATTTTATTTCGCTTTATCGTCTACGGGTCGCGGTTCCGCCCGCCCAAATGGTCGGAGCGGTCGTTGCTGCCATGTCTGTGCAATGGACCGTGGCGCGCGCGGTGGGCTGTGGCGTGTGGAAGGAGACCCTCCCCTTCATGCGCACCGCCAAGGGCGGGGCGACCTGCAAGGGAGCGGACTTCCCGGCATTCTGGGAGGCGGTGCTCGGAGCGCTGCTGCTCATCGGCGCCGCGGTCGTGGTGGCCACGAATTACAAACAAATCCGTGAGCTCAACATTTTCGCAGCGGTGCTGGTGGTGCAAAGCCTGCCGTTCCTCGCCGCCGTCGCGATGGCGGTGTTGGAAGGCTCGCGCTTCAACGAATTCGCCTATTGGAGGAGCGTCGAGGCCAAGGTCGCGGTCCAACTGCCGCAGCCGGCTGCCGTGGAAGCCCCGGCTGACCAGAAGTCAATAGTCAGTAATCAGTAAACAGTAGCAGCAGTCGGGAGCGGCGCTAGCTTCCTTATTCCCTGCTACTGGTTCCTCTCACCCCGGCAATGCCGTTTCAACCAGCTTGACCCAGTAAGAGGCCCCGAACGGGATCGCCTCGTCGTTGAAATCGTAGGCCGGGTGGTGCAATCCGGCGCTGTCTCCGTTGCCGACGAAAATGAAGGCGCCGGGGCGCGCTTCCAGCATGAACGAGAAGTCCTCCGCCCCCATGACCGGCGCGGCGTCGTCGTCGACCCGCTCGCGCCCGACCACTTCGCCCGCGACCGAGGCCGCGAACGCGGCCTGCCGCTCGTGATTTCGGGTCACCGGATAGTCGCGTCGATAGGTGAGCTTGGCGGTGGCGCCGTACAGTTGTGCGGTTCCGGTGACCACCTCGTGCAGACGCCTCTCCAGGAGGTCGCGCACCTCGGGTGTGAGGCTGCGCGCGGTGCCGCGCAGACGCGCGGTCTGCGGAATCACGTTATCGGCCGAGCCGGCCTGAAACACGCAGATCGAAATTACAGCGGAGCTGAGCGGATCGACGTTGCGCGCAACGATCGACTGGATCTGATTGATGATTTGTGCGCCCACCAGCACGCTGTCGATGGAGACGTGCGGGCGCGCTGCATGTCCGCCGCGGCCTTCGATCTCGATCGTGATGCGGTCGGCAGCAGCCATCAGCGGCCCCGGCCGCAACGCGAACTGGCCGACCGGAAGGCCGGGATAGTTATGCATGCCGTAGACTTCCTCGATGCGGAAGCGGTCCATGAGGCCGTCCTGAATCATCGCCTTGCCGCCGGCGCCGCCTTCCTCGGCCGGCTGGAAAATGACGACCGCCGTGCCGGAGAAGTTGCGCGTTTCGGCTAGATAGTTGGCGGCGCCGAGCAACATCGCGGTATGGCCATCATGCCCACAGGCATGCATCTTTCCCGGCACCGTCGATTTGTACGGCACGTCGCCAGCCTCCTCGATCGGTAGCGCATCCATATCGGCGCGTAGTCCAATGACTCGGCCGTCTCCCTTGCTGCCGCGAATGACGCCGACCACGCCGGTGCGCCCGATTCCGGTCACCACCTCGTCGCAGCCGAAGCGCTTAAGCTTCTCGGCGACGGTGGCGGCGGTCCGGTGCACGTCATAAAGGAGTTCGGGGTGGGCGTGGATGTCACGCCGCCAGGCGGTGATCTCGCCGTGCATGGCGGCAATGCGGTTGACGATCGGCATCATGTCATTCCTCGCGGCGCATTCGGCCGAACCTTGAACATAAGCCGGTCAGACGCGCTTGGACAGATCAAACCTGCAGCCACGCCGCCGGCTATTGACCCCGCACGAGGCCGCCCGTACACACCCGCGCACCGGGCCCGTAGCTCAGTGGTAGAGCAACTGACTTTTAATCAGTAGGTCGTTGGTTCGATCCCAACCGGGCTCACCACCTCGTCGCAAGCGCCGCACGGACGTTTTTCGATACGTCGCCGTCTCGGCACCGA
>Ga0209239_1000511_pt1 | contig 22343 bp, 22 predicted proteins | sample GraSoi013_2_20cm_FD_185824 | JGI IMG/M metagenome (GOLD analysis project Ga0209239, IMG submission 185824) | Grasslands soil microbial communities from the Angelo Coastal Reserve, California, USA - Sample 10_02_2013_2_20cm (SPAdes) (version 2) | ecosystem: Environmental > Terrestrial > Soil >...
CAACGACACGCGCTTCGAGATCGAGTGCTACGACATCGGGCACTTGTATACAGCGGCGCATTTTCTCGACCGCAGGCTGGTGAAGCCGCCGCTTTTCATCCAGTCGGTGTTCGGCATCCGCGGCGGCATCGGCCCGCACCCCGAGGACGTGATGCACATGAAGCGCACCGCCGACCGCCTCTTCGGCGACCAGTATCTGTGGTCGGTGCTCGGTGCCGGACGCAACCAGATGTTCGTCGCCGCGATGTCCGCGGTCATGGGCGGAAACGTGCGCGTCGGCCTGGAGGACAGCCTGTGGCTCGGCCGCGGCACGCTCGCAAGGACCAACGCGGAGCAGGTCACGAAGATCCGCCGCATCCTGGAGGAGCTCGGGTTGCAGATCGCGACTCCCGACGAAGCGCGCGAGATGCTCAAGCTCAAAGGCGGACGAAACGTCGCATTCTAGAGGTGAAAGATCGATGAAGAGCTACAGGATCGCCATCATCGCCGGCGACGGCATCGGCAAGGAAGTCGTGCCGGAGGGCGTGCGCGTGCTCGAGGCCGCAGGCAGGAAATTCGGCATCACATTCCAGTGGGACGAATTTCCCTGGAGCTGCGAGTACCGCCTGAAGCACGGGCGCATGATGCCGGAAGACGGCCTCGCGACGATCCGGAATCACGACGCCGTGTTCTTCGGCGCCTGCGGCTTTCCCGGCGTGCCCGATCACGTGTCCCTGTGGGAGCTCTTGATCCCGATGCGCCGCGGCTTCGACCTGTACGTGAACCTCCGCCCGGTGCGCCTGATGCCGGGGATCCAATCGCCGCTCGCCGGGCGCAAACAGGGCGACATCGATTTCTGGGTGGTTCGCGAGAACACCGAAGGCGAATACTCGTCGATCGGCGGGCGCATCTTCGAGGGCACCGAGCGGGAAACCGTGGTGCAGCAGAGCACCTTCACCCGAGCGGGCACCGACCGCATACTCAGGTACGCGTTCGAGCTCGCGAGGAGCCGCCCGAAGAAGCACCTCACCTCGGCCACCAAGTCGAACGGGATCTCGATCACCATGCCTTACTGGGACGAGCGCGTTCGCGCCATGGCCGCGCGCTACGCCGAGGTGAAGACCGACCAGTACCACATCGACATCCTCACCGCCCACTTCGTGCAGCATCCGGACTGGTTCGACGTCGTGGTCGGGTCGAACCTCTTCGGCGACATCCTCTCGGACCTGGGGCCCGCCTGCACCGGCACCATCGGCATCGCGCCCTCGGGCAACATCAATCCCGAGCGCAAATTCCCGTCGGTGTTCGAGCCGGTGCACGGCTCGGCGCCGGATATCGCGGGCAAGAACATCGCGAACCCGATCGGGCAGATCTGGTCGGGCGCGATGATGCTCGAGCACCTCGGACACAAGGACGCGGGCGAAGCGATCGTGCGTGCGATCGAGCGCGTGCTCACCGAAGGTCCGCGCACTCGCGACATCGGAGGCAAGGCCTCCACCGGCGACGTCGGCAAGGCGATCGCCGCGGCGTTGTGATGGGCTGGAGATCCCGTCAGGGCCGGTTCTGGCCGGCAGTGCGCTCGCGGTAGATATCGCGGCCGTGTTCGTGGACGTCGCGCCGCAGCTGCCGGCGCTGCTCCGGAGTCATGCGCGCCTCACGATTCGCGTTCTGCCCGGCGACGTCGCGCGCCGGTACCTGTTGAGGCGGTGTCGGGCGTCCGGGCGCGGCGCGACCGAGCCCGCGGTTGCCCTGGCCGTGCTGCGCTGCCGCCGGATGCGCGGCGAGCACAACTAGGGCGACAGCACCCAATGCGATCAGGAACCTCACACTCGCCTCCATGGAACCCTTCATTGTCGGCCGTGTGCGAAGATTAGACGGCGTTTGTAAGTGATTTGCGACGACCGTCGCACCGATTGTAACAACTTGTTTCCGCGCGGCATCCAGCAACCTGCGGTTACGCTCGCCCTGCAAGCACGGCGCCCATCAGGTTACGATACGCCGATGACCGAGCCCAAGACAAGAATCCTGGTGGTCGACGACGATCTGCGCCTGCGCGACCTGCTGCAACGCTATCTGACCGAGCAGGGGTTCGGCGTGCACACCGTTCCGGATGCGGCGGGCATGGACAAGCTGCTAGCGCGCGAGCGCGTCGATCTCCTCGTGCTCGACCTGATGCTCCCGGGAGAGGACGGCCTGACGATCTGCCGCAGGCTGCGCGGCGGGAAGAATACGGTCCCCATCATCATGCTGACCGCCAAGGGCGAGGACGTGGACCGCATCGTCGGCCTGGAGATGGGCGCCGACGACTACCTGCCCAAGCCCTTCAACCCGCGCGAGCTGGTGGCGCGCATCAACGCGGTGTTGCGCCGCCGCGCGGCGCCGCTCCCCCCGGGCGCCCCCGCCGTCGAGGCGGAAGAGGTCAGCTTCGGAAACATGACGATCAACCTCGCCACGCGCACGCTCGAGCGCGACGGCCAGTCGCTGGCGCTCACCACGGGCGAGTTCGCCCTGCTCAAGGTCCTCGTCACGAATCCGAGGACGCCGCTGTCGCGCGACAAGCTGATGGAGCTCGCGCGCGGCCGCGAGTACGAGGTGTTCGACCGCTCGATCGACGTGCAGATCTCGCGCCTGCGGAAGCTCGTCGAGAAGGATCCCGCGCATCCCGCCTACATCCAGACCGTGTGGGGGTTCGGCTACGTCTTCGTGCCCGACGGCCGGCCGCAATGATTTTGCCGGTCTTGTGGCCGCGCTCGCTCCTGTGGCGCACTTTCATCCTGCTCGCCATCCTGGTGATCGTCACCACGGTCGGGTGGTTCCAGATTTTCCGCAGCTATGAGCGGGAGCCGCGCGCGCGCCAGATTTCCCAGAATCTCATCAGCGCCGTCAACCTCATTCGAACCGCGCTGATCACTTCCCAGCCCGACAAGCGCCGCGACCTGCTCTCCGAGATCGCCGAACGCGAACGCATCCAGGTCTACCCGTCCGAGCCGGGCGAGCGCGTCGTACCGCTGCCCGACCTGCCGTTGCTGCGCCTGGTGAGCGAAGCAGTGCGCAAGGGGCTGGGGCCCGACACCCGGTTCGCGATCGAGCGCGAAGGCCAGCCCGGGCTCTGGGTGAGCTTCCACATCGACGACGACGAATACTGGTTGCGGGTGCCGCGCGAGCGCATCGAGCGGCAGATCGCCCTGCGCTGGCTCGGCTGGGGCGCGCTCGTCTTGGCGCTGTCGCTCCTCGCCGCGTACTTCCTCGTGTCGCGCCTCAACCGCCCCCTGAAGGCGCTCGCTCAGGCCGCAAGCGCCATCGGCATGGGGAAGATGCCCGAGCCCGTCCCCGAGTCCGGTCCCGAGGAGATCCGCATGCTGTCTCAGGCTTTCAACCAGATGTCGAAGGGCCTCGCGCGCCTGGACGCCGACCGCGCCCTGATTCTAGCGGGCGTCTCGCACGACCTGCGCACGCCGCTCTCGAGGCTGCGGCTGGGACTGGAGATGAGCGGAGCCGAGGCGCAGCTGAGGGAGGGAATGACCGCCGATATCGAGGAGATGGACCGCACCGTCAACCAGTTCCTCGATTTTGCGAGGACCGACGGCGGCGAGCCCGTGCAGAGCGCCGATCTCGCCGCGATCGCGGCCGAGGTCGCCGAGCACTACCGGCGGCGCGGCAAATCGATCGACACCGATTTTTCCCGCGTGCCCGAGGTGCCGCTGCAGCTGATGTCGATGCGGCGCGTGGTGCTGAACCTCATCGACAACGCGCTGCGCTACGGGGAAAAGGAAGTGAGCGTCGCGGTGCGCGCCGAAGACGGCGCGGTGGTGCTCCAGGTCGCGGACCGCGGCCCGGGCATTCCGGACTCGGAGGTGGAGCGGCTGAAGCAGCCGTTCACGCGCCTGGAGGTCGCGCGCAGCGACAAGGGCGGCGCGGGCCTGGGTCTCGCCATCGTCGAGCGCGTGGTGCGCGCGCACCGCGGGCGATTCGAGCTGCTCCCCCGCGAGGGCGGGGGCCTCGTCGCGCGCATCCGCCTTCCGCTCGAAGGGCAAGCGGCCGCGTGACCGCGCTCCGGACGAGAGACGCTTTTCCGGTACACTTCGCGGCAACTCAAAAGGACAATCCCGCCATGAAGAGACTGCTCGCCGTCCTCGCCCTGGCCGCCGCCCCCGCGGCGTTCGCGCAGACCTGCCCGGAGAAGAACCTGATGTACTGGCAGGCGTTTCCGGCCGGTGGCGAATCCGACATCTCGGCGAGGCACCAGCAGTTGGTGCTGAAGAAGAAATGCCCCGCGATAGAAACCATCATCCAGTACAAGCCGGGAGTGGGGGGCGCCGTCATGTGGAACCAGATGAACACCCTGCCGGGCGACGGGCTCAACGTCGTCGGCATCAATCTGCCGCACATCGTGCTCGCGCCTTTCGAGGGACAGGTGCAGTACAAGACCGAGGACATCACGCCGACGTACTGGTTTCACTACACGCCGGACGCGCTGGTCGTGCCCGAGTCGAGCGCCATCAAGACCTTCCAGGATTTCCTCAAGGCCGCGAAGGAGGAGCCCGGAAAGCTCACGCTCGGCGGATCGGGGATCAATTCCGCGAACCACGCGGCGCACGAGCGCCTCGACTCGGAGTTCGGCGTCAAGACCCTCTACGTGCCTTTCAAGGGCACCGGCGACATGACCATCGCGGTGGCCGGCGGGCACGTGAGCGGCGCCATGTCCTACACCGCCTTCGCGATCAACAACAAGGGCAAGATGCGCGCGCTCGCGGTGGCGATGGACAAGCGCCACCCGCTGCTGCCGGACACGCCCACGTTCAAGGAGCTCGGCGTGAACTGGGTCGACGGCGCCTTCCGCGGCATCGGCATGCCGAAGTCCACGCCTCCCGCGGTGCGCAAGCGCATGTCCGACCTGTGGGCGGAGCTGAACAACGACCCGGAGATGAAGGAGCTCGCCGCGAAGAGCGGCTTCGAGCTGGTGAACGTCGGCGTGGGGCAGATGGACGCGTTCATGAAGGAACGCATCCGCGTCTACACGGGCGTGGCGAAAAAGATGGGGCTTGCGAAGTAAAACGCGACCGGCGGGCTCGCGCCCGCCGGGGACTTCAGCTCAGGTATCCCACACGTCGCGCGTGGCGGTATGCGTCTTGGTCTTGTAGTAGTCGTCGAGCGTGCTCAGCTCCATGAGGATGTTGAGCGGAAAGCCGTTGCGTTTCCCGCGGGTGTCGGTGAGCAGCTCCTCGAAATAGCGGTTCATCTCGCGCGGTATCTTCCACAGCTTGGCCATGTGATTGACGATCCTCGGAAACGCGGCGGCGAGCTCCTTGGGCCGTGCCGATTCTTCGATGTACGCGAGCAGCGCCTCGCCCGCGGGATTCAATTCGAGGTCGTCTTTTTCGGGCTGGTGGCGGCGCTTGCTGTAATCCACCGGCGCCGCGACGTTCGGCTTCAGGGGGAATGCGATATCCATTTGGGGACTCCATCCAGGTGAACACATAGCGAAATTACTCGGATTTTCCTTCCCCTGGAAGGCATTACGTCACGCCGACCAGGATCTCCGGACTTCGTAGCGGCTGCCCCGGGGCAGCGTCACCGACTGCACCAGCGCGAATCCCGACAGCCGCCATTCGATCGGCGCGAGCTCAGGCGTGGCGCGCGGCTCGCGTGCGTCGCGTAAGAGCGTCGCGTGCGACACGAAGGGCTTGGTGTCGAAGCCGATCCGCGATTTAGCAAGCGCCCCGCGCAGCCCGGAGACGAGCGCTGCCAGCTCTGGCGGGACGAGCGAAGGGCCGGCCCAGGCGATGCGGTTGTGCTTCCAGTAGCCCGGCCGGTCGAGCACGAGCGACGTGGCCTGCATCGCGACCTCGCCAGCGGCGCGCTCGACCTCCGCGACGTGCGCCTCCTCGACGCTGCCGAGGAAGGCGAGCGTCACGTGCAGATTCTCAGGGTGCGTGGCCCGGCCGCCGCACAGCGCGTGGAGCTCGCGCGACCAGCGCGCGAGCTCGGCGCGCACCGCGTCGTCGGGCCACAACGCGAAGAACAGCCTCATTGATCAAAATCGGGGACAGACCATGGTTTCGTGACCGAACGAGCGAAAAAAACCGTGGTCTGTCCCCGGTTTACTCGATCAGCGCGATCGCCTCGGCGGCGATTCCTTCGCCGCGACCGATCGCGCCGAGCCGTTCGGCGGTCTTCGCTTTGACGTTGACCTGGTCGGCGCGGATCCCGAGATCGGCGGCGAGGTTTGCGACCATCGTCGGGATGTGCGGGGCCATCTTCGGCGCTTCGGCGACGATGGTGGCATCGACGTTGGCGATCGAGAATCCGGCGTCGCGGATCTTTCCGCCGACCTCGCGCAGGAAGGCGCGGCTGTCGGCGTTCTTGTATTTCGGATCGCTGTCCGGGAAATGCCGGCCGATGTCGCCGAGCGCCGCAGCCCCGAGGAGCGCGTCGCACACCGCGTGGACCAGCACGTCGGCGTCGGAGTGCCCCGCGAGGCCTTTTTCGAACGGTATGTTCACCCCGCCAAGGATGAGCTTCCGGCCCTTCACCAGCGCGTGCACGTCGTATCCCTGGCCGATCCTCACGGCAGATCCCTGAGCATCTTTTCCGCGATCTCGAGGTCCGCGGGAAAAGTCACCTTCATGTTTTTCGTGCTGCCTTCGACGAGCTTCGGTTTGTAGCCGAGCGCTTCCACCGCGCTCGCCTCGTCGGTGACGTGCTCGGCTTCGCGCAGCGCGCGCAGCAGCATGCTGTGCCGGAACATCTGCGGCGTCTGCGCCCGCCACAGCCCGTCGCGCGGCGCGGTCGCGGCGATGCGCCGCTCCTCGTCCGCGCGCTTTAGCGTGTCGGCGACGGGAACGGCGAGGATTCCGCCGACTTCGTCTCCCCCGGCCTCTTCGATCAGGCGGCGCAGCTCGGGCGTGCCCAGGCAGGGCCGCACCGCGTCGTGGACCAGTATCCAATCGTTCGGGTCGACCAGGCTCGCCGCAGCGATGATTCCGTTCAACACGCTGTCGCGCCGGCTCGCGCCGCCGCAGTAGAGCGGGGCGAGCCGGTTGCCGAAGGCGCTCCAGTCGCACTTGCGAAACTCGGTGTCCCCCGGAGCGAGCACCACGAAGGCGATCTCCACTTCCGGCGCGGCGAGCAGGCGCGCGATCGAGTGGTGCAGCATCGGCTTGCCCGCGAGCGGCGAGTATTGCTTGGGCACGTCGGCCCCGAAGCGCGAACCCGAGCCTGCGGCCGGAACCAGGCCGAAATATCTGGAAGTCACTGAAATCGGTTGAGATTCGAAGAATTCGACACGATATATAATTACCTCGATTATAACCGGGTCCCGAGTTCGAACTCCGCTTCGCAAGGCGAGCGGCGCTCAACTCGGGTTTTGCTGTTTCTGAAACGAAAACGATGAGCGCAGTCATCGAAAAAAACGCGAGCGACGCCTGCCTTCACGGCTCGAGCGACGCGCTCGCGCTCGCGCGCGCAGCGAAAGCCTCGCGGCCGGCGGTGGTGCTCTGCGCCCGCGCGACCGAGGCGCAGCGCTTGAAGGACGAGATCGCGTGGTTCGCGCCGCAGCTCGCCGTGCTGCTCCTGCCCGACTGGGAGACCCTGCCTTACGACGGCTTCTCGCCGCACCATGATCTGGTGTCGGAGCGCTTGGCGACGCTCTACCGCATCATGCGCGAGGACTTCGACGTCGCCATCGTTCCCGCAGCGACCGCGCTCACGCGCCTCGCGCCCCCGTCCTTCCTCGCCGCGCACAGTTTTTTCCTGAAGGCGGGGGAAGCGCTCGATCTGGACGCGCTGCGATCCCAGCTCACGCTCGCCGGCTACAGCCACGTTACGCAGGTGGTCGCGCCGGGCGAGTACTGCGTGCGCGGCGGTCTCGTCGACCTCTTTCCCATGGGCAGCGCCCTCCCCTACCGCCTCGATCTCTTGGACGACGAGATCGAGTCGATCCGCTCCTTCGATGCGGACACCCAGCGCACGCTCTACAAGGTGGCGGAGATCCGCCTCCTGCCGGCGCGCGAGTTTCCCATGGACGAAGCCGGGCGCAACCAATTCCGCCGCAGCTACCGCGACGCCTTCGAGGGCGATCCCTCGAAGAGCCGCATCTACAAGGACGTGAGCAACGGCGTCGCGCCCGCGGGGATCGAGTACTACCTGCCGCTCTTCTTCGAGAAAACCGCGACGATCTTCGACTACCTGCCGAAGGGCGCCACGGTCAGCATGCACGGCGAGGTGCACGCGGCCCTCACCGAGTTCTGGCGCGATGCTCAAGGGCGCTATCGCCTCCTCCAAGGCGACCGCGCGCGGCCCTTGCTCCCGCCCGCGGAGATTTTCCTCTCCGCCGAGGATTTTTTCGTGCGCGCCAAGGCTTTCCGGCGCGCCGAGTTCGAAGGCGAAGCGCCGTCCGCGCATCCGCTGCCCGAGCTCGCGGTGGAGCGGCGCGCTGCCGATCCCCTGCACCGCCTGAAGACCTTCCTTGCCGCGACGCCGGCGCGCGTCATGCTGCTCGCCGAATCGCCCGGCCGGCGCGAGACGCTCGCCCAGTACCTCGCCGAATACGGCTTGAAGCCCGAACCCTGCGCCGGCTTCGAGGAATTCAAGCGCTCGGAATCGCGCTTTTCGCTCGGCGTGGCCCCGCTCCTCGCCGGCTTCTTCCTCGATGCGGAGGGCCTTTGCTTCGTCACCGAGTCGGAGCTCTATGCGGGAACCGCGCGCTCGCCCGCGGCGCGCGAGCGCAAACCGGTGAGCTCGGTCGAGGGGATGCTGCGCGATCTCTCCGAGCTGCGCTCGGGCGACCCGGTGGTGCACGTGCAGCACGGCATCGGTCGCTACCGGGGCCTCGTGGATCTCGACCTGGGGGAAGGCGCCGCGGAATTTTTGCTGCTCGAATACGCGGAGGAGAACAAGCTCTACGTGCCGGTGGCGCAGCTGCACTCGATCGGCCGCTACTCGGGCGGGCCGCCGGAGCAGGCGCCGCTGCACAAGCTGGGCGGCGACCAGTGGGAGAAGGCGAAGCGCAAAGCCGCGCGCGCGGTGCGCGACACCGCCGCGGAATTGCTCAACCTCTACGCCCGGCGCGCGACCCGCCTAGGCCACGCCTTCCAGCTGAACCAGCACGACTACGAGGCCTTCGCCGAAGGCTTCGGCTTCGAGGAGACGCCGGACCAGGCGGCCGCCATCTCGGCTGCCATCGACAACATGAAGAGCGGCAAGCCCATGGACCGCCTCGTCTGCGGCGACGTCGGTTTCGGCAAGACGGAAGTCGCGCTGCGAGCCGCCTTCGTCGCCGTCGCCGACAACATGCAGGTCGCGGTGCTCGCGCCCACGACGCTCTTGGCCGAGCAGCATTTCAACACTTTTTCCGACCGCTTCGCCGACTGGCCGATCAAGCTGGCGGAGCTCTCGCGCTTCAAGAGCGGCAAGGAGACGACGGCGGCGCTGGAAGGCCTTGCCGCAGGCGAAGTCGACATCGCCATCGGCACGCACAAGCTCCTGCAGCGCGACGTGAAGTTCAAGCGCCTGGGCCTCGTGATCGTCGACGAGGAGCACCGCTTCGGCGTGCGCCAGAAGGAAGCGCTGAAGGCGCTGCGGGCGGAGGTCGACGTGCTCACGCTCACCGCGACGCCGATCCCGCGCACGCTCGCGATGTCGCTCGAAGGCCTGCGCGATCTCTCGGTGATCGCCACGGCGCCGGAACGGCGCCTCGCGATCCGCACCTTCGTCACGCCGTATTCGAGCGGCATCATCCGCGAGGCGGCGTTGAGGGAGTTGAAGCGCGGCGGGCAGATCTTCTTCCTGCACAACGACGTCGCCACCATAGAGATCATGCGCGAAAAGCTGGAAAAGCTGCTGCCGGAAGCGCGCATCGCGGTCGCGCACGGCCAGATGCGCGAGCGGGACCTAGAGCGCGTGATGCGCGAGTTCCTGCAGCAACGGCACAACCTCCTCCTCTGCTCGACCATTATCGAGACCGGGATCGACATCCCGACCGCCAACACCATCATCATCGAGCGCGCCGACAAGTTCGGCCTCGCGCAATTGCACCAGCTGCGCGGCCGCGTCGGGCGCTCGCACCACCAGGCCTACGCCTACCTCCTCACCCCCGGCGAGGAAGCGCTCTCCGCCGCGGCGAAAAAAAGGCTGGAAGCGATCCAGATGATGGAGGAGCTGGGCTCGGGGTTCTACCTCGCCATGCACGACCTCGAGATCCGCGGCGCGGGCGAGGTGCTGGGCGAATCGCAGTCGGGCGAGATGCAGGAAGTGGGCTTCAACCTCTACGCCGACATGCTCGACCACGCGGTGCGGTCATTGAAGGCCGGACGCGAGCCCGACCTGTCGCAGCCTTTCGAGGTCACGACCGAGATCAACCTGCACTTCCCGGCGCTCCTGCCCGCGAGCTACTGCGCCGACGTGCACGAGCGCCTGGTGCTCTACAAGCGCTTCGCCAATTGCGAGAGCGCGGAGCGCGTCGAGGCGATGCAGGAAGAGCTGGTCGACCGCTTCGGCGACCTGCCGGGCGCGGCGCGCGCGCTGATCGAGAGCCATCGCCTGCGCATCCTCGGTCGCCGCTTGGGCGTCTCGCGCGTCGACGCGGCTCCTGAATTTATCCAGGTGCAGTTCGTCCAGCATCCCCCGCTCGACCCGGCCGCGGTGCTGAAGCTCGTGCGGAAACAGCGCGGCTGGAAGCTCACTGCGCCGAACAAGCTGCGCGTCGAGCGCGTCACGAGCGAGCTCCCCGAGCGCGCGCTCGCCGTCCGGCAGGTGCTGGAAGCGCTCGCCCCGGCGGCGCTCAAGCAGGCGGCGTAGTCTCCTCCTGCAGCTGCGGCGCCCACGCGACGCTCCACTCGTCGCGCCGCTTAAACGCATAGGCCGCGATGTAAACATCGAAGGCTGCGCAGAAAACTCCATAGGCCATCGGCACCGCGGTCAACCGGCCCAGGTAGTAAGCGGAGATGGCTCCCTGAGCCTGAAGCTCGTGCACCAGGTCCCACGCCCCGTGCAGGGCATAACCGATCACCACGGCGATCGGCAGGCGCACGCCGAACAGGCCTATCAGCGCGAACAAAACGACGGCGACCATTTCCACCCGCCACGTCGCCGCATTTCCGAAATACGCGACGAAGGCCAGATAGAACGCGGCGATGATGACGAGGAAAAGCCCGTAGAGAACCTGTTCCGCCTTGGGGCCGATCTTCCGGGTGATGGAGATGGCGCCCGCCGCCGCCAAAAGCCCGACCACCGCGTAGAGCATTACGATCACGACAAATCCAATCATGCTGTATCTCTCGTCCATCGGTGTGCCTCCGTGGTTTGCTTCAAGACTACCCGTAGAGCGGTGCGTCGATCAAGGATACTATTCACACGTTTCTCCATGAGCTACCTCGTCATCCACGGCCTCGAAGTCGAAACCCCGGACCTCAAGGCGATCGCCAAGCTCTGCGGCGCCTCACGCATCGAGAACGTCGGCAACAACGCCTTCCGCTTGCACGACTACAAGACCCAGGACGGCGTCGCCGAATACTGCGCAAAGGCAAAGCTCGACTTCGCCTTCGTGCCCGTGGCGCGCAAGCTCTCCGATTTCGGCCTCGTTGCGATGGACATGGACTCCACCCTCATCACCATCGAGTGCATCGACGAGATCGCCGACATCCGGGGCATCAAGCCGCAGGTCGCGGCGATCACGGCGAGCGCCATGCGCGGCGAGATCGAGTACCACGAGAGCCTGCGCCGGCGCCTCGCGCTGCTCGAAGGCATGGACGAATCGGCGCTCGCGCGGGTCTACGACGAGCGGCTGAAACTCTCGCCCGGCGCGGAGCGCATGCTAGCGCGGCTGCGCTCCCTCGGCATCAAGACCCTGCTCGTCTCGAGCGGCTTCACCTACTTCACCGAGCGGCTCAAGGAACGCCTTTCGCTCGACTACACCCTGTCGAACGCCCTCGAATTCAAAAACGGCAAACTCACCGGCAAAGTCGTCGGCCGCATCGTCGACGCGCAAATCAAAGCCGCGAAACTGCGCGAACTGCGCGACGGACTGCGGCTGTCGCGCGACCAAGTTATCGCCTTCGGCGACGGCGCCAACGACCTCGCGATGATGGCGGAGGCCGGCGTTTCTATCGCGTACCACGCCAAGCCGGTGGTGCGGGAAAAAGCGACTTACTGTTTTAACTATGTCGGGTTGGATGGGCTTTTAAATCTTTACGCCTAGAGTACTATTGCAGAAAGTGCGGCACCCAAGGCCGCATAGGCCAACCAAGGAGACGAAGCCATGAGAAAAATCCTGGTAGCACTTGGCTTGATGTTGCTCGGCACGGCCCACGCTTATGAGTACAAGCTCCAGTTCATCCCGCCTCCGGGAGCAAGGGGAGTCAACGTAGTTGGGTACGCCTTCACCGACGCCGGTGGCGTCAGCGGTCTGATTCACTACGCTCTCACCCGGTGCTCCAGCGGTCGCGGAGCGCACTGCATCACGACTCAGTATGACTACACCGCAACCTGGGACTTGTTCGGGAATCCGACAGGCTCGGTTGCGGGCGCGCCCACGGCACCCGCTCCGCTCTACGTCGACGGAACCAGGACCGTCTACGCCGACAACGGGACGAACAACACCGGAAGCGACTCGGCGCTCTCAGGGGCGGACAAGGGCTTCGTCATCACTCCGAGTTCTCACTACGCTTGGCAGTCCTCGAACGGGCAGCTCTACGTCATTCCAGACTCGCCTTATACGTTCTCGGCTCCCCTGCTGAGCGACGGGGATTTCAACCTGAATGTAGCGCAAATCACGGTCAGCGCCGCACCCTCGGGTTTCCTCGGCGGGTTTCCAAATCAAGGTGCGGTCTCGATCTCTTCGGATGGCTGCGGTCCCTCGGTCTCTCCGGGCGCCTCATGCGCCTACGTCGTGACCTACGATCCGACAACGATCCAGTGCACCCCGTCGACCCAGGGCCTGGTCTACACCACCATCACCCTGACGCTCGCCACGGACGCGGGTGAGAACTTCGACTTCACCCAGATCTACACGGTGACAGGCGTTCCGGTGTGCGATGACTGATCAGGAGGACAGGAATCGCCCGGAACTCCGCGCTAGTGCGGATCTCGCATTATGAATCTTGCGCATTTCAGTCTGCGAGTAAGTTCATTTCCCGCGCCCAAACCAAAGAGGTGAGCCGCATGCGTAGAAGAATCTTTGTGACTTCCGGCTTGGGACTGATGGCGGCGGCCGCGACCGAGGGGCTCGTGAGGACCTTCGCGGGAGCGGGCCTGCGTGCTCAGCCTGCGGTCGCGCCGATGGGACCTCCGCAGGGGAAGTGGATCAGGCTCGCGCCGTTGCCCCAGGCGACCGGAGAGTTGCTGGGCGTCGCGATCAACGGCAAGGTCTACGCCGCCCAAGGGCTCCAGCCCGGGTTCAAGCCGGCCGGTCTCGTGTACGAGTACGATCCTGCGAGAGACGCGTGGACGCAGAAGAAGCCGATGCCGCATCCGGTCCACCATGCGGCGGTCACGGCGCTGAACGGAAAGATGTATCTGTTCGGCGGCTTCGACCTTCCTTCGGCGGGGCCGCCGGGCTGGAACCCAGTCAACGATTCTTGGGAATACGATCCGGCGACCGACAGCTGGCAGGCGCGAGCCCCGATGCCCACAGCGCGCGGCGGCAGCGTGGCCGCCGTCGTGAGCGGGAAGATCTACGTGATTGGCGGGGCCGGCCCGATGCCCGACGCGAGCACCCCGGTGATCCGCCCGCGCCAACCGCAACGGTCCCTCGGCACCGTCGAGGAGTACGATCCGACCACGAACAGGTGGCGCGCTCGTGCCCCGATGCCCACGCCCTGCAACCACATGGGCGGCGAGGCCGTGAACGGCAAGATCTACGTAATCGGTGGGCGGTTGAGCGGGGCGTTCATCATCGGCTTTCCGGGCAACATCAACCTGGTGCAAGCCTACGATCCAGCCGCAGACTCCTGGGCGACCAAGACCCCCATGCCGACAGCACGCAGCGGGTTCAACACGGCCGCTTTGAACGGCATCATCTACGCTGCCGGGGGCGAGGTGCAGAACGGTAGCTACCTCGCGGCGTATCGCGCGTTCGAAGCCTACGATCCAGCGAGCGACACTTGGTGGCAGTTGCCCTCGATGCTCCTGCCTCGGCACGAGGCCATCATGGCCGTGTTGGGCAATCGGATCCACGTCGCAGGCGGGTCCGTCCAATCGGCGATCGTTCCCCTTCCCAAGGGCCTGAGCTTCGATACCGATGCGCACGAGGCGTTTGAGGTCGCGCCCTGAAAGGAATGGCTGGTCGGCGTCGTTCTCGCCTTGGGAACCGGATGCGTGATGTTCTTTGTCGCCCTAGCTGCAGCAGGAGCGCTTCGCCTGAATGGGCGGACATTTCACCGAGCCGAAGGAACAAAACACGCAGCAGTCGCCGGGATTGGGCTTGAGCACCACGCCGCAGCTCTTGCATTCATAGAAGAACTGGCACGCGTCCGTCGGCATGCTCTCGGCGCTTGCGAAGCTGCATTTTGGGCACGTGAGCACGGATTCATGCACCAAGTCGCTCATCGTCATGGCTCCGATCCGAATCAGCGTCGCATCCTTGCTTGCGCCTCCTCAAATCCCGAAAGAGTTGAGGTCGATCCGTGCGGACTAATCCAAGCTTACGCAATCAGCCGGCCGCCTTTCTCCTCGCCGCAGCGCTCGCCCTCCCGGCCGCAGCGCAGGCCGCCGTAGGCGTCACCGAGATCGCCAGCAAGGCCGGCGACCCGGTGACCGTCTTCTACCCCTCGAGCGCCGAGGAGAAACCGCTCAAACGCGGCCCTTTCACTCTCAATTTCGCTTCGCAGGGCGCTCCCCTTCGCGGCAACGGGCGCCTTGTCGTCGTCTCGCCCGGCTCGGGCGCTTCCCCCTGGGTGCATTCCGACCTCGCTCGCGCCTTGGCCGAGGCCGGTTTCGTGGTGGCTACCCCGGAGCACCGCGGCGACAACTACAAGGACTTGAGCGCAGCGGGGCCCGAGAGCTGGAAGCGCCGGCCGGCCGAGGTATCGCGCGCCATCGACGCTGTGGGACAGGATGCGCGCTTCGCCCCGCTTCTCGCGCTCGACAAGGTCGGCCTGTACGGCATCTCCGCGGGCGGGCACACGGCACTCACGCTGGCGGGCGGCCGCTGGTCGCCGGCGCGATTCAGGGATCACTGCGAAGCGCACATCGCCGAGGATTTCTACAGCTGCGTGGGCCTCGCGGCCCGGCTGAACGGCGACTTCCTCGATGGAATGAAGGAGACGATCGCGCTGACGGTGATTCGCTGGCGGTTCGAAGACGCGACGTGGCAGACCTACGCCGATCCGCGCATCGCCGCAATCGTCGCCGCCGTCCCGTATGCCGCCGACTTCGATACGGACTCGCTCGCCGCACCGCGCGTGCCGCTCGCGCTGGTGACGGCACGGCAGGACAAGTGGCTGCTTCCGCGCTTCCACAGCGACCGCGTGCTCCAGGCGTGCGCCGCGTGCGAGCGGCTCGGCGATTTCCCGAACGGGGGTCACGGCGCGCTGCTGTCGCCTTTTCCGCCGGGGCGGTCCGGCCTTGCCGCTGAACTGATGAACGATCCGCCCGGCTTCGACCGCTCGGCGCTCCCCGAGATGGACCGCAGGATCGCGGCGTTCTTCCGCAGGCACCTGCTCCCCTGATTGGCTGCTATCCTGCTTCCTGGAGGCCTCAGCGGGTCACGAATTTTGCGAACTCGTTCCGGGAGCCGAGAGCGTGTTTCGCGATCTCGTCGGCGAAGCGTTCGTTGAACGCCTCCGGTGCCAAGCGGCAGCGGCCGGCCCCGATCGATCCGACGTTGAGAAGCTCGACGAGGACGGCAGGCGCATCGTAGTCGGCGCGGATGTGGACCTCGCACGGGATCGCGCCGGACAGCGCGAACGTACCGCTCACCGGCTGGCCGAAATCGTTCTTCTTGGAGGCTGTGAATTCGAACGGGACGCGGGCGAGGGCGAGGTAGCGGCGGCAGTATTCGATATCGGGGCCCACCACGTCCACCGCCGCGGGCTGCGCGTAGCGGGCGAGGTAGGTGAGGAAGACCTGGTCGCACACTTCGTCGCCGTCGACCTTGCGCAGTCGGTAGTCTGCAAAGGCGCTCGAGAGCACCATCGGCGAGGCCTGCTGGAGATAGATGAACCCGTAGGTGCTTTCGGTGCTCGGGAGCACCCCGTTGAGCTCCTTTGCGAACTCCGCCAGGTAATGCATGGCCGAGAGCAGGTTCTTGTGGATGAGCGCCTTGGCTGCGGCGCGGCGCGATGCGGTGTCTTCGCCCGGGGGGCGGCTCGCCGCCTGCTTTCGCAGCATCTCGAGCGCCGCGAAGCGGCGCCCCTGGCTCTGTTTTTCGACTTCGGTCTTGCGTTGCGCCAGCTCCAGCGCCTGCGCCCGGCGCTCGGCCTCCGCTCTCCGGCGCGCTTGTTCTTCCTCATTGCGGCGCCGCTCCGCATCCGCGCGCTCGTGCGCTTTCTGCTCTTCATCGATCCTGCGCGAAAAGGCATCGAGGCCGGCGAGAAAGTCCGGCGCGGGCGCGCCCGGCGCGGAAGCATTGCCGGATTTTCGCGCATCGGCAGGGACCGGCTTCGCCTTGTCGCGCGCGTCGGCGCCCGCCGCGCCCGGGCGGGCTGGGTTTTGCCGATTGCGGGGGTCGTTAGCCATCCCCTATCTCCCAAAGGCAGATTTCCGGTCGAACCGCTCCCGGGCACGACGCGGGTAACAATACCACTTCCGCGCGCTCCGTACGCAAGAAGCGGAGTGCCAGCACGCAGGACTTCGATTCCGCCGCGAGCCGGTAGCTCTTCGGCGACGCCTTGTCGCTGCGCTCTAGCGAGACCTGGCCGCGCGTTTGCTGTACGCGGTGATCGCTTTTTCGAGGTCCTCGTATTCCTCGCACGGGATGAGGCAGATCTCCCGCAGGGCGGCGAGCTGCTCCTGCGCCTTCTGCACCTCGTTCGCCAGGAGATAAGCCTCGCCCAGGTATTCGCGCGCGCCGCGATGGCGCGGGTTGAGCTCGAGCGCGCGACGGTAGTGCCTGAAGGCGGGATCGAGCTGCCCGGCGTTGCGATAGGCGTAACCGAGGAGATTGTGGATGTCCGGGTTGCGATCGTCCTGCAAGAGCGCCTTGTTCAGGCGCTCGACGGCGCTCTTCCAGTCCTTCCCTTCGACCGCCTTCTTTCCCGCGGCGTAGTCGGACCCTGCAGCCGAAGTCGTCGGGTCCTGCTCGCCCGGATCGGCCTTCGATCCCGGGACTGCGACGAAGAAGGTTGCCACGACAAGCGCCGCGCAGGCCGCGGCGCAGCGCACGGCGCGTTCAGCGCTGCGCAAGCAGGAACGCTTTCGCCTCGCCCAGCTCGGCGCGCTCGGGGTCGGCGTTCCCGGCGAGCGCTGCGAGCTTCTCGAAATACGCGCGCGCCTTCACCCGGTCGCCGGACGCCTGCGCCGCCTTGGCTGCGCCGTAGAAACCGCGTAGCCGGTTTTGCGCGACGTGCAAGGAGGCCTCGTACGCCTGCAATGCCGCGGCGGGCTGGCCGAGCTCCCGAAGCAGGTCGCCGAGCATCTCGCGCATGGGGTAAAGCCTGTTTTCCATCGAAACGTGCTTCTCCGTGGAATCCTCGAGGTCCGCGGCAGCGCGCATGAATTTAAGCGCGTCGTCCTTGCGACTCTCGGCGTGCGCCCGCCAGGCGCTCGCAGCCAGGACGAGCACCTGGATCTGCTCGCCCCAGTAGCTGTTCTCCGCCGACTTGCTCAAGGCCTGGAGCCGCTCGATTTCCTCCTTCGCCATGGCGGGGTTCCCCGTCTTTGCGGCGCCCAGCGCGCGGGTGAACCGTGGAATCGCTTCCGCGTAGGTATACAGATCCGGCGGAACGGCGAGGTTCGCGGCTTCGGTCCAGGCCGCGCGCTCGAGAACATAGCGTGAAGCCGGCGCAAGCCTTCCGGTATCCGCGCCGTAGCTCCGTGCGCCACTGAGCTTGGTGACGGCGCGCAATTCGTCGATCACGCGCCTGGCTTCGCGGTCCTTGCCGAGCTGCAGGTACGCGTAAGCCATGAAGTCCTGCGCATGCGGCTCCTGCGCAAAGGTCGTTCCGGGGGCATTTTTTGCGGCGTAGTCGCGCGAAGCCTTGACTGCGGCTGTATTGGACCGGATCGAATCCTCCCACCGGCCCAGGATCGAATAGATGTGCGAAGGCATGTGCTGCGCGTGCGGCGCAGCGGGCGCGACCTTGGCGTATTTGTCCGCCGCGGCGACCCCGCGCTCGGCGAGCGGCTCGAAGTCGTAGGTGTGGATGATGTAGTGCGCAAGTCCGGGATGCGCGGGCTGCTCGCGATCGATGGGCTCGAGGATTCCGCCCGCTTTCAGCTGCCGCGCGTAGGTCTTGTCGGCGTGGTCCACGGCTTCGAGGAGAGCGAGCGCGTAGAAGATCGATGCCTCCTTGTCCTCCGGATACTTGCGCGCGAGCTCTTCCATCGCCCGCTCGTAGCGTTTGCTGCGCTCCGAAACCGGAGCCTTGTCGTAGTCCTTGTAGACGACCTCAAGCGCGTTCAGCCAGTCGCGCTCGCGCTCGGTCTTCGCGAGCGCCTTGCCCTGCTGGATCGCTTCGAGCGCGCGCTTGAGATTCTCTTCGGGCCAGGGCGGCACCAGGGGATTCCCCCGCTGGCTGATCGCAAGCCCCCAGTACGCCATCGCGCACCCGGGATCGGCCTTGATCACGGCCTGGAACGCCTTGATGTGCTCGGGAAAGAAGAACGAGTGCAGCATCGCCACGGCGCGCTCGAACTGCGGCTGCACGGCCGCGCTGCACGAAGTCGGGAAATTCACCTTGCCGAACTGGCTCTGGCCGCCACCGGCGGCCGCATCGTCTTCGTGAGCCAGAAGCGGCCCGGCGAGTAAAGCGGCGAGAACCGCCGCGGGTAGGAGCATTTTATTCATCGTTCACCTCCTGAATGATGAAGCCAGTCTGCGCCGCGGCGATCCCGAAAGCAATCCGGCGTATAAGCATGACGCCGCGCCATCCTGCCAGCCACCCGGGGGACGCAACGAAGCGACTGTCCACAATCGCTTTTTCGCCGCCGTGCACCCTCGAACCGCGGGTTGAGGCGCTGCCGCGGAAAATCGGCCCGTCCTGCCTTATACTGTGCGCGCCGCCACACTCATGATGGCGCGTCAACGTTCAGGGGGAACAATATGATGAAAACAATTCAATTGGCGCTCGCAGGCGCCATCATCGCCGCCTCGAGCGCGGCGGCCACGGCGCAGACCCTGCGCGTGCGCGGGGCCATCGAGAAGGTCCACGGCAACTTGCTCACCTTGAAATCCAGCGACGGCGCCGAGCTCAAGCTCACGCTCACCGACAATGCGATGATCGTCGCCGTGGTGAAAGCCTCGATGGCGGACATCAAGGAAGGCACCTTCCTCGGCAGCGCGGCGATGCCGCAGGCGGACGGCAGCCAGAAGGCGCTGGAAGTGCACATCTTCCCCGAGCAGATGCGCGGCACCGGCGAGGGTCACCGGCCCTATGCGCCCGTGCCAAACAGTACCATGACCAACGGCTCGGCCTCGGGCGCGATGGTCGCCGGCGTCGACGGCTCGACGATGCTGGTCAAATACAAGGACGGCGAGAAGAAGATCGTCGTTCCGCCGAACGTGCCCATCGTCCGTTACGAGGTCGGCGGCAAGGGCGATCTCAAGGCGGGCGCGCGCGTCACCGTGCTCGCAGCGACCAAGAAGCCTGACGGCACGTTCGAGGCGAGCCGGATCAACGTAGGCCGCGACGGCGTCGTGCCGCAGTAGCGGGGAGGATCATGAAGCCCGCAGCTATCGTCGCCGCGAGCGCATTGCTGCTCTCGGGCATGGCTGAAGCCGCAGAAATCGAGGTGCTGTCCACTCAGGCCACCCAGGAGGCCTATCTCGAGCTGGTGGCGCAATTCCAGAAGGCGACGGGGCACAAGGTCGCGACGGTTTTCACCGGAACGCTCAACGTCCAGAAGCGTCTCGCGGACGGCGAGGCCTACGACCTCATCATCATGGCGGGCGCGGCCATCGACGAGCAGATCGGCCTGGGCAAGGCCGTCGCCGGCAGCCGCGTCGATTTCGCGAAATCCGGCACCGGCATCGCGGTGCGCAAAGGCGCGGCGAGACCCGACATCAGTTCGGCCGGCGCATTGAGGAAGACGCTGCTCGCGGCGAAATCGATCGGCTACTCCACCGGCCCGAGCGGCGTCTACATGCAGAGCGTGTTCGAGAAACTGGGCATCGCGGGCGAAGTCAAGCGCAAGCTCAAGCAGACTCCGTCCGGCGTGTTCGTCGGCACCCTGATCGCCAGCGGCCAGACCGAGATCGGCTTCCAGCAGATCAGCGAGCTGGTGCATTTCCCCGGCATCGACTACGTCGGCCCGCTGCCGGGCGAGCTCCAGCGCATGACCGTGTTCTCGGCCGGAATCCACGCCGGCGCGAAGCAGGCGGACGCGGCGAAGGCGCTGGTCAGATTCATCACCGCTCCGGCCGCCGCAGCGGTCATCAGGAAGCACGGCCTGGAGCCCGCCTGACACGGCTGGAACCCGGTTGAAATTCCTCGCCGCTGGTGGGATAGTTGCCGACAGAAATACGCAACACCGCAGGGGGAACGCAATGAAGAACAAAGTCTCGACGCTGCTGCTCGCGCTCGCCGCGGCCGCGGCTCATGCGCAGCCAAGCGCTCTCAACGAAACGCAGCTCCTCGGCCGCCAGGTGTTCGCGCAGTCGTGCGGCATCTGCCACCTGCAGCCGTCGCTCGGCGTCAAGACCTATGGGCCCATGCTGAACAAGTCCGCGGCCGGCGGGAACGACGAGGTCATGCGCGCGTTCATCGTCAACGGCACCGAGCGCATGCCCGCGTTCAAGTATTACCTCAAGCCGGCGGAGATCGATGCGATCATCGCTTATGTGAGAACCGTTCCCGTGCCGGCGAACGAACCGCACAAATAAGGAGACCCCGATGAGCAAAGCACAGTCCTTACTCTTCGCATGCGCGACGTCCCTGCTCGCGGCGACCGCGGCGCACGCCGCCGATCAGCTGCTCAGCGGCGCGATCACCTCGCGTTCGGGCCAGAAGCTCGAAGGCGTCACCGTCTCGGCCAAGCTTGAGGGCTCCACCATCACCACCAGCGTCTATACGGACACCGCGGGCAATTATTTCTTCCCGCCGCTGGCCGCGGGCAGGTACCGCGTGTGGGCACAGGCGCTCGGCTTTGAAAGGAGCAACGGCGCGGTCGACCTGTCCGCGGCGCGACGAGCGGATTTCACCCTGCAGGAGATGACCGATCCCGAGCGGCGCTTCCGCCAGCTTCCCGGCGAGATGATGGTCGCGGCATTGCCCGAGGCGAACGCCGACGACGCGCGCATGAAGAAGATTTTCATGAACAACTGCACCGGCTGCCACTCGACCAGCTATGCGCTGCAGTTCCGCTTCGACGAAGCCGGCTGGAGCAAGATCATCGACCTGATGAAAGTGGTGCCGGTCACCGGCGTCTATCCGGGGCCGAATGCAAAGTCCAACCAGATCATGGAGCGCCACCAGAAGGAGCTCTCCGCCTACCTCGCGCGCGCGCGCGGCCCGGGCGAATCGTCGATGAAGCTGGCGACCCGTGCGCGGCCCACGGGCGAGGCGGCGCGCGCCGTCTGGACGCTCTACGACCTGCCCCTCAATCCCGATGCGGGCATCGGCACCCGGTACAACCCGAACGACGGCACAGACTGGGCGCTAGGCACCACGTCCAAAATGGGCCAGTTGCCGCACGACGGCGCGCTCGGCCTCGACGGCACGATCTATTTCACCAGCAACAATCCCAACCGCGGCGTGTCGATCGGCAAGGTCGATCCCGTGACGGGCGCGGTCAAGTACCTGAAGGCCGAAGCGAAGAGCGGCCTCGCCGCCACCTCGCACGGGCTCGCGCGCGACCGCGCGGGCAACCTCTGGTTCGACATCAACCCGGGCCGCCGCGCGCTCGGCAAGCTCGACACCAAAACCGAGAAGATCACGATCTACCAGACGCCGGAAAGCATGTCTCCGGTGGGCGGGGCGGTCACCATAGACGTGGACGGCAAGGGCATGGTCTGGGCGTCGACGCCCAGCGGCGCCGTGCGCTTCGATCCGGTGGCCGAGAAGTTCACCGAATTCAAGTCGCTCATTCCCGAGAAAAATCCGAGAGGCTCGGGCGCGACCTACGGAGCGGCCGGTGATCGCGAGGGCAACGGCTGGTGGGCGCAGATGGCGATGGACACCGTCTACAAGGGCGACGTGGCTACCGGCAAGGCGATCGAACTCAAGATGCCCGACGTCAAAGTCGATCGCATGTTCGGCGCAGACCGCGCC
>Ga0209239_1000512_pt1 | contig 22334 bp, 16 predicted proteins | sample GraSoi013_2_20cm_FD_185824 | JGI IMG/M metagenome (GOLD analysis project Ga0209239, IMG submission 185824) | Grasslands soil microbial communities from the Angelo Coastal Reserve, California, USA - Sample 10_02_2013_2_20cm (SPAdes) (version 2) | ecosystem: Environmental > Terrestrial > Soil >...
GCGTAACCTGGTGTCGCTGCGCAAGCTGCGGAGAAAACGTCTTGGCGTATTGAGAGCCACCGGTCGGATTTGAACCGACGACCGCTCGATTACGAATCGAGAGCTCTACCACTGAGCTACGGTGGCGGTACGCCAAAACTTAGCGGCGTGCTGCTCGATGCGGTACTCCACTGGGCGAGCGCCGGCACGGCCTAGGCACGAGACTCGAGCAGCAGGTCCCGGAACGCTGCGGCTGCGGGGCCAAGCGGCGTCCCAAGGCGCCGCACAATCAGCAGATCCCGCGTCCAACGGGGGCCCGCGAGCCTGGCGGCTACGATTCGCCGATCACGCGCTAAGACTGCGTGACGCGACACCAGCGCCACCCCGAGTCCCGCGGCGACCGCCTCGCGAATCGCCTCGGTGCTCCCGAGCTCCATCGCAGGCGTGAGCGTGACCCCGAGCCGCGCGAGGTAGCGCTCCGCCACGCCGCGGGTGCTCGAGCCTTCCTCGCGAGCGATGTAGGACTCGCCCGCGATCGCGTGCGCGGGCACGGACCGGCGTCGCGCGAACGGGTGGCCGCGCGAGACGATGAGCACCAACTCGTCCTTCACCCAGGGTTCCGCAGCTAGCCCGCGCACGAGCGGCGCTTCGCCGATCACTCCGAGCTCCAGCTGACCCACCGCCACCGAGCGCTCGATTCCCCGGGTATCGCTGATCTCGAGCCTCAGGGTGATCCCGGGATACGTCGCATGGAACCGCCCCAACGCGGCCGGCAGGAGGTAGGTGCCGGGAGTCGTGCTGGCGCCGATCGTGAGGGAGCCCGCCCGAAGCCCGCGCACCTCGCCCGCCGCTTGCTCGGCGGTGCGCAGCAGCGCGAGGGCCTGGCGCGCGTATGGCTCTACCGCGCGCGCCGCCGCAGTCGGCCGTACGCGCTGCCCGTGACGCTCGACGAGTCGGATGCCAAAGTGCGCTTCCAGTCCACGCAGGTGCTCGGAGACGGCGGGCTGGCTGATGTGGCAGGCCTGGGCGGCGCGGCCCACCCCGCCATGGTCCAAGACGGCGAGGAACAGCTCGAGGCGGTGCACCGTGAGGCCGGGCTTGACCATAACATAAACCCTATCAAAGAGATTAATAATGCGTATTGGTCCTATGGTACCACCTACGCCAGTTTCAGGCAATTCGTGTTGGGCGCCGAGCGCCCAGGGAGGTCTTCATGAGGCACCACGTGAGGTTCACCGTCGTCGCCGTCGTGTGCGCGGTCGCTTTCGCCTCACGGGCAAGCGCGCAGGCGGCCGCGACTCCATCGGCCGGTCCCATCGTCGTCCATGCGCCGGACATCCGCTGGGCCGACGGCCCGCCATCCCTGCCCCGCGGGGCCCAGTTCGCGCTGCTCGAAGGCAACCCGGCCGATGCCGTCCCGCTCACCTTGCGCCTCAAGCTCCCGCCAAACTACCGGATACCGCCGCACTGGCACGCCGTTCTCGAGCACGTGACCGTGCTCTCCGGGACGCTGAACGTCGGAATGGGCGAGCAGCCCACCTATTCGGGCGGCACGGCGCTTTCGGCCGGCAGCTACGCCGTGATGCCGCAGAAAATGGTCCACTCCGCCTGGACCGGAAGCGACGGCGTCGTCTTCCAGCTCCACAGCGTCGGGCCCTGGAGCATCACCTACGTGAATGCGAAAGACGACCCGAGCCAGGCGCGACCGTGACCGACGTCTAGGCACGCTTCCCCGATGACTGCACTCACCATCTCCCCCGAAGGCCTGCGGGAGCTGCTCGAGGGAGGGGCACCGGTCATCGTCCTCGACGTGCGCCCCGCTGCCGAACGCGCCGAGTGGAGCATCCCGGGCAGCGTACATGCCGACGTGTACGAGGCACTGCGGCGCCGCGACTCGAACGCCCTGGCGGACTTCCATCCCACCAACGGCAGCCGCGTCGTGACCGTGTGCGCCGCTGGGAAGACGAGCATGCTGGCCGCCGAGCGCTTGCGCGCGCGCGGCCTGAACGCGGTGTCGCTCGAGGGCGGGATGCGCGCCTGGAGTCTGGCCTGGAACACCGCCGAGGTTCCGTGCCTCGGGAGCACCGCGCGGATCGTGCAGCTGCGCCGCACCGGGAAGGGGTGCCTGTCCTATCTCATCGGCTCAAACGGCGAGGCCGCCGTGGTCGATGCCTCGCTCGAGCCCCAGATCTACTATCGACTGGCCGACGAGCGTGGCTGGCGTATCCGCACGGTGCTCGAAACGCACGTGCACGCCGACCACTTGTCCCGCGCCCGGGCTCTCGCGGTCGACACCGGGGCGAGGCTCTGTCTTCCGGCAACGGAGCGTGTCTCCTTCCAGTACACGCCGTTGAAGGACGGCGACATCGTGCGTGTGGGATCCGCTGGCCTCAGAGTGCTTCACACGCCTGGCCACACGCCGGAGAGCGCCTGCTATCTGTTGGACGAGCTGGCCTTGTTCACTGGCGACACACTGTTCCTCGCCGCCGTCGGCCGCCCGGATCTCGAGGCGACGACGGACGAGTCTCGCCACCGGGCTCAGGTACTGCATGCGTCCTTGCAGCGCCTGGTCGCATTGCCCCCTGAGACTGTCGTCCTGCCTGCTCATGCGAGCGCGCCCGTGGCGTTCGACGGCCGGCCCATCAGCGCGACGCTCGAGGAAGTCCAGGAGCGGACGTTGCCCTTGCGTGAGACCGAGGAAACGTTCGTGAGCCAGATCCTCACTCGGCTCCCGCCAACACCGCCGAACCATCACCGCATCGTGGCCCTGAACGAAGCCGGCACGTTGCCTGATGACCCCACCGAGCTGGAGGCAGGCGCCAATCGCTGCGCCGTTGCCTGAGACGCCGTCTCCCATCCGACTCGGCCTCGGCGCCAACTGGCGCCAGTTCACGCTGCTCGTGGTCATCAACGCCTTCGTCGGAGCGATGGTGGGGCTCGAGCGCACCGTCGTCCCGCTCATCGCCCAGGCAGACTTCGGGCTCGTCTCGAAGACCGTAGTCCTTTCCTTCCTTGTCAGCTTTGGCATCGTCAAAGCGCTCGCCAACCTCTTTGCGGGGCAGCTCGCCGACCGGATCGGCCGCAAGCCGCTCCTCGTTGCCGGCTGGCTCGCGGGGCTCCCGGTGCCGCTGCTCATCATCTGGGCGCCGAGCTGGGGCTGGATTGTGTTTGCCAACGTGCTGCTCGGTGTCAACCAGGGTTTGTGCTGGTCCACGACCGTGATCATGAAGATCGATCTCGTGGGGCCGGTGCGGCGCGGCCTGGCGATGGGGCTGAACGAGTTCGCGGGCTACGTCGCCGTGTCGCTGTCAGCGCTGCTCACCGGCTACCTCGCCGCCGCGTATGGCCTGCGGCCGGCGCCCTTCTATCCCGGCATAGCATTCGCCTTGGTCGGACTGCTTCTAACGGTGTTTGCCGTCCGCGACACCCATGGCCACGCGCGGGCGGAGGCGCGCCAGCGCGGCTCGGAGCAATCACGCCCCGGTTTCGCCCGCATACTGTTGCTCACTAGCTGGCGGGACCGCGCACTCTTCGCGGCGAGCCAGGCGGGCATGGTCAACAACCTGAACGACGGGATGGTGTGGGGACTCGTCCCCGTGTTTCTCGCCGCGCGCGGCGTCACGCTCGACCGCATCGGCGTCGTGACCGCGACTTACCCCCTGGTGTGGGGAATGGGCCAGCTCGCCGCGGGCGCGCTGAGCGACCGCTGGGGACGGAAGTGGATGATCGCGAGCGGGATGTGGGTGCAGGCGGTGGGCATCACCGCATTCGTCGTCGGCCGCTCCTTCTCGTCATGGATGGCCGGCGCCACGCTCTTGGGGATCGGGACCGCGCTGGTTTACCCCACCCTACTCGCGGCCGTGGCGGACGTCGCGCACCCCGACTGGCGGGCGAGCGCCGTGGGTGTGTACCGGCTGTGGCGCGACTCCGGCTACGCCATAGGCGCGATCGCCGCAGGGCTCCTGGCGGACGCGTTCACCATGCCCTTCGCAATCACGGCGATCGCCGCGCTGACCTTCGTCTCGGGAGTGGTGGTCGCCGGCGTCATGTACGAGACCCTACCCAATGGATCCACGGGCTGGCGTGTCGGACCGATCAAGGCCTAGCGGGGGCGACCAAGGCGTCGCCCCCGCAGGACGCGCTGCTTTGCTCCCGGCCTCAGTGAAGAACGTGGAACAGATTAGGACCCGTCATAGGGCTGAAGAAGTCCACGAACCCCTTGGATGCCGTAACCCCCTCGAAGCGACCTGGCTGCGCGTTCGAGATCCGGCAACTGATGGTGAGGGTCCCGGCACTCCCGTCATCATACGCGACCCGCAGGATCGCGAGCCCCGCCGTGCTCCCGGGCATACTCGGAACAGATGCTGCTGCCCGCACCCAGCTCACGAGTCCAGTCACGACGTACGTACCGTTCCCTGTCACGCCGCTCGCATCCCGAGTCTCCCACGTTCCGCCTCCGGTCACAGCGTCGTGGCGGGAATGACGGTCTGCTCCTTCTGACGTTCCACGGCCGTCCGCTGGAGCGACGAACGTCCCGCTTCCGGTGACAGTGATCTTCAACCCGTCGCGCGCCGTGTCCGACGCCGAACCGAAGATCTCCCATCCGATCCTGGCAGCGTGTGCCGATGCGACGACGCTGGCTGAAAACTCGTCAGCCCGCGAGGTCAGCGGAGCCGCTGTCGGCGCCCCACTCTCGCATGCCAGCGCGAGGCCCAGCGCGACGAGGCACACGAACCTTGCGTCCCATCTCTTGTAATTCATTGTTCCTCCTTGCCGGTGCCCACACGAGCCGCACGATGCATCCGACCCGGGCTCTCCAGGCACTGCGGTGCACGAATGCGCCAGCCGGGCGCCCGGCTGTGGTGTCGAGGGATTGCTGAATCGGGGAGAAGAACGCGACGCGACGTCGCATGGTGTTAACCTACCCGCCACGGCCCGCTCGACAAGAGCGCAGAAGTGCGGTCTTGGCTTCCGCTCGCAACGTTCGGCTTCGCGCCCTACCCACCAGCACGGTGCGACCGCTCACGGTCGCCTTTACGCCGTGGCCAGGGACGGCCTCGAAATGGGAGGGCGGATGGACAACCAGCGCACGCTGCTTGGCAGCGTCGACGACGGCGGTAGCGAGTGGGTGTTCCGACTTCGCGTCCGCTGCAGTGTCCAGCGTGCGCGTCAGTGATGGGAGCCTCCGCGCATGCCCGTCATCCCCTCCATCTTCATACCGCGCTCGCGGGCGCCTGCCGGCCGCAGTTGGAGATAGATCGCCGCTCCTGCCGGCGTACCGCTGCCGTATACAGCATTCAAGCTTGACGGGACGAAGTTCACAGACCCACGCACGCCTACTCCGGCAGCGAGCCCTGCGACGGTCCCGACGGTGCGCTGAAACCCGAGCGCGAGCGCGCCGACATCGTACTCCGTCGGCGGGGGGACTGATGGAATGACAAGCTCCGCAGCGCTCTTCCGCACGTACTCGGCGCGACTGAAGAAGGCGTTCGTTCCGTCCAGGTCGAGCGTACTCTCCAGCACGACGCTACTCGCGAGCGGCCCCGGCCCAATCTGGTCGTTCGCACCGTAGATCAGGGCGCTCGACCAAGTCCCCGTTGTGCCGACCGGCTGCGTGGTCAGCGCGGACGCTCCGATTCGGTGGAGGGACTCGTCGGGGTTGAGCGCTTCCGGACTTCTCAGATAGGCGTACCACGCGGACACGCTCCAACGCGATCCGGGATTGACGGTCAAACGGGCGCTGTAGGAATCGAGTCGGCGGCTCGTGTAGTCAAAGTTCGTCCGAATCTCGTCCGGCTCCCGGCCGTTGAACCAGGAAGCTTCGAGCTTCACGTTCCGCGTGAACACTCCTGCGGTCACGACTCCGAAGGTGATGTGGGTGCCGTCCTGCCAGTGATGGGAGATCGGCGCCAACGGATCGTCCGCCGCGGACGGCCGGTGCGGGAATGCCACAGGGCCCACCGCCGGCTCGCCGACCGGCGCGAGGTAGAGCGAGAGCGCAAGATTCGGGGCCACCGGCCGCTCGTACAGCGCCGCGAGCTCCATGAACAGGTCGTGCGGGTGCTGCCGATCATGGAGGGTGGCGCCCTGGTAGGACTCCCCCGATTGGACCAGCAGTGGGTAGCCCCGGCTGCCGGTGGTCCACGGCTCGGCGCTGAACATCGCCCGGAGCTGGAGTTGACCGCCACCCAACCGCCGGCTCGCAGCTGCCATCGCCCAGTTGACGATTCCCAGCTGGTTGCTGCCGCGCGAGCCTCCCTGCCAGTCGTACTGGAAAAATCCCTTCCCGTGCAGCATGAGGGTCCAACGCCCCAGCAGGTAGTGGGCGGCGTGCATCGGGGAGGCATCGGGAAGCCACGAGGTGCCAGACCCCATCCGCGTCTCAGGAATGCCGAGGGGTCCTACGTTCATCTCCATGGGGTGTTGCATGTGCATTTGCGCCCGGAGCGGCGACGCTGCGCCGGCGACGAGCGCCAGCGCCGCGGCCACCGAGCCGCCGAGAATCCTTCGCATATAAATTCTCCTGAAGCCAAAGTCGAAGGCGCGCGCCGCTCGCGCGACGCGGACGCACTACATCTGGGATAACCGACTTAGGCTTGAGGCGGTGGAGAGAGTGGCGGGGCGAGGTAGGAAATAAGTGTGGAAGCCGGTCTCAGGACTCGGGTACGGGATTCGGCACGCAAGCCGACCGACACCTTGGCCCACACCCCCGTCGCGGGACTTCCCGTCGGGCACCTGCTTCCGGCGGCGCAGCCGAGGCCGGCTGCATCCTGATGACACATTTGCCCGGACGCCTGAGCCACGAGCGCGACGAGATGTGCAGCATGCTCGTACGTCGCGCCTCCGTTGTGACCCGAGTGCATGTCGCATGGAGCTGCTGCCTGAGCGAGCAGGCTGACGCACATGGGCAAGCCGCTGCCGGCGGTGGCGACGGACAGTGCGACCGCGAGACGGAGGGCTCGCTGAGCGGTGGGTGCTCGGGAGAAACGAAACACCGTGGTCGCTAAGATAACACAGCGGACAGCCGACAGTTCCTCACTGTTCGCCAGCCTCCCCCCTCCAGGCCTCGATCCCTTCGCGCACGATCAGCGGCAGCATCGCCAATGCGGCCACCGGATCCGCCCACCACCAGCCGAGCACCGCGTTCAGGCCCAGACCGAGCAGAGTCGTCGCAGAGAGCCACGCACATACAATTGTCTCGTGCGCGTCCGCCCGCAGCGCCCGGCTTCCGAGACTAGCCGCCACGAGGAGCTTCGCCCGGGCCAGGAGGGGCATCACGATCAATGAGAGCGCCGTAACCACGATCCCCACGACGCTCTCTCCGGGCCGATCGCGGGTGAGGAGTCGACGCCCCGACTCGGCCACGATGTAGACCGCGAGGGCGAGGAGCAGGACGCCTGCCCAACGCGCCGCGCGCGCCTCAACCGTGGGGCCTAGTTCGCGCGACCCGAGCTCGGCCCGCAGCCGCCACCAGAGCAGCACGCCGCTTGTCACCTCGATGACGGAGTCGATCCCAAATCCCGTAAGCGCCACGGAGCCGGCCGCGAGACCAGCGGCAATCGCTATCACGCCCTCGAGCGCGTTGTAGCCGACCGTCACGCCCTCCAGCCCGACCCCTCGGCGAAGCAAAGCGACGCGATTCATTAATCGTTCAACCCTCGGCGGCGCCACAGGTAGTAGATGACTGGGATTACGATCAACGTCAGGATTGTGGACGTCACCATCCCGCCCACCATCGGCGCAGCGATCCGCTTCATCACGCTCGCCCCAGCGCCGTGACTCCACAGCGCCGGCACGAGCCCGAGCATGATGGCGAGCACCGTCATGAGCTTCGGCCGCACGCGGTTGACCGCGCCGTGCTCGATGGCGCCCACCAGCTCCGCCAGTGTGGGACGGCGCCCGCCTTGCGTGACGGCCTCCCAGGCGTGATCGAGGTAGATCAGCATCACCACACCGGTCTCTGCCGCGACACCGGCGAGCGCGATAAATCCCACCGCGACGGCGATCGACAGGTTGTAGTCGAGCAGCCACATGATCCACACCCCGCCGACCAACGCGAACGGCAACGACAGCATCACGATCGCCGCCTCGGCTACGGTACCGAAGGTGAGATACAGGAGCAGCGCGATGATCCCGAGCGTGAGCGGGACGACGACTTGGAGCCGCGCCTTCACCCGCTGAATCGCCTCATACTGACCGCTCCAGCGCAGCCAGTAGCCGGTGGGGAGCTTCACCTCTCGTGCCACGACGCCCTGAGCATCGCGCACATAGCTCCCCACGTCCCGCCCTCGCACGTCGATCGACGCTTGGTCGTAGAGGTAACCGCCCTCGCTCCGGATCATCGGTGGGCCGGGGCTGAACTGAATGTCCGCCAGCTGCCCGAGCGGCACCTGCGGGCCGTCACTGCCGCCGACCAGGAGCCGGCTGATCGTGGTGGGGTCATCCCGGAAGTCACGGGCATACCGCACCTGCACGGGATAGCGCTCCCGGCCCTCCACGGTCGTCGTGATCTCCTCCCCACCGAGCGCCAGGCTGATCACCGCCTGCGCGTCGCCGGTGGTGAGTCCATAGCGGGCGAGGGCATCCGCGTCCGGCCGGATATCCAGGTAGCGCCCCCCGAACGACCGCTCGGCGTAGACGCTCGCCGTGCCCGGGAGCGGCGCGAGCGCGCGCTCGATATCCTGACCGATGCGCTGGATGGTCTGGAGGTCGGGGCCGAAGATCTTGACGGCGAGGGTCGTCCGCACGCCGGTCGAGAGCATGTCGGTGCGGTTCTTGATCGGCATCGTCCACGTATTGACGGCGCCCGTGAGGCGCAGCCGCTGATCCATCTCCCCGATCAGGCGATCCTGGGTCATTCCCCGTCGCCACTCGGACTCCGGTTTCAGGTTCACGACGGTCTCGACCATCGAGATCGGCGCCCAATCGGTGGCGGTATTCGCGCGCCCCGCCTTGCCCCACACCGATGCGACCTCGGGGAACGTCATGAGAATCGAGTCTTCCACATGGAGCAGTCGTCGCTGCGTGGTGAGGGATACCGCTGGCAGCGTGTTGGGCATGTACATGAGCGAGCCCTCGTTCAACGGCGGCATGAACTCGCTGCCGAGACCCGCTAACGGAAGGACCGTCAGCAGCAGGACGCCCGCGGCACCGCCCAGCACCAGCCAGCGGGCGCGCAGCGCCCATTGGAGCACCGGCCGATAGAGCTGGAGGGCCCAGCGGTTGAGCGGGTTCTCCGACTCCGCGCGGATCTTTCCCTTCACGAACCAGCCCATGAGCGCGGGCACGAGCGTCACCGAGAGCAGTGCCGCCGCCGCCATCGCGAAGGTCTTCGTGAGCGCGAGCGGCCGGAACAGCCGCCCCTCCTGGTCCTCCAGCGTGAAGACTGGGAGGAACGACAGCGTGATGATCAGGAGCGACATGAACAGCGCGGGGCCGACCTCACGGGCCGCGGCGAACACGCGCTCCCACTGCGGCCGGTCCGGCTCGTGCTCGATGTGCTTGTGCAGATTCTCGAGCATCACGATCGCGGCGTCGATCATGGCGCCGATCGCGATCGCGATCCCGCCGAGACTCATGATATTGCCGTTGATGCCGAGCCACCGGATGATCGTAAGCGACACTAGGATGCCGAGCGGCAGCGTGGCGATCGCCACGAGGGCGCTGCGCGCGTGCAGCAGGAACACCGCGCAGACCAGCGCCACGATCACGGACTCCTCGAGCAGCGTGCGCCACAGCGTCTTGATGGACCCGTGGATCAAGTCCGAGCGGTCGTACGTCGGCACGATCCGGACACCGGCGGGCAGCGCAGGCGCGATCTCGGCGATCCGCTGCTTCACACCGTCGATTACACGCAATGCGTTCTCGCCATAGCGCATCACCACGACCCCACCGACGGCCTCCCCTCTGCCGTTCCGCTCGGCGATCCCGAGCCGCAGGTCGGGCCCGATCGTCACGCGCGCCACATCACCGACCCGCACCGGGCGCCCATCCTTGCCGACGCCGACTGCGACCTTCCCGATGTCCCCGACTCCACGGAAGTAGCCGAGCCCGCGGATCGCGTAGTCCGAGCCCGCGACTTCCACCGTGCGCGCCCCCACGTCCTGGTTGGCCCCCCGCACCGCGGCGATGACCTCGCGCGTCGTTACGCCATAACCGAGGAGCCGAGCCGGGTCGAGCAGCACTTGGTATTGGCGCACGAAGCCGCCCAGACTCGCGACCTCGGCCACGCCCGATACCGACTGCAGCGCGTAGCGCACTTGGAAGTCCTGGATCGAGCGGAGTCGGTCGGGCGCGTAGCCGGGGCCCTCGAGGGCGTACTGATAGACCCAGCCCACGCCGGTGGCGTCCGGGCCCAGTCGGGTCTTGGCACCGGCGGGGAGCCGGCTCTGAATCGCGTTCAGGTACTCGAGCACCCGGGAGCGCGCCCAGTAGAGATCGGTCCCGTCCTGGAAGATCACGTACACGAAGGACGAGCTGAACATCGACTGCCCACGGACGACTTTCACCTTCGGCACCGCGAGGAACGTGGTGAGCAACGGGTAGGTCACCTGGTCCTCGACGACTTGGGGCGCCTGGCCCGGGTAGTCGGTATAGACGATCACCTGCGTATCCGAGAGGTCGGGGATCGCGTCCACGGGCATGGTCCGGAGCAGCAGTACACCGGCAACCAACACGAAGACCGCGCCGAGGCCGACCAGCTCCCGCCGCCGGATCGACCACGCGATAAGGCGCTCGATCATGGTCGTTTCCCCCCGTCCCTCGTCCCGCGTCCCTCATCCCCCATTTTCATCCCGCCCATGTTCAGGCCCATCCCCATCTGGAGCATGAGTCCTTGAATCGCCGCGGCGAGGTTCGACTCCGAGTCGAGCAGGAACGTCGCCGAGGCCACGACTTCGTCGCCCGGCTTCAAGCCCTCGACGATCTCGACGAGTGAGTCACCGCGGAGCCCCACGCGTACCTCTTGCGGCACGAACCGGCCGTCGCCGCGGTTCACGAACACGAGGTCCTTCGTTCCTGTGGGCAGCACCGCCTCGAGCGGCACGCTCACACTCCGCCGGCCCGACGTCGCGAGCGCGGCAGTCGCGTACATTCCCGGGCGCATGGCGCCGTCGCCGTTCTCCACCGCCGCGCGGGCCGTCAGCGTGCGGGTCTTCTCGTCGAGCTGCGGGTAGATGAACGTCACACGTCCGCGAAACGTCCGTCCGGGGAGCGCGACCACGGTGATCGTGGCCGGGGTGCCGACGCGGACCGCTGCCGCGTCCTGCTCGAAGATCGCGACGTCCACCCAGAGCACTCGGGCGTCGGCGATCTGGAACAGGTTGTCCCCCGCTTTCACCGCTTGGCCTTCGATGACCATCTTCTCCGTCACTTCGCCGCTCCGCGGGGCACGCAGCAACAGCGTGCGCGTCACGCTCCCCCTTGTCTCCAGGCTGTCGATTTGATCAGACGGGACGTCCCACAGGGCGAGCCGGCGCCGGGCGCTCGCGGCGAGCGTGTCGTCCTTCAGCCGCCGCGCCAGGAGGTATTCCTCCTGAGCACTCACCAGATCGGGAGAGTAGAGCGCGAGCAGCGGGTCGCCCTGCTCGACATGCGTGCCCACGTAATCCGCATACAGGCGCTCCACCCAACCACCGACCCGTGCGTTGACGTACACGAGGTTGGGTTCGGCATACTTCAGTATCCCCACTGCCCGCACCGAGGATCGCACCGGGCGCTCGGCGGCCCGCGTGAACGTGATGCCGAGCCCCGCTGCCTCGGCACGATCCAGCGGGACGCCCGACGTGTCGGCGCCGGCGGCCGGCATTCCAGGCATCTCCTGCATGTCCGGAGCGGGAGCCTTCTTGCATCCCGTCAGCGTCGCGGCTGCGACGAGCAGCCCGAGAATGATCTGTTTCATGGCTGCGTCTCCCCTGCGGTCAGCTGCCGCAGCATGACGAGTTGAGCCTGGAAGTCCGCTGCTACCGCGACCGCTTCCAGCTCGGCCCGGTATCGCGCGTCTTCGACCGACAGCAGGGTCAGGAATTCGGCGCGACCGACCTGATAGCTCCGCAGCACCGATTCGACTGTTCCCCGTGCATTGGGCAGCACGCCGTCCACGAGGAGCGCCAGGCGCTGTTGCGACGCTCGGACTCGGGCAGCGGCTTCAGTGACCTCGCGACCGAGCTGGACCTCTGCGTCGCGCAGCCCAGCCGCGGCCCCAGTCGAATCCGCCCGGGCGGCATCGGCGAGTCGGTTCTGCTTGCGCCACGCCCAGATCGGGAGGCGCAGGCCCACGAAGGCGGAGAAGAAGTCCGGAAACTTGAACCCGAACGCGACGGGCCTGTACCCATAGCGCGCCGAGAGTGTAAAGTCGGGGCGCGCTCCCAGCCGCTCGACCTGAATCGTACGGGTGGCCTGCTCGATCGCGGCGCGCCGGGCAGCAAGTCGCGGGTGCGTCGCGAGAGCCCGGGCCACGAGCGAGTCGGAGGGAGGTTGCAGCGCTGTCCCGGCACTCAGAGCAGCCAGGTCGATCGAGGTGACCGTGACCGAGTCGCCGGGGGCCCGGTTCCGCAGGGCATTCACGGCGGCGAGCGCGGCGATTCGGTCGCTCTCCAGTACGAACTCTTCGGACCTCAGGCGATCGCGGGCCAGCTTTGCCTGGAGGGGATCGCTTTGCGGCGCGGCGCCCGTCGCGTAGCGCGTCGTGCTGAGCTGGACGGCGGCGTCGAGCAGCTCCCGCTGGTGGCGCAGCGTCTCCAGCGCCGTCCCCGCGTAGCCAAGGCGGTAGTAGGCGACCGCCATCGCCGTCGTCACCTCACGTCGAATCGTGCCTTCTTCGGCCCGCGCGCCGGCCGCGGCGGCCCGCATGACTCCTGAGCGAGCCCCGAGTGAGCCAGGCCACGGGATCTCCTGGCTCAGCTCCACGTCCGCCTCGGTGAAGTCGCTTTGGTTGAAGTCGAAGTGCGGCATCACCAGGTCCATCACGCCGATCGTCAGCATCGGATCCGGCAGCGAACCGGCCGGTCGGATGCGGAGCGTGGCGGCTCGGACGGCCGCTTGCCGCTGCGCGACAGTTGGGTTGCGCGCGAGCGCTTCAGCGACCAGCGATTGTAGAGCCGAGTCGCCGACGATAGGCGCCGCGGAGCCCTGCCCGAGCGCAGGACCGGCGCCTGCCATCAGGAGCGCGCTCGCGGCCAGAATCAGTTGTCGGAATTGCATACCTCTCCTCGCCAATCAGTTTCCGGCGGAACGCGCCGGAGCCCGCGCCGTTGTGGCGGCGCGTCAGGGCACACTACGCCTGAGAGAGGCTAGGCTTGGGGCGGAGGAGGGAGCGGTGCTTGTGGGTCGGCCGGAACGAACGTGGAAAGACCGAAAGAGACGATGTGAGACTCCCTAGCAGAGACGGAAATCCGTGCATTCAACGAGAGCACCGCGCTTGCCGTGATCGCGCAGAACGCCGGATTGGCGCAGGGGGCAGCCTGGGCTGTGACATCCACAACCGGCCCAGACCGGTGGGACGCCATCTGCTGCTCGCAGTTCGCTGACGTCCCTCGCTGGACTTGGTCACAAAACAATGGCAGACCAACCGGCAACGTTTGGCCGCTCAGCAGCAGCGTGGCGACTAACCTGACGAATGAGGATTTCATGCGCGCCCCCGAATATAGTGCGTGGTGCCAATGGTGGTGCCAACGAGGACGTTTCTGATAAGCGCTCATCGTCGCTCGCCTCGCCTAATTCATTGAAAAGACAAGGGCCAGCGCTGACTGACGCTGGCCGTGTCTGCTTACGAATCGAGAGCTCTTCCACTGAGCTACGGTGGCGGTAAGTCCCTAACTTAGCGGCGTGCCGCGCGATGCGGTACTCCACCGCTGCAGCGTTGCTGGCCGCCACTGGCGCTCGTTGCCCCTACCGACTCCAAACTCTAGAGGGACTTCAGATACTCAACTAAGTCGTGCTGTTGCTCTGCCGTTAGTCCGAGTTTTCGCACTGTGTTGTAATGCGTCACGACGTCGGCGAGCGTCGCCGCGCTGCCGTCATGGAAATACGGCGCGTGCTGCCACAAGGCCCGCAACGGTGTGGTGCGGTATGCCTTGGTGGCCGTACGAACGGCGTACGCCCCGTCCACGCCGGTTTCAGCGGGCGCGTGCAGCTTCCCGGCGTTGTTGTCGGTGCCGGTCACACCCACATGGCAGCTCAGGCAACTGCGTTCAAACAGCGCGCGTCCGCGGCCCGCGGCGGCCGCGTCGAAGCTGCCGGCAGGCGGAGGCGGCGGGGCCAGGCTATGCTGGTAGGCGCGCAGCGCCGGGAGCTTCGGGCTCACCATGTCCGGCGACTGCGTTACCGCGATCCCGAGCCGGGCGTCGGAGAAGTTGCCGTGCCCGTGCATCTGAGTGACGGCGACATAGGCATTCCAGTACGAAATCGGTCCCTCGGCGGTATACGTTTCGCTCTTGACACGCGCCAACCCGTAGGCAGGCGGGATCACGAGCGCCCCGTTCTTCCCGTCCAGGTTGTATCGCGGGTCGTACTTTCCCGGCCCCCACGACTGGTAGACCGCCTTCTGAGCTGCGCTCAGGACGGGTGCCAGGGCAACGATGCCCCCGACATTCAGGTCGTGGTTGGGCCAACCGTCCATGCGACGGCCGATGCCGGGCATGACCGAGTTGTCCACGTTGGAGTGACACAGCGCGCACGTGATGCCCAAGCGCGTGATGTGGTTGTTGGAGTCCACCGTGGCCCGGATCCCGACGACGGCGCCCATTTTGAGCAGCGCCACCGTCGTCGCCGGGCTCTTGAGGTCGACCTTCTGGAGGATCCCCGGAGGCAGGACAGCGGCGTCGACCTTGAGTCCAACCGCGAGCGCCGTCGTCGGGTCAACGCTCTGCTCGACGACCTGGTTCATGTGAAGCGTGTCGGTCCAGAACTGTTCGTCACCGAACGTATCGAAGCGGAAGATACGCTGGCCGTCGGCGACCGAATCGGCCGGGGTCTCCCTGATCACCACCGCGCCACCGGGCGCCGCTTGCTTCATTGCGTATCCACGGAACGCGGCTCCCGCCATGAACACCAGCAGGGTCAAGATTCCGATTCCATAGATCGGGGCGTGGCGTGTCCGACGTCGAATAACCTGGAACTCTGCGACCATAATCTCCTCGCAATCCCGGGTGCCCTGCCGGCCGTGGCATCGCCCACCCGAGGTACGACGCCACACCTGTGTTTGGGTACGCCATGGGCCATGCGAACAGATCTAGCGGAGTGGTGGCACGCACCCGCCCTCGGTGTGTGGTGCCAACCGTGGTGCCCACGACGCCGTTGCCGGCTGGCGCTGACGCGCGCTGCGGTCGTTAACATGCGCTGGCCGTGCACGATTACAAAGGCACGGAAACGGTCTTGAACTCCTGGCCCTTCGCAAGCGTGATCTCGACGACGGCGGTGCCATCCTTCAACGACGGTGTGACGCTGATTGCGTGGAAGCCACCGTTGCCTTGCAGGGCATGCTCCACCGCTGCCCGAAGAGACCCCTTCGCCTTGGCCATCGCCGCGCCCTGGCTCTGGGCGGCGGTGTAATCCTCGCCTTCTGCAATCGGCTCGGCCTTGACGACCTTACCGGTGTTGTGGTCTACAACCACCTCGAAAAACTTGCCGTCCTTCATGGTGTAGACGGAGAGCTGCAGTTTACCGTCCTCGATTTCGAACTTGGCGGAAATCGCCTGGCCGTGACTCGCGCTCGCCGCCAGACCACGCTCGAGGGGCACCCGAGCGCCCAGAACCGCCTTTGCCACCGCAGCCTGGTTCCCCTCCTGCTCGTCTTTGTCCTGGGCCGCGAGCGTGCTCCCCCAGCACACCGCTGCCGCGGCGAGAACTGGGATAAGCCATGCCTTCCTCATCATGTTCATAGGATGCTCCCGATCTCGGTGGAGTGAGAACTGATCCTCTAGGCAGCTTTCTTGACGTTCATCTTGTCCAACGCGGCGCGGAGCCCGTGCGCCAGCTTGAGCGCGTCGTCGTTCGCCCAGTAATGCATGAAGAAGAGGTGCGGGCTGTCGGTGAGCATATGGCTGTGGAGGGCGGTGATGGCGATGCCGTTGTCGCGCAGGGCACGGATCACGGGGTTCACCTCATTCCCGCTCAAGACGAAGTCCCCGGTAATCGCCGCCTTGCCACCGCCCGTCGGTTGGAAGTTGATCGCCGTCGCCAAACCCATGGACGTCGGGACGTCGATCCCGTCGGCAGTGATCTTCTCCGCCCGCGGCACGCCCACCTGGTACACGCCGCCGTTGACCTTACCGTGATACCCGAGGATTTGCCCGATCTGGGCGGTGTCGACGCCGAAGGCTCCGGCGGGCGCCGCCGCCGCGGGCGCCCCGAACGGCGTCGTGGTGAGGGCCAGCGCGGCGTGGATCGCCGCCGCGAGCCGCGCCGGCGCGCCGTGCCCACCGATGTGCATGTACATGACCCGCGGAGACTCGTGCAGGACGTGGTTATGCAACGCCGTCTGCTCGATCCCACCCTCTTGGAGCTTGCCGAGCACCGGACCGACCTCGCTCTCGAGCAGCACGAGGTCGCCCATCAGCATCGCCTCGGTGTCGCTCACCTGCTTGAACGCGACCCACGAGCCAAGCGCCAGCGCGGGCTTCACGGCCACACCGCCGATGGTGACGTGGAGGTCGCTGCGCGGCATCCCGACCTTGTAGGCCCCGTCCGGCTGGAGCGCCCCAGACTTTCCGAGTCCCGCGTCCACCTGCTTCCAGTCGACGGGCGCGAGCGGCTGTTGCGCCTGCTGGCGTGCGGGGATGATCAGCAGGAGCGCGGCGAGCGCCAAGATTCGTTGACCCATATCTCCTCCAGTGAGCTGATCCCAATCGGGTCGAAGCTTGCTCGGAAAATTCTCGCATGATACACTTGTGATAGTCAAGGGATTCGTTTGGGAGGCGACGCCGACATGCCGCAGTCCGCTGCAAACCGTTGGGTCTTACTCATCCACCAGATCCCGCCCAAGCCCGACTACTTCCGGGTCAAGGTGGGGCGTCGGTTACAACGTCTCGGCGCGGTCGCGATCAAGAACTCGGTGTACGTGCTCCCCCGGTCGGACGAGACGGTCGAAGACTTCCAATGGCAGAGCCAGGAGATCGTGGCCGGCGGGGGGGAAGCCTCCGTCTGCGAGGCCAACTTCGTGGATGGCCTCACCGACACCCAGATCGAGGGTCTGTTTCGCGCGGCTCGGGACGCGGACTACCGCGAGATCACGGCGGACGCGCAACGCCTCCTCAAAGAGGTGCCGAGCCGCGGGCGGCAGGCGCGGACTGATGGTCGAGGGCAGATTGCGGCCGACGTCAACCGGCTGAAACGGCGCCTCGCGAGCCTCGTCGCCATCGACTTCTTCGGGGCCCCGCGCCGCCGGGCGGCCCAGGAAGAGGTCGCACGGCTTGAGGCGCGGCTGCGCCCGCGGGAGGCTCAAGTCCCACCACCAGCTCATCCCGCCCAGGCGCCCCGCGGCACCACCTGGGTAACCCGGGAGGGGGTCTACGTCGATCGCATCGCGAGCGCGTGGCTCATTGGCCGGTTCATCGACTCGAAGGCGCAGTTCAAGTTCGTTGCCGCCGAGGGGTACCGGCCGCGGCCGGGCGAGCTCCGATTCGACATGTTCGAGGCCGAGTACACTCACGAGGGGGACGCCTGCACCTTCGAGACGCTCGTTACGCGCTTCGGGCTCGGCGATCATGCGCTCCGCGTCATCGCGGAGATCGTGCACGACATCGACTGCAAGGAAGCGAAGTTCGGGCGGCCCGAGGCCTCTGGGATCGAGCGACTGATCGCCGGCATCGCGCAGCAGCACGCGGAGGACACCGCGCGGCTTGCGCACGGCACGGCGCTCTTCGACGCGCTGTACGCGGCGCTGGCGGCCACCACGGCCGAGACAGGCGCGGCCCGCAAGACGAAGAGGTCGTCGCGACGGTGAGCCTGCGGGCGTTCCTCCTCTACTTCCTGCGGCTTGGCACCCTGGGGTTCGGCGGGCCGATCGCGCTCGCCGGACACATGCAGCAGGATCTGGTGGAGCAGCGCGGCTGGATCAGCGCGCAGGAGTACAAGGAAGGCCTCGCTTTTGCGCAGCTTGCCCCGGGTCCGCTCGCGGCCCAGCTCGCGATCTACCTCGGCTGGGTGCGTGGCCACGTGGTCGGCGCGACATTGGTCGGGATCGCGTTCGTGGCGCCCTCGTTTCTCATGGTGCTCGTTTTGTCCGACTTGTACGTCCGCTTCGGTGGCCTGCCGTGGATGCAAGGGTTGTTCTATGGGATCGGCGCCGCGGTCATTGCCATCATCGCTCGCAGTGTGCTGAAACTCGTGCGGATGACGCTGGGCCGTGATCAATTGCTCTGGATTCTCTTCGCCATGAGCGCCGTAGTGACGGCGTGGACCGAGTCCGAGATCATCTGGGTCTTCTTGGTGTGTGGGCTCGTGCCGATGGTGCTCCGAGGACGGCAGACGACTCCGGCGACCGCCGCTCTCGGGCTTCTGCCGGTCGCTCCGGGTCTCACTAGCGGTCTCGGAGGCCCCGCGTCGGTGGGAGTGCTCTGGAAGATTCTGACCTACTTCGCTGGCGCCAGCCTCTTCGTGTTCGGAAGCGGACTCGCGATCGTGCCGTTCCTGTACGGGGGAGTGGTCCGCCAGTTCCACTGGCTCACCGAGCGTCAGTTCATCGATGCCGTGGCCGTGTCAATGATCACACCGGGGCCCGTGGTAATCACGGTCGCGTTCATCGGGTACCTCGTGGCGGGACTCGCCGGCGCGATCCTCGCCGCGATTGGGGTCTTCCTGCCCGTGTATCTCATCACCGTTCTCTTGGCTCCCCATTTCCATCGAGTGGCCAAGAACCGACAGGTGAAAGCGTTCGTCGATGGCGTCACGGCCGCAGCCACGGGGGCCATCGCCGGAGCCGCCGTGATCCTTGGGCGGCGGGCGCTCATGGACGGGCCAACGATCCTCATCGCGCTCGTGACCTTGGTGCTCCTGCTGGTCCCCAAGAAGATCCCGGAACCAGTGTTGATTCTTACGGCGGGAGTTGTCGGGCTCGTGCTCAAGAACGCGTGATGAGGACGCGGGTCAGCATCGCGCTCGCAGGGGTCAGTCTACTGGCTCGCATGGGAGCGGCTCAACAGGGTAACTCGGGAGGCAGCGGAGCGAGCTCGCCGACGATTCGAGCGACCATGATCCGGGCGCCGGTGACCCTCGATGGAAGGCCGGACGAGCCGTTCTGGGCGGCGGCCGACTCGATCGACGACTTTCGCCAGCGCGAACCGCTGGAGGGGTCCCCCACCACGGAGCGGACGGTCGTCAAGCTGGCCCATGACGCCGACGCTGTCTACATCCTCGTGCGCTGTTACGACTCCAACATGCGCAGCGTGCGTGCCAGCCAGCTCCGCCGGGATGCGGACCTCTCGAGCGACGACAACGTCCAGCTGCTGATCGACAGCTACGACGACCGGCGCAGCGCGTTCGTGTTTGGCACTAACCCCAACGGGGCGATGTGGGACGCGCAATTCTCGGGCGTGGATGACCTGAACGAAAACTGGAACGGCGTCTGGGACGCCGCCGTCTCGCGCGACAGTGCCGGATGGACGGCCGAGTTCCGCATCCCGCTGCTCGCGCTGCGGTTTCGCGCCGGGACCAACCCGGAGTTCGGGTTCAATGTCCGGCGCTTCATTCGACGGAAGAATGAGGAAGACCTGTGGCGCTCGTACGGCCGGGCGCAGGGGTTCTACCGTCTGAACAATGAAGGGACGATTACCGATCTCGGGGATCTGCACCGTCCCCACGATCTCGAGCTGTACCCGTATGCGCTCGGTCGGGCCGTGGAGACGGAGCACGACAGCGCCGGCGGGGAGACAACGGGCGGTTATCTCGGCGGCAAGGGCGGGGTCGACGCTAAGCTGGGTATCACGCCCACGTTGACGGCGGACGTCACCGTCAGCACCGACTTCGCGCAGGTAGAAGCCGACCAGCAGGTCATCAACCTCACTCGCTTTCCCTTCTTCTTTCCCGAAAAGCGTCAGTTCTTCCTCGAATCGAGCGGATTGCTCGACCTGGGGACGCCGGGCCGGGTGCAGTTGTTTTACTCGCGCCGCATCGGGCTCGACACGAGTGGTGCGCCGGTGCCGATCCTGGTCGGTGGCCGCGTGTACGGGCGGCTCGGGCCGTGGAGGGTTGGCATCCTCGATGCACAGACTGGCGCTGGCGACAACGCCAACGACGCCGTGTTGCGTGTCCAGCACGACCTCTTCGACCGGTCCTACGTCGGCGCGATCGGAACGTTGCACGCACGACCCGATGGCCAGGGCGTGGAACGCGCGGGTGGTTTGGACCTCGACCTCCCCCTTGTCGTCCATGGGGCCAACCTCGAGCCCAAGGTCTGGATTGCCGGCAGCCAAACGCCGGGGGTGCCTGGGACCCCGCACGCCTGGCGGCTCTCCACCGATAACCCGAACGACCTGTTCGACAACTTCGTCTCACTCTACCGCATTGACCCGGCGTTCGCCCCGCCGCTCGGCTTCGTCCGCCGCACGGGAATCTGGGAGACGACCGGGCACGTGGACTTCATGCCGCGGCCCGGCGTCCTGGGGATCCGGCAGCTCGACTTCACGTTTCCCATCCCGAGCTGGGACATCATTGCGAACGAAACGGGCTCGCTCTTGAAAAGCGCGGACTGGCAGACGGCGTGGTTCGAGTGGCGGGTGCTCGGCGGGGACCGGCAGAATGGCGATCACTTCGAAGTGAACTTCCAGCGCCTGATGGACGCGCCCACCGACAGCTTCAGCATCTTCCGCGGGGTCGTGATTCAGCCCGATCGCTATTGGTGGTCCCGCTACGAGCTCCAGTACTTCATGAACCCGGGCCGCCCCCTGAGCTTCGGGGCATTCGTGAACTGGGGTCAGTTCTACGGCGGTCACAGCACCGATTTCGAGCTCACGGCGGCGTGGCGCGGCGGTGGCCACCTCATCGTGAGCACCGATCTGACCACGACGACGGCTCAGTTGCCGGTCGGGGCATTCACGGCCGTGTTGTCAGCGAACCGGTTGGAGTACGACTTCAATACCCGCACGAGTCTGCTCGCGTTCGTGCAGTACGACAACGAGAGCGAGCGCGTCGACTTCAATGTGCGGTGCCACTGGATACCGGTGATCGGGGATGATGTGTTCGTGGTGTGGAACTCCGGATACACCACTGAGGCGCTCGCCCGGTTTCGCTTCCCGGACACCCGGGCGCTGGCCCGCCCGCTCAACGGGGCATTCGTCGTCAAGGTGGTGCACCGCCTCACGCCGTAGGGAGGGTGGCTAATGCTCACGCGCACGCTCACCGCATTCGTGCTCGCCGCGACACCGCAGGTGCCGACTCCACCCTGCAAGCTTGCCGGTCCACCGGTCGAGGCCCACTGGTCGGGCGCCATTCCGCCGGCGTCGACGGCGGAGGCGCCCCTCCGCGTGGTCGCCGACGTGCCGCTGCCGGGGAGCGCGTCTCGCTTCGACTATCAGAGCCTCGAGCCGGCATCCGGGCGCTTGTTCATCTCACACATGGGCGCCGGGCAGGTGGTGGTCTTCGACGTACGCGCCGGACGAGTAATTGGGAATCTGGACGGGTTCCCTACCGTGACTGGCGTCCTCGCCGTGCCGGCCGAACACCGGGCGTATGCTTCCGCAACGGGGGACCATGCCGTCGTGGTCGTGAACGATTCCACGCTCCAGATCGTGGCGCGCGTACCCGGACCGCGGTTTCCGGATGGCATCGCGTACGCTCCAGAGGAGCGGCGGGTCTTCGTGTCAGACGAATCAGGTCGGCGGGACTTTGTAATCGATGCAACGACCAACTCCGTTGTAGCCCAGATCGAGCTCGACGGAGAGGCGGGCAACACCCAGTACGACGCTGGCTCGCACTGTGTGATTGTCGCGGTCCAGACTGCGAACCAACTGGCGGTCATCGATCCGGCGACCGGCGCGATCGTGCGGCGCGTCACGCTTGATAAGGCGGTCCGGTACCCGCACGGTTTCTACATCGACGCACCGCACCGTCTGACGTTCATCGCGGGTCAGGAGAGCGGGACGCTGGGTGTGCTGGATCTGCGGACGCTCCAATTGCGTCAGGTGCTGCAAATCGGGAGCGATCCTGACGTCCTGGCGTTCGACTCAGCGCTCGGCCGGCTGTATGTGGCCGCCGAGTCCGGCGTCGTGGCGGTATTCGGGGAGCGGGACGACTCGCTGGTGCAGCTCGGCTGGTACCGGGCGCCGAAGGCTCACTCCGTCGCGGTCGATCCCGCCACGCACCGCGTCTATCTTCCGCTCGCGACCGTGAGCGGTCATCCCGTCCTCCGGGTGCTGGCGCCG
>Ga0209239_1000514_pt1 | contig 22315 bp, 16 predicted proteins | sample GraSoi013_2_20cm_FD_185824 | JGI IMG/M metagenome (GOLD analysis project Ga0209239, IMG submission 185824) | Grasslands soil microbial communities from the Angelo Coastal Reserve, California, USA - Sample 10_02_2013_2_20cm (SPAdes) (version 2) | ecosystem: Environmental > Terrestrial > Soil >...
TGTTCATGCGGTCCTGAATCTTGCCGATCAACTTTTCCGCGATGCTCTCTTGCATCAGCAGCCGTGAACCCGCGCAGCAAACCTGTCCCTGATTGAACCAGATGCCATCGACAAGGCCTTCCACGGCGCTGTCCAGATCGGCATCCTCAAAAATGACGAAAGGAGACTTTCCGCCAAGTTCGAGCGAAAGTTTTTTGTGGCCCTGTGCCGTGGCTCTGCGAATCGCGCGGCCTACTTCTGTAGAACCCGTGAACGCAATCTTGTCTACATCGGGATGCTTCACCAAGGCTTCGCCTGTCAATCCGTCTCCGGTGATGATGTTCACGACGCCCGGAGGCAGACCGACCTCCTGGCAGATATGCGCAAAAGCGAGTGCCGTCAATGGCGTGAACTCCGCGGGCTTCAGCACGACGGTATTCCCGGTGGCGAGCGCGGGCGCAATCTTCCATGCCAGCATGAGTAATGGAAAATTCCACGGGATGATTTGGCCCACGACGCCGCATGCGGTGTATCCCGGAAATTCCTGTTCAAGCAATTGCGCCCAGCCCGCATGGTGATAAAAATGACGCGCGACCAGAGGAATGTCGATGTCGCGGCTTTCGCGAATCGGTTTGCCGTTGTCCAGTGTTTCGAGCACTGCGAGCCAGCGAGAATGTTTCTGTACCTGGCGGGCCAGTGCATAAAGATATCGAGCACGCGCATGTGGAGTGAGCGATTGCCACGCCGGCAAAGCAGCGCGCGCGGCCTTCACCGCGCTATCAACGTCCGCTGCCGAACCTTGTGCCACCGTCGCAAGTTTTTCACCAGTGGAAGGATCTGTGGTGTCGAAATAAGTGCCTTCACCGGGCGCCTGCCATGTGCCGTTGATGAAATGTCCGAAGCTGCGGTCATGTCGGTCCAGCCACGCAAGAGCTTCGCGTGGGTCCTCTGGCGCAGGACCATACTCCATGGTCATGAATCTTTCGGCGATGCTCATTTGCTTTTTCTCAATCTCTCGCCACCAAATCAAGATTCCGAAGCTCACGCAATCGGATGGCGATAATCCGCCGAATAACGACCCGTGGCATGATGCTCCAGTTGCCGCTCGATATCCGCCAGCATGCCGCTGGCGCCAAAGCGGAATAATTCTGCTTTTAGCCAGGAATCGCCGAGTTCTTCTTTCATCAGCGCAAGCCACTCGAGCGATTGCTTCGCGGTGCGAATGCCGCCCGCCGGCTTGAAGCCCACCGCCATTCCGGTCTCCTGCGCATATTCGCGAATGGTCCGGGTCATGACCAGGCTTACAGGCAGCGTCGCGTTCACCGCTTCTTTGCCAGTGGACGTCTTGATGAAGTCTGCCCCGGCCATCATGGCAACGAAACTGGCGCGCGCAACGTTGCGCAGGGTTATCAAATCACCAGTGCCTAGAATCACCTTCAGATGCGCGGGTCCACAAGCGTTCTTGAACGCGGCGATCTCATCGTACAGGGCTTGCCATTTCGCGCCGAAGACGTGCGCGCGGGTAATGACCACGTCGATTTCGTCCGCGCCGGCTTCCACCGAGCGCCGGATTTCCGCGACACGTTCCTCGAACGGAGAAAGGCCGGCAGGGAATCCCGTGGACACCGCGGCCACGTGAATGCCGCTCCCCTCGATGGCGCGTCGCGCGCTCTCGACGAAAGTGTGATAGACGCACACAGCCGCGACCTTGATATCGAGGCTTTCGATGCCCAGCTTCTGCACAAGTTCTTGCTGAAGCGGCTGCCGCGCCTTGGCGCACAAGCGGCGTACACGCTCGTCCGTATCGTCTCCGGAGAGCGTCGTCAAATCCATGCAAGTGATGGCGCGCAGGAGCCAAGCCGCTTGCCATTCCTTCTTTACCGTTCGCCGCGTTCCGATGGTTTGCGCGCGGCGCTCGACGGCGCTCGTGTTCACGCGTACCGCGTTTACCCAATCTAAATTGAGCGGTACGCCGCGGTTGGGCTGGAGATCACGCCCCGCGTAATTGGCAATGGCGGTATCGGAAGGTGAAATCGGTGCACGAAGAACGGGGCGATCCAGACTTGACGGGCTGTCGATTCGCGGATTGTCGCGCAGAGTCATGAGATGGTCACCACAAGTGATAAAGCAATCAGGACCCTCCATCTTAGCACTTAGACAAAGCCGGTTTACAGGCGCCCTCCGCGATTCCGCCACTCCTTCTCGAATTCCTCCCGGCTATAGAAGGATTTCTGCGTCCCTACTTTGGTTGTGGACAGAGCGGCGTAAAGATTTGCGCGTGGCAATGCCTCCTCCTCCGGCAAGCCTTTGCTCAAAAAAACCGCCAGGCTGCCAATGAAGGCGTCGCCCGCGCCGGTAGTGTCCACGGCTCTGACCTGGAATGCCGGAATGAGCTCCTTGCGATCCGCTCCTGCTGCCAAGCAACCGCGCTCGCCAAGAGTAATGACCACGCGCTGCATTCCCTGGCGCAGAAGAAACTCGGCGCACTTTTTTGCATCGTCGATCGAGTGAACTGGCATTCCCGTAATGACTTCAGCTTCGCTCTCATTGGGGATGAAATAATCTGCGGTGCCTACTTGCTTGAAGTCAACCGGCTGTGCCGGAGCGGGATTCACGATACAGCGAATCCCGTTGGCCTTCGCGAACTTCACGGTGTGATAGACGGTTCGCAGCGGGACCTCAAACTGCAGGATGATGGCGTGCGCCTTGCGGAGCAGCGGCGCGGCAGCGTCCACGTCTTCTGGCGAAAGCGTGTCGTTCGCGCCCTTCACGACGATGATGCGATTTTGGCCGCTCGGATCCACGAAGATTGGAGCGACCCCGCTGGAGACGCCTTCGGCGATGCGCACGTACGTCGCGTCAATCCCTAGCGATTCAAAGTTTTTAATCGTGGCTGGGCCGAAAAGGTCACTCCCGACTTTCGCTACCATTCCTACGTTCGCACCGCAAAGACGTGCGGCAACTGCCTGATTCGCGCCTTTGCCGCCGAATCCAAGATCGAACTTTTTGCCGAAGATGGTTTCTCCCGGCCGCGGGAAGACGTCATTGAACGTTGTAAGGTCCACGTTTGCGCTGCCCACCACCGCAATCAAAGGTCGCTCGGCCATTTTTTCAGCTTTGATGAGTCCGACAAACGCCGGACACTCGGTATGGCTGCTATCCAGTGAAAACGTTGCGCGCCATAAACCATAAATTCGCCGGCCTTTCCGCAAGCCTCCGCACAAACCACGGATACCAGTAGCTGCCGTAAGCGACTAGCACAATGGAAGTGCAGCCCTCGCTGGCGAGGCGTTCCTGCTCGGCGCGCTGAATCCCGTAGAGCATCTGCACTTCGAAGTTCTTTTTCGCGAAGCCTTCCCCGGATGCGCAATCGGCCAGCCTCCGTATCAGCGCCACATCATGTGTGCCGAAAGCGGCGCGCACACAGCTATTCTCTTTCTTGGCTCGCAGCATCTGCTTCCCGAGCTCGAAATAGTTTTCGTCAACATTCTGCTTGCGAGGAAACGCGATTTCCGGCGGCTCGTTGTATGCGCCTTTCACCAAACGAATCGAAGGCCGCAAGGGCAAGAGTTTCTCCAAGTCATTCTTTGTCCGATAAAGATAAGCTTGTAGGCAGATGCCAACATTGGGGCGCACACTAACCGCGCTGCGATAGAGATCCAGCGTCGCGTCAACATAGTTGCTCGCTTCCATGTCCACCCAAACGATGGAATCTTTCTCCGCACACTCAATAATGGCATTCAAGTGCTCGAAACAGAGATCTGCCGAGAGGTCCAGCCCGAGTTGCGTCAACTTGACGGAAATCTCTGCTTGCAGGCCTTTTTCTCTGATGCGCTTCAGCACTTCGAGGTAGTGTTCAGCAACCTGCTGCGCCTCCCCGCGGTCTTTGATATTTTCTCCGAGGTGCGTGAATATCGTCCCAATCCTCTTGCTTCGCAGCGTCTCCGCCGCTCCAAGCGCGTCGTCCAGGGTTTCTCCTGGCATAAACCGCGACACTGTGCCGCGTACAAAGGAGTATTGCGTGGCATGATCGCGGAGCCATCGATTCTGCGAGGCAGCCAGCAACAGGGAACGCATCAAACCCATCCTCTTCTCCACTCCTGTTTAACCGAAGATTTCGCTTACTTCAGGAAATTGCGAGCACCCGCAGAAGCACACCGGCCAGCACGCCGCCAATCAGCGGTCCAACTACGGGAATCGGCGCATAGCCCCAATCCGAGCCGCCTTTCGCCGCAATCGGTAGAATGGCGTGTGCGATGCGCGGCCCGAGGTCTCGTGCCGGGTTGATCGCGTATCCGGTGGTGCCTCCAAGAGACAGACCGATGCCCCAGACCAGGCTTCCTACGAGATACGGGCCGAGACCCGCTGCGGGACCAGACGCAGAAACGCTCTTTGAGAAAATCGCGCCAACTACGAAAACAAGCACGAAGGTTCCAATGACTTCGCTCAGCAAATTCGCCACGGTATTGCGAATCGCCGGTGCAGTGCAAAAGCATGCTAGCTTCACAGCAGCATCCGGCGTTTCTTTCCAGTGCGGAAAGTAGTGCAGCCAGACGAGCGCGCTGCCCACGATGGCCCCAAGCATCTGTGAGGCGGCGTAGGGAGCAAACTTGGAAAAATTGCCGTCACGCACCGCGAAGCCAATCGTCACCGCGGGATTCAGATGCGCATCGTTGCTCCCACAGGCAATTGCCGTGAACACGCCCGCCATCACCGCGAACGCCCAGCCGGCGGTGATCACCATCCAGCCGCTCCCTTCCGCTTTCGATCGCTTGAGCAGCACGGCCGCGACAACTCCATCGCCGAGCAGTATGAGAATCATCGTGCCGAAAAATTCACCGGCCAGCGGTGAGGTCATAAGCAAGCGCCTCCATCAGCATTCCATCCAGTCAAAGGATCGTGTGACTGCTTTCTTCCATTGCTTGTGCAATTGCTCACGTTCCGTTTCGGCAAGATGCGGCTTCCAAGTGCGATCGACGGCCCAGTTGGCTCGCAACTCCTCCAGGCCGGAAAAGAACTTCACAGCCAAGCCGGCGGCATAAGCCGCGCCCAGCGCCGTCGTCTCTTGAATCACCGGTCGCACGACTTCACGGTTCAAAATATCCGCCTGAAATTGCATCAACAAATCGTTAGCAACCATGCCCCCATCCACGCGAAGACTGGCGAGGCTGATATGCGAATCTTTCTCCATCGCCTCGACCACTTCCCGCGTCTGAAATGCCGTGGCCTCCAGCACGGAGCGGGCGATGTGCCCTTTGTTTGCGTAGCGTGTCAAGCCGGCAACCACGCCGCGCGCATTCTCCTTCCAATAGGGCGCGTACAACCCGGAAAACGCTGGAACGAAGTAGACGCCGCCATTATCATTAACGGTTCGCGCCAGCGCCTCGATATCGGAACTCTTCTCAATCATTCCCAGATTGTCGCGAAGCCACTGCACCAGCGCCCCGGCAATCGCAACGCCGCCTTCCAATGCGTAGTTTGCAGCCGCATCGCCTAATTTGTACGCGACCGTAGTGAGCAGGCCAAAACTCGAAGGTACCATCCGCTCCCCGGTGTTCATCAACAGAAAGCAGCCTGTGCCGTATGTGTTTTTGACCTCGCCCGGGCGAAAGCACGCTTGGCCGACCAGCGCCGCTTGTTGATCGCCGAGGATTCCAGTGACAGGAACTCCCCCGATCGCTTTGAGAGTTGCTTCGCCATAGACTTCGCTGCTCGAACGCACCTTCGGCAGTACCGCGCGCGGAATGTCAAACGCCGCGAGCAACTTTTCATCCCAGTCCAGTGTTAGCAGATTGAGGAGCTGCGTTCGGCTCGCGTTGGTTACGTCCGTCACGTGCACGCCGCCTAGAGGGCCTCCCGTTAAGTTCCAGAGGAGAAACGTGTCGATATTTCCGAAAAGCAACTCGCCCCCGGCCGCTCTCTCCCGTGCGCCGGGAACATTTTCGAGCAGCCAGCGCAACTTCAAACTGCTGAAGTACGTGCTCAGCGGCAATCCCGTCTGGGGCCGGAAACGGTCTTGCCCGCCCTTGCTGGCAAAGCGCGCGACATCTTCCGCAACCCGCGTGTCTTGCCAAACAATCGCATTGGCAACCGGCTTGCCCGTTTTGCGCTCCCACAGGACCGTAGTTTCCCGCTGATTGGTGATGCCGATCGCGGCCAAATCCGCAGCGCGCAACCCTCTCTGCTCCAGAGCCGCGGCAATCACTTCTTCCGTGCGCCGCCGGATTTCCAGGGCATCATGTTCCACCCAACCTGGCTTCGAAAAAATCTGTTCGTGCTCTTTTTGCGCCACGGCCGCGATACGCGCCGACTGGTCAAACACCATGAATCGCGTGCTGGTCGTGCCTTGGTCGATTGCTCCAATGTAGTTTTTCACCGCGCCGGTCCTCTTTGCAGACGCAGCAGCATACTACGCAATTGCCGCGCCGTGCTTCACGCAAATGGCTCCCATCACCTGTAACAGCAAACGCCTTGCTCGCGCTCAACCGGGAATCGGCTCCTTATACGTCCGCCGGGCCGATTGTTGCATCTAAGAGTAAGGGGATAGGTAAGAGGAAAAAACAATGATCAAGAAAATAAAATCCAGCCGTATCGCCGGGATGATCGGGGCATTCGTCCTGGTATCCGGACTATTTGTTAGAAATGTCAGCGCAGCCGCACCGGGAACCGTAAGCATGACGGTAACCGCCGTCGGCAAGAAAGACACCAGTCCGCCGCTCGTTACTAAAGACGACGTCCAGCTTTACCTAAACAAAGAGCGCACCCAAATTGCCGACTGGAAGCACGGCGGAAACCTATATCTCGCCGTTTTAATTGACGATTCGCTGGACGCGAGCATCGCCAATCAGTGGAACGATCTGAAGGCGTTTCTCACCAGCCAGCCTGACACCACTTATGTTTCTGTGTCCTATGCGCGCAATGGCACGGCCATGCTCGTCCAGGATTTTACTAATGACCACGAACTTGCGGCTAAAGCGCTGCGCATCCCGCTCGGCGGCGGGGGTGCGTTCTCAAGCCCCTATCTCACGCTTCTGGACCTGATGAAGCGTTGGCCCGCTTCCGCGGATAGGCGCTCCATCCTCTTGATCTCTTCCGGCATCGATTATTTTCGCGGCGGTTTTGACTTTAGGAGCCCGGATCTCGATTCCACTATCGGCCGCGCGCAAAAGCAAAATATCAACGTTTGGACAATCTATGCTCCGGATGCGGGGCACCGTGGGCGCGGATTCTTCATCGCCAACCGAGCGCAATCGAATCTCAGCCAGCTATCCGACGAAACGGGCGCCGAGTCCTTCTATCTTGGCACTGCTGCCCCCGTCACGCTCAAGCCCTATTTTGATGAGCTCTCCACGCATCTCAGCAACCAGTATCTTCTGACGTTCAAAGCCAGTGGGGGTGCGAAAGGACGCTTCGAGCGCGTCCGCGTTGCAACCGAGCTGCCTTACGTTGAATTTTTGGTGGCTTCCCAGGCTTTTTTGCCAGCAGCGAAATGAGCAGTTGAATCAATTCAGCGTAGAAACAAAAGAGAGCGGACCATTCAGTCCGCTCTCTTTTTATGACTTAGATCGTTGTCATGCGCAATTCTGCCCGGGCGAAGTGATTTTGACGTTGAAGGGACGTATCTTCAATCGTCAGAACTGCTCAGAACCGCCGCTTGCGTGGAATCGCGGATCACCAGTTCCGGGTTCATCTTGTGGCGGGAAATGCTCCAGTCGCGTTTCTCGAGCCCGGCGTTGACGCCTTCCATAACGATATTCACGGCCAGATTTCCCATCGCTTCCAGCGGCTGCCTGACCGTTGTCAATGACGGTGCGGACAACGAAGATAGCGGCACGTCATCAAAACCTACGACTGAACAGTTCTCCGGCACTTTCACGCCCGCTTTCGTCAGCGCCCGGATCGCGCCCAGCGCAGTCAAGTCGTCGAAGGCCATCAAAGCCGTGAAGCGTTTTTTTCGCTGCAGCAATTCTTCGGTGAACCGGTATCCGCCTTCGAAGCCGGAATTGGGGTCGAACGAATCCGGAAGTTGCAGCACCAGTGCCGGATCGATCTCCAGCCCGGACGAGTGCGCGAATTTCTGGATCCCTTTCCATCGCGGTGCGCTGTCAATCAGCATTTTCGGGCCGCGGATGAACGCAATCTTGCGGTGTCCCAGGTGGTGGAGATGTTCCAGCGCGAGCCGCCCTCCCGCTTCGTTGTCCACCATCACCGAGCTGACGTCGTTGCCGGGCATCTCCCACCCGATGGTCGCCGCGGTGATGTTTCGCTTGCTGAGGTCCGCGAGCAGTTGGATGTCCACGAAGAGCCAGTTGGCTACCACGATCAGCGCCTCCACGTGATGCTCCAGCAGCATTTCCAGGTACCGTTCGAACCGGTTTCTCTGGTTGTGGGCGTCGGCGAAAATCGGGACATACGATGATTGATAAAGCGCGTTCTCGATGCCCCGCAAAACCGGCGTGCAAAAAGGGTCCATGATATCGAAGAACATCACTCCCACGCTATGGCTTCGTTTGCTGCGAAGAAAACGTGCCATCGCATTTGGCCGGTAGCCGAGTTTCTTGGCGACTTCTTCAATTCGTTTTTTTGTGGTTGGCGCGATGTACCGCGCCAGCGGCGCATTGTTCAGCACAATGGAAACCGTCGCCGGTGAGAAGCCGCTGGAATTCGCGACATCCCGCATCGTGATGGTTTGGTTCTTTCCGCTATGACGTTTCACCAAGACTGGGTTCTCCGACTGCATCATCATCTGTCCTGAGCCGCTGAATATGCAACCTGCGCTTTCCCCGGCGAGTCGCTATTCCGCGGGCACTTCAAAAGAGAGCTGTTCCCGGAACCCGCGCGTTTTCCACACTCCGAACGCAATCCCCGCGATCATCCAGATGGCGCCGATAATCTGGGCCATGTGATCGAGGCTCAGCCACAGGCCGAAACAGATTAAGAAACCGAGAATTGGCGGGATCAGATTGCCCAATTGCTTTTCCGGATTGCGAACGTAGTAGCGCAGCAAGGCCGCCACGTTCACGCCCATGAACGCGATCAATGCGCCAAAGTTCAAGAGATTCAATCCCCGCTCGTAGGTGAGGAAAAAGGAGCCGACGAGAGCAATCGCACCTACAAAGAGGACGCTGTTTCGGGGGATATGATGTTTCGGATCCACGGCACCGAAAAACGATTTTGGAAGAGCATTGCTCCGGCCCATTCCGTAGAGCAGCCGTGCAGCTCCAAGCTGCGCACCCAAGCCCGATCCGAAGTTCGCGACAATCAGCGTAATTCCCACAATCTTAAAAAGTGGCAGCCACGCCCGTGCGGCAACGAAGACATAAGCCGTATCGGGATTCTGAAACGGTTCGGAGGCCGGCCATATCAACTGTGCGACATACACTTCCAGAGCCGAGAGCAAGCCGATCACCACGCACGTCAGCACTGTCGCCAGCATGATGTTTCGTCTCGGATTTTCAGCCTCCTCGGACAGCGTGGAAATGCCATCGAAACCTATGTACGTCAGGACGGCAATCGATGTGCAACCAAAGAGTCGCGCGTAAGTGAAAGTTTGCGGATCGTAGAACGGCCGCGTGAAGAACATGGGGTCATTGTGTGGGTGGCCAAGTATGTAGCGAGCCGCCGCGACGAATACGACTACGATGACAGCGCTCATTGCCGCAGCCATCCCCGCGTTTACCCGCGCCGACGTCTTAACGCCGCGTACGTTCAGCAGCGTAAAAATACCCGCAAAGAAAATCTGCCATCCCCATACCGGAAGGCCCGGGGCAAAGTCATGGGCCTGCTGCGCGCACCAGATCGTGCAGATAAGTGGATTGAGCATGTAGTCCATCACCATGCTCCACCCCGTAACGTATCCTGCGGCGGGATGAATTTCCTGGGCCACATACGTGAAGGCAGAACCAGCACTCGGATAGGCGCGTGCCATGCGTCCGTAGCTGATCCCCGTGAACAGCATGCCCACCATGGCGATAAGAATGGCTGTGACCACGTGGCCATGACCGCGATCGCTGAGCGCGCCGAACGAGGACATTGGCGCCACCGGCTGAATCACAATCACGCCGTACAGAATCAGGTCCCAGAGCGTCAGAGTTCGCCGCAGACGTAGCGCGGAACTCGCCGTGCCTTCCTCGCTCACGCAATTCTCCTTTTCCTGGGGAACTATGGTTCGAACGCGGCGTCACCGTAACATGCATGTGGCTCAAGCAAACCCTTGCAATTGTTTGGCCTGCCTCGCATGTTCATTCGGCCTTATTCAATCGTTTCAATGTTTAATAGTGTGCGCAATCCAGCCACGCCGCGCAACTGCAAAAGCTTTCTCAGAGTCCGCCCAAAACTCCCAATTTGAGTTCCGGCCCTGCATTTTGTCCTGTCCTTTCGTACAGGGCGTAAACTTTTCACACAATGTTATCTTTTCCCTCAATCTCTCCTCGAATGTCAGCAACGGCGCAACCTCCCGCGTAGTCTAATGAAGTAGACGCCCAGTCGCGAAAACAAAGGACAGTTCGGAATACCCCTATGGGGGAGGCCCCTCTCACACACCGTCGCAGCAACGCCAAGATCTTCTTGGCGCACGTCAGTGCCTTTCTTTTAGTGGTTCTCGCTGCTTACTGGCTTCGTCGCATTGCTCTTCAGCCAGATGCCATTCTTCAAGGCTACCTGCAGGTCATTGGCGCTCTTCTTGCCTTTGTTTTCGCTGCTGTTACCCTGGTCCGTTTCCAGGGGACTCAGGACCGCATCTCGCTGATACTCGGCGCTGGATTTCTTCTCTCCGGTGCTGTACTAACCGCCACCAGCATTCTCTTTTTTCAAATTTTTCCAGAAGCTCCTCTTCGCCTGCCCTGGGCGCCTCTCGCCTGGTGGCTTGGCCGCCTGGCTCTGGCGCTTCTGCTCGTGGTGGCGCTTCTCGTCGAGCACTTCCTGCCGCGTTCGCGTCATCCACGTCGTGAAATCGCCGGCGCTTTGCTCACTGTAGTTGCTCTCACTTATGTTGTCTCCGCCGCCCTTCGCCGCCTGCCGCCGGAAGTTTCTCACCATCCCAGTGCCTTTTTCCCGTATCCGGAGCAATTACTGCCCGGCGCGATTTTCCTTGTGAGCCTCATCTGGTTCCGTCGCCGCTTGTCCGTCGAGGATTCCGCTTTCGATCGCACGATCTATGCTGCCACCTGGCTGAATCTCGCCGCTCAGCTTTCCGCCGCCCAATCCACGCGCTTGCTGGACGCTCCGTTTGTCTTCGCACAGGCGCTCATGGTGCTGGGCTACACCGTCGCCCTGTGCGGAGCCCTTCTCGACAATGCGCGGCTCTTTGAACAGGTGCGCCATCTTGCCGTGAGTGATCCGCTCACCGGACTTGCTAACTACCGCCGCCTGCTCGATGTCCTGGAAGCCGAAACCGACCGCACCGATCGCAACGGCCGGCCTTTCTCCGTCCTCCTTCTTGATCTCGATGGCCTGAAAAAAGTAAACGATAACTTTGGCCATCTCGTCGGCAGCCGCGCCATCTGCCGGCTCGCCGACGTTCTCCGCATTCACTGCCGGGCGGTCGATACCGCCGCTCGATATGGCGGCGACGAATTCGCCCTGGTTCTTCCAGAGTCTCACGAGGACGAAGCGCGTCGTGTCGCCAACCGCATCCGCGAAGTCCTTGCTAGCGACACGGAACAGCCGGTCCTTTCTGCGAGCATTGGCATTTCCACGTACTGCGGCGACGGCGAGCGCATCGAAAAATTGCTCTCGGAAGCGGACCACGATCTCTATGCGGAAAAGGCTCGCAGGGTTAGACGAGCCGCCGCTGCGGCCAATCCCCGCCGCAGCCCCAAAACCTAAACCGCCGGAGCTGTTTCCCGATTCATTCGCGAACAAGTAGTGCTGATTTATCTTTTGTCAGTGGCTTCTACCGGATGGAATTGCCGTCGGCATCCACGACGTGCACCGTCCCGAGGTTTAACTCGCGAATTCCGGCTTCCACCTTCGCTAGGTCCCCGACGACCACCCAGACCAAGCGATCCGCGTTGAGAAAGGATTTCCCCGCCGTGGTGAGATCGTTTGTCGTCAGCGCCCGCACCTTCGATGCATACGTCGAGAAATAGTCCTCGGGCAAACGATACTGCACGATATTCTCAATCGCATCCCCGACTTCGTTGATCGTTTCGCGCGAACCCGCCAGGCGAAGCGTTCGATTGTCTTTGTCTTTGTTGAGTTCATCCTGCGAGATGGGACGCGCGCCAAACACGTCGTGCAATTCCTTGTTGATCTCGACGAGAGATTCCTTGGTCTTATCCGTTTGCACTGGCGCTTGCGTTACCCAGGCGCTGTCGCCGCGCGCAAATTGAAACGCCGTGCGAGCGCCGTAAGACCAGTGCTTGTCCTCGCGCAGGTTCATGTTTACGCGCCCGCCGAACGTTCCGCCCAGAATGTCGTTCCAGATTCCCAGAGCGATTTCCTGCGGGCTGTTGCGTGGTGGGGCGATCGTCCCCGCTAGGATGAAGGATTGCGCCGCGCCCGGTTTATCGATCAAATACAATTCGGCCTGCTTCGGCGCCGCTACGTTCGGAATGCTCTTCCTCGGCGTGCTCCCTTGCTTCCAGGACGCTAAGACTTTTTCGAGTTGCGGCTTAATTTCCGCCAGCGTGGTGTCGCCTACGATCACCAGCGTGCTGTTGTTGGGCCGGTACCAAGTGTCGTGGAATTTGCCGATGGCATCGCGCGTCAGTTTGCCGACGCCTGCTTCGGTCAACTGAAGTCCGTAGGGATGATCCTTGCCGTAAAGCGCCGGAGTCATCACTCGGCCAGCCATCGCCCCCGGAGAAGTCTTCGCCCGCTGGATCGCGGCAATCTGCAGCTTCTGCTGCCGCGCGAAATCTTCCTGCGGGAACGAAGGGTGGAGCAGCACGTCGGAAAACAATGCCAGCGATGGCTCGAGCTTGCTCTTCAACGCGGAAAGATGCACCGTCGAACTGTCCAGCCCGGAAGCTGCTTCGAGCTCCGCTCCCAGCCGCTGAATTTCATCGCTGATTTGCAGGGCATTGTATTTGTCCGTGCCGCTGGTCAGCAGCGAGGACGTCATTGCCGCAGTGCCCATTGAAGCCGAAGTATCTGCTGACGTGCCCGCATCCACGAGCATGGTGAAATCCACAAGTGGCAATTCATGGCGTTCCGCTAGAACCACTTTCAACCCATTGGAGAGCGTCATGCGTTCGAACGCGGGCAGTTTCACGTTGGGCGTCGCGCCGACTTCGGGGAGTTTTGAACGGTCCGCGCCCGCGCTCGCTGCCTTATATTCCGGAAAGGGCGTGACTTCCAGTTGATAAAGGCCATCGCTGAGCCAGCGCCGAGCCGCATCGCGCAAATCCTCAGCCGTCGCTTTGCGCACGCGATTCAGTGAGATCATGTATTGCTCCGGGTTTCCCGTAAATACCTGGCCCCGCGCGAGGATGTCGGATTTGCCGCCAAATCCTCCGATGCGGTCAAGCCCCCGGACGAGATTCGCTTCATACGCGGTCTTGACGCGCTCCAACTCTTGCGCCGTCGGCCCGTCCTTCAGGAATCTGTCCAGTTCTTCCTGTACGTCCTTGTTGATGGGCGCGAGGCTTCCCTCGGGTTTAGCCGACACAATAACCAAAAACTGGCTGCCGATTTCACTCGGATTGACGCCGCAGTTCACCGAAGTGGCGATCTGCTCGTCATAAACGAGCCGCTTATAGAGCCGCGAATCCTTTCCTTCGGACAGCACGTCGCCCGCCAGGTCCAGATAATCGGCGTCAGTCTGGCCGTATTCGGGAACATTCCAGACGTTGAACACGCGCGCCGCCGGCACGCGGTCTTGCGCCTGCTGGCGGTGCACTCCAGTCATTTTCGCCACCCAGGAATTCTGGTGCGCGACCGGGGGACCGGAGGGGATATCCCCAAAATATTTTTGGACTTTTTCCCGCGCCGTTTTCAAATCGATGTCGCCGGCAATCACCAGCGTGGCGTTCGAAGGCCCATAATAAGTCTTGAACCACTCCTGCACATCGGCCAGCGACGCCGCGTTCAAATCCTCCATCGAGCCGATGGTGGTCCATGAGTAGCCATGCCCCACAGGATAGGTGTTTTCCGTGATCAGATACCGCGAGATGGAATAGGGCTGGTTATCACCCTGGCGCTTTTCGTTCTGTACCACGCCGCGCTGCAGGTCGAGGGTCTCCTTGTTGATGGTGTTATAAAAATGTCCCATGCGGTCGGACTCCAGGAACAGTGCATAATCCAGAGCGGAGGCGGGCACGTCCTCGAAATAGTTGGTGCGGTCGGAATTGGTCGTGCCGTTGAGGTCCGTGGCGCCCACGCGCTCCATCGCGTCGATGTAGCGTCCTTTGGCGTTTTCGCTCCCGCCGAACATCAAGTGTTCGAATAGGTGCGCAAACCCCGTCTTTCCCGGCTTCTCGTTCTTGGAGCCCACGTGATACCAGATATTCAGCGCTACGATGGGCGCTTTGTGATCTTCGTGAACGATCACCGTCAGCCCGTTCGAAAGCGCGAATTTTTCATAGGCGATCTTGATGTCCTGCGCGCATGCCGCTACCGCGGTCAATAACAACAGCGCCATCGTCACAAGCGAAACAACAGCCCGGGCAGCTCGATTAGTTTTCAAAACCATTTCTCCTCCGTATTCTCAACCTTTCGGAATCTGCAAAGTGGCGAGTCGGAACGGCAGACAAAGAACGACCCTTTTGTACCAGACGCACGCCAAAGCCGGAAGTTTCACCGCAAGATGGTGTTCAGCGTAGCGACGGTCAGTATACTCCAGGCGTTTCTTTCACTATTTCTTTTCAGCGGATTCGCGCAGCTTCGCCGCAAATTCGGGATACTGCTCTCGAATAGCGCCTGCGAACCCTATTTTCATTTTCCCGCGGTCGCCTTCAGGCCACAAATCAAGCTCTTTCATGGCTTCGTCAAATCTCTGGCAGAACACGTATTGCAACGCCCGCGATAGCAGCGCGCTCACAGCATCTTCGTTGTTCCAGTCTCCAGTCCCGGTTGTTTCCAATTTCTTCAGGTTTTCAGGTGTCAGCTGGCGCTGATCGGCCTGGTAGTCTTCAGACTCGTCGCTCAAAATCTTCCCGCAGAATTCCGGCGTTGCATCCACCAGCTTTCCTTCGCGGACGCGCAGAACTTTTTCTGCAAACGGGGTTCTCGCATTCGACGTAAATCCATAAGGCCCAGCCGTTCTCTTCCAGATCACCATCCTTCCGTCTTTGTCTTTCTCAAAATCAACACGGCCAGCCATATCAATCTCGAACAGCTTGTGCGGCTTTGGCGAAAGTGAATAAACAATGTAGCCCCAGCAGCAGTGCATTCCCCCGCCCGCATCAGTCCGAAACACCACTTCGGGCTTGCCGTCTCCATCAAAATCTTTTCCCGTCTGTTCTTCATCGAACACCACGTTGAATCCGTTGGTGCGAAACACTACACGGCCCGTACTGTTGTAGATGGCAGCCGTGCATTTTTCTTCTACGGCCTCAGGATCTCGCGAGGGCCCTAGTGAGATTTCGTAGCCATCCCAAAGTTTTTTCTTGTGGGGAGCATTGTCCTTGTGATCCGAGTAGCAGGAAATGTCGTCTTTCAGTTTTTGCGCCCGAAGCAAGGGTGAAAAACAAACCGCACAAATCAGCAGAAGTGAGACTCGCCGCATCAATGACTCCTTTGTCTGCCGTCTCAATAGACGGCGCGATTCTGCGTGGTCGACTTTGTCTCCAGCAAAAACCGCGCCTCCGCCGGCGCGCCATCGACCAACTGGCCCGTCACGTATTCTCCCACTGCGGGGCCGTGTTTGAACCCATGTCCCGAGCCGCCGCCCACGAACCACACGTTTTCCATTTCTGGATGCCGGTCGATTAAAAAATCTCCGTTCGAAGTGTTCTCATACTGGCAGACGCGCGTTTCCACAATCGGCGCATCTTTGAGCGCAGGAAACCGCCGCGCCACATACTTTCGCACCAACTCCGTCATCGCCGGCGAAACAATCCTCGATTGCGTGTCCGGATCAACTCGTTCTCCATGTTCGTCAAACGCAATCTTCAATCCCCGCCCCTCGATGTCCGGCATTCCGTAGACCAGGTCTTCCTGAAAAAGCCAGGTCGGCAGTGCCGGTGCCGCGAAGCTCGTATCGCCCGGCGGAATGCCGAAAAAAAACACTTCTTGTCGTGAAGGAAAAATCCGCGAGCCAAGAACATCCGGGAAAACTTTGCCAAGCCACGGCCCGCACGCAAAAACAAATTGCCTCGCGGCGATCCGTTCGCCCCGGCTCGTCGTAATGTGCTCCACTCGGCCAGCCTCCCGCTGATTCATTGCCTGCGCGCAGAGGTACTCCACGCCGAGCCGAATCGCATCTTCAACTATGGCGGTCACCGCGCGTCTTGCCATCAGGACGCCGCTCTTTGGCTCAAAGATGCCGCGTCCAATGCCGTCAAACCCAATTTGCGGATAGCGCTTCTCCATCGCTGAGCGATCCAGCTCCTCGAATGTTACTCCGCATCGCTTTAACGTCTCGCCGGTTTGCCGCAATCGCTCGTCTTCGTTACCGCCCATCCAGAGCACGCCGGTTTCGAGAAAAAGCGGCTGTTGTGTCGCCGCAAAGAACTCCTTCCATTGTGCCAGCGATTTTTGCGACCACCGCGTGTACAGCTCATCTGCCCCGTACCCCATTCGAATGATCCGCGTTTCGCCTCCGGAGCTCGCCCGCGAATTCGCCGGACCATACGCATCAATCAGCGCTACGCGCTGTCCTCGTTTGGCGAGGTGCCACGCCGTCCACGCGCCAAAGACGCCCGCTCCAATCACCGCAACGTCAAATGTTTTCTGTCCGCTCACCGCGCCTGCATCGTATCGCAACCTGCACTCCAACTAAAAACGCTTCCGTCTAACACCGCGTAGCGATAACATTCCTCGTTTTCCGTTTCTATCTCTGGAGGTGTGTGTGAAAGCGTCTCGCCAGCCCGTCTATTTCGTTCTGCTTGTTTGCCTCCTGATGTTCGTAGTTCCAGTCTTTGTCGACGCCCAGCAGAACGCCCCGCAAATCGACCCTAAAACTTACGGCGGAATGAAATGGCGCCTCATCGGCCCTTTCCGTGGTGGCCGTGCGCTTGCCGTAACCGGAGTGACGAGCCAGCCGAACACGTATTATTTCGGCGCGGTTGCCGGCGGCGTTTGGAAAACCACGGACGGCGGCGTTTCCTGGGATCCTCTTTTCGACAAGCAGACCACTTCCTCCATCGGCAGCATCGCGGTTTCTGAATCCGATCCCAACGTCATTTACGTCGGCACCGGCGAAGCTTGCATTCGCGGCAACATTTCCTTCGGCGACGGCGTCTACCGTTCGAATGACGGCGGCAAGACCTGGAACAATGTTGGATTGAAAGATTCGCGCCACATCGGCAAGGTCGTCGTCCATCCCACGAATCCCGACATCGCCTTTGTCGCTGCACTCGGGCACGCCTACGGCAAGAACATCGACCGCGGCATTTTCCGCACTCGCGATGGCGGCAAGACCTGGGAGAAAGTTCTCTACCTCGACGACCGCACCGGCGGCATCGACATTGTTTTCGATCCGCAAAATCCTCACGTTCTTTTTGCCGCGATGTGGGAAGGCTACCGCACGCCCTGGATGCTCAACAGCGGCGGCGACAAGGACGGCCTCTATCGTTCGAACGACGACGGCACCACCTGGAAGCGTGTTGAAGGCAACGGCATGCCTGAGGGCCCGCTCGGCCGCATCGGCGTTGCCGTTTCCGGCGCGGATTCCAATGTCGTCTACGCGCTGATCGAAGCGAAGAAAGGCGGCCTCTACCGCAGCGACGACGGCGGCAGCAACTGGACGCTGATCAACGACGATCACCGTTTCCGCCAGCGCGCCTGGTATTTCACGCACGTTTGGGCTGATCCAAGAGATTCAAACAAGGTTTACATTGCCAACACCGGTCTTTTCCATTCGAACGATGGCGGCAAATCCTTTGAACGCCTCAATGCTCCCCACGGCGATCACCACGGCCTGTGGATCGATCCTCACAATCCCAATCGCCTTATCAACGGCAATGACGGCGGCGCGACAATTTCCATCGACGGCGGAAAAAATTGGTCCACCCAAAATAATCAACCGACCGCGCAGTTTTACCACGTGACTGCCGACAACGATTTTCCGTACCGCGTCTACGGCACGCAGCAGGACAATTCTTCCGTCGGCATCGCCACTGCCAGCGACCGCGGCTACATCGATCGCGCTGACTGGGATGCTGTCGGCGGAGGCGAGAGCGGCTACGTTGCCGTTGACCCGCGCGATTCACACATCGTTTATGCCGGTTCCTATTTTGGCTACATTACGCGGCTCGACCGCCGCACCAATCAAACGCAAAACGTCCAGCAGTGGCCGCTCGATCCCGACGGCTACAACGCTTCCGTCCAAAAATATCGTTACACCTGGACCATGCCCATCGTATTTTCTCCGCACGATCCGAATACTCTCTATCATTCCTCCCAGTTTCTCTTCCGCTCGAAAGATGGCGGCCATTCCTGGGAAACGCTCGGCGGGGATCTCACTCGCAACGACAAGTCCAAGCAGCAGGATTCCGGCGGCCCCATCACCAAAGACCAGGCCAGCATCGAGTTCTACGATTTGATTTTCACCGTTGCTGAATCGCCGAAACAAAAAGGTCTGATATGGGTGGGCACGGACGACGGCTGGATTCAGGTCACGCGCGACGATGGAAAAAGCTGGACCAACGTTACTCCCAAGGGATTTCCCGATTGGGCCATGATCAGCCTGATTGAGCCGTCGTCGTTCGAAGCAGGCACCGCCTACGCCGCGATCGACGCGCACAAGCTCGACGACTTCAAGCCCTACATTTTCAAGACGACCGATTTTGGCAAGACCTGGTCGGCCATCGCCAACGGACTTCCCGACGGCTCGTACGTTCACGCCGTGCGCGAAGATCCCAAACGCAAGGGCCTGCTTTATGCCGGTACGGAAACGGGCGCGTGGGTTTCTTTCGATGACGGCGCGCACTGGCAGGCGCTGCAGCTGAATCTGCCGACCACTCCGGTCCACGACCTCATTATCCACGGCGACGATTTAGTCGTTGCCACGCACGGCCGCGCGTTCTGGGTACTCGATGACATCAGCCCGCTGCGCCAGTCGAACGCCTCCATCGCCGCCGAAGACGCGCACTTGTTCGCTTCGCGTGCGGCCATTCGCACGCGCATGGGACGCGCGCGCCGCCGCCGCTATGCCATTGGAGAAAATCCTCCCGACGGCGCCTCGCTCTACTACTACTTGAAGGAAGAGCCCAAAGAGCACATCAAGCTGGAAGTGCTGGACGCGCAGGGAAAAGCCATCCGCGCGTTCACCAGCGAGGAACAGAAAAAGGAAGGCGGCTCCGACGAGTGGGAGAGGGACGAAGCCGCGGAACACATTCCGGCGAAGGCCGGGCTGAACGAATTTACCTGGGACTTGCGTTACGAGCCGCCCAAGAAAATTCCCGCCGCCATTTACGACGAAGGCGCACCGAGCGGCCCGCTCGCTCTTTCCGGCAATTATCAAGTGCGATTGACCGTCGGAGTGAAAAGCCTTACTGCTCCTCTTGAAGTGACCATGGACCCTCGCGTCAAAACTTCCGTCGAGGATTTGCGCAAACAATTCGACCTGATGCTCCGAATGCGCGACCGGCAAGACGAAATGAACAAAGCCATTCTGGCGATCCGCGATCTCCGCGGCCAGTTACAAGCGCTCGAAAAGCGTCTCGGTTCGAGCGATCCCGCGAAGCCGGTCGTCGCCGCCGCCACCGAACTTCGCAAGAAAATCAGCGCGATCGAGGAAGAACTCATCCAGGTGAATTCCAAAGCCAGCGAGGACGAACTCAATTACCCGACAAAGCTGAACAGCAAACTCGGCTACCTGCAAAACGCGGTGGACAGCGCGGACGCGCCGCCCACGGAAGGCGAACTCGGCGTCTACGCCGAACTCGACCTGCAGCTCGAATCGCAGCTTGCGAAGTGGCGCGACGTTTTGTCGAAAGACGTCCCCGCGCTCAACGAAGCGATGCAGAAAAACAATGTCCCACTGATTGCGCCAACAACAGCGAAGGCCAACTAGCTGCGGCTGTCTTGGGAACGTTGGATGTTCGCTGGTGAATTTTGCAAAGGCCGGACTTAGTCCGGCCTTTACGAAACCTACTTCTTGAATGCGGCGGCGATGGACGCGGCCCAGTGCGAAAGGTGATTCAGCGATTCGGTGTGCGTGGGATCGAGGTGCAACGGCGTTATGGAAACGGCGCCGGAGAAAATCGCGGCGTAATCCGTGTCCGGCTCGACATTTTTGTCCAGTTTTTGTTCGTATAGCCAGAAGTAGCTGCGCCCGCGCGGATCTTTTCCTTCCGTCAACTGGTTGCGGGTGATCTTTTGCGATTGGCGCGTGAATTTCACCTCGCCGTTCCAAGGTTCGGGCACGTTCACGTTGAGCAAAACCTGGTCCGGCAATCCTTCCTTCAAAATCATCTCCGCGGCGGCGCGCGCCACGCTGGCGGAATTCTCAAATTTCACTTTTTCTTTTTTCGAACACAGCGACATCGCCACGGAAGGAATATGGTGCAGCGCACCTTCCCGCGCGGCGCCCACTGTTCCGGAATAATAGACGTTTTCCCCGAGATTCGCGCCGTGATTGATTCCGGAAATCACCATGTCCGGTTTTTCCGGCAAAAGTTTGTGCAGCGCCACGATTACGCAATCCGCCGGCGTCCCATCGATGGCCCATTCGTGCTCCGCAATCTTGTTGCAGACGATGGGCTGCCGCAGCGTCAGCGACTGCGCCGTTCCGCTCTGCTCCCGGCTCGGCGCCACAATGCTCACGGTGGCAAATCCCTCCAGCGCCGCCGCCAGCGCCCGCAGCCCTTCCGCCTGGTATCCATCGTCGTTGGTTAGCAAAATGCGAGGCATCATTCTAGTGCTTTACTTATTGTACTACTTCGTTTAGGAGCAGCCTGCATGTGCAATACGGCGTTGCAAATCGTCAAGATTCTTAGCCGGCCCGTGGCAATACCCTTCCCACAATCCAACCGCTGCCTCGCCCGATTTGAGTTCAAAAAAATCAACAACGAACGAGCGACCAATCCCGCCCATCTCGTAGTGGACAAAAACACGTTCTTCGGATACTCCAGCGAATATGAGGCGTCGCCTAGGCAAGTCCGGGTCCTTGCTGACGTCCGTCTCCTGAAAATTCTTACCTGGCTCGGTCATCGCGAGGTGGGTTCCGCTTTTCACCGTGAAAACCTTCACAACAGCAGGTGAGAGTGCGCTCATAGTCCGCACAATCTTGAAATGGCTCTCCAGAAACGCCTGGCGCTTGGCGTGGCTCATGTTTGGTTCTATCCAGGCAACTTTGGGTGGCTCACCCGGTTCAGGTGGAGGGTCTTTTTTCAGATCTGAGAGAGAAATTTCAGCAGATCCGCCTGCAGGACCCAAGAGCTTCCTTTCAACCAACAACGACCCGGCAGCAATGAGCAAAGTTGCCAGAACGGTGAGTGATAGGATCTTCCAAGAACGCGACATCGCAGTGAACATAAAAATGGTCGGGACGGCGAGATTTGAACTCGCGACCTCACGCACCCCAAGCGTGCGCGCTACCAGGCTGCGCTACGTCCCGACCGGTGAGCTGACAACGACGCGGCAGGTATCAAGAGGGCCGAATCGAGGTAGCAACTGCAACTTCAAGGCTATCACCGCCGTTCGAGCAGCGTCAAGAAAGTGCGCAGCGTATCGCGCAAATCAAGCAGCATCTTGCGGCCCAGAAGCTGCGCCGAGACTTCGCCTCCGTGGCTCGCGCCCGCACTCTCCGCATCCCAATTTCCTTCATGCTCGCGCAGAAAGCGGCGCGCTCCCGCGATGGTGAATCCTTCGTCGTAGAGCAGCCGCTTGATGCGGAAAACCATGTCCACGTCATCCTGGCGGTAGAGGCGATGGCCGCTGGAGCTCTTGACCGGTTGCAGCATGGGGAACTCGGTTTCCCAATAACGCAGAACGAAAGGTTTCAGGTCCGCGAGGCGGCTGACTTCGCCAATGCGGTAGAGTTTTTTCTCCGTGGCGACTTGCGTAGCTGTGCCGTTGTTTGCCATCGGGATGCCCTGCCGGGGGACGCCGCTATCGTAGCAGTTTGCGATGGATTGATGTAGAGGGAGCATTCATTCGTGTCTTAGCCCACTAATTCTGTCACCCCTTAATGGCCAGGTGAAAATGTCACCCCATGAACAGGGAGACATTCTCATTGAGTCAGAAAGAGTTGCAACGAGTGGCGGTGATTTCAGCATGTATCAAG
>Ga0209239_1000518_pt1 | contig 22195 bp, 20 predicted proteins | sample GraSoi013_2_20cm_FD_185824 | JGI IMG/M metagenome (GOLD analysis project Ga0209239, IMG submission 185824) | Grasslands soil microbial communities from the Angelo Coastal Reserve, California, USA - Sample 10_02_2013_2_20cm (SPAdes) (version 2) | ecosystem: Environmental > Terrestrial > Soil >...
GAGAAAGACATGGCGAAGTGCTCGAACTGCCAGGCCTGGATCCCCGTCGACGTGAAGCAGTGTCCCGAGTGCGGCGTCGAGTTCGCCACGGGCGAGGTCGAAATGGCCGATTACGAGGAGAAGATGCGCCTCCAGTACGACGAGGTCGTGCGAAAGTTCCAGGATGACGCTGAGCAGCAACTCGGTCGCAGTCTCGCCGAGACCGAGTTCCAGGACTGGTGGCGCAAGCAGCCGACCTTCCTCACGTTCGAAGACTGGCTGCGGGAGGAAGAGGAGATGCGCAAGATGGGCTCGAAGCCGTGCCCCGTTTGCGGCACCCTCAATTCCGTCACGGCGACCGTGTGTCACAAGTGCGGATCCCTCATGCGAGACGAGCGCCCGCCGAGCGGCGGCGGCAGCGCGCCAGCTGTGCCCGCGACGCAACGGACCGCGGGTCCGTCAGCCGCGCCTTCCGGTGGGCCCTCTGCAACCCAATCGTCCACGTTGGCGGCCTTGAGCGGCCAGTCCCCCGCTCCGGGCGCGGACGCCGTCCCGCGCCGGGTCATCCGCAAGCCGCTCGCTACGCAGCCCGTCATCCAGAAGAAGGTCGTCAAGAAGACCTTAGAACCCAAGGATGATCAGGAGTCGGAAGACAAGTCGGAGTCCGGCGCGGATCCGGAGTCCGAAGACAATTCATGAAACGTGCTTTGTTGGGTCTCGCGCCTCCAGCTTCGGTCCCTCGGGCGTGGCCGCGTTCGGCAGCGACCGAACGATAAGCAAAGGACCATGGAGTTCTGGACCCCTGTTCGCGACGTGCGGATTCCGCGCGCGGCTTGGGAGATGTGGCTCGTCGTCGTGAGCCTCGTCCTTGAGATCCCAGGCGTGGCCCGCGCGATCATGCGCATGTGACCGGAGAAGTCCTTATCCGCGACGGGCCATGCGCCGGCGGATGCGGCGGGAGGATCGGCGGGTCGTGGCCGTCCTCGGGTTCCTCCATGGCACGGTCCACGCCAACATCCTGTCGATTCCGCTGTTCCTGCTTGCGTGGCACGTCGAATTCGGAGCGGACAACCTCACCCTCGGCTTGCTCGCGGCCGCGGCCTACAGCCTCTATGGCATCGGCGCAGTCCCATTCGGCTTCCTCGCGGACCGGCGCGCGCCCGATCGTCTCCTGCTTTTGTGCGCCTCCGGCATCGCGGGGTCCATGGCCGCGGTCGCCGCGAGCCCGTCCGTGCCCATCCTCGCCGTGTCGCTCGGGGCGCTAGGCCTCTTCTCCGGGGCGTATCACCCCACCGGCTTGTCCGTGATCTCGCGGACCGTCACGGAACAAGGGCGCGGCATGGGGTGGCACGGGATGGGCGGGAGCTTGGGGATCGCCGCCGGTCCCGCGTATGTGGGGGGGACCATCGCATTCGGCTCGTCGTGGAGGCTCGTCGCGGGCTCGCTCATCCTCCCGGCGGTAATCGCGAGCGTCCTCCTCCTGGTAGAACGTCTGCCGCGAGGAGTCCCGAAATCCCCGGCGGGTCCGGGTGGGGCCCGGGCCCGCCCTTCCTCGGGTTCACCGCGGTGGCGGTCGGGTTTGGGTTCCTGCTGTTCTCCCTGGAAGCGCTGCAAAACACGCTCGTGACCCGCGAGGCGCCCAGGGAGGTCCGGGGCCTCGCGTTCGGGTTCACGTTCCTGAGCGTCTTCGGAATCGGCGCGATTGGCGCGACGCTCGCGGGCTACCTCCTGGACCGAGCCGAGGCGCCCCTGCTGTTCGGCCTGTTGGCGGGCTCCTTAGCCACGTCAGGCGCCTTCGCGTTCGCCGCCGGACGGGCCGGCGGGGAGGCACGATCGGTCGCGGGTCCCCCGCGGTAAAGATGCTTACGACGGTGCGAGAATCAACTGAATCGCGTCGCCTTCGCCAGTAGTGGTCTCGTCCTCGAAACGCGGCGAATGCTCCGCCCAAGCAGACGGGCTCTCAGCTCGCGGGGACGGTGACCCCTTGTGCCTGGAGCGTGTCGCGGATGATCTTGATCATGCCTTCCGGGTCTCGGTAATAGGACGAAACGATCTTCGCGACGTCGCGGTAGTTCTTGATCTCGGTCCGCTTCATGTACTCGAAGATGTCCAGGCGGCGCTTGACCTCCTGTTCCATCCGTCGCTGGTTCCAGTTGCGGGCGAGCGAGATCTTCTCGTAGACGTACGAGTGGCCGGAATAGTTGAACGTGTCATCCGCGGGGTTCCAGGTGTACGCCGAGTTCGTGATCAGCTCGTTGCTCTCCGGGTCCGTCCCGACGACTTCGACGATTGCCTTCACCCGCCGGGTCATGTCCGTGCCGACCTTCACCTGCGCCTGGAGCAGGACGATGTCGAGGGCCGCGACAAGGGCCCGCGGCAGGTTGATGGGATCGTTCTCGAGGCGGTGGACCATTGCCTGGACATCGTCCGCGTGGAACGTCGTATACGCCGACTTGCCCGTCGCCATCGCTTGGAACACGACGAACGCCTCGGGCCCACGGACTTCTCCGATCATCATATACTGGGGCCGCTGGCGCAGCGCCGCGGTGAGCAGGTCGAACATGTCGATCTCGCCCGCGGGCTTGCCCGTGGTCATCGACTTCCCGCCGAAGCCACCGCGGGTCAGCAAGGGCACCCAGTTCTCATGGGGCAGGTTCAGTTCCCGCGTGTCTTCGATGGACACGATCTTCATCTGGGGCGGGATGAACAGGAGGATCGCATTCAGCGTCGTCGTCTTGCCGGACGCCGTCCCGCCGCAGATCAGCATCGACTGGCCGTTCTCGATAGCGAGCCACATGTACGCCATCATCTCGGGCGACATCGTCTTGAAGCGCACCAGGTCGAGCGGCGTGAACGGGTTCTCCCGGAACCGCCGGATCGTGAATGAGGAGCCGCGCTTCGTGACGTGCATTCCCAGGGTTGCCTGGAGACGCGAACCATCCGGGATCGTCGCGTCCAGCATCGGTTGGGCGACGGAGATGTGCTTTCCGGATCGCTGGGCGAGCCACACGACGAATGTGTCGAGTTCCTCCGCGTTGTCGAATTTCAGGTTCGAGGGGATGGATCCGTATTTGCGGTGGTAAATGTATAAGGGCACCCGGACGCCATCGCACGAGACGTCTTCGACCTGCGGATCCGTCATCACGACGTCGATCGCGCCGTACCGGATGAAGTCCCGGAAGACGTAATACATGATTCGCTCCTTCGAGACCGGGAGGAGTTCCACCCCCAGTTCGCGCAGGACGACATCGACGATCCGCCGGAGGTAGTTCTCCTTCCGGCCTCGGTCTGCGTCGTCGAGCATCTCGAGGTTCTCGACGAGGATCTCCTTGAGGACATCCAGGATTTCCGATTCCTCCTCGAGGAGCTTCGGTTCGATCGCCTCGTAGAAGTACTCGTTTGCCATCGTGTCGTACAGAATCCTGACGTAGGCGAAGTTCTTCAAGATCGGCTGGATCTCGATTTCGTTCATATTCCGCTGAACGATCTTCGGGATCGTGGTGATCTTCCCGAGGCTCGTCTCCTCGACGCTGCTCACCTTCGGGGCCTTGACCTTAATGCCACGGTCCCCTAGGAGCTTGTTGAGGTACCGATTCTTGACCGAGTCGAGGGCCGCGCGGGACTTCTTCTTCCGATCCATGCCCGCGGACGTTCTCTGGGCATCCGTGTGCTCTTGATCGGGGCTGGCGATTTGCGTGGATTGGGCCATTCGGTCACCTCAGATGAACAGGAACGCGGCGAGCGCGATCACCAACAAGACGAAGCTGTGTCGCAACCCATTCGGGATCCTTCCCGTGTCGAGGACGCCCGCGAGGATGCCATCGCCAAGGCCGTGGACCGCTACCGCGATGAAGAACGCGATCCGAATGCTCGCTACGACGTTCGGCAGGTCTTGGGCAAGTGGACTCTGAACGACGCCACCCGTCGTGGCCAGGGCGCCGCTCGCCTCGAGCATCTTCGGGAGGAACGTCACATCGAGGATCCAGATCGTCACAAGGAACACCATGAACGAGATGTAGATGACCGCGATGTACGTTGACATCGCGATGCGCCGCTCGTCCTCCGTGAGCTGGTTCTCTTTCGTGTCGTGGCTCACCATCGTCAGCACGTCCGCGACGTCGCCGCCGGCGTCCGAGGACTTGACGACGATCGCAACGACCCGCTGAACCATCGGAGTCTTCACGCGCTCCGCGAAGAGGTGCAGCGCTTCCGCGGCGGGGACGCCCCAGGTGATTTGTGCCGCCATCTTCTTGATTTCCGGGGTGAGCTTTCCGTACCGGCCTCCGGACGAAACGACGATCGCCTCAGCGAGCGTCATGCCGAACCGTCCGGCCTCCGCGACATCCCGCAAGAAGTCCGGCAGCCGGCGTTCGATCAGGTTGATCTCATGCTGCTGTTTCGCGACGTAGAATCCGTACGGACCGATGAAGCCGAGGGTCGCAACGACGAGCCAGTACAGGAATCGTTCGAGGCTCCCTTGAGTGGGTCGGAAGGCGAGGTTCACGGAGTTGATCAGGTTCAGGAAGGCGATGAATCCCAGGAGTAGGAACAGGGCCGACCCAATTCCGACGACGCTCTTGCGGCGGTCTCCCTTCTCGGACCGTCGGAGGCGCGCCTTCTCCAGCTCGACCTTTGTCATCTCACCCCTCCTGTTCCATGTTCCAGATCACGAAGATGAAGCCGAACTGGCTCATCGGGATCATCAGTCCGACGACGACGTACAGCAGCATGATGACGAAGCCGGAGCCGGTCTTGCTGATCAGGGCCATGATTGCCATGATCACAACGAGGAACAGCGGGAACGCCACGACGACGGTCACGAAGGACTCCGCGAGCATTCCGAGCGTCTCCATCTTCTTCCGCATCTCGAGGCGGTCCTCCTTCTCGAATTGCTCCGCCTTCACGAGGAAGTAGGGCTTTAGCTGGCCGCCGCTCGTGGAGGTAGTCACGACGCCTTGGAGGAAGTCCTGAAACTTGGATGAGGGAGAACGCTGCGCGCCCTTGCGGAGCGCGCTCAGGATGTCCAGGCCGAGGAGCTCTGTATCCCGCGTGATCCATTCCGCCTCGCGGGCGACCTCACCGTACACGGTCTGCTTCGAGAGCTCCTTGAAAATGACGTCGACGGGGACGTTGGCCGAGGACATCGCGGAGATGAACGACATTGCTCCGGAGATCTTCTTGTCAATCTTGTGCCCGCGCTTCTTCGCATGTCCGGCCGGCGAGCCGTGGTAGCCGACGGGCAAGCCGAAGGAGTACATGTACGAGAAGAAGATTGGCAACGCTGCGACAAGCCCGAAGATGATCAGAAGCGTCGTGATGTCGATGCGCAGGATGAACAGGAAAAGGCTCGCGACGAACGCCGCAATCACGGCACCGACGGCCGCGAAGGTCGTGTTCATCCAAGCAAGGGCAAGGTACTCTTCGGGCCGCAACTTGATGTGCGCCTTCAAGAGGTTGTCCTCGAGCTCGGGGTCCTCGCGCCTCCGGGCTTGAACGAACTTCCCGAACATTCGCCACGCGACCTGGGCCCTCGGGGACAGGCTGACATTCACGGGTCGCGCGCCTTTCGGGAGCTTCACCATGTGGGCGCCTTTATCGGCCTCATCGCCGGGGCGGAACCGCTTGGTCTTCGTCAGCGTGCCGCGCGTCTCGAGCTTCTCGAAGGCCGAACTACCCAACCGTCTCACCTCCTGTGTCAACGGGCTTCATGACGGCGTGGGCCTGCCAGCCCATCTCGTCCCGGATCCGCTTCGCGGTTTCCTCCGGATACTGGTAGTACTGTACGACGATCTTTGCGATTTCGCGGAAGTCCGTCAGGCTCTTCTGGAGCATGTAGTTGACAATGTCGATCCGGCGCTGGAATTCCGCCTCGATTTCTTCGTGGGTCATGTTCTTCATTTCCATGATTTCGTCAAACAGGAACGAGTGCCCCTTGTAGACGAAGGTGTCCGTCGCCGCGTCCCATTCGTACACCGTGTTTGTGATCAGCTCATTCGTCTCCGGCTCGAAGCCGACGAGCTCCACGATCTGCTTGATCCGGCGCACAATCGAATCGCCGATCCGCGCGTGCGTCTGGATGATCACGAAGTTCAGGGCGGTGAGCAGGATCCTCGGCGTGTTGATCGGCGGGTTCTCCAGGCGGTTCACCATCGACTTGACGGAGTCCGCGTGCATCGTCGACATCGTCGGGTGGCCCGTCGCCATGGCCTGGAACATCGTGTACGTCTCCTTGCCTCGGACCTCTCCAACGACGATGTAGTTCGGCCGTTGCCTCAGCGCGGCTCGCACGAGGTCGTACATGTCGATCTCGCCGCCCGCCTTGCCGTCCGGACCTCGCTCGCCGACGCCGGATCGGGTCGTGCCCGGGATCCAGTTCTCGTGTGGTAGATTGATTTCCCGGGTGTCCTCGATTGAGACGATTTTGGCGCCCGGCCGGATGAAGAGGGCGGCGCTGTTCAGGGTCGCGGTCTTCCCACTCGCCGTGCCGCCGCACACCATCATCGACTTGCCATTCTCGACGGCGACCCAGAGGTACGCGACCATCTCAGCACTGGCGGTCCCAAATTTCACGAGCTCGACCGGGGTGAAAGGCTTCTCCTTGTACCGCCGGATCGTGAAGGAAGAGCCGCGGGTCGTGACCTCATGGCTGTACGTCGCTTGGACGCGGTGCCCTTCGACGGAGGTTCCGTCGAGGATCGGGTTCGCGACGGAGATTTGCTTCGCGCATCGCTGCCCGAGCATCACGGCGAACGAGTTGAGCCCGTCGTCATCGTCGAACACGACGTTCGTCTTGATCGATTCGAACTTCTGATGGAAGATGAACAGCGGGATGCCGGTGCCGTCGCAGGAGACATCCTCGATCCGGGGATCGGCCATGAGGACGTCAACCGGTCCGTATCCGACGAAATCGCGGATGATGTAGTACACGATCTTGTCTTTCGAAGCAGGCGCCAACCGCAGGCCCCGGGACTTGATGAACGAGTCCACGGCCTCCTGGAGGTACTCCTTTTTGTCCTTCTCCGCCATCTTGTCCCACTCGTACTCGAGGGTGCGGTTCAGGGAATCCTTGATCATGTCGAGGAACTCCTTCTCCTCCGCGTTGAGCTGCGGCTCCCAGACCTCGTAGATGTACTCGGAGCGATCGTGGTCGTACACGACGCGAGAGTACGAGATCGGCTCCCGAATCGGGGTGACCTCGATCTCCTCGAGGGTGTCGCGCGTGAGGTTCGGGATGTGCGTGAGGTAGGAGCCACGGGTCCCGGACCATTCCGCCTTCTGCTGGATCGCGCCCCTCGGCATCATGACCTTCCTTTGCTTCGGCATCTCGGTCTCCCTCAGAATTGAACGTTTTGCGTGGTGTCTCCGATCCCCACTTGGACTTGGGCGTGCTGCAAGCGGAACGTGGTGAGTGGCAGGACGGCGCGATTCCAGAGTTGGAGGCGCATCGTGTAAATCTGGGTCGCCGTGTTGTACCGGGCCGAGATAATGTAGATGGTCGTCCCGAGGTAGGTCGCCGTGAAGGTGGGTTCTCCCAGGAGGGTCTGGGTGAATGTCCCTCCGTAGCCAGTGCCCTTGAGGGCATTTGCAAGGGTGGAGTTCAGGAAGCTGTACCACGCCAATCCGTACGGGGAGGTGTGGTTGATCCAGACCGCCGTGTTCGAGGGAAACCCGGTGTAGTCTTGGCGGTCGAATGCGAACACTTGTGTGTTGACGACCTCGGTGCTCGTCCCGGAGACGATGCCGGTCCCGTACAGGCTCACGAGTCCGAACGACACATCGAGGGTGTTGTTCGTCTTTACGACAACAAACGTCGGCTGGGCCCGGACCGTCTGACCGTCGCTCTGGTACCGGATGACCGCTCCGTTTTCGTACGCGATCGTCTGCGCGATGTAGTACCGGTTGCCAACGCTGAGCTGGATCGCTCCGCTCGATGTCTCATTGACCGTCGCGACTTGCGAGGGTACCGCCTTGTTGGGAATGTAGGAGAATTGAACGGTGAAAGAACCCGCGTCCGGGATTGCCTGGAGGGCCCCGATGCTCGGGGCGGAGAAAATCGGGACGCCATCGACGCCGAGAGTGACCGCGGACGAGGCCGTCACGGGGATGTAGTGGGTGCCCGAAGTCCTGGCGGCCTCTGCCGCGAGGATCTGGAGGTCGATCGCGCCTTTCAGCCCGCCAAACTGGCCGAGCGCGTTGTTCATATGGGACGCCTCGGAGTCCTTCATCCAGACGGGCACGTACTGGTTCACAATCAGGCTGAGGAACGTAAGGAAGACGAGGAGGGCCATGATCGTCCCGACGGTCGAGGCAACGCCTTCTTCGTCCCCGCGAAGGTCGCGGATCAGAAGACGCATGAAATCACCGGGGGAGAAGGCTCTGAGGCCATTCTATCGGCCCATCCTGGATGACGCTATTTATAGGTGTCGCGCTGAAAATCTGACCTTGAGAATGAGTCGATTTTCTCCATACAGAAGGGGTCCGTTTTCGTCGTCGATTTTCGACGTGATTCTCACGTCGCTCGGCGGGGCTCGGAAGGCCTTTTTCGGCGTCGGCGCGTGGCACCGCGGGCCGCTGCGTAGACAAGCGAGGCCTCGCCCGCGATGAATCGCTTCATGCCCTCGATCGATGCGTACTCGTTCGGAGCGTGCGCGCGGGATCCGTGGCCCAAGCCCGTCGCGACCCACGGGAGCTTCAGGTATTGATCGAACGCAAACGCGGGCATCGTGCCGCCGCTTGACGGCCAAACCTCCGGCTCACGGCCGTTCGCCCGAATCGCATCGATGGCCACCCTCGCGATCCATGAGTCCGGATCCGTCTTCGCGGGGCCGTACGGGCCGTGGACGTCAATCCGGAGGTCGCCGAACCCGCGCTTCTTCAGGTGCGCTCGGAGTTTCCGGAGGGTCCCTTCGACGGTCATGTTCTTCACAAGGCGGATGTCCACCTTCGCATACGCTTCGTGGGGCAAGACTGTCTTCGTCCCTCCGTGGTCGATGTAACCCGCATAGATGCCGCACAGGTTCACGGTCGGCTCGAAGAGGTACTTCAGGAGAAGCTGCTCTTTCGGCAGTTCGTACTTGAATTTCGCGGTCCGCGCTTCCTTGAGCCACGCGGCCGGGTCGAACCTCGCCGCAAGCTCCTTCACCAACGCAATGTCCCGTTTCGTCGGAGGCACGATGTTGTCCCAGATGCCGTCGACCACGGGACGTTGATCGGCGTCGACGAGGGTCCAGAGGGCTTGCAAGAGCCGCCAGACGGGCGAGCCGATCCACACGGCCTCGGAGCTGTGGATCTCGCTCTCCATCGGGCCGCCCGCCTTCGGGTTTCCGCGCGACCAGATGGTCAGGTAGAGACAGCCTTTGACCCCCAGGTAGACCGTCGGCACCCCGCGCAGGTCTTCGGAGTAGTCGTCGGCGATCGCGGCGTCCGCCTTCAGCGCCGGGCGGTGCGTCCGGATGTACTCGATGAAGTTCGCGCTGCTAATCTCTTCCTCTCCTTCCGCCAGAATTTTCAGGTTCACGGGCATCTCGTCGATGTCGCGGATCGTCTTCCACGTGAAGAGATGATTCGCGAGGGCCCCTTTCGAATTCGTCGAGCCCCGGGCAATCACCGCCTTCCCGACGTCGGGCACCTCGCGAATTTCGGCCGCGAACGGAGGAGCCGTCCAGGCGTTCAGGTCCCCGACCGGCTGGACGTCGTACATTTCGTATTCGAGAAGGGTCACCGGCGCACCGACGTCCAGCTGGCCGATGACGAGCGGATGGCCGCCCTTCTCGAAGGTCCGCGTCGTACATCCGAGCGCGGCCATCATCTCCCGGACCATCTCCGCGCACGCTCGAACCCCCTCGCCCGTCGCGCTGACGGAGGGTTGGCGCATGAGCCGGCGCGCCGACTCGAGGGCGTCCGGGAACCGCGCCTCGAGCGCGCGGGTGACTTCTGGGGGGACGAATCCCGCCATCGGCCGCAGGCAACGGCGCGGCGCCCATAAGGTTCTCGCTGTCGATGCGCCGCCGGCACGTTCTTGGACCCCGCCGCGATTGCGAGCGGGATGCAGCGGATCGAGGCGGACTTGTTAATCCCCGGCCGCGGCGAACCGGTCCGGAACGCCGCGGTTGTCCTCGATGGAGCCACGATTGCGTACGCGGGACCGATCGAGGGAGCGCCGAAAGGTTCGGGCGGGAACGTCGTGCGGGTCCCCGCGCTGATGCCGGGAATGTGGGACGTCCACGGACACTTCATGGGGATCCGGACTCTCAACGTCGAGGAGATCGGGCGCACGCCGCCCGCGGTCCTCGCGAGTCGCGCGACGAAGGACGCGGAGACGGCCCTGTCCGCGGGGTTCACGAGCATCCGCGAACTCTCCGGCTTCGGCGTCTACCTGAGCCGCGTGGTTGACGAGGGGAGCGTCCGCGGTCCCCACATCTACGGCGCAGGCGGAGCGCTCAGCCAGACCGGGGGCCATGGCGACCTCCATTCATTTCCTCTCGACTACGTTCATGAGTTGTCTCATCGCCTTGGCTTCTCGTACCTTTGCGACGGCGTGCCCGAATGTCTGAAAGGGGTGCGGATGCAGCTTCGGGCGGGAGCGAGGGTCATCAAAGTCCTCGCTTCCGGTGGCGTCGCGAGTGAGTTGGACCATCCGGTGCATGCCCAGTTCACGGCCGAGGAACTCGCGGCGATCGTCGCGGAGGCCGGGCGAGCGGATCGGGTCGTCGCGGCGCACTGCCACGGGAAGCCCGGAATCGTGGCGGCGCTCCGGGCGGGATGCCGGACGATCGAGCACGGCACGTTCCTCGACGAGGAGATCGCTGACTTGGCGCTTGAGCGGGACGCGATCCTGGTCCCCACGCGATTCATCATCGATCGGCTCGGACTCAACGGTCACGAGGTCGGGCACCTCGTGGAGGCGGGGATGACGCCGCTCCGCGCGATCGAAGCCGCGACGGCGAACGGTCCGCTGACGTTGGGCCCGCAAGCGCCGAAGTCAGGTCAACTCAAGGTCGGGTACGATGCTGACGTCCTCGGGCTCGCCGAGGACCCGCTCGGTCGGGTCGGAGTGCTCGCCGAACCTGAGAAGATTCGGAAGGTGTGGAAGTCCGGCGAACTCGTAAAAAATCTGCCGAGCTGATCCACCGCTGCCGGGCGCCCCAAAACTATTTCTCCCGACGGGCGTTCGCACGAATCGCGCCGCGGTAACTCAGTTTGGGAGAGTGCGAGACTGAAGATCTCGAAGTCGCCGGTTCGAGCCCGGCCCGCGGCATGAACTCCCCGCGTTATCGGCCGGCCCTCCGCAAGACCGTGAGCGCCGTCGTGGTGATCCAGCGGCTCGGCCGTCCGGGGACTTCCAGTCCGAGCGGATAGAACGGCCCCCGGAACTGGTAATTTGGATCCTCGGAGTCCGGGTGGTGAGCGTCTAGGTTCCAGGTCCCGTCTCGGTTCCGCATCTTCTCGAGTCGGTCGAGCGCAGGGCGCATCCGGGGGTCGTTGCCAAACCCGAGCGACGTGAGGACGTCAAGGCCGACCAGGATGTCGTAGTAATAGTGGACGGGGTAGTGGAGGCGAAACCATGGCGCGTATGGTTTCTGCCCTTCCCGGAATAGGAGGCGATCCAGGTAGAACTTCGCGCCGCGTTCGATCGAGCGGAGGACTTCCGGGCTACGGGAGTCCAGGGGCAGCACCGCGAAGGCGGCGAGGGCTTCCCAGCAGTCCAGGGTCCCCGTCGCCGATCGGAAGCAGTGCCACCCGCCGTCCTTCTTCTGGTGACGGACGAGCCAGTCGATCGCCGGCTTCAGATGCGGGTGCTTCGTGTAGCCGAATCGGAGGCCGACGGCGGACCAACAGGTCCATCCCCTTCGCGATTCCCGGGTGCTTCTTGGTGAGTCCCATGTCGGAAAGGACGAGCAGCCTCCAGTTCGTTGCGACGTACTTCGGGCGGTATAGCTCGACTGCGGACGTGCCTGATGTCGACCATTGTCCCAGAGGATGCTGCTCGCGGAGGATCCTCGCGGCCCATCCTTTCCGTCCGATTTCCTTCTGCGCTCGGACGACCTCGGGATCGTCCCCGGGTCGGTCGAGGAGGTCGCGCAGCACGCGGAGACGGACGCTCGGATCCGCATCCTTGGCGAGGAGCCAGTTCCGGAGGCCGCGACGGATGGCCATCGTCCGCAGGAACCTTTGCTCCGTATTTATGCCCGAAGTCGGCGATGGGTTTCCGCGCGGCATTCGATAGAATCTTATGGCCCGACCCGTTTCGACGCCCGTCCCGCCTTAGCTCAGCCTGGTCAGAGCGGGTGACTGTAGAGTGCATTCGATAGAATCTTATGGCCCGACCCGTTTCGACGCCCGTCCCGCCTTAGCTCAGCCTGGTCAGAGCGGGTGACTGTAGAGTGCTCCCGTGCACACCGCGTGCGCGGTGCCCGCTGCCATCATCAGGCCGCCGGTTCAAATCCGGCAGGCGGGACTCCTTTCGGTCTGCGAAGCTGATTCGTTTACCGTCCCGAGTTGTTCGGGCCTAGGCGGATGCCTGATCGATCTTGTCGCTCGCTTCGGTTTCCGCCGTGGCCGTTTCTTCGATGGCAGATTTTATCCATCCCTCGGCCAGTCGCAGGTACAAGAACACGGGCTCACCAAGGCGCGCAATGATTGTCCCCTTGTGCGTGAGCGTATAGTGGGCTTGGTCGGCCCGCTCGTACGGGGCCGCGGTCTGGACGAGGCCCGAGGCCTGAAGGATCCGGAGCTTCCTGCGGACGAGCTCAGCCGAGGTCCCCCCCAGGGTCGCCTGGAGTTCCGCGAGATTGACAGACTTCTTGAGATAGACAACGGCGAGGATTTCCAAGAGCCCCTCCGCGAACACACGCCGCGCGATCGACAGGTTCCGTCGCACGGCATCCTCCGTGTTCGGCTCTGGCGAGCCGCTCACCCGGAGATAGATGCCTCGAGAGAACCGGAAGCATGTCTCGGCGAGGACCGCGAAACGCTCCAGCAGGTCCCGGAACAAATGCTCATCGTCGGACGAGAGGCCCGTCCCGGGCCTCGCGATGAGACGAACCGGGGTCGTTTCGGTTGTGGCCCCCTGCTTCATGGGGGCGACAATTTCGGAAGGGTATATGGCGGTGATGTACACACGTGTACACATACGCAATTCACGTTTTGATAACGCCTGAGATTGTGTTATCACAACTGGGTCGAGAGCGCGCAGGCCCGGGGCTGGTATCCGCGGCGAAGGTCGGGAGAAGCCGGTCCTCGGCCGGAACCTGATGCTTCAGATTTCGATCATGGTTGGTGCGCCCCCCGCCCCGAGGCGGGATGCAGTCCCTCGGTTTCTTGTGTCGCACTGCGTGCGATTCTGTGGCAGACGTACACATAGCCTACATCCTCAACATCGCATTTTCTGCTCCGGAGGTGAGAGACAAGCGCGGTCTCGAGCTGGTCCGACGGGGCGCCGAACGGCCGAACCGACGTGTGCCACGGCGCCTCGACTCTTCGCGGGTCGTTTTCTAGTCCTGTTTTGCGACTGCGAACACATTACAACACAAATCAGAATCAGCACAGGCGGGTGATATAGCCCGGGACCCACTGTTCATTCGCTTTACTAGGGGAAGGTGCGCGGATGTTGAAGTTGGAGAAGGGGGGCTCGTCAGAGACACCATTACCACCGGAATTGGAGAAGCTGCTCCGCCGGAAGAGTCTGCTTCTCCTGGTGAAGGGGGAGACGGGAACCGGCAAGACGACCGCAGCGCTCGAACTGATGGCCCGCCTTCAGTCTTCGGGGGACACGGTCCACATTTCCACCCGCACGTATCCCGATAAGCTCGTGTTCCAACACGCGCTCTTTTCGAGACTCGCCACGCAGAAGAACGTGCACTTCTTCTCGACTCTGGAGTTCGACCCGACGCAGTTCGTCGTTGGCCACAACGTCGTGTCGGGGTTGCATCGCCTCCTCTCGAACATGGACAACCCGCTGATCGTCCTGGACTCCTGGGAAGGGATCGCGGACTACGTCCCACCGGAGGCTCGGATGAAAGTGGAGCAGTCCTTGATGGCGGTCCTCGAAGACACGGGCGCGCGGATGGTCCTCGTGAGCGAGAAGCCGGAGACGACCAGCACGCTCGACCAACTCGCCGAGGCCATCCTGGTCCTCCATCAGCGAGTAATCGATGATCGGAGGGTCCGGGAGCTCGAAATCCGCAAGTTGCGGGGGGTGCCGATCCGCCAGGAGCGGTACCTGTTCACGCTCGCGGGGGGCCGCCTGCGGTACCTGGAGCCGTTTGGGTTCACCCTGCCGGAGCGGACCTCGATGTTCCGGCCGCTGGAGAACACCGCGACCCACATGTCGACCGGCAGCCGCGACATCGACGCCCTCCTCGGCGGCGGCGTCCCTCGAGGGTCGACGGTCTTGCTTGAGATCCGGGGCGACGTCCCGTTCGAGGGCCAAATTTACGTGCCCCTGACCGCCCTCCTGAATTTTCTCGCGACGAACAACGCTGTCATGGCGTTCCCGTACAGCGACTACGACCCGACGCGGGCCCGGCTCTTCGCGACCCAGTTCATGCCCGAGGACGTGTACGACGCGAACATGCGCGTCTTCACGACGGACCGGGTCGAGGATCCCGTCGCGATCAAATTCTCCCTGAACCCCACAGAAGACTTCGACAAGTGGCTCAGCACGTACAGTGCGTACAAGGCAGAAGGTAAGACGATCTGGATGCTCATGGCCCTCGACACGGTCGAGAATTTCTACGGCCAGGGCGTGATGAATTTCCTCGCAACCGTCGCGGCGAGGGCCGCGGTGAACAAGGACATCCAATCGATCGTCGCCCGTCCGAATCTGCAGCTCACACAGAAAGTCGCGAACATCTCGCAAATCCATCTCGTGCTGAGCCAACGCTGGGGCACCCTGATTCTGTACGGGGTGAAACCTCGGACCGGATTCTACGCCCTCCAGTTCACCTTCGACCACGGGTATCCGGAATTCGAGCTCATCCCGCTCGAGGACGTCATGTTGACGACCGAGGTCCCCGCGGAGAAGGCGATACCTCCTCCGTCCCTCACGTTCTACACTCGTCGTCATGAGGCCCGAGCGGACTTCTTCGAAACCGTATTGACATCCTTGAGTCCGAGCCGCCGGGGGGCCGCGTGAATGGGGGACAAGGCCGTGGGCCGGCTCAGGAACGACGGGGAGGCCCGCGTCGGAACGGGGGTTCCGGGGCTCGACGAGATGCTCGAAGGGGGTTTCCCTGCGGGCAGCCTCATCACACTCGCGGGCCGTCCCGGGACGGGGAAGACGATCTTTGCGTCTCAGTTCCTCTACCAGGGCGCGCGTGATGCCGAGGAGCCCGGGATGTATGTCTCCATGTTGGAAGGCCGAAAGGCGTACCTTCGCAACTTGGCCCGGCTGGGCTTCGATATCCTTCCCCTCGAGAAGAAAGGCTTGTTCCGATTCCTCGAGATGCCGACCTTGACCGCGGAAGGTCTTCCGGCGATTTGGGAAGAAATCGTCCGCAACATCGAGGAGGCCGATATCGTCCGGCTCGTGATTGACTCGTTCACGGCGATGTCCCAGGCGTTCGGGAGCCAGGGCGACATCCGTGTCTTCACCCACATGCTACTTGGGAAGATCATCGGAGGTGCCGGATGCACGACCCTGATGATCACCGAGACTCCTCCGGGTTTCTTAGGCGAAGACAGCCCGAACCCGGGGATGCAGGAGTTCATCGCGGACGGGGTCATGCATTTCCACTTGGTCCCGGTGGCGGGAGACGCCCGCGTGCGGTACATCGAGATCACGAAGATGCGAGGAACGAATCACCAGATGGGACCGATTCCGATTGACATCGGGAGCCGAGGGATTTCCGTGAGATCACCGCACTTTCCTGGCCGCCGGTAGCGCGCCGCCCGTTGGGGGGAGCGTCGCTCGTGCACGTAGCCGGTCCGTTGGGGCTGAAAAACGACAAGTCGTATCAGGCCGCCTACTGGAAGGCGGTCGAGGAATTCTTCGGCAAGCAGAACTCCGCCGTCGTGAAAGCGATGATCCTCGCGAAGAACCCAAAAGCCGACACGGGGGATGGAGAGATCGCTCGGATGTGCTACGGCCTCCGTCAGACGATGGGCTGGCTCGCGGAGGCAATCGAGCGGAAGGCGGTGTCGGCGGCGGGCCGAGAGCGAAGTCCGTCGCCCCGCCCCCGCAAAAAGTAGGCGTCACTTGAGCGCAAAACGGGCTACAACCTGGTCGTCCGTCTTGTCAATCACGAGGTCCGTCTTCAGCAGGTCGCGGAACGCCGTCTTGAGGAGCGCTTCGTAGTACAGCGACCATTTGGACCCGGCTCCGTGTTTGAAAATGATTGTCCACTTTCCCCCTTCCACGTGCTCTTCATATTCGAATGCACGGCCGTATCGCGATTGGAGACGCGGGAACCCAACGACCATGGCCTGCAGGCTGACCTCCTTGAACCAGAAGGTGATGAATTCCGGGATCAGGTTCTCTCCAACCCATCGTCCGAGTTCTGTGGCCTCCTGGTCGGTGAGGTAGTCCATCAGCCGTTCGATCAAGGAAGTCGGGAGGGCTACGAGGCCGAACTTCTCCGCGTAGATATCCCACTCTACGAGCCTCCGGATCGCTTTGTTTACGAGGAGGTTCACGCTGACTCCCTCCCGGTCCCCGAACTTCCGGAGGAACTCGTCGACGTCGCGCTCGATACGAATCGTCCGGGTAACACTGCTGCTCGGCGACACCGCGACAACCTGGCCGACGGGGAACCAGTGGACTGTTAATGGCGAACTACTTAATCCTTTCTCCGTACAGCCGTAACCGAACGACCACTTGGTTCTCCGATTTGTCGATCCGGATTTCCCGTTGAAGGTGATCGCGGAACGCGGTGCGCAACGCCTCTTCGTAGAACGTCGACCATCGCGAGCCGCCGCTGTGCTTGAGGATGATGACGCGACGGTCGTCCTCCACGAGTTCCTCATACGCGAACGCGCGACCGTACTTGGCGAACAACTTGGGGAACCCCTCGAGTAGGGTCTCCACCGTGAGCTCCTTGAACCAAAACGTAATGTACTCCTTCACGAGGTTCTTCCCGGCCCATGCGCCGAGTTGCTTGGCCTCCTCGTCGGTCAGACACTCCATGAGCTTGACCAGGATCACCGAAGGAAGGGTGATGAAACCGAACTTTTCACCGTAAGCATCCCATTCGACGAACTTCCGGAGGGCCCGATTCACCAGCGTGTTTACGCTCGTGTCTCCCTGGGATGCGAGGTTCCGGAGTCGCTCGTCCGCATCCTTCTCGATCCGGACGGACCTCGTCACGCTACCTTTGCCCGACATACGCCCTTGCTGCACGCGTTCTAAGACATTGTCCTTTGTGTTCTTAGATGTTCCTTTGCAATGGGTGTGACGGAACGAGACACACACCACCTCGCGTGCGTCCTCCTGAAACGTACCCCTCTTGACCCCCAGTGCCAAGTCGGCTGCGGAGACAGGAGATGGCATTGTCCGATGCCGAGTGGGCGTCAGAGTTCGAGCCGATTCAGCGGTCCAACCCCCCGCGACCCGGCCGGGCGCTCCACGAGGCCAAAATTCCGATGACCGGGCCGGGAGCGGACTCGACCGTTCGCGCAACTCCGGACGGCGATGGGATCTTCGGGGGTTCCCACGCCCCGGCGGGCGAAGCCGAACCATCGCGGCCAATCGGGCACGTCGATTGCGCGCGAAGCATCATCGTTCTCCTCCCGGCCCTCAACGAGGAGATGGCGGTAGGCTCTGTCATTAGCCGCATCCCGACGGAACGGCTGCGGCGGTCCGGATACGACGTCCGCGTTTGGGTCGTGGACGGAAAGTCCACCGATGCGACGCTCCAAGTCGCGCGCGACCGGGGCGCGAGCACATACGTGCAAAGCGGCGAAGGCAAGGGGAACGGCGTGCGGCAAGCCCTCAATCACCTGCTGAATGACCGGAGCAGCGGGGCCGCCGCGGGATCTCGCCTCTTCGTGATGCTCGACGCCGACGGAAGCTATCCCCCCGAGGACATCCCCAGCTTCGTGGATGCGCTGGAGTCGGGTTCCGATGTGGTCGTAGGCTCCCGGTTCCGCGGGCACGTCGAGGACGGCGCGATGACTTCACTGAACCGCCTCGGCAACGAGTTCCTCAACGGCCTAGCCCGGATCCTCTACCGCGTCCCCGTCAGCGACGTCTGCACGGGGATGTGGGCCTTCCGGGAGGACTGCGTCCGTGAATTCGGCCTCGCGGCAGAGAGCTTCGATCTCGAAGCCGACCTGTTCGCGTCCGCATGCGAAGTGGGCGCTCGGATGCGGGAGTTGCCCGTGGACTACTCGCGTCGGATCGGGGATCCGAAGCTGGTCCCCCTCCGAACCGGTCTTCTCATCGCGTGGCGCCTGCTCACCCGACGACTGAACCGTGGCGGCGATGTCGTTCCCCGCGCCTCGCAGTCGGGATTCGATTTCCGAGGGGAAACAGCGTGAAGGTGTGTATCCTCACCCCGGAGTTTCTGCCGGCGTGGGGGGGAGTCGGAACGTACGCGTACAACTTGGCCCGTGGCCTGCAAGATCGCGCCGAGGTGCACGTCTTGACAGGTGCCGCCGCGCCCCCCCGGGTCGACGAAGACTTGGAGGGGGTCCAAGTCCATCCGGCCTTCCCGGGCGGGAACTCGCGGCACGAGGTGTCACCGTTTCGTTTTCAGGCGGCGGTCTTCCGGCGCCTCCCTCGCCTCGCTCGACGGTACGGATTCGACATCGTCCACGCGAATCATGCCTACATGTCGGACTTGCTCGTCCGGCTTCGACGTCGGTCAGCGGCGACCGTGGTGACGGTCCACACAACGCTCGAGACGCAGGTGGGAGGCACAGCCCGGGCGAGCCCTGCGGCCCCCCGGGACAGCCTGGAAGGTCGGATCGCCCGATGGCGCTTGCTCTTGGAAACCGTGGAGCGACACTACCTTCGGGGGACGCCGGCGATGATCTTCGTCTCCCGCTGGCTCCGGGACCGTACCTTGCGATCGTACCGGGTCCATCCGCGGCTGAGCACCGTGGTCCCGAACGCGATCGACACGGAGCGTCTTTCGCCGCCGGTCGCGGGGGACGGTGGGGTCGGGCCGACGCGCTCGGACCGGCCGACCCTGCTGTTCGCTGGCAGGCTCCTGGCGATGAAAGGGATTGAGACCCTCCTTCGGGCGATGGCCCGCCTCGATCCATCCGTTCGGCTGCTGCTCGCCGGACCGGGCGACCAAGGACCTTGGAAGGCCCTCGCGTACGACCTTGGGCTCACGAGCGAGCGGTGCGAATTCTTGGGCAGGGTCCCCTACGAGGCGATGCCAACGCTCTACCGTCAGGTCGATGCGGTCGTACTGCCGAGCTTCACGGAGAGTTGCCCGATGGTCGCGCTGGAGGCGATGGCGTGTGGCACGCCTCTGATCGCGGCGGACGTGGGCGGCGTTTCTGAAATCGTCCGGGACGGAGAGACGGGCTGGCTCTTCCCCGCCGGAGATGCGGATGGTCTCGTGTCGTGCATCCGGGCTGTCCTGGACGACACGGTTCGTCGGGAACCCGTCCGTGCGCGAGCCCGCGCGTGGGCGGAGGCGAACGCCTCGATCGATCGGATGGCGGGAGAGACGTTCCGGTTCTACGAGCGGCTCGTTGGGGGGGAGGCGTCGTGAACGTCGCGATCGTCAACCCGCCCCGGTTCGATGGTGCCTCCGTCGTGCGGGAGGAACGCTGTGAAGTGGTCGAACGCTACTCGGTCCTGGAACCGTACAGCTTGCTCCAGCTCGCGTCGCTCCTTCTCGCGGAGGGCCACCGCGTGCGGTTGCTCGATGCGAACGGGGAGAACGCCACGTTTCCCGAGGTGGAGGCGTGGTTGCGGAGCGCCCCGTACGATGCGTTGATCTTGCGCTTCACACCGACGACGTTTGACCACGACCTGCGCGTGGCGGAGCTATCGAAGCGGATCCACCCGGAAGCCCGCACGATTGGCATTTGCTGGACCCTTCGCACGATGCCGACCGAGGTCCTCCGGGAGGCTCTGCCGCTCGACATCTACCGAGCTCTCGAAGCGGATCCACCCGGAAGCCCGCACGATCGGCATTTGCTGGACCCTTCGCACGATGCCGACCGAGGTCCTCCGGGAGGCTCGGCCGCTCGACATCTACCTGCGTCACGAATACGAGAGCGTCGGGCCGCCTCTCATCAACGCGCTCGAGGATGGCGGCCGGCTCGACCTCGTGCCCGGCATCGCGTACCGGGAGAACAGCCACGTTGCGGTCACCGAGAACGCCCGGCCCATCGCGGATTACGACGCGATCCCCCTCCCCGCGTACCAGCTCCTGGACTCCCTCGATCCGTACTTCATCTCGGCGCCCGCATGTCGGCCGTTCACGATCCTGTACGCGAGCAAAGGATGTCCGTTCGCGTGCTCCTTTTGCACGGTCGCCAAGACGGCGTGGAAGTACCGTTCCGCGAACAGTGTGCTGGAGGAACTCGGCCACCTTCGGGACCACTACCGGATCCGGACCGTCTCGTTCTTCGACGAGACCTTCACGATGAACAAGAAGCGGGTCCGAGAGCTCTGCGAAGGGATTCGCCGCGAGCGGATCGACATCCGATGGTATTGCAACACCCGCGTCCACCTGGTGGACCCGGACCTCCTGAGGACGATGCGTTCGGCCGGATGCAGTGGCATCTCCTTCGGGGTCGAATCGGGGAACCAGCAGATCCTGAACAGCGTGAGCAAACAGGCAACGGTGGCCCAGGCGGAACAAGCGATCCGATGGGCTAAGGAGGCGCACATCAAGACGTACTGCGCGTTCATCCTCGGGCTCCCGGGAGAGACGGGAGAGTCCGCGATGGACACGATCCGGTTCGCGCTCCGGACGCTCCCCAACGGGGCTCAGTTCAATGTGCTCGCCCCGTACCCGGGAACGGAGCTGTACGAGACGCTGCAGGCGAGCGGTGCCCTGCCGGACCTCAACTGGCGCGCCTTGTATCAGGACAGTGCCGTCGTCGGGACGGATGGGTTGTCGAAGGCCGAGCTCAATCGACTCCGGAAGCTCGCGTACACGAAGCTCTACTTCAGCCCACGGTGGTGGTGGCAAAACCTCCGGTTCGCCCTCGAGAGCCGGGACGATTTCGAGCTCGCCTCGCGGTACGGCCTCCGGGTCTTGTCGAACTACTTCGTCCACGGGATGCAAGGTTCTCACTAGGGATTCGATGAACTCTCTCGTCGCGACGCTGGAATCATGAGCCTTCGGTTCGTGGAGTTCGAATTCGAGCGCCTCCCGGCGTTCGGTCAACCTCCCAGAGGGGCCCGGGTCGTGGGCGCGAAGTTCGCCTGTGGTTGCGAGTGGCGCCTGGTCGGCAACAACAAGATGCAGGTGTACTGTCGGATTCACAGCGCCTAACTTTCCTTGCGACGACGCTGGACCCAAAGGAGACGGGTTGTTGCGGAACGCTTCGATGTCTCGGATGTCGTCCGATCGGGCCGCGTTGAGTCTGTGAGAATCCCCTACTGCCGTGCGGGCCGGGAACTCGCCTTCGCCGCCTTCAAGCCGAACAGCGTCCCAAGAAGCGAACTTCGTGAGACCGACCACGTCGTTCGAACGATAGATCTCGGCCCGCGAGCGCGGAATCGACCCCGACCGTGGCGCGGCCCACGGCTCATGGCGCTTCGCCGCCTTCAAGCCGAACAGCGTCCCAAGAAGCGAACTTCGTGAGACCGACCACGTCGTTCGAACGAGAGATCTCGGCCCGCGAGCGCGGAATCGACCCCGACCGTGGCGCGGCCCACGGCTCATGGCGATGAGCTCGATGAACAATGCGCAAAATCTCGCGAAGTACTCGACCTTGCTCACTCCGAGAGACTCGGCGTGCCTTGCAATGAGGTAGGCGCCGCTCCAGGCGTATTGGGGCAGATTGGGACCGAGGGTTTCGCGGGTGGGCCCCCAGGAACGACGGTGCCAGACGATCGCTTCCGGCACATCCGTCACTCGGACCCCGCTCAAGGTGAGCTTGATTCCGATGTCGTGATCGTCGAATCCGTAGGCGAGGTTCTCGTCGAATCCACCGACCGCTTCCAGCCAGGACCTTCGGAATGCCATGTTGCACCCGGCGGGGCAGAGGTGAAGGTCTCGAAGCCAGAACCGGAAGCTGCCGTCGCTGATGATCCGGCCATCTTCGGGATCTCGCACTTGCCCGCCGAGCGCGGTTGTTC
>Ga0209239_1000520_pt1 | contig 22152 bp, 18 predicted proteins | sample GraSoi013_2_20cm_FD_185824 | JGI IMG/M metagenome (GOLD analysis project Ga0209239, IMG submission 185824) | Grasslands soil microbial communities from the Angelo Coastal Reserve, California, USA - Sample 10_02_2013_2_20cm (SPAdes) (version 2) | ecosystem: Environmental > Terrestrial > Soil >...
AACTCGCCGTTCATCGTCAACACGCTCGAGAAGGACCCCTCGGAGACCGAGGACGAGGCCCTGATCGAGGTCTTCAAGAAGCAGCGTCCGGGTGAGCCCCCAACGCTCGACAACGCGCGCAACCTGCTCAAGGCGCTCTTCTTCGACCCGAAGCGGTACGACCTGACCAAGGTCGGGCGCTACAAGCTGAACCAGCGGCTCGAGGTCAAGGTGCCCGACGACACGCGCGTCCTCACGACCGAGGACATCCTCGCGCTCGTCCGCAAGCTCGTCGAGCTGCCGATGAAGCTCGGGGTCGATCTCGAGTCGAAGGACTTCGCTGCCGACGCGATCGTGCTCTCCCGCGATCCGATCCGCGGCGACCTCGACGAGTACGAGCACTTCGGCAACCGCCGCCTCCGCACGGTAGGCGAGCTGATCCAGGAAGCGTTCCGGGTCGGCCTCTACCGGATGGAGCGCGTCGTCCGCGAGCGGATGACGACCGAGGACGTGGACACGATCACGCCGCAGACGATCATCAACATCCGTCCGGTCGTCGCGGCGCTGAAGGAGTTCTTCGGCTCCTCGCAGCTGTCGCAGTTCATGGACCAGACGAACTCACTGGCCGGGTTGACTCACCGGCGCCGCCTTTCGGCCCTGGGGGCCGGCGGGCTAACGCGCGAGCGCGCGCCGATCGAGGTGCGCGACGTCCACCCGACCCACTACGGCCGCATGTGCCCGATCGAGACCCCGGAAGGCCCGAACATCGGCCTGATCGGCTCTCTCGCCTCGATGGCGACGGTCTCGGAGTTCGGCTTCATCCAGACGCCCTACCGGGTCGTCAAGAACGGCCGCGTGACCGACGAGATCATCTACCTCGACGCCGCCGAGGAGGCCCAGTTCACGATCGCGCAGGCCTCGGCGCCGCTCGACGAGAAGACGGGCAAGTTCCTGGATGACCAGGTGCTCTGCCGCTCCCGCGAGGGCGAGGCCGTGACGGCGCGCCCGCAGGATGTCGAGTACATGGACGTCGCACCGGCCCAGATCGTCTCGGTGGCGACGGCGCTGATCCCGTTCCTCGAGCACAACGACGCGAACCGCGCGCTGATGGGCGCGAACATGCAGCGGCAGGCCGTGCCGCTGATGATTCCGCAGGCGCCGCTGATCGGTACCGGGCTCGAGTACCGGGCCGCGGTCGACACGGGCGACGTCGTCATCGCCGACAAGGCCGGCCAGGTCGTCGACGTCGACGCCGAGAAGATCGTCGTCGAGACGCGGGACGGCCGGGACACGTACGACATGACCAAGTTCATGCGCTCGAACCAGGGCACGCTGATCCACCAGAAGCCGATCGTCGGCCTGGGCGACCGCGTCAGCGCAGACCAGGTGCTCGCGGACGGTAGCTCGACGGACAGCGGCGAGCTCGCGCTCGGCGCGAACCTGCTCGTGGCCTTCATGCCCTTCGAGGGCTACAACTTCGAGGACGCGATCGTGATCTCGGAGCGCTGCGTCAAGGAAGACGTGCTCTCCTCGATCCACATCCACGAGTACGAGATCGACGCCCGCTCGACCAAGCTGGGCGACGAGGAGATCACCCGCGACATCCCGAACCGCTCGGAGGAGTCGCTCAAGGACCTCGACGAGCGCGGCGTCGTCCGCATCGGCGCCGAGGTCGGCTCGGGCGACCTGCTCGTCGGCAAGGTGACGCCGAAGGGCGAAACCGAGCTGACGGCCGAGGAGAAGCTGATCCGCGCGATCTTCAAGGAGAAGGCGCGCGAGGTCCGCGACACCTCGCTGAAGGTCCCGCACGGCGAGGGCGGCAAGGTGATCGACGTCAAGACGTTCTCGCGCGAGAACGGCGACGACCTCTCCCCGGCCGTGACCGAGCTCGTCCGGGTCTACGTCGCCAAGAAGCGCAAGATCGCCGAGGGCGACAAGCTCGCCGGCCGCCACGGGAACAAGGGCGTGATCGCCCGGATCGTTCCCGAGGAGGACATGCCGTTCCTCGAGGACGGCACGCCGGTCGACGTCGTCCTGAACCCGCTCGGCGTACCGAGCCGGATGAACATCGGCCAGATTCTCGAGACCCACCTCGGCTGGGCCGCCGCACGCGGCGTCTTCAGCGAGAACGGGGACGGCGACGCACAGCCGATTGCGACGCCCGTCTTCGACGGGGCCAGCGAGGCCGACGTCGACGAGGCGCTGATGAAGTGGGTCGAGCAGAACCCCGACTCACCGATCAAGTTCGTGGTCGACAAGAAGCAGCCGGAAGGACGGCGCTGCTCGGGCAAGGTGCGGCTCTTCAACGGCAAGACCGGCGCCCCCTACGAGCAGTCGATCACCGTCGGCTACATGTACATCCTGAAGCTGCTCCACCTCGTGGACGACAAGATCCACGCGCGCTCGACCGGCCCGTACTCGCTCGTCACCCAGCAGCCGCTGGGCGGCAAGGCGCAGTTCGGCGGCCAGCGCTTCGGCGAGATGGAGGTCTGGGCGCTCGAGGCCTACGGCGCCGCGTACACCCTGCAGGAGATGCTCACGATCAAGTCCGACGACACGGTCGGACGCGTGAAGGCGTACGAGGCGATCGTCAAGGGCGAGAACATCGCCGAGCCGTCGATCCCCGAGTCCTTCAAGGTGCTGCTGAAGGAGATGCAGTCGCTCGCGCTCGACGTCCACGTCCTCTCCGACGAGGGCAAGGAGGTCGAGGTGCGCGAGGAGGACGACGAGCTGCTCCGCGCTGCGGAGGAGCTAGGGATCGACCTGACGCCGGGCTCGCTGCGCACGACGCCGCGGCCCCCGACGGCCGAGGAGGTCGAGGAGGGCCAGGAGCGCGTCGACCAGGACGGCGACCTGAAGGTGCCGGCCGACGAGACGCTCGGCGATCTCGCCGACGTCGAGGTCGAGCCCGAGATCGTCGCCACCGAAGAGGCGGAAGAGCAGGCAGGACCATTGACTGAACCAGCGGATGTAGAGGAGTAAGGAGCAATTTGATCGACATCAATGATTTCGACGCGATCCGAATCGGACTCGCATCGAGCAAGCAGATTCGCGACTGGTCGTCCGGCGAGGTAACGAAGCCGGAGACGATCAACTACCGCACGCTCAAGCCCGAGCGCGACGGCCTCTTCTGCGAGCGCATTTTCGGTCCCACCAAGGACTGGGAGTGCTACTGCGGCAAGTACAAGCGCGTCCGCTACAAGGGCATCATCTGCGAGCGCTGCGGCGTCGAGGTGACGCGGCAGAAGGTCCGGCGTGAGCGGATGGGTCACATCGACCTGGCCGCGCCGGTCTCGCACATCTGGTTCTTCAAGGGTGTCCCGAGCCGGATCGGCTACCTGCTCGACATCGCACCGCGCGAGCTGGAGAAGGTTCTCTACTTCGCGGCGTCGATCGTCACCTCGGTCGACGGCGAGGCGCGCCAGAAGGACCTGAACGGCCTCGAGGACAAGGTCAAGGCCGAGTCCGAGCAGATCATGGTCGACCGCGACGAGCAGCTCGTCACGCTCGAGGACCGGCTCAAGCGCCGCCGGGAGTACTTCGCCAAGGGCAAGGAGCGGAACTTCGACGAGGACGACGACTTCTGGGCACGCGGCCTCTCCAACTGGGCGGAGGAGCAGGGCCTGCCGACGCTCGAGGAGGCACGCGAGCTCGTCGGCGGCCTGTTCGTCGAGGTGGCGCCCCAGATCACGACCGAGGACTCGAAGAAGCTCCGCGAGTCGGTGCGCAACGCGGCCATCCGCGACGACCGCAAGCTGACCGCGAAGGAGCTCGAGACCGTCGGCAACGTCGCGATCCAGATCCGGCAGGCGCTGGCGCCCCTGAACAAGCAGCTCGCGAAGGCGAGCGGCTCGAAGAAGGGCGCGCTGACGAAGCACATCAACCGAGTCCTCGACGGCCTGCTCGACAAGAAGACCAAGATCCACGAGGACGACGTCGAGCTGGTCGCCGGCATCGACGAGAAGCAGCTCGAGAAGGCGCGCGGGCTCGGCAAGGGCCTCCTCCGCGAGGCGCTCGAGACCGCCGAGCCGACCGCGACGGACGACGAGGTGCGCGAGCTCGTCAGCGACCTCTGCCTGCGCACGGACGGGAAGATCCAGAAGGAGGACTTCGACGCGCTCGTGCAGTGGCTCGTGAAGGTGCGCGAGATGTACCAGGACATCGAGTCACGGCGTGCAGACACACGTGAGGCCGCTGTCGACTCCGTCAACCGGCTCGAGGAGACGTGGAACCTCTTCCGTGAGCTCGAGCCGAAGCAGATCGTCAACGACGAGCAGCTCTTCCGCGAGCTCAAGGACCGCTTCGGCTCGCCCTACGGCTTCGGGGTCTACTTCGCCGGCGGCATGGGCGCGGAGGCGATCCGCGAGCTGCTGAAGGATCTCGACCTCAAGGCCGAGGCCAAGCTGCTCCGCGAGACGATCAAGACGTCGAAGGGCCAGAAGCAGCAGCGCGCGATCAAGCGGCTGAAGGTCGTCAGTGCCTTCGTCACCTCGGAGAACAAGCCCGAGTGGATGGTCCTCGAGGCAGTCCCGGTGATCCCGCCGGAGCTCCGCCCGATGGTCCAGCTCGACGGTGGCCGCTTCGCGACGAGCGACCTGAACGACCTCTACCGCCGCGTGATCAACCGGAACAACCGCCTCAAGCGGCTGCTTGACCTGGGCGCGCCGGAGATCATCGTCAACAACGAGAAGCGGATGCTGCAGGAGGCCGTCGACGCGCTGTTCGACAACGGCCGCCGCGGCCGCGCCGTCACCGGCCCGGGCAACCGGCCGTTGAAGTCGCTCTCCGACATGCTCAAGGGCAAGCAGGGGCGCTTCCGCCAGAACCTGCTCGGCAAGCGCGTGGACTACTCGGGCCGCTCGGTGATCGTCTCCGGGCCGAACCTGAAGCTGCACCAGTGCGGTCTGCCGAAGCTGATGGCGCTCGAGCTCTTCAAGCCGTTCATCATGAGCCGGCTCGTCGAGCGGAAGTCCGTCCAGAACATCAAGGCCGCCAAGAAGCACGTGGACTCGATGGTCCCGGAGGTCTGGGACGTCCTCGAGGAGGTCATCGCCGAGCATCCGGTGCTGCTGAACCGCGCGCCGACGCTCCACCGCCTGGGCATCCAGGCGTTCGAGCCGGTGCTCGTCGAGGGCAAGGCGATCCAGGTTCACCCGCTCGTCTGCCACGCCTTCAACGCGGACTTCGACGGCGACCAGATGGCGGTCCACCTGCCGCTCTCCGCGGAGGCGCAGGCCGAGGCTCGGATCCTGATGCTCTCGGCGAACAACATCCTCTCGCCCGCGCACGGGCGTCCGCTGACGACCCCGACGCAGGACATGGTGCTCGGTGAGTACTACCTCACGTACTCGGAGCAGAACCTGAACGAGCTCCGCGCCGAGGACCTCGATCCCCGGCCGAAGCGATTCGGCTCCGAGGAGGAGGTCGAGCGGGCGGTCGAGTCTGAGCAGGTCAAGCTGCAGCAGCCGATCGAGTACCGACACGGCGAGGAGGTCATGCTCACCACTCCGGGGCGCGTGATCTTCAACGTCGAGGTCGAGCGGTCTCTGCGCGAGGCACAGGGCCTCGACGAGGCCCCCGAGGACTTCCCCTACGTCAACACGACGCTGTCGAAGAAGGAGATGGACGCATTCATCTCCGAGCTGGCCGAGCGCTACGGCGCCCAGGTGATCGCCGACGTCCTCGACACGATCAAGTCCCTCGGGTTCAAGTACGCAACCGACGCCGGCGTGACGATCTCGAAGAACGACATCGTCATCCCCGAGTCCAAGGAGCAGATCCTCAGCGGCTACGAGGAGCGAGTCAGCGAGATCGAGGGCCTGTACGAGCGCGGCCTGATCACCGAGGAGGAGCGCCACGAGAAGATCGTCGAGCTCTGGACCGAGGCCACCGAAGAGGTCGCCGAGGCGATGGAGAAGAACCTCAACGAGCTGAACCCGATCTTCATGATGGCCAACTCCGGCGCGCGCGGTTCCTTCAAGCAGATCCGCCAGCTCGCCGGCATGCGAGGCCTGATGGCGAATCCGAAGGGCGAGATCATCGAGCGCCCGATCAAGGCCAACTTCATGGAGGGTCTGTCGGTGCTCGAGTACTTCATCTCGACCCACGGCGCCCGCAAGGGCCTCGCCGACACGGCGCTCAGGACTGCCGACTCGGGCTATCTGACGCGCCGTCTCGTCGACGTCTCCCAGGACGTGATCATCCGCGAGGAGAACTGCAAGACGAAGGACTTCGTCGAGCTTCCGATCCAGGTTCCCGAAGGGCTGAACAAGAGCCTGCTCGGCCGGACGGTCGCCGAGGACGTTCACAAGCCGCTCGCTTCGGGCAAGCCCGGCAAGACCGTGCTCGCCGAGAAGGGCGCGCTCGTGACGATGCCGTTGCTCCGCGAGGTGCTCGAGGGGCTCGGCGAGGAGGACTCGGTGGGCGCGACGCTGCCGGTCCGCTCGGTGCTCAAGTGCAAGAGCGAGTTCGGCGTCTGTCAGGCCTGCTACGGCACCTTCCTTGCCACCGGCGGGATCAGCGAGATCGGCGACGCGGTCGGGATCATCGCCGCTCAGTCGATCGGCGAGCCCGGCACCCAGCTGACGATGCGGACGTTCCACACGGGCGGCGTCGCCGGAGCCGACATCACGCACGGTCTCCCGCGCGTGGTCGAGATCTTCGAGGCGCGGAACCCGAAGGGTGCCGCCAAGCTGTCGGAGGTCTCGGGCACGGTCAAGATCGAGGACTCCGACCGTGGGCCGAAGCTCTCGATCCTCGTCGAGGGCGAGGAGGAGCCCGTCAGTTACCAGCTGCCGCGCCGGACGCGCGTCCTCGTCGCCGACGGCCAGATCGTCGAGCCGGGCGACGCGCTCCACGAGGGCTCGCTCAACCCGGCCGACCTGCTGCGCCTGAAGGGGGACACCGCGACCGAGCTGTACCTCGTCCAGGAGGTGCAGCGCGTCTACAAGTCACAGGGCGTCGACATCCACGACAAGCACATCGAGCTGATCGTCCGCCAGATGCTGAAGAAGGTCCGTGTCGAGAGCGCCGGCGACACCGACCTGCTGCCGGGACAGCTCGTCGACAAGGTCGTCCTCGACCGCGAGAACGCCCGCGTCAAGAAGGAGAAGAAGGAACAGGCGACGTGGGAGCCGTTGATCCTCGGGATCACAAAGGCCTCCCTCGCAACCGAGTCCTTCCTCTCGGCCGCCTCCTTCCAGGAGACGACCAAGGTGCTGACCGACGCTTCGATCGAGGGCAAGGTCGACCGCCTGCTCGGGCTGAAGGAGAACGTGATCATCGGCAAGCTGATCCCGGCTGCCACCGGGTTGAAGCGCTACCGGGCGATCGACATCAGCCCGTCCGAGAAGGTGCCTGCGGAGACGTATGAGCGCGAGGCGCTCCTCGCGGCGCTGCAGGAGATCGGCGGGGACGGCGGCGACGGTGCGAGCCTCGCCAGCCTGGGCCTCGACTTCGGCGGAACCCCCGAGTTCGGCGAGGAGAACCCGCCGAGCGAAGAGGTAGAGGCCGAGGAGATCCCCGAGGTCGATACTCCTCTGGACGAGTCCTAGAACGTAAAGCGGAGGCGCGGCGACGGTCGGGCCTCCGCTTTTCCTGCTAGTTAGTGTCGCGCGCGCGTGAAGAGAATCTTTCTGCTTCTCCTGGTCGCCGTCGCCGGCCTCACCACAGCCTCGGCACGTCCCGCGGCGCCTGAGGCTGCGGCCACCGACGCCTGCTCGCTGCCGGCTAAGAAGCCGGTCTGGATCGACTTCGCCGACGGCTCCGTTCCGTTCTGGGAGCTGTTTGCGAAGCCCGGCACCGTCGACGCCGCCTCCAACTTCATCTTTCCGCCGCAGATCCGGGCCCGCGGGGCGAAGACCGTCTACTTCGACCTCAACCTCACCCGGCGGACGGGGACCCCGACCGAGCCCGCCGATCCGGCGACGGTGGCCGACCGCGCGAACCGCTTCTACACGTATGCGTCGAACGCGATGGGGTGCTCCAACCCGGTGATCGCCGAGAACGAGCTGCAGGGCGCGAGCACGCTGACGCCTTGGAGCGTGAGCAACGCACAGTACCGCGCGAACGTGCTGACCTTCCTGCGCACGATCGCCGCCCGCGGTGCGAAGCCCGTCCTGCTCGTCTCAAGCACCCCCTACACGGGCGGCGAAGCCGGCGATTGGTGGCGCCAGGTGGCTCAGGTCGCATCGATCGTGCGCGAGGTCTATTTCCCGGCGCCGAAGATCTACAAGCTCGGCGTCATCCAGGGCAGCCGGACGATCCGCCAGATGTTCCGCGGCGGAGCCCAGGACTTCATCTCGATCGGGATCCCGCCCTCGAAGCTCGGGATCATGCTCGGGTTCCAGACGACGCCGGGCTCCGGAGGCCGGGAGCAGTTGAGGCCGGCGAGCAAGTGGTTCGAGCTGACGAAGCTGCAGGCGCTCGCCGCCCGGGCGGTGGCACGTGAGCTTGGGCTCGCGACGGTCTGGTCGTGGGGTTGGGCGACCTGGACGGCCGCCGAGTCCGATCCGGACAAGCCGACCAACGCCTGCGTCTACCTCTGGGCCCGCGACCCGAACCTCTGCGATGCGCCGCGGAAGGCCGGCGCGGAGCTGAACACCGATGTGAGCGCAGGCCAGCTGATCTTTCCGCAGGGCTCGCGCTGCACCGTCAACCGTTTCCCGGTCCGCTGGGACGTCGCGGCCTCGATCTCACGCGTAACGCAAGACCCGCAGCCCGCTTTCACCGCTGCTTACTCCCGCGCCGTGGCGAGCTCGTACGCGCGCGTCACGACCACGGCGATCCTCAATGCCGAGAAGGCGGTGATCGCTCTCCACTTTCACGGGAGCAGGGCCGCCTACCTCGCTGCGCTTGGCCGCGATCGCGCCAACGTGGGGATCGGGCGAGGCGTGATCGGCGATGAGCTTCGGCGCTCGCAGATTCAGTCGCGCCTGCATGTCGGGGGCCCGTCGTCGGCGGAGGTTCGGTCGTACTACGACACCTACGCAGCAGCGCCTGTGCGACTTGTGTCCGTGAAGCCCGCGGCGCCGTGGCTCGCGAACTCGAAGCGCGGCTTCGCGCTCGGCGCCGTCGCTCCACCGCGGGTCTTCACGCTCAAGAACGGCCAGCAGGCGACGGTGCGGACGATGACCGGCGTCTTCAAGGTCAAGGCGCTCGGGCCGACCGTCGACCTCGCCGAGCTCCCGCTCGCCAAGGCTCGCAAGCCGATCGTGACCGCGCTCGTCTCGCTCGCCCGCGACACCGCCTACCAGAACTGGCTGCTCGGGCGCGAGAAATCGGCCCAATCGCAGACCCTCTGCTGGCGCGACCAGCTGCCGGCCGTCGAGGTCGTGCCGCTGACCGACTACCTGCCGTATCTCGCGCTCGACTCGGGCGCCGCCGCCTCGACGGCCACGGTCGGCTAGCTCGCCGCGTTCGAGGCGACGACCTGCGCCTTGCCGCGTTCCTTGGCGGCGTAGAGCGCCTCGTCAGCACGCTCGAAGAACGTCGTCGGGTCGTCTTCGGGTTTGAGCTCAGCCACCCCGGCCGAGAACGAGAGCGGTCCTGCCTGCCCGATCGGCCGTGCTGACACCGCGGCCTGAAGGCGCCGGTAGAGCTGGTCGGCGTCGGCAAGCGTCGACTCCGGGAGGATCACGGCGAACTCGTCGCCGCCGACCCGGCAGGCGATGTCCGCCGTGCGGACGACGTCGCGGACGCGTTCTGCCGACTCGGCGATCACGGCGTCGCCCGTGAGATGTCCGATCCGGTCGTTGATCGCCTTGAAGTCGTCGAGATCGAGGACGACCAGGGCGAGTTGCCTGTCGTAGCGCTGGGCGCGGGCGACTTCGCGACTGAGCGTCTCGTGGAAGTAGCGCCGGTTGTGCAGGCCGGTCAGGGCATCGAGGTCGGCGAGTTGGCGCGCCTCGCGGAACCGCTTCGCGTTCTCGATCGCGGGCCCGGCTCGCAGCGCGAGCTCCTCGAGCTCCCGCACCTCGTCGTCGTCCCACGAGTGGGAGCGTGAGCGAGAGAAGACTGCGATGAAGCCGATCGAGCCGTTTTCGGTCTGGATCGGCACCGCGAGCCCCGAGTGGATCAGGCCCGTCGAGCCGTCGTTCGAGACCAGTTCGGTGGGGTATTGGTAGACGAGGGAGATCGAACGCGCCTCCGCGCCGCCCGGGGGCCCGGCGATCGCCTGGCGTTGCGCCTCTTCGGTCGTCAGCCCGAGCGTCGCGATGATCGGTGTGTCGGCGCCGTTGTCCAGTCGAGCGAGCGCGGCGTCAACACCCGGCATCGCGCCCGCAGCGTCGAGCGTCCTGGTCAGCACCTCGTCGAGGTCGATCGTGCCGGCGAGCTCGCCGAGCATCTGGTTCCGCCTTCCCTCTTCCTGGGCATGCTCGAGCGCCTCCGACAGCTCGCTGACCATGGTCTCCATGCGCGAGTTCATGTCCGCAACGAGGTCGGCCAGGCGTTCGTCGCTCTGGACGCCCTTCCCGGCGCCGCGGACGAGCCAGAGGACAACCAGCAGCAAGGCGACCGCCGCCGCGCCTGCGGCGATGGCTACGACGATAGTCGTCGTCACACCGACCACTTCTTCGAGCTCATTCGTCCCCCAACTATTCCCGGTCCCCCGCCCAAGCCGCAGCCCAAGCGGGCCCGATCTCACTGTAATTCGCCGAGGGCCGCTTGACTATAGTTTCAAAGTCATAAATACGACCATCCCAGATGCCACATTGACCACCCGAGATCCTCGCAACGATGCGGGTTTCGCGGGTTTGACGCACCGGAGAGCGATTCGCTACCATGCTTGTCCGGTTGGCAGGGGCATGCCCCTGGCCAGCCTTTGTTGTGTCGTAACCCCCTTTCCCCTGGAGAAGCTGCAACAGCAATGCCGACCGTGAATCAACTCGTGCGCAAGGGCCGCACCGCGCCGAAGGCGAGGGTGAAGACTCCTGCCCTACGCGGGGCGCCGCAGAAGCGCGGTGTCTGTACGCGCGTGTATACGACCACACCCAAGAAGCCGAATTCGGCGCTGCGCAAGGTTGCTCGTGTGCGGCTGACGAACGGAATGGAAGTCGGGGCGTACATTCCCGGCGAGGGCCACAACCTCCAGGAGCACTCCGTCGTGCTGATCCGCGGCGGCCGCGTTCGCGACCTGCCGGGTTTCCGTTACAAGGTGATCCGCGGCGGGCTCGACACGGCCGGCGTCGGCGATCGCCGCAAGGGCCGTTCCAAGTACGGCGCCAAGAAGGGCTCCTGAGTGGCTCACCTCGCAACAATCAGTGCGCCTCTGGCGCGCGATAAGCGGCGCCATGCGGCGTCCTCAGTCGCGCCCGTGCTTACTAGCACGGGCACTCCCTGCGTCCTTGCCTGGCTTGCTTCTCCCACGCCAGAGACGCGAGATCGTCACGAGGTGAACCACTAATGCCTCGCCGAGCAGAGATCCCGGTCCGCGAGCTCTCGCCAGACCCAGTCCACAACTCACGCCTGGTCAGCCAGGTGATCAACCGTGTCATGACGCGCGGGAAGAAGAGCACGGCCGAGCAGATCGTGTACGGCGCACTGAATCGCGTCGGCGAGCAGACCGGCAAGCCACCGGTCGAAGTGCTCGAGCAGGCGATCAAGACGATCACGCCCGTGCTCGAAGTCCGCTCCCGCCGCGTCGGCGGCGCGAACTACCAGGTGCCTGTGGAGGTGCCGCAGCGCCGCGCGCGCACGCTCGCCGTGCGCTGGCTCGTCACGTACTCGCGCGACCGGCGCGAGAAGCAGATGTCGGACAAGCTCGCCGGCGAGATCCTGGACGCCCTCAACCAGCAGGGCAACGCCTTCAAGCGCAAGGACGACCTCTACCGGATGGCGCAGGCCAACAAGGCCTTCGCCCATTACAGGTGGTAACAGTGGCGACCGTCGACAAGACAAAGGGCGCCCCTGTGGCCCTGGACCGCGTCCGGAACATCGGGATCATGGCCCACATCGACGCGGGCAAGACGACGACGACCGAGCGGATCCTCTACTACACGGGCCGCACCCACAAGATGGGTGAGGTTCACGAGGGCGCTGCGGTGATGGACTGGATGGCGCAGGAGCAGGAGCGCGGGATCACGATCACGTCGGCTGCGACGACGGCGTTCTGGCGCGACTTTCGCGTGAACATTATCGATACGCCCGGGCACGTGGACTTTACGGTCGAGGTGGAGCGCAGCCTGCGCGTGCTCGACGGTGCGATCGCTGTCTTCGACGCCGTAGCAGGCGTGGAGCCGCAGTCCGAGACGGTCTGGCGGCAGGCCGACCGCTACCGCGTGCCGCGAATCGCCTTCATCAACAAGATGGACCGCACCGGCGCGGACTTCTTCGCCTCCGTGCAGTCGATGGTCGACCGCCTCGGCGCCCGGCCGGTGCCGGTGCAGCTGCCGCTCGGCCAGGAGGAGCACTTCCGTGGCGTCATCGACCTGGTCGAGATGCGCGCGCTCGTCTGGCAGGACGAGCTCGGCACGAACTACGAGGTCGAGGAGATTCCAGCCGAGCTGCTCGAGCAGGCGCAGGAGTACCACCACCAGCTGATCGACTCGGTCGCAGACCACGACGACGAGCTCCTCGAGACGTACCTGCTGGATGAGGACGCCGTCACACCGGAGATGCTGAAGCGCGCGCTCCGCGCGGCGACGCTCGACATCACGGTCACTCCGGTGCTCGCGGGCTCCGCGTTCAAGAACAAGGGCGTCCAGCCGCTGCTCGACGCGGTCATTGACTACCTGCCGAGCCCGCTCGACGTGCCACCGGTGCACGGCATCGACCCACGGACCGAGCACGAGCTCTCGCGGCGGCCCGCTGTCGATGAGCCGTTCTCGGCGCTGGCCTTCAAGGTCATGTCTGACCCCTACGTCGGCAAGCTGACGTACATCCGCGTCTACTCAGGGCAAGTCAATGCGGGCGACCGCGTCCTGAACACGACGACGGGCAAGACCGAGCGCGTCGGCCGGATCCTGCAGATGCACGCGAATCACCGCGAGGAGCGGGAGCAGATCATGGCGGGCGAGATCGCCGCGACGGTGGGCCTCAAGAACACGACCACCGGCGACACGCTCGCCACCGACACGGCGCCGATCCGGCTCGAGTCGATGGACTTTCCGGAGCCGGTGATCTCCGTGGCGATCGAGCCGAAGACGAAGGGCGACCAGGACAAGCTGGGCGCCGGCCTGCAGCGCCTCACGGAGGAGGACCCGACCTTCCGCGTCCGCACGGACGACGAAACGGGCCAGACGCTGATCTCGGGCATGGGCGAGCTCCACCTGGAGATCATCGTCGACCGGCTCACGCGCGAGTTCAGCGTCGACGCCAACGTCGGCCGTCCCCAGGTCGCGTACCGCGAGACGGTCAGCAAGCCGGTCGACAAGATCGAAGGGCGCTTCGTCCGCCAGACCGGCGGCCGCGGCCAGTATGGCCACGCCGTGATCAACCTCGAGCCGATGGATCCCGGCGACGGCTACGAGTTCGTCGACAAGATCGTCGGCGGCAAGATCCCCAAGGAGTACATCTCCTCGGTCGACCTTGGCATCCAGGAGGCGATGGAGTCGGGAGTCATGTCCGGCTACCCCGTCGTCGATGTCCGGGTCGAGCTCGTCGACGGCTCGTTCCACGATGTCGACTCTAGTGAGATGGCCTTCAAGATCGCCGGCTCGATGGCGTTCAAGAACGCCGAGCAGCGGGCGAAGCCGAAGCTTCTCGAACCCGTTATGGCCGTCGAGGTCGTGACGCCCGAGGAGTACCTCGGCGACGTGATGGGCGATCTCAACTCGCGCCGGGGCCGCGTCGAGGGCCTCGAGCCGCGCGGCAACGCGCAGGCGATCCGCGCGCGCGTCCCGCTCGCGACCATGTTCGGCTACGCCACCGACCTGCGCTCGACGACGCAGGGGCGGGCCACGTTCACGATGCAGTTCGATCGCTACGAGGAAGTCCCTCAGTCGATCGCAGGCGAGCTCGTCGACTCACCGACCCCCTCGTAATAGCAACCGGAGGTAAGTAGAAGTGTCCAAGCAGAAGTTCGAACGCAACAAGCCGCATCTCAACGTCGGCACGATCGGTCACATCGACCACGGCAAGACGACCCTGACCGCCGCGATTTCGAAGGTTCTGGCCGAGCAGGGTGTCTCGGGCACTGAGGTCCGGGACTTCAACTCGATCGACAACGCGCCCGAGGAGCGGCAGCGCGGCATCACGATCAACACGTCGCACGTCGAGTACGAGACGGAGAACCGTCACTACGCGCACGTCGACTGCCCGGGCCACGCCGACTACATCAAGAACATGATCACCGGCGCCGCCCAGATGGACGGCGCGATCCTGGTCGTTTCGGCCGCGGACGGCCCGATGCCGCAGACGCGCGAGCACATCCTGCTCGCCCGTCAGGTCGAGGTGCCGTCGATCGTCGTCGCCCTGAACAAGGCCGACATGGTCGACGACCCCGAGCTGCTCGAGCTCGTCGAGATCGAGGTGCGCGAGCTGCTCTCGAACTATGAGTTCCCGGGCGACGACATTCCTGTCGTGCAGGTCTCGGCTCTGAAGGCGCTCGAGGGGGATCCGGAGTGGACTCCGAAGATCCTCGAGCTGATGGCGCAGGTCGACGCCTACATTCCCGAGCCGACCCGCGACACCGACAAGCCGTTCCTGATGCCGATCGAGGACGTGTTCACGATCACGGGCCGCGGCACGGTCGTCACCGGCCGAATCGAGCAGGGTCAGATCAACTCGGGCGACACAGTCGAGATCGTCGGCATCCACCCCGAGACGGCGAGCACCGTCGTCACGGGGCTCGAGATGTTCAACAAGACGCTCGACTTCGCGCAGGCGGGCGACAACGCCGGCGTGCTCCTGCGCGGAACCAAGCGCGAGGAGGTCGAGCGCGGCCAGGTGCTCTCGAAGCCGGGCTCGATCACGCCGCACACCCAGTTCAAGGCCGAGGTCTACGTGCTCTCGAAGGAAGAGGGCGGCCGCCACACGCCGTTCTTCAACGGCTACCGGCCGCAGTTCTACTTCCGGACGACGGACGTGACCGGCTCGATCAAGCTCCCGGAGGGCCAGGAGATGGTCATGCCGGGCGACAACACGAACATGGAGATCGAGCTGGGCCAGCCGATCGCGATGGACCAGGGTCTCCGGTTCGCAATCCGCGAGGGCGGCCGCACCGTGGGTGCGGGCGTCGTCACAGAGATCCAGAAGTAGCGGGGGGCGCCGGTTGGCTCAGAAGATCCGCATCCGTCTCAAGGGCTACGACCACACGCAGCTCGACCGTTCGGCTCAGTCGATCGTCGAGACGGCCCAGCGAACCGGCGCCACCATCACCGGCCCCGTCCCCCTGCCGACGGAGAAGAACGTCTACACCGTGATCCGCAGCCCCTTCAAGGACAAGGACTCGCGGGAGGCGTTCGAGATCCGCACGCACAAGCGGCTGATCGACATCCACTCGCCGACCCCGAAGACGGTCGACTCGCTGATGCGGTTGGACTTGCCCGCAGGAGTCGACATCGAGATCAAGCTGTGAAAGGCATCGTCGGCAAGAAGCTGGGCATGACCCAGGTCTTCGACGAGGAGACCGGCCAGGTGACCTCGGTCACGGTGATCGAGGCCGGCCCGTGCCCGGTCGTCTCCGTCAAGCAGGTCGACGTCGACGGCTACGACGCCGTCCAGGTCGCCTACGGCGAGGTCGCAGAGCACCGGCTCTCGAAGCCGAAGCTCGGCCACCTGAAGAAGAACAACGTCGCCCCGCACCGGCACCTGCTCGAGCTGCGCGGCCTGACGGGCGCGACGGAGGGCGAGTCCGTCACCGTCGAGAGCTTCGAGCCCGGCGACAAGGTCAAGGTCTCGGGCGTCTCGATTGGCAAGGGCTTCGCCGGCACGATCAAGCGGCACCACTTCAGCCGCGGCCCGACCTCGCACGGCTCGCACAACATCCGCAAGCCGGGCTCTGTCGGCGCCTCGGCGACCCCTTCGCGTGTTTTCAAGGGGATCAAGATGGCCGGCCGTCTTGGTGGCAAGCGCGTCACGCAAGTCGGCCTGACCGTCCACTCGGTCGACCCCGAGCAGAACCTGCTGCTCGTCAAGGGCGCCGTCCCCGGCCCGAAGAACGGTTTGGTCGAGGTGCGCGAGGAGGTCCGCCGTGGCGGCTCCTAAAGCACCAGTCCTCGACGGCACCGGCAAGAAGGCCAAGGACCTGACGCTCGACGAGAGCGTCTTCGGCGCCGACGTCAAGCCGCACCTCGTGCACGAGGCCGTCCGCGCGGAGCAGAACGCAAACCGGTCGGCCACGCACGGCGTCAAGAGCCGCGGGCTCGTCGCCGGCGGGCGCTCGAAGCCCTGGCGCCAGAAGGGCACCGGCCGTGCGCGCGCCGGCACGACGCGGGCGCCGAACTGGACCGGCGGCGGCGTCGCCTTCGCGGTCCGCAGCAGCTTCGTTGGCAAGGTCAACCGCAAGGAGCGCAAGGCCGCCTTCCGCGCCGCGCTCTCGGCGCACGCCGACGAGGGAACGTTCGCCGTCCTTGCGAACGACTCGTTCGACGAGCCCTCGACGAAGGACGCGGCGGCGATCGTCGAGGCATGGGGCAAGCAAACGCCGCTGATCGTGGTCGCCCAGCAGGAGCAGGAGGCGATCGCCAAGTCTTTCCGCAACCTCCAAGGCGTGCACGTAGTGACGCCGTCGGAGGTCGAGATCTCGGCGCTCGTCTGGGCGCGCTCGCTGCTCGTCAGCGAGGGCGCGCTCGAGCTGGTGCAGGGAAGGGCTTCATGAGTCTTCATCCGAACGAGGTTCTTTTGGCGCCCGTGGTCTCCGAGAAGAGCTACGAGCAGATCGAGGCCAACCATCGCTACTCGTTTCGCGTCCACCCTGACGCGCACAAGACGCAGATCCGCCAGGCCGTCGAGGAACTGTTCGACGTCCACGTCGAGCGCGTGAACGTGATCCAGGTGCGCTCCAAGCCAAAGCGGCGCGGTCTTGTCAAGGGGCGGAAGCCCGGCTGGAAGAAGGCGATCGTCCAGATCAAGGCCGGCGAGTCGATCGAGATCTTCGAAGGCGCCCAAGCCTGATGGCGATTCGCAGGTACAAGCCCACGAGCCCGGGTCGGCGCTTCATGTCGGTCTCGTCGTTCGACGAGATCACGAAGACCGAGCCCGAGAAGAGCCTCACCGAGCCGCTCAAGAAGAGCGGTGGGCGAAACGTGAACGGTCGCATCACCCGCCGTCACCAGGGAGGCGGCCACAAGCGCCAGTACCGCCAGATCGACTTCAAGCGCGTCAAGGACGCCATCCCGGCGAAGGTGGCCGCGATCGAGTACGACCCGAACCGGTCGGCCAGGATCGCGCTGCTCCATTACGCCGACGGCGCGAAGGCGTACATCCTCGCCCCCGCGCGACTGCGGGTCGGCGCGGTCGTCGAGTCGGGCCCAGGCGCGGACATCAAGCCCGGCAACGCCCTGCCGCTGACGAACATCCCGACCGGCACGCTCGTCCACAACGTCGAGCTGAAGCCCGGCCAGGGCGGCAAGATGGCGCGCTCGGCGGGCTCTGGCGTCCAGCTGGTCGCGAAGGATGAGGGCTACGGCGTCCTGCGCCTTCCCTCGGGCGAGATGCGCCGCGTTCCGCTGACGTGCAGGGCGACCGTCGGCCAGGTCGGCAATGTCGACCACGAGAACGTCACCGACGGCAAGGCCGGCCGTAGCCGCTGGCGCGGCAAGCGCCCGACCGTCCGCGGCTCCGCGATGAACCCGGTCGACCATCCGCACGGTGGCGGCGAGGGCAAGTCGAAGGGCGGCCGCCATCCGGTGACGCCCTGGGGCGTGCCGACGCTCGGCAAGCGCACGCGCCGCAAGCACAAGGAATCCGACAAGTTGATCGTCCGCGCGAGACGGAGGGGTAAGGACAAGCGATGACTACCGGAAAAATGCTGCGCATTTTCCCGGGTGCTGGTTTGGACTTCGCTGCGCTCGTAGGAATGGAGGAACAGGTTGAGTAGATCCAGTAAAAAGGGCCCGTTCGTCGAGGAGCGGCTGATGGGCCGCATCACGCGGATGAACGAGTCCGGCAGCAAGCAGATGATCCGAACCTGGTCGCGGACGTCGACGATCTTCCCGGAGATGGTCGGGCATACGATCGCGGTCCACGACGGCCGCAAGCACGTGCCCGTCTTCATCAGCGAGCAGATGGTCGGCCACAAGCTCGGCGAGTTCGCGCCGACGCGGATGTTCCGCGGCCACTCCGGCGACCGCAAGACGGAGGTCAAGAGGACCTAGTGAGTACGCTACGCGTCCAGTTTGGCTGGAGGACTCCGGCCGGAATGCATCTCGCGGTCCAACGAACCGCTCACGAGGTTGCCCAGTGAGCGCTGTCGAGAGACAAGAGGTTCGCGCGGTGGCCAAGTGGGTGCGCATGTCGCCTCGCAAGGCGCGGCTCGTCGCGGAGCACATCCGCGGGCGCAGCGTGCCCGAGGCGCGGACCGTGCTCGCGTTTACTCAGCGCGCGGCCGCCCGCGAGATCGAGAAGGTGCTGCGCTCCGCTGTTGCGAACGCCGAGGCGAATCACGGCCTGAACGGCGACAGCCTCGTCGTCTCGGCCGCCTACGTCGACGAAGGACCGGTCATGAAGCGCTGGCGCGCGCGAGCACGCGGCCGCGTTGCCCGGATCAAGAAGCCGACTTGTCACATCACGGTCAAGCTGGTGCCCGCGGCGGACGGCGCGACCGCGCCGACGCCTGCGCCGACTGCGCCGGCCGTGCCGCCTACTCCGGCCCCTGAGCCCGAGCCAGCGCCCGCAGCCGAGATACAGCCCGAAGCCGAGGCACAGACCGTTGAGGAGCCGAAGCAGGAGCCGGAGGCTGACGCGCAGGTCGAGACCGAAGAGGAGCCCAAGCAAGAGGCGGAGCCTGAGGCCCAAGCCGAAACGCCGGCAGAGCCACAGCCGAAGCCAAAGCGCACCCCGCGCAAGAAGACCGAGGAGACGGAGGACTAATGGGTCAGAAAGTCCATCCCGGCGGGATGCGCGTCGGCGTTATCCACGACTGGAAGTCAAACTGGTACACGGGCAACAAGGACTTCGCGGACTTCCTGCAGGAGGACGTCCGCATCCGCCAGCACATCTACAACAAGCTGGCGCACGCCGGCCTGTCGGACATCCTGATCCGCAAGGACGCACAGCGGATCACGATCGACATCTATACGGCTCGGCCGGGGATCGTGATCGGCAAGTCGGGCGTCGAGGTCGACGCGCTGCGCAAGGACATCCACGGGATGACCAGCAAGGCCGTCCACATCAACATCAACGAGATCAAGCGGCCCGAGCTCGACGCGAAGCTCGTCGCGCAGTCGATCGCGGAGCAGCTCGAGAACCGGGTCAGCTTCCGGCGCGCGATGAAGCGGTCGCTCGCCTCGGCGATCCGGTCGGGCGCGCAGGGCGTCAAGGTTCAGTGCGGCGGCCGGCTCGGCGGCGGCGAGATGAGCCGCTCGGAAAGCTACTCCGAGGGCCGTGTGCCGCTGCACACGATCCGCGCGGACATCGACTACGGCTTCGCCGAGGCGAAGACGACGACCGGCAGGATCGGTGTCAAAGTCTGGATCAACAAGGGCGAGATCATGCCGTCGGGTTACGAGAGCTCGGCCCAGCAGGGCGACACCCGGCTTGGCGAGCAGGACCAGGCACGGCGCCGCGGCGGCCGCACAGAGGGACTTGGCGAGAGCCGCCAGGGCGGCCGGGGACGCGGCGCCGACCGCGAAGGGCTCGGGCCTGTGCGCCAGCGCCGCCCGCGCCGCGGCAGCGGCCAGGGCCGTGGCCCGCGCCGTCCGCAGGAGGACGCGCCTGCGGAGAACGTCGAGCAGCCGCGCACCGACGAACAGGGTGTCTCGGCGGAGGGTCGTGAGCAGCCCGCGATCGAGCCGCAGGTCGAGGAGACGCCGGCGGCGGTTGCCGATGCGCCGGACACGACGACGCAGAAGCAGATGCACGAGGACCCGACCAAGCTCGACCAGTCGGGCGACCCGAGCGCCGAGAAGCCCAAGACCGCGAGGAAGCCGGCTGCGAAGAAGGCTCCGGCCGCCAAGGCAAAGCCCGCTGCCAAGCGGACGACCAAGAAGGACGACGAGAGCTAAATGCTGCTTCCGAAGAAAACGAAGTTCCGCAAGTACCAGCGAGGCCGCCGGCGCGGCTTCTCGAAGGGCCAGACGGCTGTGCAGGCCGGCGACTACGGTCTGAAGGCGCTCGAGAACGGCTGGGTGACGAATCGCCAGATCGAGGCGGCCCGAATCGCGATGACGCGCAAGATCCGCCGTGGGGGCAAGGTCTGGATCAACGTCTTCCCGGACAAGCCGGTGACGCAGAAGCCCGCCGAGACCCGGATGGGCTCGGGGAAGGGCGCGCCGGAACACTGGGTCGCGGTGATCAAGCCCGGGCGTGTCATGTTCGAGCTCGCCGGCGTGCCAGAGCCGCTGGCGAAGGAGGCGCTCCGGCTCGCGGGCCGGAAGCTGCCGATCAAGACGAGAGTCGTTAAACGGGAGGCGGATCTCTTTGCGAGCTAGAGACCTGAGGGACCTCACCGACGAGGAGCTGGACATGCAGCTCGCCGACAGGCGGCAGGAGCTCTTCAACCTGCGCTTTCAGGGCGCAACTGGCGCGCTGGAAAACACGGGGCGGCTGAAGCTCGCCAAGCGCGAGATCGCCCGCATCCTCACCGTCCGGACCGAACGAGAAGCGAACGCGAATCGAGTGACGAATGGCTGACGAAGAACAGAACGAGCAAACAGAGAACGAACAGCCCGAAGAGAACGAGCAGGCGGCTGAAGAGACTGTCTCCGCCCCCGAGGGGCCGGTCGCTCCTGCGGCCGAAACCGAGGAGCAGCCTGCAGAGGAGCCGGCGGCCGAAGCGCCTGTGGCCGAGGAGTCCCCTGCAGCCGAGGAGCCTGTGGCCGAAGAGCCGGCCGCGGAGGAGCCTCCGGCCGAAGAGGCACCCGTCGCCGAGGCCGAGCCTGCGCCGGACGTCGAGGCCGAAGCAGCGGCTGCCGAAGCCCCCGAAGCAGAAGCTCCGGCAGAGGAGGCCCCAGCAGCCGAGGCGCCGGAGCCGAAGCGGAAGCGGAAGCGCCTGCCGCGCTCCCTGCGTCACCGCCACTCGAAGGCCAAGCGCGAGCGCTCGGCCGAGCGCAAGGCGATCACGCGAGTTCCGAAGCCCGAGCATCCGCGCGGCCGGCGCCAGGAGCGCCGCGGTGTGGTCGTCTCGAGCGGCATGGACAAGACAATCGTCGTCCGGGTCGATGCCGTGAAGGCGCACAAGAAGTACCTGAAGGTCGTCCGCCGCTCGACCAAGTTCCACGCCCACGACGAGGAGAACCAGGCGAAGGTCGGCGACGTCGTCCGGATCGTCGAGACGCGCCCGCTCTCGAAGACGAAGAACTGGCGTCTCGCCGAGATCGTGGAGGTAGCGCAGTAATGACGGCGACGGCCCCCTCCCGCGAGTCTCGCACCCGCCAGGGCGCTGCAAAGCCCACTGGCGTCCGCCCCGGTTACGCAGTCGCGTCCGTAGCTTCCAGCTACGAACACTCCCTGCGTCCTTGCCAGAGCGGCTTTTCCCGGCTGGCGGGCACGAGCCCCACGGAAGGTGACCTGTGATCCAGCAGGAATCCCGGCTGCGCGTCGCGGACAACACCGGTGCGCGCGAGATCCTCTGTATCCGCGTCAAGGGCGGCTCGAAACGCCGCTACGCCCGCGTGGGCGACGTGATCACGGCTACCGTGAAGACGGCGACCCCGCAGGGCGCGATCAAGAAAGGCGAGGTCGTCCAGGCGGTGGTCGTCCGGACGCGCAAGCCGTACGGGCGCGACGACGGTACGTCGATCGCGTTCGACGAGAACGCGGCCGTGATCATCGACAACGCGAACAATCCACGAGGCACGCGCATCTTCGGGCCGGTAGCACGTGAATTGCGCGAACGGAATTTTATGAAGATTGTTTCCCTAGCTCCAGAGGTGCTCTAAGAATGCTCAACTTGATTTCCAACGATTCCCCTGTCCTGAAGCCGGGTCAAGAAGGCCACGTCGGCACAGCCGCCATGGCCTCTAGCCGGCATCGCAAGCGAAGCCGGTGGTGAACCAAATGACTACGAAGATGAAAGTGAAGAAGGGCGACCTCGTCCACATGATCAACGGCAAGGACCGTGGCAAGCAGGGC